>Ga0302220_10000578_pt1 | contig 30528 bp, 18 predicted proteins | sample II_Palsa_E1_3_FD_194572 | JGI IMG/M metagenome (GOLD analysis project Ga0302220, IMG submission 194572) | Peat permafrost microbial communities from Stordalen Mire near Abisko, Sweden - II_Palsa_E1_3 | ecosystem: Environmental > Terrestrial > Soil > Palsa > Peat permafrost | place: Sweden...
CAAACACGCCGCCAACGCTGCCGCAGTGAATTAGCCCCGCTTTCTACCCGGCAAACACACTTACAGCGTCTAGCGAAACGGAAGGGTTTACATGGCACAGTTCTGGGAATTCTTTACATTCGAGCTTAAACTCCGCGCGAAGAGCCTCTCCACCTACGTCTACTTCGCGCTCTTCTTCTCCCTCGCCTTCATGTCGATCGCCGTCGACGACTTCGTCAACACCGGCAACGACAAGGTCCTGCTCAACGGTCCCTTCTCTACCAGCCTCGTCTACTTCATCTTTACGTTCTTCGGCTGCATCATCATCGCCGCTATCTTCGGCACCTCCATCCTGCGCGACTTCCAGCGCGACACCTACCAGATCATCTTCACCAAGCCCATCACCAAGTTCGCCTACCTCGGCGGCCGCTGGGCCGGATCCTTCATCACCACCGTCTGCATCTTCTTCGGCCTCGTCCTCGGCGAAGCCGCTGGAACCCTGGCTCCATGGGCTGATCACGCCCGCATCGCTCACGGCGCGGCCCACTGGTACTTCCACGCCTTCTTCCTCATCACCGTCGTCCAGATATTCTTCCTCGGCTCTATCTTCTTCACCATTGCCGCCCTCACCCGTAAGCTCTTCGTGGTGTATCTGCAGGGCGTTGCCTTCTTCGTCGTCTACCTCATCATCAACGTCATCTTCAGCGCCCGGCGCTCGCTCGAACACTTCTGGTCCGCCATCTTCGATCCCGTCGGCATGCGCCTGGTCGATTCAATCACTCGCTACTGGACCCCCGTCGAGCAGAACACCCTTCAGTTCCATCTATCCGGAGTCTTCCTCTACAACCGCCTCGTCTGGATAAGCGTTGGCGTCATCAGTCTCATCGTCGTCTACACCCTATTTCCTCTCTCCGTAGAAACCCTCACCTCCGTCTCGCAGGGCCGCCGCGCCGCACGTGAGCGCGAGAACGATGCCGCCGACGCGAAAGCTATCCGCTCGCTCGTCGCCAAGCGCCTACCCATCGTTCATCAGGTCTTCAACGCCACCACCACCTTCGAGCAGTTCGCCTCGCTCACCCGTATCCGCGTCAAGAACATCTTCACCGAGTTGCCCTTCTGGGCCATCTTCGCCGTCATGCTGATGTACGCTCTCCTCCTCGGCCACTTCGCTGGTCACGTCGAGGATGGGAACGCCTATCCCGTCACCTTCCTCATGCTCGACGCCGTTCGCGGCAACTCCTTCATCCTCCTAATCGTCGTCGCCACTCTCTATTCCGGCGAGCTCGTCTGGCGCGAGCGCGACACCCACTTCGACGGCATCCACGACGCGCTCCCCATGCGGGAGTCCACCGACTGGCTCTCCAAGCTCGCCGCCCTCGCCGTCATCGAGATCATCCTCCTCACCGTCGTTATGTTCTGCGGCATTCTCTCGCAGTCCTTCGCCGGCTACTTCCACTACGAGCTCCTCCAATATTTCAAAGAGCTCTACATCGTCGTCTTCCCTCAAGTCCTCATCTACACCTTCTTCGCACTCTTCCTTCAGACCGTCCTCAAGAACAAGTTCATCGGCCACGCCATCGTCATCGGCAGCTTCGTCCTGCTAGCCGTTCTCCAAGCCCACGGCTGGGAAAACACTCTCTACCTCTTCGGCAACACTCCCAGCTACACCTACTCGGACATGAACGGCTACGGCCATTTCGTCCCCGCACTCTTCTGGTCCATCACCTACTGGCTCTCCATCGCGGCCTTCCTGGGCGTTGTCTCCATTGGCCTCGCTGTCCGCGGTACCGACGACGGCTTCGCCTCCCGCCTGCGCCTCTTCCGTCACCGCGCTCCCCGCCTCGCCCCCATCGGCATCCTCCTCATACTCATCGCCATCGGCAGCGGCTGCTGGTACTTCTACAACACCCACGTCCTCAACGAATTCCTCAGCCAGCCTCAGCAACGCGACGTCCAGGCCAACTACGAGCGCGACTTCAAGAAATATCAATACCTTCCCCAGCCCAAGATCATCGCCGTCGACGCCAACATCGACATCTTCCCCGAGCGCCGCTCCTTCTCCGGCACCGGCCACTTCGTCCTCCAGAACAAAACGCCCTCGCCCATTTCACAGATCCACATCGTCGACACCCAGCAGTCCGTCTCCAACATCCAGTTCGACCGCCCCTTCCACAAAGTCTCCACCACCAAGCGTGATCTCTACACCATTTACGCCCTCGATCAGCCGCTCGCTCCCGGCGAAAAGCTCAATATGAACTTCAACGTCGGCTACAACTCGCGTGGCTTCCGTGACGGTGGCGAGCGCCCCGAACTCGCCTACTCCGGCACCTTCTTCGATAGCGGCTACTTCCCCACCATCGGCTACGACAACAACTTCGAGCTCACCGATCCGCGCCGCCGCCGCGAACTACACCTCGGCCCTGTCCAGGACCTCCCCCAGCGCGGCGACCCGCTCGGCAGCCGCACCAATCTCTTCACCAAAGACTCTGACTGGATCTCCTACAACACCGTCGTCAGCACCTCCGACCGCGATTCCGAAGGCAAGCCCCAGGTCGCCATCGCTCCCGGCTACCTCCAGCGCGACTGGCATCAGAATGGTCGCCACTACTTCGCGTACAGCATGGGCGACGTCAAGATCGCGAACTTCTTCGCCTACGTCTCCGCGCGCTACGACGTCAAACGCGACGACTACCAGGGCGTCAACGGCCCCATCAACATCGAGGTCTACTACGATCCTCACCACCCCTACGACGTCGACGATATGATCGCGTCCTCGAAAGCCGGTCTCGCCTACTACGAGAAGAATTACAGCCCGTTCCAGTTCAAACAATTCCGCGTCATGGAGTTCCCGCGCTACCGCGGCTTCGCCCAGTCCTTCCCCAACACCGTCCCCTACACCGAGCCCGGCTTCCTCGGCCGCGTCGTCGATCCCCAGGTAGATATTGACCGCACGTACTTCGTAACCGCGCACGAGTTGGCTCACCAGTGGTGGGGACACCAACTCATGGGCGGCGCCGTCGCCGGCTCCAACATGATGTCCGAATCACTAGCCGAGTACTCCGCACTCCGCATCGCCCAGCACAAGTACGGCGACGACCAGATGCACAAGTTCCTCAAGCACGAACTCGACGGATATCTCCGCGGTCGTGCCGGTGAGAGCCGCAAGGAGCCGCCCATCGTCCTCGTCCAGCGCGAAGCCTACGTCTGGTATCAGAAGGGATCACTCGTCATGTACGGCCTCGCCGACTTCATCGGCGAAGACAAAGTCAACCTCGCCCTGCACAACTTCCTCATGCAGTATCGCTACGCCAACGCCACCGACAACCAGGACGAGCCTTACCCCGACACTCGCCAGTTCGTAGACGCTCTCCGCGCCCAGACCCCGCCCGAGTATCAGTACTACATCACCGACGCCTTCGAGAATATCGTCCTCTACGACAATAAGGCCGTCACTGCCACCTACGTCCAGACCCCCGACAAGAAGTACAAGGTAACCCTCACCGTCCAGGCCAAGAAGTTCAAGTCAGACGGCTCCGGCAACGAAACCCCCATGCCTCTCGCCGACTACATCGACATCGGCGTCTTCTCCGGCAAGAAGGACCACGAAAAGGCCCTCTACCTCAAGAAAGAAAAAATCACGCAGGAGAAGCAGACCTTCGACATCATCGTCGATCAGCTTCCGACCCGCGCCGGCATCGACCCCATCAACAAGCTCATCGATCGCATCCCCGACGACAACACCATCGACGTCACCAAACCCTGATCGCTAATCCATGGGATATCAAACCGCTTCCCGACTTGAAAGTGTGCGCCTTCATAGTTCACTCAACTACCAATGCCCGTGAGGGCTCCCACCTGATAAAAAGGGGGCATCGGGAGTGTGTTCCATGGAAAAAGTACAATCAACCTGCTTGCACGGCCGACTCATAAGAAGATTGAACGTTTCAGGATTGATTTTGAGCGAAACGGAGCACAGCGCGCGGTCAAGGCTGCCGCGGCATGCTCACGAAAACTCATATTTTTGTTTTGTCCTACATGGCGATTACACCGAATACTGCAGCTCAAAGGAAATTGCTTGTAAGCCGTCCATGTTAGCCTTCCGCGCGTCCGGCGTAACCCACGAGGACGTTCTACATGATGCCGTGTGCCGTGTCTTCGTACTGGAAATTCCTCCGCACTGGCTTGAACGCTTGCGTGACAATTCAATGGCGCTGAACACTACGCAGGAGTTTTATGGTGGCCGTTTGCCTCAACTGTTTACGCGTCTTTATCGTGAGTTTCACAAGACCGACAGTGCTGCCGAGCTTGCCGTAGAGGGTCTCGCCCTTGGAATTTTGGCAGAGGGGGCTCGGGAATCGAACACCGGGCCATCGCGAACCACACCTACCTGGCTGAAGCGCGCCCGGGAGATGGTCTCTGAGCATTTCCTTACGACCTTGACTCTGGCACAGATAGCCGCGGAGGTGGGAGTGCATCCCGTCCATCTGGCAACTGCTTTCCGACGGCAATTTGGTGTAACCGTTGGCGAGTGTGTACGCCAATTGCGCATCGAGCACGCCTGCACCGAGCTCAAAGGAGATCTTCCGCTCGTCGCTATCGCACAGCGGGCGGGGTTTGCCGATCAAAGCCATTTCTCCAGAACCTTCAAGACCCATCTCGGAACGACCCCGGCCAAATACCGAAGAATGGTTCATGATTCTTAAGCTGGTGCAAAACCCTAATCGCGAAATAGACAGGCAGGTTCACCATCCTTACGCTTGATGGATGACACGACAGGAACAACCCGTTCAAACGCGTTCACGAATCAGCATCCTCATGAAATCCATTCGATGGACTGCATTGTTAGTGGGGTGCCTTCTTCTCTTTTGCGTGCGGGACATTTTCGCGCAAGACATGCTGCTGCCCAACAAAGTAGAGGTCCGGGATCTTGAGGGTGGGAAAACACGCACATACTCTATCGCGCTCAAGGATGGAGATTACGCTAGCTTTTCGATCTCACAACCTGGCAAGGCCTATCTGACGATCGTGCGTCCAGACGGTTCGCTGATGCGACGCTTTCCCGAGCCCTCTGGCGACGCGGAGAAGGATTATGCGTTTTCAGCCGAAGGCGCGGGAACATATTCGTTTAACATAATCAATCCCGCCAAACAAACTTCCCATTACGAGTTGAAGTTGGAGAGCGTGTTATCACTCAACGAGCGGCTTCGCCCAAACGCGGCTTGGATCGACCCTAATCCAAGCCCACGCATCGAAGCACTTCGCCAACAGGTTATCCGCGATCACGTCAGTACGGATGCGTTCTGGAAGCAGGTCGCTCAGGAAGGCACACCGTTGGTCGAGTCATTTGGAACCGACGGCGCATATCAGCTCGTCACATTTCTGTGGCGCGAAACGTATGAAACCCGCAACGTTCTGGTTCTGGGCTCTTTGTCTGTGCCAGGCACAGCCCGCATGGATTACGTGATGCATCGCCTGGCCGACACCGACCTATGGTATTGGACCGTCAAGTTGCCGAGGGGAGCACGCTTCTCCTACCGTCTATCTCCCAATGACCCTTTGGTGTTGGACGGACCTCGCGCTGAACAGCGCGCCGCCACCGTGCAATCAGACCCCCTCAATCCTCATCGCCTCGAGTGTGGCCCCGACGCAACTCGGTTCGCATGCAGGAGCCTTGCAGCCTTACCCGGAGCACCGCCGCAGCCATGGCTCGTAAAGAAAGTCGGTACGCCCGAAGGCAAAGTGGAAGCACGGACAATTCACAGCAACATTCAAAAGCTGGACCGCGAGATTTCCATCTACACACCGGCTGGTTACACGCCCAACGGAACTACCAATCGGCTACTTGTGCTCTTCGACGGTGATGAATACCTCAGCCCTCAAATGGGCATCACGGTCACCATGGACAATCTGATTGCTGCTCATAAAATTCCCCCAACAGTCGTCCTGTTGGTATTCAACCCGGACGGACGGCGTCTCAAAGATCTTGTCGCCAATCCTGAATTCGCCGACTCCATGGCGAAGGAAATCATTCCTTGGGTGTGGGCAAAGTACAACGTTACTCACGGCGCGGCGCAGACAGCAGTTGGCGGTTATAGTGCCGGAGGTCTGGCAGCGACCTACATGGCGCTGCGCTACTCGAACATCTTCGGCAACGTGATCAACCAATCCGGCGCCGTTTGGTGGTCGCCGGAGCAAGGCATTTACGATCGCGCCCCAAGCGTTGAAGGTAATTGGATGGCACGGCAGTTTGCTGACGGACCGAAGTTGCCGGTGAAGTTTTACATCGAAGCCGGCGCCTTTGAGTTTGACTCCCTTGGACGGGGCGGCGACATTCTCGAATCCAGCCGCGAACTCCGCGATGTACTGCAGGCCAAGGGAAATGAAGTCCACTACCATCAGTTTGTTGGCGGCCATGACGCTCTGACCTGGCCCGGCACCATCGCCGACGCTATTATCGAACTCCTCGGAAACTAAAAGTTGACGGTAAATCTAGGGTGCGCTCTTCAACTCCCAACAAGCCTTGTAGTACCGGGTGCCTCAAAACCGCAGGCAGTCCACAGGGAATCCATCTCCAAAAGCTCGTAGCACACCAACATCCCGGCTGCCCATGAGACGATAATCACCGTATGGAAACTTCATCCTTCGGAATCGCCATCATGGCCGCCGGCAAAGGCACGCGCCTCAAGTCCCGCCGCCCAAAAGTCCTGCACGAAATCGGCGGCCAGGCCCTTCTGCTCCACGTCATCGCCGCCGCCAAAACCATCGCTCCCACCGACCAGATCTTCTGCATCATCGGCCACGAAGCCGACCAGGTCCGCGCCGCCGTCGCCTCCACCGGTGTCTCATTCGTCCTCCAGGCCGAGCAACGCGGCACCGGCCACGCCCTCCAGCAGCTCAAGGCGCACTTCACCGCCACCGGCCAGACCCCTCCCGAAAATCTCCTCGTCCTCTCCGGCGATGTCCCCCTTATCAAGCCCTCCACTCTCGAAGAACTCTGCGCCTTCCACCTCGCCCAGCACGCCGCCATGACCGTCCTCACCGCCGTCCCTCCCAACCCCACCGGGTACGGCCGCGTCCTCCGCGCCAGCGAGTCCTCCCCCGAAGTCACCGCAATCGTCGAACAAAAATCCCTCACCCCCGCCCAGCTCAGCGCTCCGGAAATCAACTCCGGCATCTACTGCTTCCGCACCTCCGCCCTCTTCACCCACCTCGATTCCCTTTCCACCAACAACGCCCACGGCGAGTTCTACCTCACAGACATCGCCGCCCTCCTCGTAGCCGGCGGCGAGCGTGTCGTCGCCCTCAAATCCTCCGGCTCAGTTGACGAGGTTCTCGGAGCCAACACCATCGAAGAAATGATGCACCTCGATGCCGCCATGCGCCTCGCCACCGCCCGCCGCCTCATGGCCCAGGGCGTCACCATCTTCCGCCCCGAAACCTGTGTCATCGACTCCCAGGTCGAGATCGGTCCCGACACCATCATCGAGCCCTACGTTCAGATCCTGGGTAACACGAAAGTAGGCTCAAGCAGTCGATTTGCATCCTATACCGTGGTTCAAGACGCACAAATCGGCGACAACGTTCTTCTCCGCAACGGTTGTATCGTCTCCCAGTCCACCATCGGAAGTGGTGCAAAATTAGGCCCTTACGCCCACTTGCGCCCCGAAAGCGAAATCGGCGAAGAAGCCCACATCGGCAACTTCGTCGAAACCAAAAAAGTAAAAATGGGCCGCGGCTCCAAGGCAAACCACCTTTCTTATCTTGGAGATAGCATCATAGGCTCCGGCGTAAACATAGGCGCCGGCACCATAACCTGCAACTACGACGGCACCCACAAACACCAAACAAACATTGGCAACAACGCCTTCATAGGCTCCAACTCCACACTCGTAGCCCCTATAAACATTGGGGATGAGGCCTATATCGCTGCTGCCTCCTGCATCACAGACGATGTCCCTGCCGACGCCCTCGCCTTAGGCCGCAGCCGTCAGACCACCAAGCCTGGCTGGGTATCCAATCGCAAACGCACCCAACAGCCATCCTGCGACTAGCAGCCATAAACCACAGCACAGCAACCAGATAGCAGGCCCTTATGATCAAAGCTTTAGACCAAACTCAGATCCAGGCGTCACTCGCAAGCCTCCCCGAGTGGAAACTCGAACATGGCGAGTTGGTTCGAACCATCACCTTCAAGGACTTCCTGCAGGCGATGAAATTCGTAAACCACGTCGCCGACCTTGCCGAAAAAGCCGGACATCATCCCGATATCGACATCCGCTATAACAAGGTTCGCCTGGCGCTGGTAACCCATGATGCAGGCGGCATTACCCAAAGCGATATTAGTATCGCGCACGAAATCGCAAAAAAGAGTTACGAAATGCTTCCGCAGGACTAGACATTTCGCCGACGACATGTGCTATATTCTTTTTAGCGTAGATTTCTCCCAAAGAGCATATCTCGCGAAAGTTTTCTCGAGCGCTGCCAACCACTCGAGAGCAAGTTGCGTCACTGGCCTCCCGGCACGAACAAAGCACCGTTCGTGCCGCCTTTTTTTGTCTTTTCGGCGCAGCACTGACGTCTATCTATCAGAAACCATTGACATTTCACAACAACTAACTCTTAGAGTTAGCTGGGATCATTCCTTGGCCCGCGTAGCAATCAGAATCCATCGCGTCCAGATGGAGGAGCAAAGGGCTCATTTTGGCTGTAATACCAGCCCAGAGCCTATGTAATCACATAGACATCCGACTATCCTTGGGGCAAACGATGACTTGGATCTTTTGGGCGATACTTTCGGCCATATTTGCGGCGGCAACTGCCTTACTCGCGAAGGTTGGCGTCGAAGGCATTGACAGCAACCTGGCCACAGCCATCCGAACAACCGTCGTCCTGGTCTTTACATGGGCCATCGCGCTGAGCCTGAACGCACACCATGGAATTGGTCTGATTGGCCGTAGAAGTTGGGTGTTCTTGCTTCTTTCCGGACTTTGCACGGGGCTATCATGGCTCTGCTATTTTCGCGCTTTGCAGATGGGGCCGGTCAGCGGGGTCGCCCCAATCGATAAGCTCAGCGTCGCCATCGTGATCATCGCAGGCTGGCTATTCTTTGGCGAAAGCATGACCCCGGTAAAGATCGCTGGTGCGGCACTAGTCACCGCGGGAGCCTTGGTGCTGGCATTCGCCTAAGATGTATGTTTTGAGGGATCAACGTATACTGGTACTAGTTCTTTGAGTGCCCAATGCAATGTTTGGTGCCAGCTCCAAATGGGGGCGTCACGGCTTCGACGGGATTGCTTGCGGCAGAGAGGCATGCCGGGGTGTGGACACCCGTAATCGCTCACAAAACTATAAGTGCCGAACCTCAATTCGCGCTTGCTGCTTAATAATTAAGTAGCCGATCGCTCAGGCTTCGCCTACGGGCTTGTACCGATCGTCGCACAGTAGGCTGGTCCGCGGGGTTCCGCCTGTACGCCAAGGACGAGATCAATCAGGCTGGTGGTGAATGCGTCTTCGTCCGTTGCAAGCATTCACTACGAGACAAATGCGAACGGAAAAAGCATGAACGCTCTCTGTTGACAGTTTTTTCGGACGCGGGTTCGACTCCCGCCGCCTCCACCATTTATTTTCAATAGTTTACGGACAACGCCCACCCAATAAGTCGTACAAGGAAACGGAAACCAGGCCGACCAACGGCCGCCGTGGGGTCAGACCCGCATTCCCCCGCCAACGGCTTATATTCTCCCCGCCCGCCACTTTCCTCTTCGTCGAGCACCTGCCGAGAGTGCTCAACGCTTTACCAAATCCGATGCCGCGATACCCTGCCGAGGACTCTCAGGAGGCCCAAAATAGCTGGGCTTAAGTGGACCGTGCATGATAATCAGTCGCTCGAGAACAAGCGCTGGGTCAACCGCCCAGATATGCAATGTATGTTCTCCAGCGTGAGAGATGCGGAGTGGCACCTCTACTTTTCTGCAGTTGTCGCTCACAGCGATACCCCAATCGAGGTCCGTATTGTGCTCAAGTGTGTCGATCATCTGTCGAGGCCCATCGTCGACAGACACAGCAACGCGAAGCCCACGGCCCGGAACGAAGTTGAGCGTAGGCGCCAAACGTAGCTGCAGTTTGAGATCTTCTGTGTCATACAAGTACAAGCTATAACTCAGGCCGGCGGATGACTGAGTGTCGCTTGGAGCATCGACAGGAAAGACAGTCATAGCGGACCCGGTGAGTCCATACGCTGGCAACTCGACCCAGTGAGCGTCCGGGGAACCGACAGCTCCGCCGCTGCGCTTTGATGTGTTCGCGGCTTCGATGGCGACCACATTATCCTGTTCTACGAAGCCCTTGAAATCCGCAGGCGGTGGCGGACCCGAAGCCTGAACCAGTTGACCGCTGCGCAGGAATGGAGGTAGACGGCTGGGAGGTTCATTCGGCGCAATGTGCAATTCATGGCCGCCGGGCTGGAGCTCAGTTACAGCGGGCATCGCATTGGCGGGAGGCTCCTGCCAGTACGTGTAACCGATGTGGGTCTGATCCATCATGTGATCCCACTTGCCGTCCATCAGCTGATGGTTGTAGGTGTCGGACAGTTGTTTGTCGAGAGCGAACCTGCGCTCCACTTCGGACTTGAACTCGTTGGTCTTCATATCGCCAAGACGAGAACTGAAGGCGTTGCGACCTGCCGCGATATACATCAGCGCAACATTCCCGCTGGCATCCACCGGGTATTTCACCAATTCGAAAAAGCTCGCCTGTTCCTCTGCTGGTAGTTCCTTTGCTAACGCATCCGCCTTACGGATCAGCTCATTCCATTCGGCCGCCACACGATCCGCTTCCTTGTAGTTAGTGATGGAGAAGGTGTTCGGTTCAAGCAGTTCTGGTTTACGGGCGCTGTTCAAGCGCGTGTATCCTTCGACGCACGAAGCAATTTCCTCCGCGTGGTCTGCACCAAACTCACGCGTGGCCCAATCCACAGTGAATTGATGAAGATTGTCCTGGTTCCAGCGTTGCGGTGTTCGGGCATAATCGAGAAAGAACTCGATCGGAAACTCCATCGGCTTCAGGTCTCCGACATTCACAATCCAGATGCGATCTGCACCGTACGTTAGCGCAATATGCATCTGCTCCCAGATCTTGGGAACATAATTGGTGTTGAGCCACTTGTAGGAGCGCGGTCCTCCCACATAATCGAAGTGATAGTAGATGCCGGTCCCGCCCGATCGCTTTCTCTCCTCGGGCGTCGGGACACGGCGCAAGTCGCCCCAGTTATCGTCGGACCAAAGCAACGTCACATCATCGGGTACTCGCATGCCCTTCTCGTAGTAATCCTGCACCTCCTTATACAGCGCCCAGAGTTGCGGGACTTTGGCGATATCAGGGTTGACTGTCTCTTTCAGGATGTCGCGCTGCTTGGCGACGATGGCTTCGAGTTGCTGGCCGCCGGCCGAGGCGGACATCGGGGTGTCGGACAAACCACGCATTCCCAGTGTCACAATCTGCTCGTAGTCCTTGTTGCGGATCATTCCCTCACGCCAGTATTCGTCGATCTGTTTCGCATTGATCGAATAGTTCCAAGGGCCATGATTCGGATCCTGGGTCCATTCCTTCTCCGCACGCATCATCGGTTCTTCATGGGACGTACCCATCACGATGCCGTACTCATCAGCCGCGCGCGGGTTCTCAGGATCATCCGTAGCGAAGGCGTTGTTCCACATCGCCGGCCATAGAAAATTCGCCTTAAGGCGCAAAAGAAGCTCGAAGACTTTGGTATAAAATTCCGAGTTCATCCCACCGAACTTTTCAGTGGTCCAACCGGACAGCGCAGGCGCCTCGTCATTGAGGAAGATCCCGCGATATTTCACGGCCGGCTCAGGCTGAAGGTGTCTCCCGGCATCGACAATCAACGTGTCGTGATGGGTAATCCGGACGTCTGCCCACCAATACCAGGGCGAAACGCCTATCTGTTCCGAGAGATCATAAGCGGCGTAAATGGTGCCTCGCTTATCGGCTCCGGCAAGTACCAAGGCTCGCCGCATCCCCGGAAAAGGTTTCTCCACAACGACAGTGACCGCAGACTCCCAGTGCCCGGCGACGCCCGACACGTCGAGCTTATGGCGACGAATGAGATCGTCAATCAATGGGGAGTGGCCGATCGTGCCCAGAATAATCGGCGTGGTCTTGCTCGCCTCGGCTACCCCATGCAGAACTGCTGGGATCTCTCCTGAAACACGGTGGATGTCGTCCCGCAGGTCTCCGGCAACCCGCACTACTCCAGGCCAGTCTTCATTGCTGACCAAAATCGGCGTCACTTGCCCATGACCCACAATCGAAAAGCCGGGTGAGTTCGCAGTGAACGTGACATACATCTGCTCACCAATGGTCTGGGCACGACTGCGACCCACTAACATCGCAAAGATAAAAAGCACTACGAACCTTCGCGCTTGCTGCACCGCGATGTCACCTCCTGATGTCACGTTGAGAGAAACGGCCAGGGTGATTGACTCCTACTCCATCGCGATCGGGAGGCTAATGTAGCTGGCCTTGCCAGGTTCGTGCCAGATCTTCTGCGTGGCCTTGATGTAGTCCGTGGGCTTGGCATTGAAGATGTTGGGAACGAAGGTCTGCGGGTTGCGGTCGTAGAGCGGGAATAGGGTCGACTGCACCTGCACCATCAGACGATGGCCCGCGGGAATTGTACGGTCGATCATGGGAAGCCCAAAAGTAAACTCGGCTGCCTCGTTAGGAATGAGGGCGGCGGGATGCTCGAAGCTGGTGCGGTAGCGGCCGCGGAAGATGTCGATTCCGATCGGCGCCTCATAGCCGTTCATGTTGTAAGGTGTACCGAGCACGCCGGCGAAGGTGCCCGTATCGCCCGCGCCGCCACCAGCCGCGCCGCGAGCCACCGCAACATCAGGGTATACATCGATAATCTTGACGACCCAGTCAGAGTCGGTGCCGGAGGTCGAAGCCCAAAGATGCGCGACAGGTTCGCCCGCGAGTTTGAGTGGCGCCTTGAGCGGCTCGGAGATGTAGGTGAGAACGTCGGGACGCCCTTCGACGAAGTGCTGATCCGTAACAAGCCAGGTCCGCCAGTTCGAGCCGTCATAAGGACGCGGCGAAAACGGAACAGGGTTCGCAGGATCGGAAACGTACTCATCCGGCGCACCACCCGCCGGCGCTTCAAACGAGAGAGTCCCGTTGGCACTCAGATACAGCGGCTTGGAAGTCTCGGGGCACCCCTTTTCGCAGACGGTCGGCCAGACCTTTGGAGTATCCCAGTGGTCGGTGCCAAGCCCCCCGATGGTCTCGCCGCCGGCGTCATAGATCAGCGCCTTGGGCAGCTCAAACTTCGGAGAGCCGGGCTTCAAATAAGTGTTGAAGAACGGAACGAGGTAGTCGCGACGCCACTGTTCGGCTGTGTCCGTAGTCCACTGAAATGGCCCAAGGCCGCGCCCCCCACGATTGATTTGTGAGTGGAACCACGGTCCCATAACAATATGGTTGAGCGGATCATTCTTCTGCGTGGCCTCAATAGCACGGTACGAGTGGATGGCGCCCCACATGTCTTCCTGGTCCCACTCGCCCTGCTCCCAGAGTGTGGGAACGGTGAGGCCCTTGGCGGCGAGCAGATGATCGAGCGCCTGCGACTGCCAGAAAGCGTCGTACGCGGGATGGGCCTCAACGATCTTCCAAAAAGGAAGCTGATCTTCACCCATCGCGCGGGCGGCGTCGCCAGTGCTTCCGAGGCGCAGGAAGTTTGCATAATCGTCGCGCCCGCCGCGTGAGACTTGGTACCCTTCGCCCCGCTTCGTTGTCTGGCCCGTAAGGTAGTCGAGGTTGGGCTGACGGAATGCGCCGTAATGGAACCAGTCGTCGCCCATCCAACCGTCGACCATGGGGCTTTCCGGCGCGGCAACCTTCAGCGCAGGGTGTGGGTGCAGCAGCGCCATCACGACCGTGAAGCCTTCATAGGATGAGCCGATCATACCGACGCGGCCGTTCGACTCGGGTACATTCTTCACGAGCCAATCAATGGTGTCGTAGGCGTCGGTGGTATCGTCGGCGCCAGAGTTGTTAAAGCCAGAGCCGACCGGCGGCGGCGTCATCAGGTAAACGCCCTCAGACCCGTACTTGCCGCGGACGTCCTGATACACGCGGATGTAGCCGTTCTTGACGAAGTCCTCGTCGCTGAGCGGAAGCGCTTCGATCATCTTCGGTGAGTTGGAGCGGGCGGCACGTCCCGCCGCGTTGTAGCACGTGCGCGTCAGCACAATCGGCGCTCCTTTGGCTCCCTTGGGCAGCACGATGACGGTATAAAGCTTCACACCGTCACGCATCGGAATCATGACGACGCGTTTTTCATAGTCAGGCGTCGCCACAAGCGTAATCGCAGGCGGTTTGAAATTGGGACTCAGCTCGTCGGTGACGGTCCTGGCCGGGTCCTGTTGCTGCGCGACGGCGTGGCTGGCGATCAAGAGGAGCGAAAGGGCAAGCGTGGTGACGGGACGATTCATTGCAGTTCCTGTTGGCCCGGTTGGGCTGAATGAGTACCCAGAATAGCAGCGCCGCCCAACGACCCTGCTGTCCGCCGCGAAACCTGGCCCGCGCTCGCTGGAACTAGGGTGTAACCGCAGAGAGAAAGGTGGCAAGCCCACTAGAATTCTTCAATCTCCACCGCGGAACTCGCAGCGACCATCTCCTTCATCAGCGCCCCGCGCGCCCGCCCCGTCGCAAACGTAAAGAACGCATTGCCGGCCCGTGTGAGCGTCGAATCCTCCCGGCTGATAAGCGCCAGATGCCTCGGCAGATCCACCCCTTCGATATCAACCGTCTGCAAGAGCCCCTGCCTCACCTCGGTCACGACATTGATCCGCGGCAGGAAGCCAACTCCCAGACCCGCGAGAATAAGCCGCTTCAGTAACTCGCTCGAATCGAGTTCCATCGTTATCCGTTGCGTCAGCTTGTGCTGCTCGAACATGTAGTCCAGCAATTCCCTGCGCCTGCCTCGGTTCGGCAGCAGGAAGCCATACTTCGACACCTGCGACAGCGTCACCGTCTCAAGCTCTGTAAGTGGATGACCGGCCGGCACTACCAGCACCAGGTTGTCCTTGTGAATCGTGTCCACATGCAACCTTGCATCTTTTACCGGCAGGGACACGATACCAAATTCAACCTCCCGCTCCAGCACCAGTTCAAGTGTCTTCGTTCGCTCCGCGCGCACTATGTTCAGCGCCACGCGTGGATACTGCTTCTTGAACTTGCTGATAAGCAGTGGTAGAACATACAGCGCCGTCGAATCGTTCGCGCTCACCGTGAGGGTGCCTCGCGGCATCCGTTCCATGTCCGCCATCGTCAGGTGTATGTGCCGCAGCTGGGACAGCGACTGCTCGGCAAACGGCTGGAAGACCCGCCCTGCCGCAGTCAGGGTTACTTTGCCCCCGCCGCGGTTTAGCAGTCGATGTCCCAGGTGTGATTCCAGAGCCCGGATCTGCGCCGAGATCGATGGTTGCGTTAGGTGTAGCTTCTCTCCCGCACGCGAAAAACTCTTCTGCCGAGCGACCTCAAGAAATGTGGTTAGCCAGTCGAAGTCCACGGGTGTCCTCTCATCAAGGGTTTTTGTTCACATTACAACGGGTAGCTTCGGTGCCCACCCGCCGAACAGATCGTGCACTTTCTGATAAATGGCCCATCCACGGCCTCAGACACATGGTTCGTCTATATTAGCCCAAATAGAAGATTTCTATTCGTCGTCGGAAATAGAAGATTTCTATCCCGCCCATCGAGTCAATCCCGAGTTGATTGCTTTCTAAGGTTGCTATCCGCATAATCAGCGCACACCAATTTACTAATCGGGCATTCTCAAGGCTCTAACTGAGCAGTTCACTCAGCCATCGGACTGCCGCAACCACCATATTCAGAGGTTGATTCGGGACACCACTCGACACAGCGTCCGTTTCGACGGATCGCTTGCCTCGCCAACTCCCACCTCTTTCCCTGCCCAGGAGGATGTTCATGAAGACCCGCATCATCAGGTATTGCACGACTTGTATGTTCCTTCTTCTGCTCGTCGCACCGTGGCTTTCGGCACAGACCAACACTACTTCGCTATCGGGAACAGTCGTCGATACCAGCGGCGCCATGATCCCCGGCGCCACCATCACTATCGCCAACGCGGCTTCAGGAACGACCCAGACCACGAAGGCCAAGTCCAAGGGTGAGTTCTCCTTTGAGCAGCTTGCACCCGGCACCTACGAGGTAAAAGTCAGCACCCCCGGCTTCTCCGAGCTGGATGAAAAGGTGGAGCTGCTGGTCTCCACACCCGTGAACCTCACCTTTAAGTTGACGGCCGGCTCCAGCGAAATCGTCAACGTCGAGAGCAGCATTGCTACGATCAACAGCACCGACGCCACCCTCGGTAAGGCCTTCGACAGTAAGCAAGTGGCAAGCCTGCCATATCTCGCGAACAACGTAACCTACCTGCTTTCGCTGCAGCCGGGAGTTCTGGGGCTTGATAGCGGCGCGCAAACCGGCGGCCTAAACCCCGACTCCCGCACCGGTATTGTCAACGGTGCACGCCAGGATCAGACGAACATCACTCTCGACGGCGTCGATAACAACGACCAGATTTTCGGTTACGCCTTCAATGGCGCGCTGCGGTCGACGCGCGACTCGGTCGAAGAGTTCCGCGTAACCACGACCAACGCCAATGCTGACGCCGGACGCTCCTCCGGCGGACAGGTTTCGCTCGTCACCAAGAGCGGAACAAATGCGTTCCACGGCAGCGCGTATGAGTTCTACCGCGGCACAGGTCCTTCAAACAACTGGTTCAACAAGCAGTCCCAACTGGAGACCGGCGAGGCGAACAAACCGGCAAAGATCCTGCAAAATACCTATGGCGCGTCTCTCGGACTTCCGATCAAGAAGAACAAGCTCTTCTTCTTCGGAGCGTATGAAGGCTTCAAACAGGCCAGCAGCATCGTGGTAGGCCAGACCGTGCCATCGATCCTTGGCGGTGGAGGGTTGAGGACCGGCAACGTCACCTATCAAACCTGCGGAGTTGGCAACTCGATCAATTGCACCAACCCCACGCTTCTGACCCTGACGCCGGCCGACATCGCTACGCTCGATCAGCGTTCGCAGGATCCCACCTGCGCAACGACGGAATGTCCCGCCCCTGCTACAAACCAGGCGGCCGTTACCTACTTCAACCAGTTTCCTGTTTCGAATTCAAACGGAGCAGGTGATCTACTCAACACAGGGGGATACACCTTCACATCCCCCGCACCAATCCATCAGATTACGAACATCGTTCGCATCGACTGGAACCCGACTACACGCCAAACGGCGTTTGTGCGCGGAAACCTGCAGTCGGACAACCAGGCGACATCGCTCCAGTTTCCCGGCCTGCCTCCCGCATCCAACATCTTCGGCAACAATAAAGGAATCGCCGCCGGACATACCTGGTCAATCAATGACCGCATGACGAACAACTTGCGCTACGGCCTCGTTCGGCTCGGGAACGCCTCGCGCGGAACGGGTAGCGAACCCTTCGTGAACTTTGGTGCGTTCAACACGTTGACAGCCGCCACAACCTCTACGGTGTACACCGTAACCACCAACAACTTCGCCGACGACTTCACGTACGTCAAGGGTCGACATGTTTTCCAGGCGGGCGCGGACATTATCTACTTGTCCAATTCGCAGTACTTCGACGCTCCACTCCTGCGAGAAGCTCAGGTGACGCCTAACTTGCTGGCCACCGCCGCGATCGCCAACCAGGGAGGCAGCTTCGATCCGAGCACCCTGCAATGCGGTGCGGATTGCGCGCCCGTGGCGAACGCATTCGAGTCCAACTACAACGACGCAATTATCGCGAACGCCGGCGTCATCGAGGCAGCCACATCCGGCACAGAGTTCCTCGTCCAAAACAACACGCTCGTGCCCCAGGCCGCAGGCGTTGTCCCCACCCACACCTTCAGAAATATCGAGCAGGAGTATTACTTCCAGGATCAATGGAAAGCGACCAGCCAGCTGACGATCACCGCGGGTCTCCGGTACGTCTATCTCGGCGTTCCAGATGAGAAAAACGGTCAGGAAATTGCGCCCACGATTTCTCTCAATACCTTTTTCGCGGACCGTGTGAACGGCGCGGCCAATGGCGAGCCATACACCACGGACATCTCCTTCAGGGCGGCCGGCTCTCATAACGGACAACCAAATTTCTGGACCGCACAGAAAGGTAACTTCGCTCCGCGCATTGCGTTCGCCTGGGCCACCAAGGACAATAAGACCTCGATTCGTTCCGGATTCGCCCTCGCCTACGATCACTTTGGCGCCGGTGTGATCGACTCCTACCAGTCCAACCCTCAGTCGCTCCTCTCCCTCTCGCAGACCAACCTTGCGACCTACACCGACATCAACTCCAATCCACGATTCACCGGATACCACGACGTTCCCACCGTCCCAGGCGCCACCGCGCCCCTTCCGCTTCCCTACACGCCCGCGGAGAGCCCCTTCACCTTCGACTACAGCATCAACGATCATCAAAAAACGCCATACGCCGAGACCTTCAACCTGACCCTACAGCATGAATTTGCCAAGAGCTTCTCGGTCACGGCCTCCTATGTCGGCCGCCTCGGACGCCATCTGCTGCAAAACCTCGACGTCGCCATGCCAACCAACGTCTACGACAGCACCAGCCGGACGACCTACTTCCAGGCCGCTACCGCCTACCGCAAACAGATCGACGCAGGCGTCGATGCCGCTGTGATCCCCAACAGCGGTTACTTTCAGAATCTCTTTCCCAACTTCACCGCGACCGACGGCGTAACAGGCATCACCTACACTGGCGCTCAGGGCTACTACGCTTCGCTCATGGCCAACAGTGGTAATGAAACCAATACGCTCTTCCAGGCAGACACCGACCCCACCGCATCGCCCAGTGGACAGAGCTTCCGCTTCTTCTTTCCGCAGACGTCTTCGGTCTACGTGCAATCCACCACGGGCGTCAGCAACTACAACGCCTTCCAGCTCTCCGTACGGCAGGTGCTTCACTACGGTTTGGAGTACGACGTGAACTACACGCTGTCGCACTCACTCGACGAGGGCTCCGACCCCGAGCGCAACACCAACGGCAGCCCCATCATCAACTCCTTCTCTCCGCACCAGTGGTACGCAAACTCTGACTTCGACGTGCGCCACAACATCACCGCCAATTACTCGATTCCCTTCCCCTTCGGCAAAGGCAAACCGTACCTCAACGGCGGTGGCTGGACGGATCGCCTGGTCGGCGGTTGGGAGTTGAATGGCGTCGTCCACTACAGCACCGGCTTCCCCTTCAGCGCGGTCGCTGATAACGTCTGGGGCACGAACTTCGCATTCAACAGCAACATGGTGCAAACCGGCCCCATTCCGACCGGCGGCCATCACTACGACGCCCTTAATAGGGAAGAAACGGCACTCAACGGCATCTCGTCTGCTCAGGCAGCTGCTAATCTTCGCTTCGCCTATCCCGGCGAATCCGGCCAACGCAACAACTTCCGTTCAGACGGTTACTTGTCTATCGATGATGGTCTTTCTAAGTCGTTCCGCACCTGGCGTGAGCAACAGTTCAAGATCACTGTTGAAGTCTTCAACGTGATCAACACAAATCGCTTTGGTATCCCCCAATCCGCGGGAGATAGCCCCAACTTCGGCGTCTATCAAAACCAGACCGCTGGTTTCAATGGCCCTGCTTCGCTGCTGGTTCAACCTCGCCAGATTCAGTTCTCCGGCAAGTACATCTTCTAACCTTCAGGTGTCGTACACCGGCGTTCATCCAATCAGGATGAACGCCAATGTACTCTTTCTTAGTAGAACCGAGGTCCCAATGTTTCGTAACTCTCTGGCCGCGAATGCTCTCGCTGCTGTTCTAGGCCTCTCCATAACGCCGGCGTTCGCTCAGTTTCCACAACCCGACGGCGGCAACCTGGAGCGCGGCACGCTTCCCGCCCACTGGCTCTCCCAGCAGCCCAGGTGCATGGAGATCCCCGAGTGGCAGGTGCATGAATACAACCCGAACTTCTTCATTCTTCGCCAATCACCCTGCACAGACTACGAAAAACCCTTCATCTTTCTCCTCTTCGGCAAAGACAAAGCCATGCTCGTCGACACTGGCTCACGCAACGGAGACCTCACGCCAACGCTGCAGCTCACCATCAAGAACTGGCTCATGCGTAATGGCCGCACAAGCATCCCACTCATCGTCACCCACACTCACGAACACGAAGACCACACCTGGGGCGACAAAGCTCTCCAGTCAATGAACGACCCTTCCATCCCGGTAACTTTTGTCGCTGCCTCGGTCGAAGCCAACAGTAAGTTCTTCGCAATCTCACATTGGCCGGACGACATCGGCCACGTCGACCTCGGTGGACGCGTCCTCGACATCATTCCAATCCCTGGCCATAGCGCCGCCAGCGTAGCCTTTTATGATCGCAACACCGGTGTCCTGCTCTCCGGAGACACTATGTATCCCGGTCGCCTCTACGTCCAGGATTTTCCTGCCTTCCAGGCGAGCGTCGAGCGGCTCATCAAATTCACCGAGGGCAAACCGATAGCAAATATCCTCGGCAACCACATCGAGGAATCCGCAACGCCATTCCTCGATTACCCCGTCGGTACCATGTATCAGCCCAACGAGCACCAGCTCGCCATGGCGCGCGGTTCTCTCCTCGAACTCGAAGACGCGTTGCTTTCCATGCATGGCACGCCAAAACGTCTCGCCTTGCGCGACTTCAGCGTCTGGCCTTCCAGCTCCAATAGTCCGGCCGAGCGCGCCACCTATAAGAAGCATGTAGAAGAAGAACGATCAAAGATGTGGGATCATTCGCAACCGTAACGACGCTTGGATTGAAAGCTAAAAACAATTACCCGGGGTTTAAATGAACTTACGTTTTGCCGCAATTCCAGGACTTGGTGCTGCCGCCCTTGTCAGCTTTTCCCTTATGAACGCTTCCACGGTGCATGCCCATGAGAATGCCGCGAAGCCCGAGTTTTACACCACCAAGGTCAAGCCGATCTTCGACGCCAACTGCGCTCGCTGCCACGGCGGCACCAACCACCGCGGCGGCCTCAACATCGATACCCGCGCCGGCCTGCTCAAGGGCGGCCACGATGGCCCCGTCGTCGTTCCGGGCGACCCAGCCAATTCGCTTCTCATCAAATTGATCCGCCACGAGGGACCGGCTGACGACCCTGGACCCATGCCGCCCAACAAGCCCCAGATCTCGGACAACGACATCGTCATTGTCACCCAGTGGGTTAAAGCCGGCGCCGTCATGCCCCAGTAGTCACGCCCTATTTGCCGGTCCCGCCTGTATAAACGGCGGGGCTGCCAAGGCTCCCCGCCGGCGGCAGATGTCGGATATACAGCACCATCTCCCACATCTCGCGATCGGAAAACTCGCCCTTCGACGGTGGCATCCCTGACGGCCAAATCCCGTTCTGGATAATCCACTTCAGCTGCCCATCGGTATATTGCTGCACCTGCAGCGAGGCCAGCGACGGCACCCGTGGCGAGATCGTCTCGGCAAACGGAACCCCGGTATTCTGTCCATCCAAGCCATGACACACCATGCAGTACGAGGTGAACGAATCCTTGCCCTCAGCGATATTGTCTTCCGTCGCCTTATACGGATTCACATCCTTCTTTCCGCGGACTGTGATGTGATGTTTCGTCCAGTTCACGACGGACGTTTCCGCCTTCGAAGGCGGCGTGGCGCGGCAGCCTGCCAGCACAGGCATACAAACCAAAACAACGAATGAGATCGTCTTCCTGAGCGACATAAACCAAAATCCTGAGGCCTGCAGGCCTGCAAAGTTAAAGCCCCACCCTCACCCTTTAGCTCGCAGGCAAGGACGGGGCCGAGGATAAATCCTTAAGCGATGATGTCGTGAATCACGTTGCCCGAAACATCCGTCAGCCGGAAGTCACGCCCGCTCGACCGGAACGTCAGCTTGGTGTGGTCGATGCCCATCAGGTACAGAATCGTGGCGTGAATGTCGTGCACATGCACTGGCTTGTCGACCACCTTCCAGCCGAAGTCGTCGGTCGCGCCGTACGTCATGCCGCCCTTGATGCCGCCGCCCGCAAGCCACATCGTAAACCCGTGCGGATTGTGGTCGCGCCCCGCATGTGTTCCCGCTCCGCCCAACTCCACGACCGGCGTGCGTCCAAACTCCGAACCGCACACGATGATCGTTTCATCCAGCAGACCGCGTCCCTTCAGATCCTTGATCAGCGCCGCAAACGGCTGATCCGAGTCCTTTGCGTTCTTGCGGTGCGACTGAATATCCTGGTGCGCGTCCCACGGGTCGCCCATCGAGTAATACACCTGCACTACCCGCACCCCGCGCTCGATCAGCCTCGCCGCCGTCAGGCATCCACGCGCCGTAGAACCCTCTCCGTACATCTTGATCGTCGCCTCGGACTCCTTGCGCACGTCGAATACGTCCGGCGCCTCCGTCTGCATCCGGTACGCTGTCTCCATCGAGCCGATTGTCGCCTCGAGTTGCGGATCGGCATCGTCCGTCTGCCCATAGGTCTGCTGCGCGCTCAGCGCATCCAGCTTCTTCACCAGGTCGATCTCTTTGCGCTGCTGCGCAATGTCGTACTTGTCGTTATGAATGTCAGGAATCAGCTTGTACGGATCGAAATTCTTGTCCCTGGTATCGCTCGTAACATACGTTGCCTGATTTACCGCCGGAAGAAAGCCCGCGCTCCAAAGCGGCGGCCCAACCGTTGACGGGACCTGCGGACAAAGCACGACAAATCCCGGTAAATTCTTGTTATCCGTGCCAAGGCCGTAGGTCAGCCACGCCCCCATCGAAGGTCGCCCAATGATATTCGCGCCCGTATTCATCATGATCAGCGCCGGCTCGTGATTCGGAATCTCGGTATACACCGACCGCACCACACAGATGTCGTCCGCGCACGCGCCGACGTTCGGAAACAGTTCCGACACCTCGAGCCCATTCTTGCCATAGCGCGTGAACTCGAACGGTGACTTCATCAGCGTGCCAGTCTTGCGTTCGTGTCCCAGGTCCCCGCCCGGCATCGGCTGCCCGTGATACTTCGCGAGCATCGGCTTATTGTCGAAGCTGTCCACGTGCGACAAGCCGCCATTCATAAACAGGAAGATGACGTGCTTCGCCTTCGGCTTGAAGTTTGGATCGTGCAGCATCCACGGCTTCACAGTAGACGCATCCGCAGCCACCGAGCCCGGATTCTCTTTATCCAGAACTTCGGCCTTTGCTAACGATTCGCCAATCATGCTGGCGAAGCTCATCATCGCAAATCCGCCGCCAATTTTACGAAGGGCGTCGCGGCGTGTAACTGGTTTCGGTTTCTCACAAGACATGGTCTGATCTCCGCATACTGCGTTTGTACGTTCCGTATCTGTAACTTCCCAGATGGCCGTGGATCCAGTCTTAGTGCACCTGGATCCATTGTATCGAGTAATGCTCAATTCAAAAATTCAAAATCGTTCGAGCTGAACAGCACGCGGCAGTATTCCTTCCACGCGCTGATCGGTTCCTGGTTGACCATGTACCCGGGCTTCTCCGGCGTGGTCTTCAGAAACTCGAGCCCTGCCTGCAACTCAGTCGGAGTCGGCGCTCGCCCAAACAGCAGCCGATACGCCTCGGTAATGCGTGCAGCATCATCGCCGGCCGTGTAGACACGCTTTGAAAGCACCTCCGCCTGCTTGTACACAAACGGATCGTTCATAAAGTACAGCCGTTGCACCGGCACGTTCGTCGAGAAGCGTTGCTCCGCGGTAAACGTCGGATTCGGGAAATCGAACGCCTGCAGAAACGGATCAATGCGGAAACGGCTCACCTTGGCGTAGACGGTCCGCTTATCATTGTCCAGCCCCAGCGGTGTCGCTGGTCCACCAGGATCCTTGGTATCCAGATCGCCTGCGACAAACAGCATCGAGTCGCGCAACTGCTCCGCATCCAATCTCTGCACCGAGAAGTGCGAATAGTACCGGTTCAGCGGATCCTTGATGTGCTCTTCCGGCGTCTCTTTGCTGCTCTGCTGATACACCGCCGAAAGCATGATCATCCGCTGCAGCTTCTTCAATGACATGCCATCCTTCCGGAACTGCACCGACAAATACTCCAACAACGCCGGATCAGAGGGCGGGTCGCCAACCTTACCGAAATTATCCGCCGAGTTCACAATGCCCGTTCCGAAGTGCCACTTCCACACGCGGTTCACAAACACTCGCGTCGCAATCGGGCTCGCGACAATGTCCTCGGCAAGCTCCAATCGCCCGCTTCCCTGCGTGTAAGGCTTTCCACCCGGAGGACTCAGCACCGTCAGGAATCCACGCTGCACCGGATCACCATGCGCATGTGGATTCCCCCGCAGGTCCAGCGCAATGTTCACCGCCTGCGGCTTATCGGACATGCCATGAACAAATGGATAGATCTGCCCAAGCTTTTTGTAGTTGCTCCCATCCTTCTGCAATTCGGCCATGTACGCCTGTTCTGCCGCGCCCAGCCGCCGCTCCAGATCCCATCCACGGAAGACAAACAATCCAGGCAAGCCGCGCTCGTCGAAAATTCCAGTGCCCAGTTGCCGAAGGAAAAGATCCTCGTACAGATTCGCCTTCTCCGTACTCATCACCTTCAGTTCCAGCGTGCAGCCCGGACAGAACTGATCGTATGTGTCGAACTCGTTCGGCTTCACATCTTTCTCGCGTTCAGTCGGAACCCCGGCCTTTGCCTTGATCTTGTCGTTCTCGTCCTCGATCGCCTTCTCTTCAATCTCAAGATCAGTTACCCGCTTTTGGAACGAATCGGCAAGATACTTTGCCTGGTCTTCCGTACCGCCCTCGGCAATCATCGCCTGCCATTCCTTCAGGTAGGGATAGAACAGCGGCTTCTTCGCCAAAAAGGCCACCCACCGATCCAGCATCTCGGGATCGACCTGCGCTGCATCAGCCGCATCCTGCACCTTCATCTTCGGCTTGCCGGCCACTTTCCAGGCCGCAACCATGTACTTCGCGCTCTGCGCGGCATACGCCTTGGCCACCATCTGCGCTTCGTTCATGCTGTATTCCTGCGCTGCCTTGTCCTTCTCGTTGGCCTCCTTAAATTGCTGGCGCCAATATTCAATCTCGGAGTCCGGCATGAACGCGTATTCCTTGTAAGTGGAACTCGCGAAGACGCCGCCGAGCGCATAGTAGTCCTTCGCCAGGATCGGATCGTACTTGTGATCATGGCAGCGCGAACATGCAACCGTCAGCCCCAGGAATCCTCGCGTCACGGCATCGATGCGTTCGTTACGCTCATCCGCGCGCCCTTGAATCGGCTCTGCCTGATCCCAGATCCACGGAGCGCCGCCTAAAAATCCGGTGCCCTTCAAATCCTCGGCAGTGGGATGCGCTGAGATCAGATCTCCCGCCAGCTGCCGTTTCACAAATTGATCGTAGGGAAGATCATCATTGATCTGTTTGATCACCCAATCGCGATACACCCACGCTCCATCCATCGGCATATAGCCGCGGCCGCGTGGATCGAGTCCCCGAATATCGTCGTCGCCATACCGCGCCACATCCAGCCAGTGCCGTCCCCAGCGCTCGCCGTATTGCCTCGACGCCAGCAGCCGGTCAACCACCTTCGCAAACGCAACCGGCGAGTTGTCCTTCTCGAACCCCTCAATCTCCTCCGGCGTCGGTGGCAGCCCGGTCAAATCCAACGTCGCACGCCGAATGAGCGTGCGCTTATCCGCCATCGGAGCCGGCTTCATCCCCTTCTCTTCCAACTCCGCGAGCACAAAATGATCGATGTCCGTCTTCGCCCATCCCTTCAGCGCCGGATCCTTAATCGGCGGGACCGGCGGCTCGACCAGAGGCATGAACGACCAGAAGTGCCGCATCTCCTCCGTGATCTGCTTGCCCGCCACCATCGGCGCCTTCGTCTGCGGCCATGGTGCGCCCATGCGAATCCACTCGGTCAGCACCGCAACGTCATCCGAACTGAGCTTGCCGCCCTTGGGCATCTTCAGTTCACCCGTCTGATGCACAGCAATCAGCAGCAGGCTTTTCTCCGGATCGCCCGGAGCAACCGCCGGCCCACTGTCGCCGCCCTTCAGCAACGCAGCCCGCGACGTAAGACTCAAGCCGCCCGACGACTTCTCCTGATGACAGTTCCCGCAGGAGTTCACCAGGATCGGCCTCACCTTGTTCTCAAAATAATCCGCGCCCGGCGCACCCTTCGCCTCGGCCGCGGTCAGCGCCACCCCCGGCACCGTAGCCTCGGCGCTATCCCACGTTCCGCCACGCTTCACCCACTCCGTCAGGTTCGCAATATCGCTATCGCTCAGCTTCACGCCCCTGGGAGGCATCTTCAAATCGCCGGTCTGCCTCACGGCATCGATCATCAAGCTCTTGTCCGGCACACCCGGCACGATCGCCGGTCCGGAATCGCCGCCCTTCAACACCGCCTCATGCGAGTCCAGCCGCAGTCCACCCTTGGCCTCGTCGGTGTGGCACTTGTAGCAGTTCTGCGCCAGCACCGGACGCACCTTCTGCGTAAAGAACTGCGTATTATCCTCGTTCGACTCCGTCGGCGCAGCAGTCTGCGCGCGCGCAGCGGTCGCCGGCTTTTCCTGCCCATGCACCGCCGTCACACTTGACGCCGCATACCCAATCGTCGCAATGGCACACGCACGCAGGATGCACACAAACGTCTGATGAGAGTTCCAGAATTCCTTCACGGTGTCTCTCCATCTACGGCGGATACTCTCACCGGTTCCACCAGGCTTGACTTGCCTCCGCAATGATCCGAGATCGTCCGCCGGTCACTATTGGATACGGCTTCCACATGCTCGACAAGGTCGAGAAACTGTTGCCCATGGCTGCGCAACGTCATACCGCCTTCAGCCAGCTTCATATCCAAAGTAACGCGCGATCCGCAAGCATCGTCCTTGCTTTCTCGTGCCAGCACAATCAGGCGCGTACCCAGAAACAGCGCCTCCGCCGTGTTGTGAGTAACGAACACCACCGTCGGGCGCGCCTCGCTCCACACCGAACGCAACAGCCGCTGCAAACTCGAGCGCGTCGACGGATCCAGCGCGCTGAATGCCTCATCCATCAGCAGCACCCGGTTCTTCATCATCAGCGCCTGCGCAATCGCGACTCTCTGCTGCATGCCGCCGGAGAGTTGGTACGGATACTTCCCCGCATCCGACGCCTGCAATCCCATATGCGCAAGCTGCCGGAACGCCTCTGCCTTCACCGCGCGCCGCGTCTCCCAAAAGCTTGGCCGCAATCTTCCAAGGATGTGGAACTTCGAGGTCAGCGGCCCCATCATCAGATTGTCCAGCACCGTGCGATCCGGAAATAGCGAGTATCGCTGGGGAACATATCCCGAACGCGCATCCACCCGCTCCACTCGTGAACCTGCCACCGAAATCTGCCCCGCCGTTGGCCGCTCCTGTCCTAGCAGCATCCGCAGCAGCGTGCTCTTGCCGCAGCCCGTCTCTCCCAGCAAAACAACAAACTCGCCTTCTTCAATCTCGAGCGTTATATTCTCCAGCACGCTTCGCCGCGCCCCACGCCCCACCGCATACGACACCGAGACATCCTCAATCGAGATCGACTTCGCAGCCTGCACGCGCGCCTCGGCCACAGCCCGCGCCTGCTCACCAAACAGAGGCAGGCCAGCCGCCATCTCGGACGCTCTCAAGCCTGAAACCATGGATGAAGCCTCCGGTTAATCATTCGCAGCGAAAAATCAATCAGAAACAATAACAGCGCAACCCACAGCACGTACGGCAGAATCACATCCATCCCCATGTGCCGCCGCATAATGGCGATCCGATAAGCCAGCCCATCCGACGCGGCAATCATCTCGCCCGCAAACAAAAACAGCATCATCGGCTTAAGATTCAGCCGCAGACTATTGATCACCTGCGGCAGCACCTGCCGAAACACCACCCGATATGCCACATCGAAGTTGTTCGCATCCAGCGTGAACGCTTTCACGATCTGTTCCTGCGGCACCGCCTTCACCATCTGCGTCACATCCAGGATCATCGTCGGTGCCACGCCAATCACAATCAGCGCAATCTTTGACCACTGATCGATGCCAAACGCAATGAACAAAATCGGCAGCAGCGACAACGCAACAATCTTGTCGAAGAACAGAAAGAAGCGCAGAAAACCCGCACCAAACCAAGGGAACAGCCCGATGTGTACAGCCAGCACCACAAACGGAATCAGCAGCGCCAGGCTAATGAAGAATCGCCCCCCGCTCGAAGCCGTATCCTTCCAGATCATCGAGTGCCGCAGCCGCTCCCACGTCGACGCATTGTCGGCCGGAATGTAGTCGTCTTCCTCCGCCGGCTCCAGCACCGCCGACCGAATCCCCGCAACCAACTGATGCCCACTCGGCACCACCCGATCCTCCGCATTCTCCCTATGCCGCGCCACCGACGTATGCATATACAGCCCAATGCACACCACGAACAAGACGCATGAAATCGCCTGCGCCAACAGCCGGTTGGGTCGTGCCTGGATGTCGAATGGAGAAAGATTCGTCATAGAGGGCTACAGCTTTCCTTGTTCTGCTGCCTGCATAAACGCGGAGTTGAAACGCAGCCGTACACGTGTCTTATTTCCCTGCACCGTGCCATTCGGATAAGCGATCGCAACGTCATCGACCGAGCGAATTCCCTGCCCCAGCAATCCATGCTTGAAGCAGAACTGCCGAACCAGATCCATCTTCTGCTGCACGTCCGCGCCATCCGCAAAATCAACCGCCGACTTCGGAGTAGCAAACAGCGCCGTCGTCTTCAACTGCTCCTTGTACGACTCTACGGAATCGCCCGACGCCGCAGCCGAGTACTTCAGCGCATTCGCCTGTCCCGCCGCCACCTGCTGAATCGTCTCGTACCACGCGCCCGTCAGCGCCTTCGCAAACCTCTGCCCGTTCGGCGTATTCAGCACCTCGCTCCGAACCACCATCAGGTCCATAATCTCGCCCGGGATCTTCGAAGAATCGAAGATCGAATGCACGCTCTTATCCGCCACAATCTGGCTCACCAGCGGCTTCCACGTCACCACAGCCTCGTTCGATTTGTTATTCAAAAACGCCGCCACAATATCCGAGTCCGACGTATTGATCAAGTGCAGCTTGCCCAACTGCGACTGCTGGCCGTTCAGCACCATCCCACGCTCCAGCAGATACTCCGAAACCGTCTTCTGTACCAGCATCACCGGCTTGCTCGGCAGTGTTTGGAACGTCAGGTTGTCGCGCACCAGCACCGCATCGTTGCCGTTGCTATAGTCGCCCACGATGATGGCGGTGGAATCCACGCCCGCAGCCGCCGGCATATCCAGCGCCTCCATATTCGTCATCGCGCACGCATCAATATTCTTCGCCACAAAAGAATCCAGCGACGCCGCATAGTCGAACCGCTGGACCTTGATCGCAATCCCGTATTTATCCGCCCACTTCTTCAAAATGCCCGACTTCTGCATGTAGAAGTAAGGATTCCATCCCGCATACACCGACCACCCGACGGTAAAGGTCGGCGTCTGCGCGTTCGCCGGCGCTGCATCTGAAAAACCAACCAGCAGTACGAGGCTGCAAACTAACGAGAGAAATCCGAGCCGCTTCAATTGCATGGACACCTGGGTCTTCAAGGATTACGTTTGCACTTCGCCTGCTCTACATCCTGCAGGCACTGCTTGTTGGGTGAGCTGGCAAAACCGTTTACAGCAAAATCCAAGATCGGGCTACGATTGAAGTTTAACGCGTACAGTTACAATTCCGACCTGCATTTGAAGTTGCAATCGGCAGTATAGAAAGATGCCATACTGCCTCTAAACTCAGTCGTCATCATCGTCATCATCCGCGGGTTTCGCGCCAGGCTTTCCGTCCGCCTTCTTCGGCTTATAGGTCCCGGCCAGCACCTTGTCGATCGTCGACTTCATCTCCGCTGAGTCCGGCGTCACATCCGGGTCCAGCCGCGCCAACACGTTGCCGTTTTTATCGATAATGAACTTGGTGTAATTCCAGTGCACCGGGCCGCCCGGAGGTGCATCCTTGCTCTTCGTAAGATAGCCATACAACGGCAGTTCCTCGTCCCCTGTGATCTTCGAAACGGCCATCACCGGAAAGTCCACTTTTGCGTCCGTGTAGGCCTTCTGAACCTCCTCCGGCTTTCCCGGCTCCGCCAGCCCAAACTGATTCGACGGCACGCCGATCACGACCAGGCCCTTGTCCTTGTACTCATCGTTCAGCTTGATCAACGCCGCCAGTTGTTCACCATAAGTCGACTTGCGACCCAGATTCACAATCAGAATGTACTTCCCTTTGAAGCTCGAGACCGGCACATCCTTCCCATCCGCGCCCGGCAATGTGAAGTCGTAGGCGTTCTTCTCCGCCTTGTCGCCCTTCGCCTTTTCCGCATCCGGCGGAGCCGCCCCCTTCTTGCCCGCGGCGTGCGCGCCCTGTCCTTTGTCCGCTGCGTTCACCGTTGGCTGCAGGCCA
>Ga0302220_10000580_pt1 | contig 30457 bp, 26 predicted proteins | sample II_Palsa_E1_3_FD_194572 | JGI IMG/M metagenome (GOLD analysis project Ga0302220, IMG submission 194572) | Peat permafrost microbial communities from Stordalen Mire near Abisko, Sweden - II_Palsa_E1_3 | ecosystem: Environmental > Terrestrial > Soil > Palsa > Peat permafrost | place: Sweden...
TTGCACTGCCTACCTTCTAGTCTGCTCGACCCAGCCGTCTTCGGCTGTGATAAACCGGTTGGAGTCGATGAAAAAGGTTTCCTCGACTTATTGGGATGCCGTAAAGATTGAGCACGTTCTCTCAACGCCGAAAAACTGGGCACTCGCACAACGTTTCTTTCCCGTTTCCGCAAACGCGGAGAACTGGCAAGTCTATGCAACCGAGAGACCTAATCACTGGGTGGTAAATCTGCGCGGTTATTACTTCCATTTGCAGAACCGCATAGGGTCAAGGCACGACTACCACCTCGAAAGTTTGAAATGCATGCTTGATGAAATTGAAAGCCTGGCTTTGCCAAAGGACCATTTCATCCGCGTCCGGTCGGTATATTACGACGACAAGAATGGTGGATACACGTGGTACATGGACTACATGTATCCGTCAGGCTCCTATCAAGCTGTGCCGGCAGAGGCTATTGGTGACCTATTGGGCGATGGGAAGGTCGGCGACGACGGACAGATGTACTTTTTCGACGTTCGTGCTACCGGCTACTCAAAATCGAGCGACCACTACGACCCGGACCACTACGACTACTACCTCGACAGCGAACGATGGACATCTGTCGGCTCGCCCAGACCGAAAGATGTGGAAGATATCGAGTTCGCGATTCGCTATCGTGAGGAAGTCAGAGAACAGGAGATGTCCGCGCGTGGCGACCAGTTTGGGCGGCTGAAGGCAGCTCTCGACAAAGTCCCCTTCCTAGCAGTCGCGCGCGCGGTAAATGCTCATATCGAAGATATTGACAAGTTCTACGCACGTAAGAACTGGCAAGAGATAACTTCAAAATACGAATTGGATGACGACCACTTCTTCTCGGTATGGTTTTTTCTACGCGTCTCCGACGACAAGCACTTTCACGAACTTATGTCGAAGTTTCCACAAGCGTTCGAGACTCACTTCAGACTCTGCAAGCTGTTCGCATACGTGCCAACGGACGATGGCGGGGGGGCGGAATTGAGCGCGGACGAAAAGGATGACGACCAATACTACGACCTTACGCTATCGCTAGCGCCGCATGTGGTCTCGGACGCGCTCACGGGTCGAATGATGCTTAACGAATACATGTCGAGAATAGCTGACGCCGTTGAGGCGTATGTTGCCATAACGGCATCTCCATAGAAGGAGACGACAGGTTTCAGGCCAGTGACTGTGCTAGTGACGCTTCTTCGTCGACCGAGGCGTCGTGGTCTCCATGCCAGATTGCAATCAGATAGCACGACGACCAGGCCCGATGCCGCGAATATTGTGCGCGAAGCTGTCCTTACCTCAACTCGGCAGTCCAGCGGGACGAGCGATGACACTCCTGCGGTTTCCTGCCGCAGCGATGGTTTGGCTGTTGCCTATCCGGCCGCGCAACCGCCACTCCCTTTGCTACTGCGACGACGTGGACAGACTCGAAAGCCTTTTGGGCGCCTTCCGAAAGGATGGCAGCGGGAGAACATCTGGACCAGGCTGAACTCAGCAGGACTCGAGGCATTTTTTGCCGAGCATGGCCATCATGCATCATGCACTGTGGGACGCCCATGCAAATCCGGCCTGCTTCCAGTCAAAATCGGATAGTGGAGCCGGACAGATTTGTCGATAATGGGTAAGGCGGCGGCGCTCTTCGGCAGCGCTGTTGCAGTTCTGCGGTCGGACTTTCATGCCGGATTTGCAGCGACATCGGCTTCGGGGCAGATTGCGGGGCACGCTGAAAAGCCATTTCGGAAAAGTCAGCCTATCTGATTTGCGTTTTTACAACAGTTCAGTAGCCCTCCTCTCCACCACGAAGAATTCCAGGAAAGTCCAGAAACCCCGCAGCTGTAAAGGCTTGCGGGGTTTTTTATTTCCAGCGAAGCCCAACGTCATCCATTGACATCTGGGCGTAGAGGGGCATTTTAGCGGGCACTTCCCGTGGCTCGCCGGCTGCGCAATCGCCGAGATCAAAGCCCCTGAAGTGCTAACCGCCCTGCGCCGGGCCGAAGCGCGTGGTGCGCTCGATACTGCTCATCGCGTCCACCAGAACAGCTCTGAGGCGAAAGCGAGCTTAGTCGTGTCGATATCCAACTGCCACTGGCTTCGCATCACGCCTTCGTGATGCCCTGGTGCCACGACTACGTAATTTCACGCTGCACCAGACCAGACAATAGGACCAAAGTCCAATAGCCGTGCCTGCAAGGCTACAACTAGACTTGTCCAGAACCTGGTATTCGTCCTTTTTCGCCGGGGCCACGCGAATCCAGCGAAACTTCCTACGTTTCGCCAGTCCCGTTAGAGAAGAGCGCGACTTCGAGTCAAACCACAGAGGTCCGTGTGAACTCATTGGTAGTCGCTTTGATCGTGCTTGTGTGCGTGTTCGGCAGCGGGATGCTCGGCCTGAGTCTACGCACGCTCCTCCCCGACCATCACCTGAGCGACGATTCGACGTCTATCGTGAAGCTGGGTGCCGGCTTGATGGCGACACTCGCGGCTCTCGTCCTTGGTCTTCTCATCGCCTCGGCAAAGGTTTCTTTCGACCGGCTCAGCGAGGAGTTTACGCAGACGGCGGCTACGGTCGTCCTGATCGACAGCACCTTGGCCGATTATGGTCCGGAGGCGAAGGAATCCCGCGATCTTCTCCGCAACACCTACGCCTCAGCCGTGGAGTTGTTTTATTCCGGCCGGGGTACGGGAAAGGCCAATGTGGATGCTCCGGAGAGCCTGACGCGCATGGTGCAATTTCAGCAAAAGCTTCGAGAACTGACACCACGAAGCGATATGCAACGCTCGCTTCAATCGGAGGCTCTAGCCCGCAGCCACGACTTGGCACAAACGCGCTGGATACTATTCCGACCAGGGCAGGGCGCGATCCCAACGCCATTCCTGGCAGTGCTTGTGCTCTGGCTCGGTATCCTCTTCGCCGGTTTCGGGCTGGTCAGCGCCAACAATCGGACCGCCGTTGCGACGCTTTTCGTCTGTGCACTATCGGTCTCCGGCGCTATTTTCCTGATCGAGGACATTGCCCATCCGCTCGAAGGGCTGATGCAGATCTCGCGCACGCCGGCGCAGATCGCACTCTCCCATCTCGGTCAATAGGCCAGCGTTGCCCGGTGTGCGCAGATTTAACCCTACCTCGCGCCGTGAGTCTCTTTCGGCACACGATGGCGTGCGCGGCGCTGCTCGGGGCCGCGTTGGCCCATGGGCAAGAAATGGAGCCACGCAGCTATTCGGCTGTGCCGGTCGGCACTAACTTCGTGGCGCTGGATTATGCGCGCTCGAGCGGTGGTTTCTCGGTCGATCCTTCGCTGCCGATTTCCAACGTGCACGCGACCATCAATACATGGTCGCTCGGCTTTTCGCACAGCTTCGGCATCGCGGGACACACAGCGAGCGTCGCGATGTCGGTGCCGTACGCCAACGGGAACGTGACCGGTGACGTCATGGGCGCGCCTGAGCAGGCTTACCGGTCCGGACTCAGTGACTTGCGGTTCAGGCTTGCAATGAATCTGCTCGGCGACCTTGCGCTCACGCCGGAAGAATTCGCGCGACGCACCCCATCCACTGTCGTTGGCACCAGCTTGATCGTCGTAGCGCCGACAGGCCAGTACGTGCCGTCACGTCTCATCAACGTGGGAGCAAATCGTTGGTCGTTCAAGCCGGAGATCGGCGTATCTCAGCCATTGGGCAACTGGTTTCTGGAGGGAACCGCAGGCATCTGGCTTTATACCGACAACGACGATTTCTTTGGCGGTCATCGGCGCAGTCAGGCTCCGATGCCCGAATTCCAGTGGCATGGAGGCTACACCTGGCGGCCCGGGTTGTGGATCGCGGCGGACGCGACGTACTTTACCGGCGGCCGCACGAGCGTCAATGGCATTGAGGATCAGGATCTGCAGCGTAGCGTGCGCTACGGCGTCACGCTGTCGATTCCGCTTGCTACGCGATGGTCCGCGAAGCTGGCGTGGTCGCGGGGGCTGATCACCCGTATCGGCGGCGATTTCCAGAGCATTTCACTGGCGCTGCAGTACCGCTGGTTCGATCAGTGATGCCGACTGCGCATGACGTCGCACGCAATGGGTGCGTTACGGGGAGGCTCTCATGACCAACCAATCGTCCGGCTCTGCGACTGGGCAACCCCAACGTGTCTCGGCATGGAGTCTCATCAGACCGTATTGGGTTTCGGAGGAAAGCAGGACCGCGTGGGGGCTGCTGATCGCGACCGTCGCAATGGACCTGCTTCTGGTAGGCATCAGCGCGCGGCTGAACACATGGAACCGCGATTTCTACGACGCTTTGGAAAGCAAGGACGTCCACGAATTCCCGCTGCTGATGTTAACGTTCACCGCGCTTGCACTCGCGTTCTGTGTGATCTCTGTCTACAACCGCTATCTGCGGCAGATGCTTGGATTCCGATGGCGCCAATGGCTGACCACGCGCTACCTGCAGGAATGGCTTAACGGCGGTGCCTTCTACCGGATCGAGCGCGACTGCCTTACTGACAATCCCGATCAGCGTATCGCTGTCGACCTCGATCTGTTCGCCACCACCACGCTTTCTCTCACGCTCGACCTGCTTTCGACGATCGAGACGCTCGTCTGGTTTTCCATCGTCCTGTGGAGCACGGCCGGCGCTCTGGTCGTGATAACCGGAGGCACGGCGGTCCAGATCCCGGGCTACATGCTTTGGGCGGCGGTTGCCTACGCGATTGCCGGCTCGCTGCTGACCAACAAGGTTGGTCACCCGCTTGTGTCGATCAACTATCAGTTGCAGCGCGTCGAGGCGGATTTCCGCTTCGGCCTGATCCGTCTGCGCGAAAACGCAGAGCAGATTGCGTTCTACGGTGGCATGCGGACCGAGGGAGCGAATGCCGAGGATCTGTTCGGCCGGATTCGTGAAAACTGGTGGCGTCTCATGAGGTACACGAAGCGCTACAGCTTCGTTGTCAGCGTCTATGGTCAGATCGCCGAAATCTTTCCGATCGTCGTTGCATCGCCCCGTTATTTCGCAGGCGCGTTGAGTTTCGGCACGCTGATGCAGATCGCCGACGCGTTCGGTTCAGTTAGCGAGTCGCTTTCGTGGTTGATCAATAACTACGACAGGGTCGTCGAATGGCGTGCGACGGTTAACCGCCTGCGCGAGTTCGACCGGGTCATGCGGCAACCTCGTCTGAAAGAGTCGGTGTCGCCGGCCACCGGACACGGTGGCATCCACTTGCACTATGTCGACGAGAGCCAGCTCGTCACACACAACCTGAAGCTCGCGCTGCCTAACGGCGAACCGCTTACGAGCGTGCGCAACATCGCCATAAAGCCCGGTTCGCGCTGGCTGGTGCGCGGGCCGTCCGGGGCCGGCAAGACCACGCTATTGCGAGCGCTTGCTGGTCTCTGGCCGTTCGGTGACGGCTCGATCGATGCGCCCGTGGACGCGCGCATGATGTTTATCCCGCAGCAGAGCTATTTGCCAGTGGGCGCTTTGAAGGCTGCGGTGACCTATCCCGCGGCGGCCGCAGTCTTCAGCGACGACGACTGCCGCGAAGCACTGTGCGCGTGCCGACTGGAAGGCTATGTTGACCGGTTGCAGGAATCCCATGACTGGGGACGCATGCTTTCGCCGGGCGAGCAGCAGAGGCTGGCAGTCGCGCGTGTGCTGCTGCACGAGCCCGACTATGTGTTCCTCGACGAAGCGACTAGCGCGCTCGACCTTGAAAACGAATTACATCTTTATGGCCTCCTCATCGAAAGACTGCCGAAGGGGGCGATTGTTAGCATCGGGCAACGCGAGTCGCTTGCGCAGTTTCACAACGAGACACTCGATATCACACGGCACCATCGCGCATTCGTTGAGCGCGCCGAGCCTGAGACGGCCGATGGATGAGAGGAGCGTCGATCGCGGAGCGCTATCGACGCAGGCCGCCAGCGCCGCCGCGTGCACTCTGCGTGTTGCGCTGGCTCTCGGTCGCGCCTCGCTGGCGACTTTGCATTTGCCGGTTCAAGTCGCTGGAGGAGGACTGTCCACCGGGGCGGTTCAAGCCGCCCCCAGGGCTTTGGGGCGCGTTGCCGGCGGGCCGGTTTGCCGCGACAGGTATCGGGCGTTGCGGTTGATAGCCCTGCGCGATTGGTGCAGTGGCCGGCGAGCGGCCGGGTTGGGTCGCGGCAGGGCGCTGCTGTTGAGCGGTCTGCGCTTTGGACTGAGCGCTCACCGAATTCGTCGCGGGGGATGCGTTGGAGCGAGCTTGTTGCGTGCTCTGCGACCTCGATCCCGCTGCGGGTGGATTCGATGTCTGAGCGCCGGCCGGGCGTTTTTGTTGCGCGCTTTGTGCTCCCGGTTGTCCTGCCTGTCCTGCGGGTCTGCTCACAGAAGACCAGGAGCCGTTGTCGTATTTCTGCCAGCTCCCGTTGCTGTTCTTATAGACGTTTCCATCACGGCCGGCATACATGTCACCGCCTGCGGTTTTGCCCGCAACAGCGCGGCCGTTCGCACTCGCACCGGCTACTGCCTTGCCGCCCGCTGAATTCCGATAGGTACCGACTGAACCGGCGGCCGTCGTCGAATGCTGTGTTGCCGCCCAATGGTTGCCCTTCGTGACGACGGAACTGCCCCACTGTCCATACGCATTCGAGCCCTGACGCGTGGCGCCGTATGCGCCGGTATAGGGATTGTAGGCCTGCCCAACGCTTGCGCTGCCGTATCGTCCTGAGGCGCTCGCGCCACGCGCATAGGTGCCTGTGTTGGGGTTGTATGAGGTACCCCAGTGCGCGCTGCCATTCGGCCCGTAAGCGACGCCTCTCACGCCACTCGCACCCGTATAAGGGTTATAGGTACGATAGCCGTAGGGCGCGGGGCGCGGATAGTAGACCGGGTAAGGGCCACGGCCCACGACCACATACGGCGGATAGTAGTAGCCGTTACCTTGCGCAATGATCGCGCCGATCGCTGCGCCCGCGATGAAGATGCCGAGGTATCCCGCCGTATAGCTCGCCTGCACGGCTCCGGTCGGTGTGGCGTACTGGGTGACGTAAGTCACGTTATAAACCGGCGAGCTCGGCGGAATCGTATAGATCACCGGGGGCACGGAAGTGCTCGTTTGCCATGGGCCGTTCGGCGATGCGGCATCAAACCACACGCCCTGAGAACACACGTAGTACTGGTTCTGTACCTTGATGACCTTGTCGGGTGTATTCGCCGCGTATGAGAGCGGCGTGCCTTCGATCGGCTTGAAGTCCGGCTCACCGCTGTATGAAACCTTGACCGCGGCCGCAGCCGCATTAGGGTCGATCTCAACCGTCGTCGGAATTTGCGCAAGCAGCACTGCATCGGCTGCTTCCGGCGTTCCAGGCACGGAGCCAAGAACGCGGGCGGCGGCGCTATCGCGCGGAATGCTGGCGAAATCAGGCGGCAATTGATCGGTCGCGAACGTCCACGGACCGCTGGGTGCCGGCGCGGAAAACCAGCGGCCGGCGCTCAGGTAGTAGTACGTATTGGTGGGCGAGTAGACGAATACATCGCTGTCGGTATTCTTCGCGAACACCAGTTGGGTACCTGGAATCTTCGTGTAGACGGGCTGCCCGTCGAACACGATCAGTTCCGCGGGCATATTGCTGAAGTAGACCGCCGGCGCTTTGGCCCGGGTTGATTTAGGCGCTGGAATAAAGGGCTTCAGGTCTGCCCAGATGGGATCGGCCGGCACTTTCGACATCTTTGCCGGAAGCGTCTTCGTTTCTGTCCATCCGCTTTTGAGGTCGGTGGACGTCATCCATGACTGTCCTGTAAAGACGTAGTACTGGTGGCTTGCATTGTCGACAAAGAGAGGCCAACTGGCATTGACGATGAACGTGAGGTCTGAGTCCTTGATGGGTGCAGGCACCGGGTCCCCGTCGACGTATAAAAGGATCGCCGGGCCGAAGCTAAAGAAGATCGCGGGTGGATCATTCTTCACGGCCGCCACCGCTGGTGCGTTTTTCTTTTCCACGCTCGCGACAAGTCGGTCGACCGAGATCGTCAACGTTGCCTGCGGATTGAGAAACTTGCGCACAAGCGTATCCAGCTTTTTGGCCGTCGCCGCGTCAGTGTCAGGGAAAGTCAGGCCGGTAATTTGTGGCTTGCTCAAGAGCGCGTTTCGACTGTCGACGTCGACATCCGTGTGCATCCGCAGCGTGACGATACCCACCTGAGGTTTGCCGCCACGCGGCGTTACGCTGACCGCCATACGGCCGCTGATTTCCTTGAAGTCCTTCCATTCGTCGATCTGGGGCTGATAGTAGATGAGCGTCGCGTCGTCTCTCGTCATCTCGCGTGGCCAGCCCGGATCCTGCGCCGCATGAACGCCAGGAAACACCATCGAAAGCGCCAGCGCAAACGCCAGCGCGCGTGTCGTCAGTCTGACTCGCATTCAGTACTCCGGAGCGCCCCTGTGCCAGAAAAGTAGACCGTGCTCGACTGATCTGCAATGGGACCTTGGTCCTATTCGAACGGTTGATCGGCGAATGTGCGGGCGACGCATATTGGACCAAGGTCCAATACCGGTATGTCTGCGGGTCACCTAGTCTGCCAGTTGGGCGGGTGCGCATGAGGTTGAGCCTGCAGACTGGCCGCGCGCGAGCTCAACGACTATCCCGTCCTCGCGGAAGCACTCATCAGGCTGTCACGCAGAGCGATGAACTTTTGCTAACGATACGAGGGCGAACCTATGAACAAGCCTCTTCTTGTGTTTGTGGCGGTGCCAGCGCTGCTGCTTGCGGGCGTCGCAGTCGCTCAGTACCCGCTGATGGACGCGGCGGCCGACCGGCTTGTTCAACGGTACCAGCAATCGTCCTGTGAGCAGCTATGGCAGGAGCGGGCCGCGAAACGGGGGCGCCCGAAATCCGGGCGGGAGCAGCAGGCGGTTGAAGTCCTGCAGGGCGACCCACAGATGCGCGCGGCCTTCATCGCCAGGGTGGCAGCCCCAATCGCCGACAAGATGTTCGAATGCGGCATGATTCCATGATCGGCCACCCGCATGTCGTTAATCAGGAATACTCATCGAGGTTGCGATGGCCTGCGAAAAACTGAAGTGGAAAGTGGCCGCCGTCGTGTTGGGCTCTTGTCTGGCTATCAACGGCAACACCCAGACAATCCAGCATCCGTCGAAAGCGGCACCCAGGCACACAACGAAGTCTGCCGCGCCGGCGTTTCAGCATGGCCTCGAGCCTCATGCGGTTGAGATTCTCAAAGCGGCGTGCGCGCGCCTGGCCGCGGCCAAAACCATGTCTTTCACAGCGGTGGTCTCCTATGAAAGCCCGAGCCGCCTTGGTCCGCCGCTAGTCTATTCGACCCAGTCCGAGGTCACAGTAGAGCGGCCGGACAAGCTCAAGGTCGTCACGCTCGGCGACGGGCCGGCATCGGACTTCTATTACGACGGCAAGACCATGACCGCGTTTGCGCCGCAGGAGAAGCTGATTGCCGTCGCGGACGCGCCTCCGACCATCGACGAAGCGTTACGTGTCGCCTTCGATACTGGCGCGATCTATTTCCCGTTTACCGACGTGATTGTCGCGGATCCTTATAAGGACCTCGCCGACGGCCTGAAGATTGCCTTCTACGTAGGGCAATCGAACGTCGTCGGCGGCACCACCACCGATATGGTGGCGTATGTCACCGGGGACGTGTTCGTGCAGATCTGGATCGGCACCGACGATAAGCTGCCGCGCCGTATCTACGCCATCTATCTCAACGATCACGCCCGGCTGCGTCACGTGCTGGAGCTCTCCAACTGGCAACTGGACACCGCTATCCCGGCGGATGCCTTCGTCCCCGCCAACGCCGCCGGTGCGGCGCGCATTGCGTTTGCGCGTCCGGACGCGAGCGGTACGTCGGCGATGAAGCCGCCGCCTGGGATCAGGCCCATTGGGACTCAATGAGGAGACGGACCATGAAGAAGGCCGTCATGCGCCTCGCGGCGTTGCTGATACCCGCGCTCGTTACGGGGCCGGCCGGGGCGTGGTCTCACGCCAACGCTTACGGAGGGAGTACCTCGCACGCTTACGGTTCGGGGTCGACGACCCGCTCCGATGCCATGGGCGGCAGCGAGACCCACACCTATGGGCAGGGCACGACCGCGACCGGCCGCTACGGCGACACGGCAACCCATGCGCAAGGCTCAGGTCAAACGACCGCGACCAATCACTACGGCGGGACCGCGACGCACACCTATGGACAGGGAACGACCGCCACCAACGCCTATGGCGGCACGGCGAGTCACGCGACCGGTTCCGGTTATTCGACCTATACGAGCGCCTCCGGTGCGACTGCCTACCACAGCGCGTACTATGGCGCCGCCTATCCAGCGTACCACCCTCCCGTCGCGGTAAATACGTATGGATCGAGCTGCTACAACTGCGGCGGCTGGTCCGCGGCGGGGGCTGCTGCTGCAGGTGTCGCGGTCGGTGTGGTAGCCGGCGCGGCGGTGGCTTCGGCCCACACCACAGCCGTTGCTTCGAACGCATACAACGCGGGATACGTGGCAGGCGCGACGACAGCGCCTGCTCCCATCAATACCTCCTTTGCGCCCGGTGCGATCTATGCGGTGTTGCCCGCCGGATGTATCTCGCCGTCGGTTCACGGCGGCACCTACTACCTGTGTGGCAATACCTGGTTTCAACCCGCCTACGGCGCGAACGGTGTTTTTTATCGCGTCGTGGCCGCGCCTTGAAGCGCATCCGCTCAACCGGTGCTGCACAGTTGGGAGCCTCATTGGCGCACATTTTCAGCCTGAGACGGAGGAGTGAACGTTGAACCACCTCGTCATCGCCGGGATAGCGTTCGCGTGTGTATTCAGCAGCGCGCTGCTGGGTTTGTATCTACGCGCCATCGTGCCACCGCATCATCTGGGCGATGATTCGATCAGTGTCGTCAAGTTGACGACAGGCTTGATCGCGACGATGGCGGCATTGGTGCTTGGTTTGCTGATTTCGTCGGCAAAAAGCTCATTCGATGCTGTCAACAACGAGCTGGTGCACAACGCGGCGAGCATCATTCTGCTCGATCGCGTGCTGGCCCGGTACGGACCTGACACGCAGGCAGTCCGTAGCCAGATCAAGCAGAGCTATGCCACATCGATTCAGATACTCGGTTCCGGCGACGCCAGGCAGATGAAGAGACTGGGAAGCCCGGAGGCGATCAACCGCGTAGAGGGTCTGCAACGCGAGCTCGCGGCGCTCTCGCCGCAGAGCCCGTTGCAGCATCAATTGCAGGCGCGCGCCGTGCAGATCGCAGATGAGGTGCTAGCGGTGCGCTGGCTGACGTTGCTGCAGGCCCAAGGCTCCATTCCTATGCCACTGCTCGTGGCGTTAGTCCTCTGGTTGTCAATCATATTTGGCACCTTCGGCCTCTTCGCACCGATCAACGGCACTGTCATTGCCGCGCTGCTTCTCGGTGCCTTGTCCACTTCCGGAGCAATATTCCTGATTCTGGAATTGAACACGCCGCTTGATGGCGTATTCACCGTTTCGCTTGCGCCGATGCGTGATGCGCTTGCCATGCTCGGCCAGTAACCGTACGCGACTTCAGGACGCGTGAGGTGAATGGGCGGCGATTGCGTCGGCTGACACCGTTGTCCACGATTGTGCGACTCGTTCTCCGATAGCCGGATAGCGGAGGTCGTTGCGACACCGGGCTATAGGACCAAGGTCCAATGCGCGCCGCGTCGAATCTGACTAGCATTAGAGACGTATTCGTCCAGCGATGCGGTATTGAACGACATCGCGCCGGACGCAACGGAGACGGTCATGAAGATGCTAGTGATGTTGGCGTGCATGCTGCTCGCTTCAGGTGCATTCGCGGAATGTGCCACCAACGCGCGCGGTGTCGCTGCGTGCGGCAACGGACAAACCGCGGGCGGCTATAACGCGAACACCGGAAATGCCTGGAAGGCCCAGAAAAATCAGGCCGGTGTGACGACGACGCAGACTAGCAGAGGCGGCGAGGCCAAGACGAAGAACGGTAACGGTGTGTATAAAAGCCCGAGTGGAAAGACCTGCTATAGGACCGCCAACAGTCGGGGTTGCAACTAGGCTGACACTGATCAGGCCTGCCCGAAAAGCGTTCATCGGGCGTCCTGTTGATCCGCATTCCAGAACAATTCCGATTTGATGCATATTGCCGATGTACGGTTGCGTACAATTGCGGATCAGGCGCCGATTCATTTCGGATGTTAGGTCTGCAGATGAAATCCGAAGCGATGCGAGCTTGCTTAAAAATGTATTTGCCTTATTGGTATATGCAAGTAGAATGGAAGCTGCTGTAAGGAACCGGTATGACGACAATTCTCCAGTTGAGAGTTGTTGTGTTTGGCCTTGAATAAATTGATGTTGAGCAAATTTTTTAATTCGCAATTTGCGTAACATTATGTTCGGCGCACTTCTTTAATTCAGAGTGCCGTTTTGAAGAATAGCGGATATTAAGAGAACAAGATCCGCAGTCGAGAGGCAGCGTCTGATCCAGTTGCGGGAGCCTCGTGCACTCGCATGCGCAGGTCTGGTGTAGACGCGGGAACGAATCAATTTTGTGTATCTTCGGTCCTGTTCATGGACCCGCATCAGCATCCGCTTATCCGAGGCAGGCTGATATCCGTTGGTGTCTCTGTCGAAAGCTGGATCGTCGCACCAGCGTTGTCAAACGCATTTAGAAGTAGCCGCTCACAACATGTCGTTCACGGTGTTTATCCGTGGATGCATTGCATTTTTACGTGCATTAGATTTCTTCGAGTATGGCCGAACTCAGGAGACATTTGTCGTGAACATGCTATTTCCGGCAATTGTGTTCGCGCAAGCCGCTGTCATCGTGTGGCTGCTCATGTCGCGTACACACCGAAATCCGACTGCGTCACTCAATGGCGGATATGGACAGCCCGGGTTATCAGTACAGCGGGGCCCGTCCGTCGAATTTGGTCAGACAGATATCAAAGAAACCCTCCACAAGGCACCTCCTGGTGCGCATCACACAAGGCATACGCCTGCCGGAAGACGCCATATGGCGACGCTCCGGGCTCTTAAACGGGTGCTGTCGGGTCATCGCGGCGCTGGTTCAAAAAACGAGGGCATCACAAAGGAACGGGCTTCGCATGACAGTATCGTCGACGGTTTTCGCATCCTGTGGCAGTCGTTGCCGCTCGGCATTTTCATGCTCGGAAGTCGCGGCGAAGTTCTGGCTGCAAACACGCGAGCGGAAACCTTGTTTGGTTACGAAGACGGCGAAATGATCGGCAAGCCGGTCTCGTTACTCATTCCTGAGTTCAATGACCCACATAGCCCTGTGTGGCGCGACGAAGCTTCCTCCGCCTCACCCGGGCGACTGCCCGAATCGGCGTTCCGGCTTGTTGCCCGACGCAAGCAGGGCGCAGAATTTCCAGTCGAGCTCATCGTCAGGCGATCGTCTTTCCAGAACGACGCGTCGACGCTCGCCTTTGTCGAGGACAGGTCCGACCACTACGCGCTCCTGCGTAACCAGCAAGATCTCGCCCATTTGACCCGTGTTTCGACAATGGGTGAATTGGCCGGATCTCTTGCTCACGAACTTAATCAGCCGCTCACGGCGATTCTGAGCAATGTGCAGGCCGCACAGCGCTTTATGGCAGCTGATCCGGTCGACATGGCGGAGGTGCGCGACATATTGAATGACATCGTTCAGGACGACTATCGTGCCAGCGAAGTTCTCCGGCGCATCCGGACGACGGTCAAGAAGGTCGATGTGGAGTCGGTACCCCTCGATCTGGCTACGGTGATTCGCGACGCGGTTTTTTTGCTGCACACCGATGCGATCGTGCGCGAAACGCGCGTAGCGCTGGAAGTCTTTGATGATGTGCCGGCCGTATGCGCCGATAAGGTGCAGTTGCAGCAGGTCGCGCTGAATCTTCTGTTAAATGCATTTGACGCGATGAGTCAGGTGGCGCCAAAGGAACGGGTGGTATGGGTAGGACTTACGCTGCAGGGTGACGACATGGCTCGCATCGCAGTGCGCGACTGCGGGCATGGACTCACAGTAGGCAAGCTCGATGCAATCTTTAAGCCATTCTATACATCCAAACCTCACGGCCTGGGGCTTGGACTGTCGATCAGCCGGTCGATCGTGGAACTGCACGGTGGCCGGATCTGGGCCGAAAACAATCTTGATCGAGGCGCGACGTTCTATGTCACGTTACCCGTTGGGAGCGATACAGAGAGCCAGAAGTCGCGGTGCTAACCATGCTTGAGCCAGAAACGCTTGTGTTCGTTGTCGACGACGACGATTCTGTCCGTCGCGCCTTAGCCAGATTGATTCGCTCGGCTGGCCATGCTGTCGAAGTATTCGCCTCGGCCCGCGAATTTCTGGCCGAAGTCGACGTGGACGCGCGTCCCGCGTGTCTGGTGCTGGACGTTCAGTTGCCGGACCTCGATGGTCTGCAGTTGCAACGCCAGTTGGGTGCCACGTTGCCGATCATCTTTCTAACAGGTCACGGCGATATCTGCATGACTGTGCACGCCATGAAGGCCGGAGCGACGGACTTTTTGACCAAACCAGTGTGCGATACAGACTTGCTAAAGGCGATCGAGTCCGCACTCGAGTCCGCCAACCAACGCTTCGCGAGCCGCTGCGAGCGCGATACGCTGCGTCAGCGCTTTAACCGGTTGACCCCTCGCGAGCGCGAAGTCATGGCGCTGGTCGTCACCGGGCGCCTGAACAAGCAGGTTGCGGGTGAACTGGGCACCGCCGAGAAGACGATCAAGGCTCATCGGGCTCGGGTGATGACGAAGATGGAAGTCACGTCGCTCGCACAACTGGTTCACATTGCCGACAGGGGCGACATTTTTTCTGCTGGCGGCACTCGCCGGCCTGCGTGACTGCTTGCCATGCAAGGTCCCGCTGCGGTGGCAATCGCCAATGTTGGTGTACAGGACCAAAGTCCAATACCGTGATCCGGTCGCGTCCCGTAGTCTGACGGCTAGGGTAGGCGAGTACTCGTGCATCTATGCCACCGGACTATTCATAATGGTAAAAGCTAAACCATTTGTTGTCGTCGTCGATGACGATGAATCGGTGAGCCGGGCGATCAAGCGACTGTTGCGTTCCATCGGCGTTGCGTCGGAGTCCTTTTCAAGTGGGGATGCGTTTCTTGAAACTCTGTCGGCCGTGCCGTCATATCAACCGGCTTGTGTGATTCTCGATGTTCAGATGCCGAGCCTGAATGGACTCGAGATCCAGCGGCGACTGGCGGGTACCGGTATGCCCATCATCTTCATCACGGCCCACGACGAGATCGGCATACGTGAACAGGCACTCGCTGCTGGCGCCTTGGCGTACCTGCGCAAACCCTTCGGTGACGAGCTTCTTATCAAGACCGTACGTGCGATCCTCGAAACGCCATAACGCCTCACCGAGGTGCGACTGAATAATCTATTGGACCAAAGTCCAATTGTTTTCACGGTACTCAAACACCACTATGGATGTGAGCCGCGACGCTTGCGCGGTGGAAAAGCGTTCAACCCGCGACGTCATTTTCGTATGGAGCGCGCATCATGCTCAGGTACCTTCGGTTAGCTTTAGCACTTCCGTTTTTGCTGTTGGCGCTGGCCTGTTCGACACAGCAGCCCTCCGGTTCCACGCCAACCGGTGATCCAGAAATGGACGCGAAGGGGCGTGCAGCACTCCAGCAACTGTTCGACTCGACACCCAAGGCAAAGGATCTTCAATATCAGGCGAAGGCGGTTCTGGTGTTTCCGGACATCGTCAAGGCGGGTCTGCTGGTGGGCGCGCAAGGTGGCTCAGGCGTGTTGTTCGCCTCAGACGGCACCGTGCTTGGGTACTACCGCGCCAGAGCCCTTTCGTACGGCCTGCAGGCCGGGGCGCAGTCGTTCTCCGAAGCGATGTTCTTTATGACGGATGCGGCTGTTAGCGACCTCTCCGACGGTGACGGCATATCCGTGGGCGTCGGACCGAGCGTCGTCGTAATGGATGCCGGAATGGCCAGGTCAATGACAACGACGACCCTGAAGTCGGATGTCTACGCGTTCGTCTTTGGACAGCAGGGCTTGATGGCGGGTCTTGGCCTCCAGGGTCAGCGGATCAAGAAGCTGGACCAGTGAGACGAACCCACGGGTCATTCGAACGTAGGACATATTGAAGGGCGCGACGCCATGCGACGAATGCACCGGGTTTTGACGGGCCTGATGGTGTGGGCATTGACGACGTGCGTCGCCTTTGCCCAGCAACCGATTGTCTACCCCGCCAAAGGACAGAGTCCCCAGAAGCAAAACTCGGACACCGCGGAATGTCAGCTGTGGGCGAAGCAGACCACTGGGGTTGATCCGGTTGCCATTGCCCAGCAGGCTGGGCAACCTACTGCGCCGCCTGCCCAGGGAGGCGCCATCAAGGGCGCCGCCGGTGGTGCGGCGTTGGGCGCAGCGGTCGGTGCGATTTCGGGCAACGCTGGCAAGGGCGCGGCGATTGGTGCGGTGACAGGTACCGCCGCGGGCGGTTTGCGCCAGCGCCGCATCAACCAGGCTTCGGCTCAACAGCAGCAGGGCGGTCAGCAATATGTCTCCCAGCAGATGTCGACGTTCAATCGCGCGGTGGGGGCTTGTATGACGGGCCGCGGCTATACGGTTCAGTAGGGAACCGGGCGGCTGCTGACGTCGGGGCAGCCCGAGGGCGACGGCCGACCGATTTCAGTTCCCGTTATTAAATAGGAATACTGATTGATAAATTCTGGTGCGAAGTACCCGTTCGTTCGCGTTGACCCGATATGGGACCAAAGTCCAATTGCCATCGAATGACGCGAAACCAATAATGGATTCATCCGATCAGGCCCGCAGGCAGGTATGTGGCTCGTTCAAACGTCGAAGTCGATCAAGGGAGTCTGCGTCATGTTCAAGTGCATCCGGTTCGCTGCAGTGGTACCGCTTATGGCTGTGTTCGTGGCCTGCTCAACAGGGGAGGGTTCGTCGACCCAGTCATCCTCTTCGACGATGGCGCCTCCCGTGGCTGATGATTCTGTTCTCAAGCAGGACAGTCTCGCTGCATTGCAAACTTTGTATGCGGACGAGCCCAAGGCAAAAGAGATCGGGATGAGGTCCAAGGCGATCCTCGTGTTTCCGAACCTGGTGAAGGCAGGCTTCATCGCCGGCGTGCAAGGGGGAGACGGCGTGTTGATCGAGAACGGGCAAGTCACAGGTATCTACAACAACACGGCGGTTTCGTACGGTCTGCAGGCGGGTGTGCAAACCTTCGCCGAAGCGATGTTCCTGACGACCGACGCCGCAGTGAACTACCTGCATAGCAGCAGCGGGTGGTCGCTTGGCATGGGGCCGAGCATCGTCGTGGTGGACGCAGGCAAGGCAAAATCGCTGACAACGACCACGCTCCAATCCGATGTATATGCATTCATTTTCGGACAGCAGGGTTTGATGGCCGGACTCGGCGTGCAAGGCCAAAAGATTTCCCGGCTCAGAGGCTAGTTCTGACGGCTCTGTTGCGGTGGCAAGCTACCGTTGCTCGACCGCGATGTTCAACCGCGCGCACGCAGCCCGCGTGATCGGCTGCGGCTATACGGTCCAGTAGACATCGATAGAAGCGGAAGGGACTTCCATGAACAGGAAACGCCTGCATCTCGCGTTCGGTGCGCTCTGCTGGCTTGGCTATACCTCGCTATGGGCCGCCGACTTCGATGGCAGCAAGCCGCTGCTGTGCGCGACGATCGATGCGCACTCGTGTGACCCCGGGCAAGTTTGCGCAAGGGGCTTGCCGGCCGATATCGGCGCACCGCAATTCCTGCGCATCGACTTCGCGAAGCAAATGGTGAGTGGTCCCGAGCGAACGACACCGATCCGCTTTATGGAGTCCAGCCAGAGTCAGATTCTGTTGCAGGGGATCGAACTGGGTTTTGCCTGGACCATCGCACTCGACAAGATGGACGGCACGATGACCGTTTCACTGGTCAATCGTGAGGATGCCTTTATGTTGTTCGGCGCCTGCACGCCTAATTAGCCGCGATGGATGATGCCATGAAATGCACGCCGCTGAATGCCTTGATGCAACGCCCGTGGCGGGACGCTCTGAAACTCGCACTCGCCTGTGCAACCATCGTGCTTGGCACGGGCTGTGGCAAGGCGCCGGCATCGCCTCCCACCCCCACGGTGGAAGTGACCGTGATGAAGGTCGAGCCACACGACACGCCGGTGGACTTCGAATTTACCGCGCAGACACAAAGCTCACGCGAAGTGGAGATCCGGGCCCGCGTGGACGGCTTTCTTGACAAGCGCGTCTACACCGAGGGCCAGCTCGTCCGTGCCGGCCAGGTGCTCTTCCTGATGGATCCCAAGCCGCTCGAGGCCATGCTTCAGACCGCCAGGGGGCAACTTGCGCAACAGCAGGCGCGGCTCTACGTGACTAAGTCCAATCTCGCCCGTGTGATCCCGCTGGCGAAACAGAACGCGTTGAGTCAGAAGGATCTGGACGATGCCACGGGCAATGAAAAGGAAGCGGAATCAGCCGTGATCGCCGCGCAAGGCCAGGTGCAGACGGCGGAACTCAATCTCAGCTATACGACGATCAAGTCGCCTCTGACGGGGCAATCGAGTTTCGCCCGGCAGCAGGACGGCAGCTATGTGACCGCTACCGCCGCGGGGCTGCTGACTTATGTGTACCAGCTCGATCCGATGTGGGTGAACTTCAGCGTCTCCGAAAATGAGTTGCTTGGGTATCGCGACCAGATCGAGAAAAAGCAACTGATCTTTCCGGCGAACAACGATTTCCAGGTCTCGGTCGTGCTAGCCGACGGCACGCAGTATCCCTCGGTTGGGCACATCAACTTCACGAACCCCGCGTTCAATGCCCAGACGGGCACCTTCCTCGTGCGCGCGTCGTTCGAGAACCCCAAGGGCAGCCTGCGGCCGGGGCAATTTGTACGTGCCCGGGTGTCGGGCGCGATTCGCCCGAATGCGATCCTCGTACCTCAGCGAGCCGTCCTTCAGGGTGCCAAGAGCCATTTCGTCTGGGTGGTCGACAATGATTCCAAGGCCCATGAGCGCGTCGTGGAAACCGGCGAATGGCACGGGGACGACTGGTTCATTTCCGATGGACTGCAAGCGGGCGATCGGGTGGTCGTCGATGGCGCGATTCGCGTGATCGCGGACACCCCGCTCAAGATAACCGGGGAACCGAAGCCGCCAGCCAGCCCGCCTGCCGCTGCGAAAGCGACCACGGGCGAGGAGCCACAACGTCTTGCGGCCCAGACGTCCGACCAGCCCGTGACGAAATAGGCGGGCGGCCCGATATGAACATTTCCCACTTTTGCATCGACCGGCCGATTTTCGCGTCTGTCATTTCGATAGTGATCACCCTGGGCGGTACGCTGGCGATGCTCAGCCTGCCGATCGCCCAGTATCCCGACATCACGCCGCCGCAGATCACGATCTCCGCCACCTACCCCGGGGCGAGCGCGGACGTGGTGGCCAACAATGTCGCCGCGCCTATCGAGCAACAGGTGAACGGCGCCGACAACATGATCTACATGAACTCGTCGAGTTCATCGACCGGTGTGTATACGCTCAACGCCTTTTTCCAGATCGGCACCAATCCCGAACTGGCGCAGGTCGATGTGCAGAACCGGGTGAATCTGGCGCTGCCTCAGTTACCTTCGTCTGTGCAGTCTCAGGGCATTCAGGTGCAGAAGAAGTCGTCGGCGTTCATGATGGTCATTGCGATCTACTCGCCGAGCAACCGTTACGACGCGACATATATCGCGAACTACGCCAACATCTATGTGCTCGACGCGCTCAAGCGTATTCCCGGCGCAAATCAGTCGGCCATTTTCGGCACTCCCGACTATGCGATGCGTATCTGGCTTAAACCGGATCGCATGGCGCAATTAGGCGTAACGGCTGCGGATGTGCAAAGAGCCGTTGCTAATCAGAACCAGCAGTTTGCCGTGGGTCGGATTGGCCAGTCACCGACGGGTGCGCCGGTCGAGCAGTCGTTTGCCGTCACCACCACCGGGCGGCTAACCAGTCCCGCAGAGTTCGAGAACATCATCATTCGGGCTGCCAACGGCGATGCTGCAATCGTGCGGCTCAAAGACATCGGGCGTGCCGAACTCGGCCAGAAGGATTACTCGATCCGCAGCCGGTTCCAGGGCAAGCCAGCCACTGTCATCGCGGTTTACCAGCAGCCCGGAGCCAACGCGCTGGATGTGTCGAAGCAGGTGCGGGCGACGCTGGCTGAGATGAAGAAGCAGTTCCCGCAAGGGATCGACTACGACATCGCGATGGACACCACGGACTTCACCCGGGCGTCTATCTCGGACGTGATTCACACCTTCTTCGAAGCGCTGGTTCTCGTCGTGATCGTCGTCTTCGTATTCCTGCAGAGCATGCGCGCGACGCTGATTCCGGTGCTTGCGGTGCCGGTATCGATTGTCGGCACGTTCATGGGCATGCTGGCGCTCGGTTTCTCGATCAACATGCTGACGCTGTTCGGCATGGTGCTTGCGATCGGCATCGTGGTGGACGACGCCATCGTGGTGATCGAAAACGTCGAGCGCAACATGAACGTCCACAAGCTCAGTCCAAAAGACGCCGCCAAGCGGGCCATGGACGAAGTCTCCGGCCCGGTGGTCGCCATCGTACTCGTGCTGTGCGCGGTCTTCGTTCCGGTTGCGTTTCTGGGCGGCATAACGGGGCAACTGTACAAACAGTTCGCCATTACGATCGCCATTTCAGTGGTGCTCTCCGGAATTGTCGCGCTCACCTTGTCGCCTGCACTGGCTGCACTGCTGCTCAAGCCCGGCCACCACGAAAAGCGTGGCTTCTTCCGTTGGTTCGATAATGCCTTTGCGCGGATGACAGTCGGCTACTCGAACCTGGTCAAACTGGTCATCAAGCGGTTTGGGGTGGCGCTGTTCCTGTTTGCGGGCATGATCGCGCTGGCGGTGGTGATGATGAGGACCATTCCAACCTCGTTTCTTCCGCCTGAGGATCAGGGCTATCTGCTTGGCGCGGTCATCATGCCGGACGCCGCGAGTCTTGACCGGACAGGCGACGTATCGCAGAAGGTCACCGATTACTTCATGAAGCAGCCGGCCGTGAGCAGCGTGACGACAATCGACGGCTACAGTCTGCTCGACAGCCAGAACAAGAATAACGCGGGGACGTTTTTTATCGGCTTTAAAAGCTTCGACGAGCGCTATAAGTTCGCCAATATCCGCACGCAAAATGCTCGCGCGGTGATTATCGATGCCTACGAGACCCTCTCGAAGGTTAAGGAGGGGATCATTTTGCCGGTCAACCCGCCATCCATTCCAGGTCTTGGAACAACCGGCGGTACGGAAGTATGGATCCAGGCGCAGGGCGATGCGACCATCGCGCAGCTTGCCCAGGTCGTGCAGGATTTTGTCGCCAAGGCCAAAGAGCGTCCCGAACTCGGACGCGTCACCTCGACCTTCAATGCGTCAGCCCAGCAGTTGCTGGTCGACGTGGACCGCGACAAGTCGGAGACACTCGGTGTGCCGATCGAGGAAGTGTATAGCGCGATGCAGACCATGTTCGGCTCACTCTACGTGTCGCAGTTCAACCGTTCCAGCCGCTTGTGGCAAGTGATCCTGCAAGCCGAACCGTCGTACCGGCTCTCGCCGGCAGATCTCGATCAGATCTACGTGCGCAGCAAGACCGACAACATGGTGCCGCTAAAGGCGGTGGTGACCTCGAAGTACGTCACCGGGCCGGATCTGGTCACCCGCTTCAACAATTTCCCGGCAGTGAAACTCACCGTGAACGCGGCACCGGGCCGCAGTTCCGGCGAGGTCCTTACCGCGATAGAAGATGTGGGTAACCAGGTGCTGCCGTCAGGCTATAACCTGGGATGGAGCGGCGAGGCGTATGAGGCTAGGCAGTCGGGCGGGACCTCGGGGCTGGTGTTCGTCTTTGGCCTGATCATGGTGTTCCTGATCCTCGCTGCGCAATACGAAAAGTGGAGCTTGCCATTAGGCGTACTGATGGCGGTGCCGTTCGCGTTGTTCGGGGCGCTGCTTGCCATCTTGCTGCGCGGGCTTGAAAACGACGTCTACTTTCAGATCGGCCTGACGATGCTAGTCGCGCTCGCAGCGAAGAACGCCATTCTGATTTTCGAATTTGCTGTGCTGAATCGGGAATCGGGCGAGTCGGTGTACGACGCGGCGATTTCGGCGGCCAGCGAACGCCTGCGCCCGATCGTGATGACGTCGCTCGCCTTCATCCTCGGATGCGTGCCGCTCGCGATAGCGCTTGGCGCTTCCGCGAACAGCCGTCATTCGATCGGCACGGGGGTGATCGGGGGCATGCTCGGGGCGACGGTCATTGCGGTGTTCTTCATCCCGATGTTCTTCTACGTGCTCGAGACGATGTCGGAGAAAAGCGGCGGCAAGAAGACACCCAAGCCGACCGATGAGCCCCCTCCGCACGATCTCGGCACCGGCCCCGGCGGCCCGAGCGTCAAACCGCTCGCCAGACGCGAGGACGAGTGATCATGCGTGCCTCCGCGCTTTTGCCGGTCCTTCTGCCCGTCGTACTGGGTTTGAGCGGTTGCCTGCTCGGACCTGACTACGTGCGGCCTACGGTCGACACGCCGGCAACCTATCGCTTTAACGCAGGCGAGGCCACCGAGGTGGCCAATGCAGCATGGTGGGAGCAGTTCCAGGATCCGGTCCTGAACGACCTGATTGCCGTCGCACTGGCCGAGAACAAGGACGTGAAAATCGCGGCCGCGCGGGTGGACCAGTTCCTCGGGCAGTTCGTCACGACCCGTGCGGGGCTTTTCCCGCAGCTCGACGCGGGCTTCGATGCGCAACGCCAGCGGGTGTCGCAGGCCGGACCTGTACCGCTGCCGGCAGGGGTCTCGCCGGTGTACAACACGTTTCAGCCGGCGCTCTCAGCGGCGTGGGAGATCGATGTGTTCGGCAAGGTCCGGCGCGAGACGGAATCGGCGCGTGCGAGCCTGCTGGCAAGCGAAGAGGGACGACGGGCGACGATTCTCTCGCTGGTCGCTTCGGTAGCGACGGCGTACATTAATCTGCGCGATCTCGATCAACAGCTCGTCATTGCAAAGAACACCACGGATAGCCGCGCGGCGTCGGTGCATGTGTTCACCGCACGCTTCGGCGGCGGCGATGTCTCGCAGATGGAGCTCGCGCAAAGCCAGTCGGAATACGAGGCGTCGCTGGCGACGATTCCCCAGCTCGAAGTGCAGATCGCGCAGCAGGAAGACGCGCTATCGGTATTGTTGGGCCGCAATCCAGGAGACATCCTGCGCGGTCGCGAACTGTCGGATCTGGCGATTCCTTCGGTACCGGCAGGACTGCCATCGGATTTGCTGGAGCGCCGACCTGACGTAGTTCAGGCCGAGCAGAACCTGGTGGCGGCGAATGCGTTGATCGGTGCGGCCCGCGCACTCTATTTCCCTTCGATTTCGCTGACTGGCCTGTTCGGTTCAGCGAGTGGCGAGTTTTCGAAACTGTTCACCGGACCGGCAAAGATCTGGGCGTTCGCAGGCTCGGTGAGCATGCCGATTTTTACGGCTGGCAGCATCAGCGGACAGGTCAAGCAAGCTGAGGCGCAGCAACAACAGGCATTGTTCCAGTATGAGGAGACCATCCAGACCGCGTTTCAGGAAGTCGACGATGCGCTGATTGCGCTGCAGAAGTCGCGCGAGCAGCTTGTGGTGCTGGGCCGGGAGGTCGATTCGCTCAAGACCTACGCGCGGCTTGCTCGCTTGCGTTTTGAGGGCGGCTACACGAGCTACATCGAGGTGCTGGACGCGGAGCGCAGTTTGTTCAACGCGCAGCTGAGCTATACGCAAACCAACGGTGTGGTCTACGAATCAGTGGTGGCGCTTTACAAGGCAATGGGCGGCGGCTGGGTGGTGACGGCCGAGCAGATGACGCACAAGGACAAGAATGCGCCACAGCCAACCGGGCAACCGGGCGAGCAGCACAGCGGCATTGCTGCCAATGCGGAACAGTCGGTTGCGGAGCTGCCACGATGATCGAAGGTGCCGCAATGACCGCAATCGCCACGGGAAGCGTGATCGCATGTCACGAATGCGATCTGCTGCAGCTCGAGTGTCCGCTGCCGCACAACGGCGTGCTGCGCTGCCGCCGCTGTGGCGCGGAGCTGTCCCGCAACCACCCCAACAGTCTGAATCGAGCGCTGGCTTTCACGCTGGCCTCCATCGTTCTGTTCGCGGTCGGCAACGCGTTTCCGATCGTGGGTCTGGAGGTCAATGGCACCCTGGTCGAGACGACCTTGCTCGGCGCAGCGAGCGTGCTGTACGAAGATGGCATGTGGCCCATCGCAGGGCTCGTGCTGGCGACGACGTTCCTGATGCCCGTGCTGCAAATGATCACCATGACTTATCTGCTGGTGCCGCTTCGCTTCGATCGCGCACCCTACCGCTCCGATGTGGTATTTCGCCTGCTGCAACTGGTGCGGCCGTGGGGCATGACCGAAGTATTGATCCTGGGCATGCTGGTCGCGCTGGTCAAACTGGCCCATATCGCGAGTGTCGTTCCCGGTGCGGCGTTGTGGTCGTTCGGCGCTCTCATGTTGTTACTTGCGGCCGCGAGTGCCGCGTTCGATCCGAAAGAAGTCTGGTCACGTGCGCGCGCTGCCCAGGGTGAGGGTCCGGAGGGCAGCCTGCCGGCGACGCCAGGCGCACCTACCGCGCTCGCGCGCGGTCTGGCGACCTGTCACAGTTGCGGACTGCTGGTGAAGTCGGGGGCGCATCGGAACAATGCCATCTGCCCACGCTGTGGCGGCCATCTGCACGCGCGCAAACCGAACAGCATTGCGCGGACGTGGGCGTTCCTGCTTGCCGCGATGGTCCTGTACATTCCGGCAAACCTGCTGCCGGTCATGAACACCAGCTCTCTGTTCGGCAGCGAGAAGGACACCATCATGAGCGGCGTCGTCTATCTCTGGACGTCCGGCTCGTGGCCGCTGGCCATCATCGTGTTTATCGCGAGCGTGGCGGTTCCCATGCTCAAGATTCTGGCGCTGGTATTTCTGGTGGTCTCGTCACAAATGCGCTCGACTCTCAGTCCGCGACAGCGAGCGCGAATCTATCGTGTCGTGGAGCTCGTCGGGCGTTGGTCGATGCTCGATATTTACGTCATCACCATCCTGGTGGCGCTGGTGCAGTTCCAGGGGCTGGCAACTATCCAGGCGGGGCCTGCTGCGGTTGCTTTTGGCTCCGTCGTGGTTCTGACGATGTTCGCCGCCATGTCGTTCGATCCTCGTCTGATCTGGGACCGGATGGGCGCCGCGACGGCAAACCATGACAAGGCGGAGACAGATCGTGGCCAGGCCTCCTGATCAACCCAACTCACCCAACGAGCCGCCCATTCCTGAGGCGATTGCCTCATCGCGTTCGCGCTGGCGTCTGCAACTGGTCTGGCTAGTGCCGATCATCGCGGTGCTGATTGGCGGCTGGCTGGCGGTCAAGGCTGTGTTGGACAAAGGCCCGACCATCACCATTGGCTTTGTCACCGGCGAGGGTCTCGAGGCAGGCAAGACCAAAATCAAGTTCAAGAACGTCGACGTAGGCGTGGTTAAAAGTGTCACGCTCTCGCGCGACCACCGCAACGTGATCGCCACCGCGGAGCTTTCCAAGGACGCGTCCGATCTGCTGGTGGACGATACCCGCTTCTGGGTGGTCCGTCCGCGTATTTCCGGCGGAACCGTGTCGGGTATTGGTACGTTGCTATCGGGTTCCTTCATTGGTATGGACGTTGGCAGCGACGCGAAGTCGCGCCGCGATTATGTCGGGCTTGAGTCGCCACCGGTCTTCGCGAGTGGTGTCCCAGGCAGGGAGTTCGTGCTCAAGGGTGAGAATATGGGTTCGCTCGACGTGGGCTCGCCGATCTTCTTCAGGCGTCTGCAAGTCGGACAGATCACCTCGTATCGGCTCGATCCCGACGGTAACGGCGTTACGATGCACGTGTTCGTCAATGCACCGTACGACAAGTATGTGAAGGACGATTCGCGCTTCTGGGAGGCAAGTGGTGTCGACGTCTCGCTTGATGCAACCGGTATCAAGGTCAATACCGAATCTCTGGTGGCCATCCTGATCGGCGGACTCGCGTTTCAGGCGCCCGATGACACGGCGGCATCTGTCGCTAACGCTCCTGAAGCAGACGCCCAGCGCGTGTACCCGCTGTTCCACGATCGGGCGGAGGCAATGAAGCGGCATGACAGCATCGTCGATACCTACGTGTTCAATTTCAACGAATCGGTCCGGGGACTGACGGTCGGCGCACCGGTCGACTTTAGGGGCATCGTGGTGGGCGAGGTGCAGGCGATCTATACGCGCTTCGATCCAGTCAACAAGCGCTTCAGCATCCCAGTCGAGATCCGGCTTTATCCGGAGCGCTTCACGTCGCGATATCAGTCGGGCTCACTCGGAGGCCGACTCAGTTCGGATCCGGCGGCTCGCCGCCAGTTGACGGATTTCCTGGTCGCCCATGGCTTGCGTGCGCAGATGCGAACCGGGAACCTGTTGACCGGACAGCTCTATGTCGCACTCGACTTCTTCCCCAACGCACAGAAAGCAACGGTGAACTGGAGCGCCAACCCGCCGGAAATACCCACTGAGCCGGGCGGACTGCAATCGCTGCAGGATTCTGTCACCAGTCTCGTCGCCAAGCTGAACAAGATTCCGTTTGAAGGAATCGGTAACAACGCGCAAAAGACGCTGGCTGACGCGGATGTTCTCCTCAAGCAGTTAAGTACTGAGGTGATGCCGCAGGCACGCGACACGCTGGCAGCGGCACAGACAGCGCTCAATTCGGCCAATAGTGCGCTGCAGCCTGATTCGTCGCTGCTGCAGAGTACCGATGATGCGATGCGTGAACTGACGCGGACTGCGGCGGCCTTCCGCACGCTCGCGGACTACCTCGATCGACACCCAGAGGCGCTGATTCGCGGCAAGCTGGAGGACAAAAAGTGACACGTCTAACCTTACCGGCGGCCATTGCCTTGTGCGTCGCCGCGTTGGCGGGTTGCGCGGGCTCGCCCACCTCGGACTTCTATACGCTGAGTCCTGTCGTGCCCCCCGCGAGCCCGCCGCCTGCGGCGCCGATTACAGTGTTGATCGGCGCGGTCTCCGTGCCGGAGCTCGTTGACCGGCCGCAGATGGTGGTGAATACCGGCGACAACAAAGTCGACATCGACGAATTCGCCCGCTGGGCCGACTCGCTGAAAAGCCAGATTCCGCGCGTAATACGCGCCGATCTTGCGCAACAACTGAATAGCTCGCGTGTCTCCGCATCTCCGATGGGCGGCGATCCGGCGGCGGCCTATCGGGTTCGGATCGACGTGCAGCGCTTCGAAGCGACGCTTGGCGATGCCGCTACGGTCGATGTGTTGTGGTCGGTCTCTCCCCCCGGTAAAGGACAAGCCACGGACGGGCGAAGCACCGTCCGCGAACCCTGTACGGGTCCGGGTTTCGACGCGGTGGTGGCCGCCTACAGCAAGGCACTCGGCGCGGTAAGTCAGGATATCGCCGCGGCGATTCGACCAAGGGCATCGCCATAACCCGGGGGCCTCGGTCGCCACCGGCCGTCGCGTGTCGACAGGATCACTTGCAGCGACGCGCTCCCGTCTGGACAGGGACTTGCGCTCATCTATCGAGAGATTAACCGGAGCAATGAACAGCATGACAATCCTCATTGATCGCGTGCACCTGATCAAATGCCGGCGCAATGATCGAACTGCCATGACTTCCACCGGCCGAAGGTGGATTCGAGGACTTATGCTGCTTCGCGTGCTGATGGCTGCAGTACCGTTTCTGGATCCCAGTTTTTCCGACGCGGCAACGATGCCGGCCGCGACCGCAGACGCTGAAAATATCTGCATGCCCGAAGGGACGTATCCGATGATCGGCGGTGGCACGACGGCTTTCTCTCACAACAAGACCTGCTTTAGCCGCCCTGTATCTAAACGGTATTCGTGGGAAGAAAAAGTCCCGCGCGCGCAGAGTAGTGCGACGGATACTTTCAGTGGAGCCCGGGTGGCGAGGTATGACTATCACGACGCGCTGTACCAGTGCTCAAAACGCGGTATGCGGCTCGCGACACTAGAAGAGTTGAAAGCACTATTCGCTTACGCGAATTCGACTGACGGTGCGGGTACGGGGGGCGGTTACGCGATCGTCGCGCAAAAAGGCGATTCGCATTACTCAGGAGGCCTCTATGGCTGGGGAGGCGCAAGCGTGTACTGGTCGCATACGTTCGCCGGCAAAGGCTTCCACAAGGTCATCAATTTGAGCAACGGGCGAGTCAGCATTTACGACGATTCGCGCGTCGGCTATGTGTCGTGCGTGCGCTGAATGGCGCATCGATCTGATTCGCCTGGCCGCCAACCCATCACGCTTATCCGTAAAACGGCAGCAGCAGGAATAATTTGATCACGATCGCATTCGCGATGTCGATAAAGAACGCTCCCACCATTGGCACAATAAGAAAAGCGAGAGGGGACGGCCCGAAGCGCCCGGTGATAGCTTGCATGTTGGCGATCGCAGTTGGCGTGGCCCCCAAGCCGAAGCCGCAGTGCCCGGCTGCTAGTACCGCCGCATCATAATTGCGGCCCATTACCCGAAAGGTGACGAAAATTGCATAGCCAGCCATGGCTATGGCCTGCACGACGAGGATTGCAAGAAGCGGAAGTGCAAGCGAGGCCAGGTCGCCGAGGCGCAAGCTCATCAGCGCGATCGCCAGAAAGAGCCCGAGGCTTACATTGCCGAGCAGCGCCGTTGCGTTCTCAAGGACCTGATACCAGCCGGGCACAGCGAGCCCGTTGCGCAAAACGACGCCAACGAACAATACACAAACGAACGCGGGTAGTTCAAACGCCGTGCCGCTCAACCAGGATGCGAGCGCCGAGCCGACGGCGAGGCAAACGGCAATTAGCGCCACGGTCTCGATGACGGCGTCCGCGGTAATTGGGCGAACTGCTTTGGGCTGCTCGAAGCCGGTCATACCAACGGAACCTGCTTCGGGGTTGGGGACGAGGGCATAGTGCGTGATGAGGAAGCGTGCGACTGGGCCGCCGATCAATCCCCCGAGGATCAAACCGAACGTGGCGCAGGCAATCGCGATCTCCGTTGCCGCCTGGAGTCCATGACGCTCAGCGAATACCTTCGCCCAAGCGGCACCTGTGCCATGGCCGCCTGACAGGGTGACCGATGCCCCCAGCAGGCCGAGGATCCGCTCTTGCCCCAACGCCCAGGCGAGGCCGATGCCGAGCGCATTCTGCATCACGAGCAGACCGACCACTGCACCGAGAAAAACCATCAGCGCACGGCCGCCCGCTTTCAGCCCTGCGAGATCTGCGTTGAGACCGATGGTGGCGAAGAAGGTGAGCATCAGCGGCACTTGAAGCGCTGTATCGAAACGCACATCGATTTTCAGGGTGCTGCGAAGCACAAACACCAATAGCGCTACAACTAGTCCGCCGATAACCGGTTCGGGGATGCTGTAAGTTCGCAGTATGGGTGTTCGGGCAAGGATCAGCCGCCCGAGCAGGAGGACGAGCGAGGCGGCCATCAGCGTTTCAAGGGTGTCGAGGCTCACAATGTTCGTCTCTGGTGAGAAATCGCTTAGCTGGCGCCGTGCAATGGACTACTTTGGAATGACCCGACGCGAACCATTCGAGGTTGCGCCATATCCGTGGTTAAACCGGGGATAAGCGCCCCTTTAGCATCGCGCCGCGCAGGGGTAAAGGTATCCACACGGATTTGTACACCTCGACCGATAGGCTATGAGTTCGGTGTAAACACCGCTATTGGACCTTGGTCCAATATGCGTGCCGGGAAGGAAAATAACGGTCCCTGCTTGTCGAGACCTTCGCCAGCCAAGATGATTTCCGACCTTCGTCGACCCTCCATTAATATTTTCGGCGACCTAATTCCCACTCAAAAATATATTGGACGTCTCACCACGCCTCTCGCACTATTCGTACATTCCCCGTTAACACCGTGTACATCATCGCGAGCTACCGCCTGCGGCGACACGTATAAAGCCATCGACGCCTCGCCTGACCCACACCCAATTCAAATTCCAATAACTCCCATCCCCGAGCACAACCATGCCTGACTATCGATCAAAAACCTCGACCCACGGCCGCAACATGGCCGGCGCCCGCGCCTTGTGGCGCGCCACGGGCATGAAGGACGGCGACTTCGGCAAGCCGATCATCGCCGTGGTCAACTCCTTCACGCAGTTCGTCCCAGGCCACGTGCACCTGCGCGACCTCGGCGCACTGGTCGCGAAAGAAATCGAAGCAGCCGGCGGCGTAGCCAAAGAATTCAACACCATCGCGGTCGATGACGGCATCGCCATGGGCCATGGCGGCATGCTGTATTCGTTGCCGTCGCGCGAACTGATCGCCGACTCGGTCGAATACATGGTCAACGCGCACTGCGCCG
>Ga0302220_10000581_pt1 | contig 30446 bp, 20 predicted proteins | sample II_Palsa_E1_3_FD_194572 | JGI IMG/M metagenome (GOLD analysis project Ga0302220, IMG submission 194572) | Peat permafrost microbial communities from Stordalen Mire near Abisko, Sweden - II_Palsa_E1_3 | ecosystem: Environmental > Terrestrial > Soil > Palsa > Peat permafrost | place: Sweden...
TCCGCGTTTGCCGGCGGGTCAAGCGAGCTATCCGCCATATGGAGAAACAAGATGGAGATCTGCGCCCCACCGACCGCGTCCTCCGCCGTTTTCTCGCGATTACGTATATCGATGCGCGCACCATGCTCATCGACAATTTTTTTCACCGTGGCGAGTCCCAGCCCCGTACCCTTAGCCTTCGTCGTCACATAGGGCTCAAATGCACGCGTGAGAATTCTCGCAGGAAAACCGGGACCATTATCAGACACGGTCATCCGTACCGCCCGCGGCGTTTTGCCGGTGGCATCGGGATCCCCGTATTCTACTGTCTTGGTTTCCAGAACGACCAGTGGATGCGCCTGGTCGGCAATTGCATCCTGCGCATTTTGCAATAAATTATGAATCACCTGACGTAACTGCGTGGGATCTCCCTTAATCGGCGGCAGCGGACTCAATTCGACTTTGATGGAACTGCGTCCTTCATCAATACCATACAGCGTCATCACCTCGGCAACCAAGTCGTTAAGCTGCAGATTTTGCAGCACCGCGGGGGGCGTGCGCGCGTACTCGCGGAAATCGTCAACCATGCGCTTCATGGCTTGCACCTGATTCACGATGGTGGTCGCACCACGCTTCAGGAATTCAGCGTCCGTCTGGTTTAGCTTGTCATGCAACTTCATTTGCAAACGCTCGGCCGAAAGCTGAATCGGCGTCAGCGGATTTTTAATCTCATGCGCAAGACGCCGGGCCACTTCCCCCCAGGCTACCGAACGCTGTGCGGAGATCACATCTGAAATATCATCGAACACCACCACATAACCTGCCAGCGCGGCATCTTCATGCGCCTCTGCAAGCGAGCGCGAAGCACGGCGTAGCAAGCGAGTACCACGCACCAGCAAGGTGACGGGTTCGGCCTCGCCCGGCACCGGAATTTCGATCTGACGCTGCCAGTGTCCAAGGTCGCCGCGTCCAAGCGCGCTCGCCGCATCGCGATCGGCAAATGCCTCGCGAACCAGTAGCGCAAATTCGGACAGCACCGGTATCTGATCGACCGTCGTATTCACATGGGTGTCAAACGATTGCCGAAAAATCCGCTCGGCGCCCGGGTTCGCGGTGGTCAGTTTGAATTGCCGGTCAAATACAAACACACCCGCAGTCAAATTGGCCAGCACGCTTTCCAAATACGCTTTCGAATTCTCCAGCGCAATTTGATTTCGCTCGACCGCCACACGCGCCTCCGACAATTGCCGCGTCATGGCATTAAACGACTTTGTCAGAAAACCAAGTTCGTCATTGGTTTTAATCTCGCCCTTGGGCGTAAAGTCGCCGCGCGCCACCTCCATGGTACCTTGAGCCAGCAAAAACAAAGGACGCGCCAACTGATTTCCCAGCACCAGTGCCAAAGCCATCGCGATAAAAGTCGCCAGAAACAGCGCCAGCGTTAGTGTACCGATATACATCTTGCGTAGGCCAGTGCGGCCTAGCGCTTTTTCCTGATACTCACGATAAGCTTTTTGCACTATTTCGGCATTGCGAGCCAGTGCCGGCTGCACCGGCTGCGTAACTTGCAGAAACCTTTCATCGTTTTGCAGCGTGGTTGAATCGATGCCCGGCGGGATCCGCACCACCACGCGTAAGCGCAGGGCCCCGCTCGAGGAGCCGGCGCCGCCGTCACCGTCGACCTCCCCTTCGACGGCCGAGTAGCCGCGCCCGCGCGCTTGTTCCAAAATCAGCGCGCTGGGCAAATCGTCGGGCAACAAGGTCGCGAAATTCGATGAAGCTTGCGCCAGGACCCGGCCGGTCGGCGAAACGATCATGGCATCTTGTACACCGAATTGATCGCGCAGACGCAGCAGGGTCAGGGTTGCATTGGTGCTGCCGGCACTCGACAACTGATCGGCCATGGAACGGCCGCGGCTCAGCAGATCGTTGCGCGCCCCGTCGAGCATGCCACGCCCGAGATTAAGCCCGGACTCCAGTGCAGTCTCGACATTGACATCGAACCAGGATTCAATACTGCGCGACACAAATTGCAGCGACACCAAATAGATAATACCGCCCGGCAGAACCCCGACCAAGGCGAAAAAAATCGCCAGCTTGGCCAACAAGCGGGTACCGAATCGCCCTTCGCGGATACGCGCGATGATGATCCAGACCAGACCCAACAGGATCAGCATAAAGACCAGTGCGACGCCTACATTGGCCGCATAGAGCACCGAATAATAGCGATCGAAAAACTCCGTATTGGCGCTGGCCAGGGCAAGCAAGGCCAGCAGCAACAAGGCGGTCAGCGCCAGCGTGCCGCCCAAGAGACGCATCAGGAATAGTTTGATGTCGGCTCTACTTAGCATGGTCGGTCGCCGTAAAGGGGAAGCGCCACCACTCCGACGAGAGGTTCCAATCGCGATTATTCACCGCATCGATCTGAAAAGGCTTGGGCATCAGATCGGTATCGAGCCGCATTCGCACCGACGCCGTGTACGTTTCGCCAGACTGCACTTCGGTCCGATCGATGACGTGCCAGGAGGTGACGTGCTTGATCACCGCAAGCGCCTCTTTCAGCGATTCGAACCCTAGCTGCAGACCGCCGCTGGACACGCGGTATTCACGCGTGAGCGGTTGAAACGATAGCCGTATGCTTTGCGAGGTGGCCACTGCTTGCTCATCGAACCAATACCAACGCCCGCGCTTTAACTCAAAATTGGTGGTGAAGTAAAGCGGGACACCTTTATTGACGGCGTCTTCGAGACTGCTATTCAATTGAAAATCGAAACGCGCGTCGAGATTCCAGCCGCCCACGCTATCGGCTTCGAGCGAAGCCTGCTGAACCGCTACGCCTTCAGCCCACGCAGATCCGGTGCTGCATAGGAGCAGCGCCAGCATGATACTGGCAAGTAGCCGCCCAACACTTGAGCATCGGAAAAAGCGTCCGAGAAGACGTGAAAAAAAGGTCACCGTTTTTGAAAGCGCGCGTAGAAGAATCCGTCGTGATTAGAGTCTGGTTTTTGACCAGATCCGGCGACCGAGGGCAACAACTGACCCGGCGCTTCCAATCGTACCGCATCTTGTTGCTCGCTTTCAAACCATTGTGCTTGCAACTCACCTTCTTCAGGAAAGATTGAGCAGGTGACATAGACTAATTCGCCACCCGGCGCGAGTGTGCGCCACAATGCTTTCAGGATGCGCCGCTGCAGCGCCACCAGGGTCACAATATCTGAGGAACGGCGCAACCAGCGAATATCGGGATGACGCCTGACGATGCCCGATGCAGAACATGGCACGTCTGCCAGAATTCGGTCAAAAGCTTGACCGTCCCACCAGGCATCCGGGTCGCCCGCATCGCCAATCACCACCTGGGCAGACAAGCCTAGCCGGGTAAGATTTTCGCTAATGCGTGAGGCGCGCCGGCCATCGCTCTCAAGCGCAACCAAGTCGATATCGGCCAACTCCAGTAGATGCCCGCTCTTGCCGCCCGGCGCCGCGCACGCGTCTAGCACGCGCATCCCAGCTTGGACATTCAGCAGCGGGGCGGCCAATTGAGCGCCGGCATCCTGCACCGAAACCAGGCCATCGGCAAACCCGGGCAAACGATCGACCGCCACACCGTGCTCAAGCACAATCGCCGTGAGACCCGCTGCCTGCGCCGGTATCTTGGCCTCGGCCAAGCGCTGCAAATAACCCGGCACCGTTTCCAAGCGGCGATTCACCCGCAAGGTCAGCGGGCCTTGCACCCGGTCGGCTTCAAGTATCGCCTGCCAGTTGTCCGGCCAGGCGCGCCGCACAGCGACAATCCACCATTGCGGAGCATTCCAGCGCGCAACTGGCTTGGCCAGTGCGTTAGCCAACAAACTATCGCGATTACGCAAGAAATTTCTTAGAACGGCGTTGACCAAGCCTTTCGCGAAAGCCAGCTCGCGCCGCGCAGCGATGGCGCTCACCGCCTGGTCCACCACCGCATACGCCGTATACGCAGCGGTCTCGGGCGGATCGGCCAGCAGCGCAAGCGCACAGGTCAGGAGATTGGCAACTTGCGGCGGCGGTGCTTTTTGCACCAAACCGCTGGCCAAGGCGTCGGCTAACCCCAGCGAGCGCAGTGTGCGATAGGCAATATCTTGCGTAGCGCCGCGTGCCAGGATGGTGCCCTGTGCTGCCGTCACGGCGGCCAATGCTTGCGGCAAGGCCATCCCGGAGCGCACCGCGCTTAAGGCTTGGGCCGCTCCGTCCAGCGCAAAGGCAAGCGAATCAGGGGCCAGAGGCAAGGTCGGCAGGCAGGTCGGCGCGACATCGCTACGCAAAGCGCTAACCGAGCGCGAGCGCGCCGCCGCATCAGTCGATTTCCGGGGACGGGCGGCAGAATCGCGGCCACCCGTCGACTTTCGAGGATGATCGCCGGTATGTGGCAAAGCCGGGGGACGCTTTGAATTCATGAGGGCCTGCGGCAAGCACGGAGACCATCTCCGCGCGGGTAAAACTGACGATAAAACGCGACGATGACCCGCCAGGAATATGGGGCCGCCTCGCCGCTGGACGGTTTGGCGACTTACTCCGCTGGAATTGGGCCGCGCGCAACATAAGCGACACAGCATGAACCGCTTGCCGGCAGGCCGTAAAGCCCCTGTAAGCAGCTCTAATTTCGCTGCATTGTAACGCGCCTCGCCCTCCGCCGTATCGCATCGCACTTATATTCGATACCGTAAGCGACGCGCCGGACTGGCATTGACGCGCCTCGAACCCGCCCGGTAGCGCTACCACCGACCACCAGGCGCGCCACCCGCTGGACGAACGGCGTTACTCCGCCATTCGCCTTACACGCTCGCAGATGGCCCGGATAACGAGCAAACCACGTCATTTCATGTGCAATGCTCAAAAAATGGGCACTGACGTCCAACAATACAAAGCATCGCGCCCAATCACAGTTTACGCCTCGCACATACGGGGCCGATGGATTGCCGGGCCGGGGGCTCAGCACAAAAAATCTCCCCAAATTCAAAGGAAGCACCATTTTCACAGCGCCGGCACCTGCCACCGTGAATTTCCGAGTATGCGTCCTATAAATTTCACTGGATTGATTAGCATTCCCTTTTAAATATAGATTGACCGGACTTTTGCCAGCATTTGCCAGCGAACAATTTTCCACCTCAAATCTGTCATGCATAGAGGTAGCGAGGCGTGCACCAGCTGATGCATCCAACCGTTCAGGGAACCCGCTCCATGCCTTCGTTGATCCGCCAGCCCGTCATCCGCCGGCTTCGATGCATGGCCTTGTTTGCGAGCCTGCTGCTGCCGATAGCCACCTTCGCGAGCCAGGCCGGTGACGCCCTGCGTCAGCTGAACGCAGCCCTGCCGTTGACGCGCAGCATCACGCTTGCCGACCTCGGCATCACCACACCGCTGGTGTTAGCCGGCGACGACGCGAGCCGCGACTTCTACTTGCCGGTACCCAAAGGGCTCGCGCTCAACGATGCATCGATTGTCGTCGACGGCAAGTACCTCAAGGGCGCTACCGGTGACACCCACCTCGTGCTGTCGGTCGATGGTGTACCGCTATCGGCGCTGCGCATCGGCGACGGTGACGGCCTCGTCGCGCAGACGCTCGCGATCGACGCGCAAGCGCGCGACACCGGCTTCGTAAGGCTCGGCGTGAATTGGTATTCGCGCACAGGCCTGAACCGCTGCGAGAACGATCATTCGATCGCCAACTCGGTGAGTCTGTCGCCGCAGACAGGCCTGACCTACCACCTCGACAGTCGCGCAGTCGCGACCCTCGATGACGCTTGGAGTACGCTGCCGGGCAATCCCGTCGTGCTAATCGCCGGCGGCGCGTTCGGCAAAGACAGTTTCGACAGCACCTGGCGGATCGGCGTCGCGCTACAGCGCAACGGCAAACGGGTGTCGGTGCACGCGCTTCCAGCCATCGGTGCCACGGTCGACACGCGCGGCCTGGCCATGCCAGCCGCGCTTGCGCAATTGCCGGCCTTCGCCGCGCTCGGCAACCTCGCCCAACACAGGCTCGCGAACGCCGCAGAACTCGGCGCGCTACTCGTGCTCAACGCTGCGCCCGTGAGCGGCGATGTCGTGATCGCCGACGCCGCGCTGCGTGATCAGTTGCACCGCGCACTTGACGCGCTGCGGTCGCAACTAGTCGGCGACCCGGACGCGCTCGCCGCATTCGACGACTGGTGCAGCCAGCGCGAACCGCTCGCCACCGCCACGCCGGCTTCCAAGGAAATTCGCCTGGCCGCGCAGGGCCGGCAAACCGTGATTGCGATTGCCGCCGACGCAGGCGCTTCCGCCGCGGGCGTCTTCGACACCTCGCTGCACCACATTCTGACCTCGCCGCAGGTGCTCGTACCCACGGCGACCTCCCCAGAGCTGGAAGAAGGTCACGTCGTACATCTGTCGAGTCTCGGCGGCACCGCCGAAGGCTTCGACGTGGTCGCGCGCGGCGACTGGACTGCCAACTTCCCATTGAACGCGGTGTCGTCAGCCGGCCGCATGCCCGGCGAGCTCGTGCTCTACCTTGCCGCCGCACCGGGCGCATCGAGCACGCGGCCGGTGGCGACGGTCTTCTGGAACGGCTTCCTGCTCGCTGCAAAACAGCTCCAGGCCGACGGACATCCCGAAGAGCTCAAGACCCGCCTGCCCGCCTACGTGCTCAGGGTGAACAATACGCTGCGCGTGTCGGTCCAGCGCCAGCCCTACTCGGCCAACTGCAACGAGGTCCCGCAGGGCTATCCAGTCAACGTGCTGCCGGCAGCAAGCTACGTCAAGCCCGGCGACGCGGAGCCTGACGGCACTTTCGTCAGCCTGCTGCCTCTGATGGCGGGCAACCCGCAGTTGATCGTGCCGGACGGTTATTTGTCGAATGCGGCAGACAGCATCCGGCAGATCATCGGCATCGCCTCCGCGAGCGGCCTGTCGCCCACTCGCGCCGAGCTGACCCTCGCGGCGGCCGGCCAGCCGGTCAAGCCGACCAAGCCGTTCGTCGCCATGGAAGTGACGATCGACGGCCCCGCGCCCAGCGTCAAAGTGGTCGATCACGGGCGGCTGCAAATCGACGGCAAGCTCGCGCCATGGCTCGATATCGCCGGCCTGCAAAGGCTCGCGGCGGTCGAAGTGGTACGCGCCGGCGGCCAGGATGGACTGCTATGGTACGCACTCGGAAACCAAGGTACGCAAAGTAGCGACACCGATACGCCGTTCCTGCTGAACCGCGGCAACGTCGCGATCATAGGGCCCGCGGGCCCGGTCGCGTGGATCGATAGCGATAACCCGCACGCGAACTTGCCGCCGGGCGCCGATCACGGTGCGTTCTACGAATGGCGCCGCTACATTTCGTGGGGCGCGCCGATCGCGAGTCTCGCGCTGCTGATGTTCATCGTGCTGCTGATCGTCGCGAATTACCGCAACCGCAAAAACCGCAAGAAGCACTAAGTCTTGCGCAAACCACCCCATGTCCTCTGTCTACTGGCCTTATCTATTCGGCGACTACTATCACGGTCTTGAGATCGTGAGCGCGATCGTCAGCGTGCTAATCATGCTCTCGAGTCTCGACGATCTATTCGTTGACCTTTGGTACTGGGTGCGAAAGTTCTACCGTGCGCTCACCATCCAGCGCCGCTGCACTCCGCTCCAGGCGTGGCAGTTACGCGCGGTCGAGGAGCAGCCGCTCGCGATCATGGTTCCGGCCTGGCGCGAGTACGACGTGATCGCAGCGATGCTCGAGAGCATGATCGGCACGCTCGAGTACAAGAACTACATGATCTTCGTCGGCACGTATCAGAATGACGAGCGCACCATCCAGGAAGTGGAGCGTATGCGCCGCCGCTACCGTCAACTGGTACGCGTCGAGGTGCCGCACGACGGACCGACCTGCAAGGCGGACTGTCTGAACTGGATCGTGCAGGCGATCTTCCGGCAGAATCGACTGCAGCCGACGGTGTTTGCCGGTCTGATCTTGCACGACAGCGAGGACGTGCTGCACCCGCTTGAGCTCAAGTACTACAACTATCTGCTGCCGCGCATCGACTTCATTCAACTGCCGGTGACTTCGCTCGAACGCGAATGGTACGAACTTGTCGCCGGCACCTATATGGACGAGTTCGCCGAGTGGCACACCAAAGACCTGGCGGTGCGCGAAAGCTTGTCGAAAATGGTGCCTTCGGCAGGCGTCGGCACCTGCTTCTCGTGCCGGGCAATCACCGAGCTTGCCGCCGAGACCGACAATCAACCGTTTAATACCGACACCTTGACTGAGGACTACGACATCGGCGCGCGTCTCGCGCGCCGCGGCATGAAGCAGATCTTCGGCACATTCCCGGTCGAATATAGGGCGAGGCGCAAAGGATTATTCGGTATCGGCAGAGACAAGGTGATCACGCTGTCGATGCCGCTCGGCATCCGCGAATATTTTCCCAACACATTCCACACCGCCTACCGCCAGAAGGCGCGCTGGACGCTGGGCATCGGCCTGCAGGGATGGGCGCAGGTCGGCTGGGCCGGCTCGTTCGCGGTCAAGTACCTGCTGTTCCGCGATCGCAAAGGGCTCGTCACCTCGTTCATCGCGGTCCTCGCCTATTTCATGCTGGTCAACTTCCTGTTGTTCTTTTTCGCCGACCTCTACGGCGAGTGGCGGGTCTATTTCCCGCCGCTGTTTCCGCCCCACGGCTGGCTCGTCACGCTGATGAGCTGCAATGCCTTGATGCTGCTCCTGCGCGTGATCCAACGCAGTTATTTTGTCTATCGAATTTACGGGTGGGGGCATGGGCTGCTGGCGATTCCGCGCATGGTGATCGGCAACTTTATCAACATGATGGCTGCCGCGCGCGCGTGGCGCCTGTTCCTCGTGCATCTCCTCACAGGCCGACGGCTTGTGTGGGACAAGACGATGCACGACTTCCCGTCCACCGACCAGTTGATGCCGCCGCGCCGCCGTCTTGGCGAGTTGATGTTGTCGTGGCAGGTTATCGACGAGACCCAGCTCACCTTCGCACTCGCAGTCCAGGCGAAGAACCGCAAGCCGATCGGTAAAGTGCTGATCGAGCAGGGTTGGCTCGACGAAGCGACGCTGCATGAGGCGCTGTCCTTCCAACGAGAAAGTCAGGAGGCGGCACCGCAAATGGCTTTTGATAAATCGTGCGCCTCAACATGAGGTTTTCAGCCTGCGCAATATTTCTGACCCTGGCCTTGGTCTGCGCGTCGGCCGCCCTGGGCGCGAACGCCGCGCCTGTGGCGCGCCCGGCCCATGCCGCGGTAGAAGCACCGCTCAGCGGCGACGCATGGCGCTGGGCCGACGCGGCATTCGCGGCATACAAACGCCGGGACTACCCGCATGCAAACGCGTTGGCGGCCAAAGCGCTCGCGCTGCGTCCTGACGTAGCCCGGCTATGGCTGTTGCGTGTCTATGCACTGCAGAGCATGGGCCGGCCAAAGGATGCGCTGCAGATGGTGCGAGACGCGCTCGCGAAAGGATGCCGCGACCCCGTGCTAAACAGCGTGCGAGACAAGCTGCTTGATGGGCTCGAATCGGACCCCGGCAGCGCCAGACCGATCACCCAGACGCCCGCCTGGAAGCTCGCCGACGCGGCCTACAGGGATTATGCGGCAGGCCATTACGCCGATGCCGAGCGCGAGGCGCGCGAATCGCTGAGTCTACAGCCCAATAATCCCACTCTGCGCAGCCTGTTGGTCTACACCCTCGAGCGCGAGGATAAGCGCGCCGACGCGACGCGCGAAGCTGACACGGCGCTTGCCGCCTCGCCTAAGGACGAAGCGATGTTGGCGCTACGCGACCGCATGCATAACTTGCTCCCACCGGTAGTCGCGAGCGCCGCATCGCATGCCGACCCGGGCTCCGAGGCCGCCGCCGCCTATGCAGCGCTCGCGAAGGGCGACTACGACAGCGCAACGCAGCACGCAGGCGCGGCCGTCGACGCGGCGCCCGACAATCTGTCCTACCACGTGCTGCAGGTCGACGCGCTAACACTAGACGGCAAGCGCAAGGAGGCGCGGCAGCAGTTCGATTTTGTACTGTCGCAGCCTTCACTCCCCCAGAACGACCTGCTGGCGGCCGCCTACGCGGCCCAACACCTGGACTACAATGGGCGCGCGCGCAGCTGGTTCTCGCAGTCGCTCGACGCCGGCCAGCTCGAGCTCGGCCCGCAGCAGCGCCAGAACATTCGCCAAGCAATATCCGATCTGGACCGCAACTGGGGCGTGAACGGCGCGCTAGGTTACGGCTCAGTCGGCGTGCTGGACCCCGCGTTCGCGCCGTCGCTGAACCAGCGTCACATGCTGCAGTCGTCTGAAGAGTTCTACTGGCGCCCGCCGGTGGTCGGGTTGCGCGACGGTAGCACGGTGGAAATTTATAGCCGCATTGACCAGACACTCTACGACGGCACGGGCGGCCCGACCGGCATGTCGACGGCCCAGGGCATATTCGGGGCGCGCTGGAAACCATTCGGCCGCCAGAACATTGTGTTCGCCGTCGAGCGCTTTGTGCCGATCGGCGCCAACAGCCGCAGCGACTGGCTACTGCGAGGCGCGTGGTCAGACGGCGTCGGCGGTGGACTCAGCGTGGACCGCTCGAACTGGACGTACTGGCAAGCCTACGTCGAAGGCGATTACTTCGTCCAGCATCCACAGACGCTCGGCAGTGTCGATGTGCGTTACGGCCGCGCGTTTCGCATCGACGCCATCAGCAGCAAGTTCGTGGCGACACCCTATCTCGGTATCAATGCCGGCTACGACAGCCTGCTTTCGGCGCATACGACTCTCGGCATCGGTCCCGGCATCGCACTGCGGCTATGGTTTCGCGAGGACACCTATCACGCGCCACAGTCGTTCGTGGACCTGAATCTGCAGTATCGCCTGCGAATTGCCGGGGACGACCGCTCGAACGGCGTGTTTGGCACCTTATCCTTTTGCTATTGATTCCGCCACGCCGCTGTTTGTCTGCTTCAGCCAGTCACGCAGCAGTCTCTTTGCGGCCGGCGAATCGCCTATCGCCCATGGGTCAACGGCAAATACAACGAGGCGCTCGGCCCCGTAATCCATCGCTATATTCCATTGCTGACGCAGACGGTCGAACGAAGCTGTACTCGCGTCGAAATCGGCGCCGCCGTCCTTGTCGGCAGCCGTGTTTTCGAACAGTTCGAGGATCAGGTCGAACTTCGCGCCCTGCGTGCGGAACACCTCATGCAGCGGCTCGAGCGCAGCATAGTTCGCGATCCCCCACTGGCCCACGCCGTCCTGGATCATCGGACGAATTTCGACCTTGTCGAGGATCGCGCTCCACATGGCGGTAAGTGTGCCGTCCGTCTGCAAATGGCTGAAATACGTCGAGCACGTCAGCGGCTGTCCGCCGTTGGCCCGCGCCGCCGATGACAACGCGTCGAGCCACGCAACCAGCGCATCGAGCCGTTGCGGCTTGGCCCAGCTGCACTGTTCAAGTTCGTATGGCAAGTACCAGCCGCGAAACGCCTGATGCATGGGCCAGCGTGCATTTTCGAGCCAGGCCGTGCAGCGCTCACGGGTGCCATCGAGAAAGCTGCCGAGAATTGTGTCGCTGGGTGAGCCCAATATCGTCCACCAGCGCTCGTCGTAGGGCAATCCAAGATGGACGCCCATGCCGAGGCGACCACATTCGTCTAGCAACAACCGGACGAATGCATCCGAGGCTGTCCAGGCACTGGCCGGATTACCTTCGAGTGCAACCCATTGAATAAAAATTTCGCGGCAACCAAGCGCGCGCGTTACGGCAAAACGGCGACGCCATTCGGGCCGGTCAAGTTCGAGGTGGTTGCGCCACAACTGCAGAAAGCTGCCGCCGAACTGTGGCGCAGGCGTGCAGCCTAACACCGGGACGACTGCGCTTAACGCTGCGGCAAACAGCAGGCGGCGGCGCAATGGAGACAGCAGGACAGGGTAAGTCACGGACAGGCGGCTTATCGAATGAAAATGGAGTTTCTCGCGCTGCGGTCGGCATGCTTGGGACGACAACCATCATGTCCGTACCCTGCCAATTCCGGGATGCCCGGCGGTATTTAAACGTTAAAACGTCCTGTTCGCGCCATTTCCAGCAGGCGAGCAACGCGCTCTTCGGTCGCCGGATGAGTACTGAACAAGTTCGCAATCCCGCCGCCGCTCAAAGGGTTCATGATCATCATCTGGGCCGTCGCCGGATGCGCTTCGGCGACCGGGAATGGAATACCTTGCGCATAACGGTGGATTTTTTCGAGGGCGCTGGCCAGCGCCGCCGGGTCGCCGGAAATCTGCGCGCCGCCGCGGTCGGCTTCAAATTCGCGAGCCCGCGAAATCGCCATCTGAATCAGTGCCGCAGCAAGTGGGGCGAGAATCGCCACGGCGATCGCCGCGACTGGATTCGCGCGCCGCCCCTCATCGTCACGCCCGCCGAAAAACAGGGCGAAATTGGCTAATGCCGACACCGCGCCGGCCATGGTTGCCGAAACAGTCGAAATTAAAATATCGCGATGCTGCACGTGGGCCAGTTCGTGAGAAATCACGCCGCGCACTTCGCGATCAGACAAGATGCGCAACAGCCCCGTGGTTGCTGCTACCGCGGCATGTTCGGGATTGCGGCCGGTAGCAAAGGCATTGGGGGCGTTTTCATCGATCAGATAGACCCGCGGCATCGGCAAACCAGCTCGCTGCGCCAGCTCTTGAACCATGCGGTAAAACTGCGGCGCGTTCTGTGCGTCGACGGCTTGGGCGTTGTACATGCGCAGCACCATCGAATCGGAAAACCAATAGGCGAAGAAATTCGTCGCCAGCGCAAATAGCAAGGCGAGCAGCATGCCGCGCTGCCCACCCAGCATTCCGCCAATGACGACGAAAAGCGCGACGATAGCCGCCATCAACACCGCAGTCTTCAAACCGTTGAACATACCCATCCCCTCACTCGACTCAATTCATACGCCCATTCAAGTCATCAACAGCGATCAACGGTGGACCGTCGCAAGCTTAATACCGAGCCCGACAAAAGCGCTGCCGATCACGCGGTCGAGCCAGCGACGCAGCGACGGATTGTTCCCCATGCGGCGCGTGACGGTGCCGGCCAGCCACGCAACGCCACTATTCCAGATCGTGCTCATCACGACGAATACGCCGCCCAGCACCAGGAAGGCCAGCGTTTTATGCTCACTGCCTGCGCTCACAAATTGGGGGAAAAACGAGACAAAGAACAGCACGACTTTGGGGTTCAATACATTGGTCCAGAAACCTTGCAAAAACAAGGCCCGTAGCGAGCGCGTGGCGACTTGAGGCGGCGCTTCGTCGAGCAGATCCGCTGCGGGACGCTTAAGCAACAGCATGACACCCAGATAAATCAGATAGATCGCGCCGACCAGTTTGATGACCGTAAAGGCGGCGGCAGAAGCCGCCAGCAACGCCGTCAGGCCGAATGCGCAGGCCAGCGAATGCACGCAACACCCGCTGGAGATACCCAGCGCCGATACCAAACCCGCGCTGCGCCCCTGCCCGACGCTGCGACCGACAATGTAGGCCGTATCGGGGCCTGGCGTCGCATTAAGCAGCAGCACGGCAACCATAAAAAACGAAAACTGGGTAATACCGAACATGGTGGCTCCAGAGTTTGCGTGACCGCGGTAACGGGGACCGATGTACGCCCCAATTCTAACGCGACTGGGATACTCGGCGTAGCCGCTCCGGCAAGAATCAGCCGCTTGGCCAGACGCTCAGGCCGGCGCGGTTAGCCTGACGCCTAAGTTCGCTTGGGCCAGAGCCTGCTTATTCCGGCAGCGGCTTATTCCGGCAGCGGCTTATTCCGGCAGCGCAAAAGATTGTCCGGCATGCAGACTAAAACCGCCCACAAACTCTCTCGTCGCCAAGCGCTTGCCGCCCGGTTTCTGCCATTGCGTAGCGCGCAGCACGCCGCGGCCGCAGGCAATCGTCACGCCGTCAGACTGGACATCGACAATGGTGCCGGCAGGCGCCGACGGCGTGCTGTCCAATGCCAATGCCTCCGCAGCCCAGATCTTCAAGGCCGTGCCGTCCAGCACCACAGAGCCGCCCGGAAATGGATCGAAGGCGCGAATCTGCCGTGCCAGGGCGTCGGCATCACGCCGCCAATCCAGGTGCCCCTCGTGTTTGCTGATTTTTTCGGCATAAGTCACGCCCGCCTCGGGCTGCGGCGTGGCCGGCAAACGACCGTCCCGCGCCAAAGCCTGTAAACCGGCAACCACCAACTCGGCGCCGGCCAGTGCAAGTTTGTCGTGCAAGCTACCGGTCGTGTCGGTCGACGCGATCTCAAGCCGCACCGTGCTCAACATGGGCCCTGTGTCGAGACCCACATCCATTTGCATCAGCGTAATGCCGGTCTCACGATCCCCCGCTTCGACCGCGCGGTGAATCGGCGCGGCGCCACGCCAGCGCGGCAATAAAGAAGCGTGGATATTGATGCAGCCATATGGCGCTATCTCAAGCACTTCTTGCGGCAAAATCAAACCGTAAGCCGCCACGACCATGACGTCGTGGGGCGTGGCGCGCAATTGTTCAATAGCGGCAGCCGCTTCAGCGGGATATTTACCTTGCCGACGCAAGGATGGCGGCTGGGCGACGGGTAACTCATGCGCCAGTGCAAATTGCTTGACCGCACTCGGTGTCAGCTTCATACCCCGGCCGGCGGGGCGGTCAGGCTGAGTCAGCACCAAGGGCACGGCAAACCCGGCGGCATGAATGGCGCCCAGCGCCTGAGCGGCAAATTCGGGCGTGCCGGCAAAGATGACGCGCAGAGGGTTAGACATAATGAACGACCCGGCAAAAAGATGGAATGACGATGTAATAGTGCAACGCATGACCCGATGCCAAGCTAGGGTCAGGTGCCAAGTATGCACTGAAGCGGCGACGGATTTAAGCTGGCCGACCGGCTATTCAACAGTCCGCCCAGTGAAGCCGCACCTACCGGATGGCTCGGCCGGTCGCAACCGGAAACGCGACCGACAAGGCGTTTACATCGCCGTGGCGAGCTTTTTCATTTTGGTTTTGATACGCGTCTGCTTGAGTGGCGATAAATACTCGACAAAAACCTTGCCGAGCAAATGATCCATTTCGTGCTGAATACAGGCCGCCAGCAAACCATCGGCTTCCAGTTCGAACGATTCGCCTTGTTCGTTGAGCGCGCGCACCCGAACTTTCTCGTAGCGTTCGACGTCGTCATAAATGCCCGGAACGGACAGGCAGCCCTCTTCCGAGATTTGCTTGAGATCACTGGTCCAGATGATTTCGGGATTGATAAACGCCATCAATTCGTCATGCGTTTCCGACAAATCGATCACGATCAGCCGCTCATGGACATCGACCTGGGTCGCGGCCAAACCGATGCCTGGCGCGGCGTACATGGTCTCGCCCATATCGAGCACCAGCTTGCGTATCCGGTCGTCGACCACAGCGATGGGCTTGGCAACAGTATGCAAGCGGCGATCCGGGTAATTCAAAATATTGAGTAATGCCATTGTGGTTACAGACCGATATAGCGAACAAAGCTGCAAAACGCCATTCACCGAATGGCCGGGTTACGGCCGAAACGAGGTTGGCGCACTATACAAGCGTGGAATAACAGCGTTACGACCTTCGCACACGACTTGCACGCGCTTTGCCGGGTGTGTTGAACACCTTGTTGACAGGCTTGAAGTTTAGCATAGCGCTTGGCTCGCTGCCGCCCCCTGAGTAAGGCACAAGCACCGCAGCAAGGGGCTGACACCCGTTACAGATATTCTTGCCATACCTTTTGCCAACCTGACCATGCACACGCTGCCCCTGACTGAAGCCGAGATCGCCGCCTGGCTAAGACTCACCACCACACCAGGCATTTCCCGCACGGCGGCACGCAAGCTGCTCGCCGCATTTGCTTGCCCGCAGACCATTTTCGACATGCCGCACGCCGCGCTGTGTGCAGTCGCGGGGCGCGAAGCCGCCACCGCAATTCAATGCACTCGGTCGCCCGAAGAGGCTGAGCGCTGTGAGGCGACCCTCAATTGGCTGACCCAGGCAGACTGTCATCTGCTGACGCTGGCCGACCCGGCTTATCCACCGATGCTGCTCGACACCTGCGATCCCCCGCTGCTGCTTTATGTCCGTGGCCGCGTGCAATTACTGCATACGCCATCGCTGGCCATAGTGGGAAGCCGGCAGGCTAGCGCGCAAGGGCTGTCGAATGCGCGTACGTTTGCAGCAAACCTTGGCACCGCGGGGCTGACCATCGTCTCCGGCATGGCGCTAGGCATCGATGGCGCCGCACATGAGGGCGCACTAAGCGTGGGCGGCGCGACCGTGGCGGTGGTCGGAACCGGCGTTAACCGCATCTATCCGGCGCGGCATGCCGCGCTGGCCCAGCAATTGGCTCAACACGGCGCGCTGATTTCCGAATGGCCCCTGGACACGCCGGCCCGCCCCAGCCATTTCCCGCAACGCAACCGGCTCATCGCCGGGCTGGTCCGCGGCGTACTGGTGGTCGAAGCCGCCGCGCAGTCGGGCTCACTGATCACCGCTCGATTAGCCAATGAAATGGGGCGCGATGTTTATGCGATACCAGGGTCCATCCATGCAACGTTGACAAAAGGTTGCCATTATTTGATTAAGGACGGCGCAAAATTGGTGGAATCAGCCACAGATGTGCTCGAGGATTTCGGCTGGCCCGCCAGACCCACCTCGCAGCCCACCGCTCCCGTCCAGCCGGCATCGGACAATACCCAAGCCCTCGATGCCGACACCCGCGCCGTATTACAGGCGCTGGGCCATGACGCAGCCGCACCGGACCTGCTCTGCGAACGCACGGGCCTGAACCCCGCACAGCTGCAGGCGGCCTTGCTCAAGCTGGAGATGAGCGGCCGCATCGCGCTATTGCCTTGCGGACGCATAGCACCCCACTACGGCGACGAGGGCGAGACCCTGGCACACAGGGGTTGATCTTGATATCGGAATCGGGCAAAACCCGATAGAACTCGGATAGTAATATATAAACATGTTACATTTTCGCCGAATACAGCCGCTGGCGGAATCCTCATATAGGCGGCTGACGGAAGGATTTTTGTATGCCCGCTTTGAATCTAGATACTGACGCCGTTGCGATTGCCGATCGCCTGAGCCATACCGATATGCCGCTGGTTGCCTGCTTGTGTGCGCAATGGTGCGGCACCTGCCGGGACTACCAGACGGCCTTCGACCGACTGGCCGACGATCATCCCGAGTGCTGTTTCGTGTGGATCGATATCGAGGCCCACGCGGACCAGCTTGATGATTTCGATGTCGAGAATTTCCCAACCATTCTGATCGAAGACGCGCTAACCCGGCGTTTCTTCGGCACGGTGCTGCCGCACGCTCATATCGTCGAGCGCATGCTGGTCGACCTGACAGCGCTGCAAGACAGCTCTAGCACGCCGCGTCTTCGTGCACTGCTTTGTGCGGTGACGTCGGCGTGATCAAGCGTGGGACCTGCACCCGATTTTCTGCAGCGCTTGCAGTTCGCAGCCGTACCCGCTTATGATGTGCCGCGCAAGCAGAGTAACGGCGATGTGTTCGCCGTTATGTTAAGTTCAATGCATTCGATTCAAGGTCATCACCAAGCCAACCCACATGTCCAAAGCTCTGATCATCGCTGAGAAGCCCTCCGTCGCGAATGACATCGTGCGCTCGCTCGGTGGTTTTACCAAGCATGACGAGTACTTCGAGAACGACGAATTCGTTGTGTCGTCAGCGGTCGGCCACCTACTGGAAATCGCGGCTCCCGAAGAATACGACGTCAAACGCGGAAAATGGAGCTTCGCTCATTTACCCGTCATCCCCCCGCATTTCGACCTCAATCCGATCGCAAAAAGCGAATCGCGCCTAAAGGTGTTAACCCGGCTGATCAAGCGCAAGGACGTAACCGAGCTGATCAATGCCTGCGACGCGGGGCGTGAGGGTGAGTTGATTTTCCGTTACATCGTCCAACACGCGAAGGCCAAGCAACCGGTAAAACGGCTTTGGCTGCAATCGATGACACCGGCCGCGATCCGCGACGGTTTCACCCAATTGCGCAGCGACGAAAGCATGCAACCGCTGGCGGACGCCGCCCGTTGCCGCTCCGAAGCCGACTGGCTGGTCGGCATCAACGGCACCCGTGCAATGACCGCGTTCAATAGCAAGAGCGGCGGCTTCTTTTTGACCACGGTCGGCCGGGTTCAGACGCCTACACTATCCATCGTCGTCGAACGTGAAGAGAAAATCCGGCGCTTCGTGCCGCGCGACTACTGGGAAGTCAAAGCCGAATTTGTCTGTGCCGCCGGCTTCTACGAAGGTCGCTGGTATGACACGGCCTTCAAAAAGCATGAATCCGACCCCGAGCAGCGCGAGTCGCGGCTGTGGAGCGTTGCCGCCGCCGAGTCGGTGGTCGCTGCCTGTCGCGAAAAGACCGGCACTGTCACCGAAGAATCGAAGCCGTCGACGCAACTGTCGCCGCTGCTGTTCGACCTGACCAGCTTGCAGCGTGAAGCCAACGGACGCTTTGGTTTTTCGGCCAAAAACACCTTGGGCCTGGCCCAAGCGTTGTACGAAAAACACAAAGTGCTGACCTACCCACGTACCGATTCGCGCGCCTTGCCGGAAGATTATCTGGATGCGGTGCGCGGTACGCTGGAGATGTTGAAGGAAAGCGATAACTACCTGCCTCACGCCAAGCAGGTGCTCGATCGCGGCTGGTTGAAGCCGAATAAACGGATTTTCGACAATTCGAAGATCAGCGATCACTTCGCTATTATCCCGACGCTACAGGCTCCAAAAAACCTCTCCGAACCAGAGCAAAAGCTTTACGACCTGGTCGTCAAGCGTTTCCTCGCGGTGTTTTTCCCGGCGGCCGAGTATCAATTGACGACCCGCATCACCGAAGTCGTCGGTCACCATTTCAAGACCGAAGGCAAAGTTCTTGTTAGCCCAGGCTGGTTGCAGGTGTATGGCCGCGAAGCGCAGGGCGAAGACGCCAACCTTGTCGCTGTCCAGAAGAACGAGACGGTCAAGACCGAAAGTGTGACAGCCGTGGGCCTGGTGACGAAACCGCCTGCCCGCTACAACGAAGCGACCTTGCTGTCGGCGATGGAAGGCGCAGGCAAATTAGTGGAAGACGATGACCTGCGCGAGGCCATGGCCGGCAAAGGTTTGGGCACGCCAGCCACACGTGCGGCCACTATCGAAGGGTTGATTTCAGAGAAATACCTGATACGCGAAGGCCGCGAGATGATCCCGACGGCCAAGGCGTTCCAGTTGATGACGCTATTGCGTGGCTTGCGCGTCGACGAACTGACCGCACCCGAGTTGACGGGCGGCTGGGAACATAAACTGGCCCAGATGGAGCGCGGCCATCTCGCGCGCGACGATTTCATGCGCGAAATCGCGCAAATGACGCAAACCATCGTCAAGCGTGCCAAAGAATACGATTCCGACACCATACCCGGCGATTACGCGACGCTTGCAACGCCGTGCCCGCACTGTGGCGGCCTGATCAAGGAAAACTACCGGCGCTTTGCTTGCTCGAAATGCGAATTTTCGATCACCAAAATTCCGGGTGGACGTCAGTTTGAAATCCCCGAAGTCGAAGAGTTGCTGGTCAAAAAGACCATCGGCCCTCTGTCCGGATTCCGCAGCAAAATGGGGCGGCCGTTCTCGGCCATCTTGAAGCTGGGCATCGATGACGAAACCAAGAATTACAAGCTTGAGTTCGATTTCGGCCAGGATCAGAACGACGAAAACGGTGAACCACCCGACTTTTCTGCTCAGGAATCGGTCGGCGCCTGCCCGAAATGCGGTGGACGCGTGTTCGAGCATGGTATGAGCTATCTCTGCGAAAACTCGGTCGCCAACCCGAAAACCTGCGACTTCCGTTCCGGCAAAGTGATCTTGCAGCAGGAAATGACCCGCGAGCAGATGACCCGCCTGCTGACGGACGGCCGCACTGATTTACTGGTCGGCTTTAAATCGTCGCGCACCGGCCGTAATTTCAAGGCCTTCCTGGTCAAGCAAAAGGACGGCAAGATCGGCTTTGAGTTTGAAAAGAAAGAACCGTCGGCCAAGTCGATTGCGGCCAAGGCTGCGGCAGCCAGCTCGGCAAGCGCCGAGGGTGACGAAGCCGATAGCAAGCCAGCGGCCAAGAAAACTGCAGCGAAAGCACCTGCCAAGAAGGCTGCCGCGAAAACCACGGCAAGCAAAACCGCGGCGACAAAAACAGCGGCCAAGAAAGCTCCGGCGAAGAAAGCCGCAGCCAAAAAAGTTGCGGCTAAGAAAGTCGCGGCAAAGAAAACCGCATAAGCTAGCTGGTCAATACCCTGTACGCACATAAAAAATCCCTGAGAGAAGTCTCAGGGATTTTTTCTTGCCATCACGCTGCTGGCCGATGCCTGCGTCGGCCCTATATAAAGCCGAGCGTAGAACAGAACCAGCCGAATCAGACGGCGGTAAGCGGCTCACGCGCACGGGCGGCAGACCGCGCAGACGGAAGCGTTACCGGCTCGGCCGCCGCCATCGCAACGCGGGGTGTCGGGCCATCCAAGCCATCGAAGGGCACTGGACGCTCGAAGGGCGCGGGCACCACTTTGCGCGGCCCGCCGCCCTTAATACCCATCACCTGCACGTCGCGCTGCACCGTCTCCGACGCACGCGAGCCGTCCTTCAGCCATTGCTCGCCGAGAATGCGATTTTCGGTCTTGCTGAAATGCGCGACCAAATGATCGATAAAGGTTCGCACTTTGGCCGGCAAATGGCGCCGGCTCGGGTAAGCGATATTGATATCAATCGGCGATAAATGGAACTCTGGCAGCAAACGCACCAATTTGCCGCGCGCCATATCGCGCCCGACCAAATAACTGGGTAAAGTCGAAATACCCAGGCCATGCAGCGTCATTTGGCGCAGCATTTCCGTATTGTTGGCGACCATGACATGATGAGGCCGCACCCGCACCTCACCATCGGGCCCGGTAAACACGCGCTCGTCGCCTAACAAACCGGAGGACAGATTCAAATAAGGATGGTCGGCCAGTTGCTCGGGACGCACGGGCGTGCCGTGTTCAGCCAGAAATTCGGGCGTCGCACAGACCACCAAGCAGCCTGTCGTTAAACGACGCGACACAATACTCGCGCTGCGCACATGACGCGCAATCACAATGCCGACGTCATACCCTTCCTCAACTAAATCCACATCACGGTCAACCAGGTTGATATCGGGAATCACGCGCGGGTATTTTTTGACGTAATCATGTAGCACCGGCGCCAAATTATGCAGGCCGAACACCACCGGCACCACAATGCGCAAAGTACCAACCGGTTCATGCGTGCGCTCGACCACCATCTGCTCGACGTCTTCGAGCTCGTCGATAATGCTGCGCACTCGTTCAAGATAGACCTGACCGGACTCGGTCAGCGACAAGCTGCGTGTGGTGCGATTCAGCAGCCGCGTACCGAGCTTGCTTTCGAGATCGGCCACATGCCGGGTAACAACGGCATTAGATACATCAAGATGGATTGCAGCTTTTGCAAAGCTACCGAGATCAGCCACCTTCACAAAAACACGCATTGACTGTAGATGGTCCATCAAACGACTCCTTGCTCATGCCACTTCCTTGCAGCTCGATTGCCATAAGGAAGCTATTTGTGAGGAATTGTCGTATGACTGAAGATTTCCCGCTTAATTCCGTAGAAGAATTACCTTAGATTTCATTTGGGGTCAGAATTGGAATAAGCGCGCGCATTTCCATATCGAAAACTCCATACGGCATTCCTATTTTTTAAGCAAGAGTGGAAATACCTAGCAATATCACGGCTGTAAGCGCTTAGTACTGCGCACTGTCAGGGCTCGGCGCGGCGTGCCAAAACGACTATGCCGGGCATTGCGGGGCAGGGAAGCGAAGAGGAATCTGCGACAAAATGCCGCAGTGCGTCGACAAATATGGCGGGCTATACGGCAATATTTTAACGCGTTCAGCAAAGAAACCTTGAATAGGGGCGACTGAGTCTGTCGTAAAACAACCGCCCCTACCGCATCGCCCCCCCCGACGACTGAAACCGCCACCAGGGCTCGGCCGTTAAACGGCCAGTCGTTTTTCGATTTGCGCCTTCACGTTGATCAGGGCCGCAGGCAAATGATGATGCAGCTTGGTGAACAATTCGGCATGCAAAGCCAACTCTTCGCGCCAACTCTGCGCATCGGTGGCAATCACCTGCTCGAACTGCTCTGGACTAAACGCGCTGCCCGACCAGTTCAAATCGTCAAACCGCGGAGACACCCCGCCCGCATGTTCGACGCCGCCGGCCTGGCCTTCGATACGGCCCAGCATCCACTGCAACACCCGCATATTCTCGCCAAAACCGGGCCAGACAAACTTGCCATCGGGCCCCTTGCGGAACCAGTTGACGCAGAAAATCTTGGGTGTCTTCGCGCCACTGGCCTCTAGCCGCGCGCCGACCTCAAGCCAATGGGCAAAGTAATCGCTCATGTTGTAGCCGCAAAACGGCAACATCGCAAATGGATCGCGACGCACCACGCCCTGCTGTCCGGCCGCCGCCGCCGTGGTCTCGGAACCCATGGTGGCCGCCATATAGACGCCTTCGGTCCAATTGCGCGCTTCGGTCACCAAAGGCACCGTGGTTGAGCGTCGTCCACCGAAGATAAATGCATCGATCGGCACGCCTGCGGGATTTTCCCAATCAGCATCGATCGAGGGACATTGCGCCGCCGGCGCCGTAAAACGCGCATTGGGGTGAGCCGCGCGCCGGCCCGTTTCATGCCCGATCTCGGGCGTCCAATCATTACCCTGCCAGTCGATCACATGCGCCGGAGGCGTGTCCGTCATGCCTTCCCACCACACATCGCCATCGTCGGTCAGCGCCACGTTGGTAAAAATCACATTTTCCTTCAACGTCGCCATCGCGTTGAAATTGGTTTTTTCACTGGTACCCGGGGCGACGCCGAAATAACCGGCTTCCGGGTTGATGGCATACAAACGCCCATCTTTGCCCGGTTTGATCCAGGCGATATCATCGCCGATGGTCGTGACTTTCCAGCCCGGCATACCTTGCGGCGGTATCAACATGGCGAAATTGGTTTTGCCGCACGCCGACGGAAACGCTGCCGCCACATGGTATTTGCGCCCCTGCGGATTGGTCACGCCCAAAATCAACATATGCTCGGCCAGCCAGCCTTCCTCGCGCCCCATGGTCGACGCGATGCGCAGCGCAAAACACTTCTTGCCCAGCAAGGCGTTGCCGCCATAGCCCGAGCCATAACTCCAGATTTCGCGGGTTTCCGGGAAATGCACAATATATTTGGTGTCATTGCAGGGCCAGCGTACATCGGCCTGGCCCTCGGCCAGCGGCGCGCCCACCGAATGCACACAAGGCACAAAAGCACCGTCGGCGCCCAGCACCTCGTACACGGCGCGACCCATGCGCGTCATGATGCGCATATTCGTTACAACGTAGGGGCTATCGGATAGCTCGACCCCAATATGGGCGATGGGAGAGCCCAGTGGGCCCATCGAGAACGGAATAACATAGAGCGTACGCCCTTGCATCGCGCCGTCGAACAAACCCTGCAGCGTGCCGCGCATTTCAGCTGGCGGCATCCAGTGATTGGTCGGGCCTGCGTCTTCGGGCCGTTCGGAACAAATAAAGGTGCGGTCTTCGACACGCGCGACGTCGGACGCTGCCGAACAGGCGAGAAAAGAATTCGGGCGCTTCGCCGGGTTCAATTTCGTTAAGGTACCGGCTTCGACCATCTGAGCCGACAAGCGGTCGTACTCTTCCTGAGATCCATCGCACCAGACAACGCGCGCCGGGCGCGTCAAAGCGGCAACTTGCGTGACCCACTCGATAAGCCCTTGATGTTTGACATAACTCGGCTTGCCCTGCTGCACCAGATCACCCACTTCGGATTGCTTCATACCACCCTCTTCTTTCATATAAAAACTTTTAGCCGTCGGAGCCGATTCCGGTGCGCAAACAGGCGGCCCTCACAGAAGCGTCACCGAGCGTGGCCGGGTATTTCTCGAGCAAAACGGCAAGCACACGCGATATTCGAGACCTCGCCGACACACAAATTCAAAAACATTTTGATACGCCGCTTGCATGTGGTCCGTACAAGCTGTAAAAAAGCATGGAACGTTATATCGCCCTACAAAACAAAAACGAAACCCGAAATCGTTCTGAATCTCACTCTGCGAAGCGCATCTGCTGCTGCGCAACACCCGACGACCATGAAAATTGCCATACTTGATGACTACCAGGACGCGGTTCGAAAACTCGACTGTTTCCAACTCCTTGCGGAACACGAAGTCAAAGTTTTCAACAACGGCGTGCGCGGTATCGGCCAGCTCGCAACCCGCCTTGCCGAAGTCGAAGGACTGGTACTGATACGCGAACGCACACGCATTAACGCCCAGTTGCTCGACAAATTACCGCGCCTAAAAATTATCAGCCAGACCGGCAAAGCCAGCGGGCACATCGATATCGACGCCTGCACAGCGCGCGGCATTACCGTGCTGGAAGGCGTCGGCTCACCGGTTGCACCCGCCGAGTTGACCTGGGCGTTAATCATGGCAGCACAACGACGTATTCCGCAATACGTAGCTAACCTAAAGCAAGGCGCTTGGCAGCAATCGGGTCTACGCGCCGCCGCGATGCCGCCGAATTTCGGCATGGGCCAAGTATTACGGGGACAAACCCTAGGTATCTGGGGTTACGGCAAAATAGGACGATTGATCGCCGGCTACGGCCGCGCTTTCGGCATGAAGGTGGTGGTCTGGGGCCGCGAGATGTCGCTCGACCACGCGCTCAAGGACGGTTACGAAGTGGCCGACAGCAAAGCCGCATTGTTTGAGCAAAGCGATGTGCTGAGCATTCATCTACGCATGCATGACGACACGCGCGGCGCGGTCAGTTTGGACGATCTGCTGTCGATGAAGCCCACCGCGCTGTTCGTCAACACCAGCCGCGCCGAACTGGTCGAAGAAAACGCCATGGTCGTGGCGCTGGGCCAGGGCCGCCCAGGCATGGTGGCCGTCGACGTCTTCGAAAGCGAGCCGATCTTGCAAGGCCACGGTCTGCTGCGCATGGAAAACGCCATCTGCACGCCGCATCTCGGCTTTGTCGAACGCGAAAGCTACGAACTCTATTTCCGCTCAGCTTTTCAGAATATTCTCAATTTTTTGGCGGGCGACAGCCAAAGCGCCGTCAACCCTGACGCGCTCAACAAACAATAGACAAACACGGGCGGGTGCGCGCCATGCGCGCGACGCCCCGCCACCAAGCCTTGGCGCTCTCAACCTCGCACCGGCTGCGTCAACAATGCCGGCAAAGCCTCCAAAAAACGTTCGCCATCTTGCAGACCGAGATCGAAAGCGTGGCGCATCTGCCCGGGCTGGGTGTAATCCCAGCTTGAAATCGGCACCTTGCGCGACGGCTGCACATATACGCGCCGCTGCGCGCCATGCTGCAGGACAAAGCGCTGCGGACGCGGGTACAAGCGCGTCACCATCACCAGCACATCGCCTGGCGTGGCATCGAGCCCGCCGACGGGCACGTTGTCGACCATCCCGCCATCCAGCACGGGCCGCCCATTGCGCCGCAATACCGGGGTAAAAGGCGGTGTACAGGAGGACTGCAAAATGAGGTCGGCCAGCGTCTCGGGTGTCGCACAATCGCTGACCCGCACAAATTCCGGATGAAACCCCAGCACACGCCCTAGCGTCGGATGCAAGCTACGACGCCAGTGCTTCTCAATGTTGTATGCCACCAGGCCCGCCACCACACCGCTACGCGCGCCCAACCAACGCGGCAAATGCGATAGACCGATGCGAATCTCCGGGGTTTGCGCCGGATCGCTCAAAGCGGGGAATTGCTCACCGAAAATATCGAGCAAGGCCTGTCGGTAAATCCGGTAGTGCGGAAACACCGGTTCGCGCCGCAGCATATTGCCCCAATATGCGTTCTTGCGATTGCCGCGCAGCACCTCGCTGTAATACGCCATCACCCACGCCGGATCGCGCGTGTACAGCATGCACGCCGTCGCGGCTCCCGCTGAAATACCGGCAATCACTCGCGGGCGCAGCTTAAGTTGCGGCGCGACCACATGCCAGAAACCCGCCTGCCACCAACAACGATTCCCGCCGCCGGCAAACACCACCTGATCAAACATGCGCCGCTTCCCGGTTCAGCAGAGCATAAGTCGTGGTGGCGTGCGCCGCCAACTGGCCCGCCGCATCCAGCAACTCCACCTCGCCGAACACCAGATTCCGACCTGAGCGCAACACCCGGGCCCGTATCAACATATCGCCGTCGCGCACAGCGCGCATAAAACTGGTGTTCAGCGAGACCGTCGTCATCGGCTGGAAACCGCCCAGCGTGACGGCAATCGCCGCCATCATCGCCGTGTCGGCTGCGGCCATAAAGACTTGCCCGCAGATCACGCCCCCCGAGTGGCGCAAACTCTGCGCAAACGGTAAGCGCAAAGTCGTTTGCGCGGCGTCGGCCTGCTCAACGGTTAGCTGCAGCGTCTTGACCCAGGGCGCCAGCACTTGATCGAGCAGTGCGGTGACTTCGACTTGTTCCATTGAAATATTCCTGAGGTGGCTTCGCAATTGTGCCCGGTCTTATACAAGACATATGATACGGTGGCTCAATTGACTCGCCTAGCAAAGGTAGAAGCCCGCTGGGCATGGCTTTGCGGCTGATTGCGCTTAGACTGGCACAAATCTGTTTTATGCTGTTATAATCTCGCTCCTGTTGGGGCGTTAGCTCAGTTGGTAGAGCAGCGGACTCTTAATCCGTAGGTCGACAGTTCGAATCTGTCACGCCCCACCAAAGAATTCAAGGACTTAGCAGCGATGCTAGGTCCTTTTTTCTTTTCCTTTTGCGTCGATATTAGACAGTGTCTAATATTTTCTCTCCGCGTCTCGCGGCCGACGCCATCAGGATTATTTCAGCGCGCTGGCGCGTAGCCCCGGCATGGATGCGCACCAGCAGCCAAAAATTGGGCCTCCGGAAAAAGGTAACCGGGGTAACCGGACAAAGCGAAGCGCCCTCAAAGCGTTGTCCAGCAAAGCTCCTAGCGATCTGAACAAAGGTAACCATTAGGTAACTGAAGAGTAACCGGTTACCTTTTATATAAGTAACCTTTCTCAAAACTTCCTTCCTTTAAAATCAATAACTTGCGGGTTGGTTACCTTTTCGGTTACCTCGGGTCACCTTTTGAGGGTAACCAGAATCGACCTTTAGAATCACTGGCTTAGCGGACTTTTCATTCCCTGGTTACGCCGGTTACCTTTTTCCGGTGGCCCTCCTAGTTTCGCCGCCGATGCGGGTCGAAACCACCGCCAGCCCCCTTCCCCTGCGTCTTGGTTAGCGCCTTGCAGCAAAGCGCATCATTCGTGCATCAAAACGCATCACTCTGACGCGTCGAAATTTCCTCTGAGCGGTTTGCGGCATGGGCTGGAGTCCGACCCTACCCCGCGCACCAAAACCGGTCCCACAAGAGAAGCCCGCAGGCGCGGAGGGGACTGCGCTTTCAGCACCGGTCGTCGCATGTCTAGACACCGTCGTTGCTAGATATCGTCGAGCGTCTCCTAACCTCTCGACTCTTGTAAAAGCACAAGCCATGGGGCGTCATTCATCGCGACAATAACGGTAAGGCCAATTCGTGCACACCCCGATCTCTTGGTACGGCTTCGACGGACATCGAGAACACGCCTTGCGGACTTCAGAGAATTCAAGGGGAAAAGTCAGGCACGACTCGCGCCATTTCTGCTTTGAAATGGCACCGTAGACACCAGAGCCTGAAGGAAATCTCACGGCCGGTCATCTTTCAATTTGAGATAGAAATTGCCCGTTTCGAATGTCGTCGCGAAGCGGTGATCACGAGTTGGTACTCAAATTTCTCGCAAGACACCAATCAAATTTGCCGGCGACGGCAGTGATGCCCGATACAATCTACTTTCGTTCGATACGCGTACCGCATGATCAATCCCGTTTCCGGTTTGGCGAGCCACCTTAGTCACTAACTATTTTGACTTTTGGTCGTCGGTGCTATCGTACGGCATACACAGTCAGTTCATTCACAAGCATCGATAGGAGTCTCACTGTGAATTTCGAGAAAGGAGAAATTTTGGCTGACTTTACAATTTTAAAAAAGGAAATCGAATATCAGGTCAATAAAGATGGCACTTTTACTCGGACAGAAAAAGAGATTTGTCGAGTTAATACGGAAACCGGAATTAATTTAGTGGGACAACGATCATTTAGATATAGCCCGCAAATAGATACCATTGATATAAAAACCGCCTTTACCACAAAAGTAAACGGTTTGCGTGTTGACGTCGAGGCTGATGGAATTATCATCCAACAGAGCAAAGAAAGTGCCGGCGCGCCCATGTTCGATGACCACAAAGTCAAAATTCTCGTCTTCCCTGGGTTGGAGATTGGAGCGGTTCTGACAATGGAAGTGGAAAGAAAGCAATTCAATCCGCTTTTTCCAGGAAATTTCTCATTTCTTGAATTTTTTAGTGTTCACGACGAGATCGTTTTTGCAAGCGTAACTGTAAAAATACCAGAATCACTTACTCTGCATACGCATGCGATTAATGTTTCAGAAGGAGAAGTTACTTCTCCTGATAATCCAGCCGCAAAGATTTGGCGTTGGACGTTCAGTACTTCGAGCATATATTCTCAAGAGCTTCATTCCGTAGATCAAATTGACTACAGTCCTCGCATCGTCGGCACGACCTTTCAAAACCTTACGGCCGTTGGCCGAGCGTATACAGAGCGGACCATTGGGGGTGTACATGACGTAGAGTTCGTCAAGAATTGCGCGGATGAAATAGTCGGCTTAGAGACCGACCCAAAGCAGCAGGCAGAGTTAATTTACGATTGGGTAACCCGCCAAGTACGATACGTCGCGATTCACTACGGACTCGGGGGAGTTGTACCACATAACTTTAATGAGATCTTCACCACCAAATATGGTGACTGCAAGGATCACGTTTTTATTTTAGGAGAATTGCTTCGAGCCAAGGGTATAAAAAGTTATCCTGTTTTGATTAATTCTGGAAAAGCTTATTGGACTCCCGATGTGCCGGCGCCACTAGCAGGCTTTGACCATGTCATTATCTATTTACCCGAATTTGATTTATTTCTCGATTCGACTAGTCGCTACGCCAGATTTGGAATCTTACCTTTTTCGTTGCTTGGAAAGAAAGGATTGGCGATTATGGAAAACAACTCGAATCTTGTTGATATTCCATTGGGGCAGCCTAAAAAAGATTCAATAATTATAAACACAGAAGTAGAATTAACACTGGATGGAGATGCTCACGGATTCAACGAAGTTGTTAATCACGGAACGTTCGATCTTTTTGCGAGACAACTGTTCTCTCAATTTAAACCGGGGAGCAGCCCTCAGGTTGCTGCTCATATTTTAAGCCTGACAGGGCAGAATGGGTCGGGGAACTATACATATGATGACGTTTTCGATTCAAAAAACCCTTTCAGATACAAGACAGATTTTAAATTAATCGGGGCAGGAAATTTCCCCGGGCCAGGTGCCATTAAAATATCCCTCGGACTTGGCGCATTAAGTGGTATCGGTTCAATTTTTGAAATTTGCGGTATCGAAAAAAGAAATTTTGCAATTCCTGCTATTGGCAGGCGAGTTCAGGAGACGATAACCATCCGGCTTCCGGAAGGCGTCACTATTTTGGCGGCCCCTAAACCCGTTGAAGTAACAAATAAATTTGGTTCCTATTTTTCAAATTACCACTTTAATGGAAAAATAGTTACCGCGAATCGAGAACTTTATTTTTCACCTCTCTGCGCAGTAATCGAATCTAGAGATTATAGTGACTTTCGCGCCATGGGATTACAAGTAAACCGAGACCTCAATTCTCAGATTGTATATTCCTAACATTAATCGCGTATGCACCTCTGGACATCAGCACTTGCCTCATCGACACCCAATGCCGCAGTTGAAGTGTCCGGGAGCTAAAGGTCCATTGTGAATCGTCCGCTCCTTGCCATTGGCTTGCTGGTAATGCTTTTCGCACACGTCGCCAACGCCCAATGGGTAGACATCTATTCCACGAAGCAGGGGGTGTCTGACTCTCCCGCCGGCCCCCTCCTGATGAACAAATCGTGTCTGCCCGAACCCGTGGATCGTCCCCTGAATCTGCAGGATATCTTGCTGCAGGCGATCTGTGCGAACCCACAAGCACGTCAGGCGTGGGCGAACGTACGTGCACAGGCGGCGGACGTTGGCGTTAAAGAGGCTGCATACCTGCCCACCCTGGACGCGACAGCGGGCATCGAACGTGACACGCTGGCGACGACCTACAATGCGAGCTCGCTCGGCGCGGGTTCAATTTCTTCATCGCAGAACTCATCGAGCCGATATGGAGAACTGGACCTCGCCTGGGTACTGTTCG
>Ga0302220_10000592_pt1 | contig 30232 bp, 29 predicted proteins | sample II_Palsa_E1_3_FD_194572 | JGI IMG/M metagenome (GOLD analysis project Ga0302220, IMG submission 194572) | Peat permafrost microbial communities from Stordalen Mire near Abisko, Sweden - II_Palsa_E1_3 | ecosystem: Environmental > Terrestrial > Soil > Palsa > Peat permafrost | place: Sweden...
GCCCCATCTCGCCCCCCCCCCGGAACTGGCGTAAGCGTCTGGTCGCTATAAAAAGGTAAGCGGACGTCGGCCTGTGGAGGCAAGTCCGATTCTCAGGTTCGTCTTGAAAGAAAGCCACCGTCGACCGTTAGAGCGTGTCCGATCATATATGTCGATGGTGCTTGACGCGAAGCGGTCAGCTACGCGCGGCGTTCTGGTCCCAGCAGAAAATCAAGCATCATTTCCTGGACCGCATCGACCATCTGCACGCCGTTCGCGGTCTGGCAACCGGCCGACTGAGCTGTCTTCAACAGCGGTGTCACGCCGTGCCCGGCAATCACGTCACCCACGAACATGGATGAATCCAGCAGGCCGGCAGAAACCGGAAGAGGATCGGTTTCTGCGAATCCCATCGGAGTCGCGTTGAATACCAGGGTGCATCCAGTTGGATCCGCCGGGCCGACCCGCACACGGCCCCGGTCGAGATCGGCGACCAGAGCCTTCAGATGTGTTGCGCGAGATTCGTCTGCATCGTGAATGATCAGTTCGCGTACCCCCGCGTTGAGCAACGCAATGGCGATCGCACTGCCTGCGGCACCAGCACCGACCAGCAACGCGCGGCCGTCCTTCACCCGCGCGCCGTGATCGGTTTGCGCTTTCACGAACGCGAGGCCGTCGAGCATATCGCCGTGCCATGTACCGTCTGCATTGCGACGCATGACACTTACGCAACCAAGCAAGCTCGCAGTATCCGAGCAGGTGGCGCAGTAGGTGAACGCCGAGAATTTGTGCGGCATCGTGACCAGCAGGCCATCGACATTCCCTGTCAGCGCCAGCGCCTGCATGATCGGCTCAAAATCGGCTTGCGCTACCTGCATGGGCACGCATAGACCGTTGTAGTCTCGTGCCTCGAAACCACGAGTCAATTGCTGCGGCGATTTCACGAACTTGATCGGGTCACCGATAATTGGGAACAGCCGCGAGGCTCCATCGAGTTTTTCTGGCATCCGGTTTCTCCCGCATTTATTCAAGGGGCGTTAGGCGTTCAGCCGCGCGCCAATAAAATGCGCCGCGCCGGGTTGTGTCATTCACGAACAGCAACATGTTATTTACAATGTAAGGCACTTATTCATATACAACTAGGCGTTAAAATCAGCAAACACCTATGAATTTAATTCATTAATGCGCCGCGAAAGTTACAACGATCTACTGGCTCTTAGACAGACTATGGCCTCTCGGATATCGTGGCGGATCGCTACGACATTGGCGTTCGCCATGGCGATCAGGTCGCCAAAGACATGATCGCGGTGCGTCTCGCGCCGGAAATGCGGATGGCGATTGTCGGCACGCCTGTTACGCAACTCGCCGTGAGTTCTCCCGGGCGATGACGGTGGTAATCGACGCAATCCGTTTTCAACATGACGCATCGAAGACCTGACGTGCGATTCATGAATCCAGTTCATGAGAGCTTGCAGTTTTAAGGGATTTATCGCTAGATCCCGACGATCTATCATTGATCTCCAACGACCAACGCGCGCTCCCTGCATCAAGCAGGCAGAGCTTTCGCAACCGCGGGGCCAGCCCTGCATGGAGAAATGATGATGGACTATGGATATCTGGGGCGCAGCGCCCTCAAGGTTTCGCCCCTCTGCCTGGGCGCGATGATGTTCGGCGGCGAAACCGATGAAGCCACCTCGCGCCGGATTATCGACAGGGCTTTCGACCAGGGCGTGAATTTCCTCGACACGGCCGACGTCTATCATGCCGGCCGGTCCGAAGAAATCGTCGGCCGCGCGATTGCGCAACGGCGTGACGACTGGGTGGTGGCCACCAAGTTCGGCTACCCGTCATCGGCCATGGCTTGCCCCAACGCACAGGGACAGTCGCGCAAATGGATTTGCCAGACGGTTGATGCGAGCCTGAAGCGCCTGGGTACCGATTACATCGACGTTCTCTACTTCCATCGCTCGCTCAACGATGCGCCACTGGAAGAAGGTTTGCGCGCGATTGGCGACCTGATTCGCCAGGGCAAAGTGCGCTACTTCGGCCTGTCCAATTTCCGCGCCTGGCGCGTTGCGGAAGTCGTGCGTCTCGCCGATCAGCTCGGCATTGATCGCCCTGTTGCGCTCGAGCCGGTGTACAACATGGTGGATCGCACGGCGGAGGTCGAATTGATGCCGGCTGCCGGACATTACGGCATCGGTGTGGTGCCCTACAGCCCGCTCGCACGCGGCGTGCTGACCGGCAAATATGCACTCGATGGTGCGCCGCCAGCCGATTCGCGCGCGGGTCGCGGTGACAAGCGCATCCAGCAGACCGAGTGGCGAGCGGAATCGCTCGCCATCGCACAGAAAGTAGCGGCGCATGCTGCTGAACGCGGTACGACTTCGATCGCGTTTGCTATCGCCTGGGTATTGAAGAACCAGCTCGTGAGTTCCGCTATCGCCGGTCCGCGCACGCAAGCGCATTGGGAAAGCTACATGAATGCACTGACACTGCAACTCGGACCGGACGACGAAAAGTTTGTCGACAGTCTGGTTCCTCCGGGTCATGCGTCGACGCCGGGCTATACCGATCCGAACTATCCGGTCGAAGGCAGACGGGTGATGAATTGACCTGCTGGCTCGTATAAAACCATCTTTGCGCCGGGTAGCCCAGGTGCGTCTGCCTGCGCACGGCGCTTGCCCGCAAAGAAAATACGCGCCCGCCCGCTGTTTTCGGCCTTATCCAAAGAGCCGGGGCGTTTGATATACTTTCCACTGGATTTCTGGCGGACCGCGCTAGATTCTTGCCTCGATCGGCCATGGCACCAATTTGCCTTAAGCGTTTTCCGATCGTTCTGAAACGTGAGCACTGCATCCCTTTCATGAGCTTTAGGCAATGAAGCGCGCGTTAATCAAAATACTGATCCCGATCTCGCTAATCGCGGTAGTTCTCCTGTCGGTCGGCCTTTCCATTGCGATCGCCTATCGCTTGGCATTGCGCGAGCAGCAGGAGCGTACTGCAATCATCGCGGCTGAGATGCTGCACCGGTCGCAGGCGATTAGCGACCAGATCGGTTATGCAAACGACGTTCTCAAGCACTCGCCTGGCCCGCCGTGCTCGCCTGCCAAGATCTTGATGATGCGCGATCTTGCCCTGAGCGCCAGCTACCTGCAGTTGGTGGGTTACGTCGAAGGAAACCGTCTGATCTGCTCATCGTATGGCGATCACGGCGAAGGCATTCCGATCGGCTCGGCTGACTACCTGAGCAGCCGTGGGTTCTGGATCCGCCGCTCGGTATTGTTGCCGTTCTTACCGGACACCCGATTCTTTATGGTCACGGAATCGGGCAGCGGTTATTCAAGCTTGGCCCTTCCCGACCTCGTTCTGGACACGGCAAGTGAATCCCGCGAAATCTCCCTCGCGTTGGTGACGGTCTCGAACCGCCAGATCCTTTTTGGGCGCGGCGGGGTCGATGTTCGCCGACTTCCCGCATTTCATCAAGAACTCGGTGAGACACAATGGGTTAATGGCGATCAGATCGGTACTATTCGCTTCTCCAGGTCCAATGATTACGCTGCCGTCGCATCGTTGCCGGTGAGTGCAGTGAGGCAATCGTGGTTGGCTATTGCTCGCTTTGCCGTTCCCCTCGGTGGGGCCGTCGGAACTTTGATCGCTGCGCTGTTGCTCGCGCTGCTGCGGCAGCGCACAGGCATGCGCGCGCAGCTTGATCGAGCTATTCGCCGCAAGGAATTCTCACTTGAGTATATGCCCATCGTGGAGCTGAGCAGCGGCCGCTGGGTCGGCGCCGAGGCGTTGCTAAGGTGGCGCCGGCCCGATGGGCAAGTGGTCGCGAATCCCGATCAGTTCATTCCGATTGCAGAACAATATCAGAGGATGAAACAGCTGACCGCAGCCATGCTTGACATCCTGGTTCGCGATGCACGAGACTACCTGGCACAGCGGGCCGGTCAACGCTACATCTCGATCAACCTCAGCGCACAAGACCTGGCCGATACGGAAATCGTGGAGAAACTCCGGTTGATGCGGGACAAGTCCAGATTGCCCAATCTGATGGCAGAGGCAACCGAGGGGGGGATTCTCAATGTGAGTCAAGCCAATCGCGTCATCGAACAGCTGCGCGAACTGGATATTTCCGTCGCGATTGATGACTTCGGTACGGGATATTCCAGCCTGTCTTATCTGGGCACCCTTAAAGCCACTTACCTGAAGATCGACAAGTCCTTCGTTTCCACCATCGGCAGCGATGCGGTGACCAGGTCTGTCATCGACCACATCATCGCCATGGCCAAGGATTGCAATCTCATGCTGATTGCCGAAGGTGTCGAGACAGAGGAACAAGCGGATTATTTGCGAAACGCCGGTGTTCAGTATGCGCAAGGCTGGTTGTTTGGCCGGTCGATGACGGCCCGCGAGCTGGTGGCGAGTGGTTGGCGGAACACGCCTGCCGGCCAAGCGACCTAGGTCAATCGAAGGCTTTGTGCAGAAAATCCGATGGGCAGGCTTAGATTCAAATGTCGGTGTCGAATGACTGAAATCGGCCGATCAACGCCGCGGCTTTCCGGTCATTACAATGACCGCTGTCGCCCAACGCTTCCAGCCGCTGCAGGACATAGGCCACCATGATGACGATCGCCACGCCGCCAATTTCCTGCGGTGTGGCCAGTGATCTCTGGCCACACCGCAACCATGCTTGACTACGGCAGCCTACATGCCGCCTAACGGTTTTTTCACCGTCAGCTTATTGATCACCGAGGTCACACCGGGAACGGCCCCGGCAATCACCGTGGCCTGGCCGATTTGAGCAGCGTCCGTCACCGTGCCATTCAGTGTCACCGCGCCGTCTTTCGCACTGATACCGATATCTCCTGCGCTGATTTCCTTGTCCTTACCGATGGCGGCATAAACCTTATGGCGCAGAGCACGGTCCGCTTTCCTGCCCACAGGAGCCGCAGCGCCCGGTGCCGCCATCTGCGACGCGCCGTGTGTACTGGCCGGAGCGCCGGCAGTGTCACCGCCCTGTGACCATGCCGACGTGGACGCTGCAACACACAAGACGGCGACCGCGAGTTCGAGTGCTTTGAATATTTTCATGGATGACTCCCGTTTATAAAGTTGATGGGCTCAGAAGTTATGGCGCAAGCCGACCATTGCGGCATTCGTGGAGACGCCCGGCGCAACCGGGTTTCCATAGATGATCGTCTGGCTCATCGTTCCCTTGTTGTTGACATACCCGACCTGCGCGTACACCTTGGTTCTCGCGGACAGGTTGTATTCCGCACCCACGGCGAATTCACTCGAGTGATTCGCTGCATGATTGCGATCCTTCAGGTAGTAGTAGCCGGACGTAATCTTGAAGGCTGGATTGAACTGGTAACCCAGTCCACCCGACGCCATTTCAAGGTTGACGCTGTTGCTATTGGCCGGGTTTTTGGCAATGGCGTATGAAGTGGACAGCGAAAAGCCCTTGACCGTATACAACGCACCCAAATAGTAGAAGCGGTTATTGCTCAAACCCGTTGCCGGCACGGCTGCAGCCGTCGGATAGGTCAGAGGATACGGATTGGTGTCATGCCCGTTGTAATACAGCGCAGACAGGTTCAGACCGTAATTCGAATACTTCAGCACGGCCGACTCGCGCGTGCCGCCCTGAACCTGTCCCGCAACGCCACCCGGCGCGTACTCGAGGGCAAGCGACGTGCCATAGAATTTCGGCGTAGTGTAGACCAGCGCGTTACTGTCATACAGGGCGCCTACCGGAGCATTGGTGCTGGTACCGGGCCAGCCGGCCGCCTGATTGAGGCCCAGCCACGCAGTCAGAATACTGCCGAAATACTGCGAGCCGCGTACGTCGGTATCCGCCATCGCGTAGATCATCGGGACAATCTGCCGGCCCGCGTCGAACGTACCAAACGACCCGCTTGCGCCGACCGTCGCATACTGGTTGAACATCGCGGTCGCGCCCGGCGTGTCGGCCAAGCCGAACTTGCCGGTCGTGGTGTTGAACGCGCCTTGCAGCTTGAAGGTAATCTTGTTGCCGCCGCCGATGTCTTCGCTGCCCTTCAAGCCCCAGTAACTGGAATAGATGCCGCCGTCCTTGAGTTGATACTCACGCCCCAGGTTGGCCGCTGTCGGCAGGAAGGTCGCGGCCGAGGTGCTCTGATACAACAGCCCCGTGTCGAGTACGCCATAAAGCGTCACCGACGACTGGGCATGGACTGCCGCCGGAAAAACGATCAGGACTGCTAGTTGATATGATTTCAATTTCATTGCGTCTCCTCTTGGTGTTATGTTGCGCCGGGTGGACCCGGCCGCTTATGGTTTGTTGCTCGAATGAAACTGTGTTGTCGTCGCCGCCTCAAGCCGACAAGTAGTAATCTCCAAATTGATCCCGCAATTGATTCTTAAGCACCTTGCCCGTTGCACCGAGCGGAACCGAATCGACGAACACTACGGCGTCCGGCTTCCACCACTTCGCAACCCGGCCGTCAAAGAAGCTCAGCAATTCGTCAGCCGCAAGCGCGCTGCCGGGTTTCTTCACGATCAGCAGTAGCGGTCGCTCGTCCCATTTCGGATGCCGCGCGGCGATACAAACCGCCGTCGCGACTTCGGGGTACAGCGATGCGACGTTTTCGATCTCGGTTGAACTGATCCATTCTCCGCCGGACTTGATCACATCCTTGCTGCGATCCGTAATCTGCATAAAACCGTCAGGATCGATCTTTGCCACGTCGCCGGTCGGAAACCAGCCGTCTTGCAGCGGAGATCCGCCCTCATGACCAAAGTACGCCTGCGCGACCCAATGACCGCGCATCAGAAGGTCGCCGGTTGCGGCGCCATCCCACGGCAAATCGCTGCCTTGCGGACCGGCGATTTTCATGTCGATACCGAACACCGGGCGCCCTTGCTTCGCCTGAAGCGCGTAGCGCTCCTCGGTAGACAGAGACTGCTGATGCGCCTTGAAACTGCAAACCGTGCCGAGCGGGCTCAATTCGGTCATGCCCCATGCGTGCAACACTTCGACGCCATAGCGCATCTGGAACGCCATCGCCATCGCAGTCGGACAAGGCGCGCCGCCGATAATCGTGCGCTGCATCGAAGAAAATGCCCCCTCGATCGCCTCGACATGCGCAAGCAATCCCTGCCAGACAGTCGGCACGCCGGCCGACAGCGTGACCCGCTCGCCTTCAATCAGTTCATGGAGCGACTTGCCGTCCAGCGCCGGCCCCGGGAACACCAGCTTCGCACCCACCATGCAAGCGATATACGGCAGTCCCCACGCGTTCACATGGAACATCGGTACGACCGGGAGGATCGCATCGCGCGCCGAACAGTTCAGCGAATCCGGCAGCGCCGCAGCAAAGGTGTGCAGCAGCGTCGAGCGGTGGCTGTATAACACTCCTTTCGGATTGCCGGTCGTCCCGGACGTGTAGCACAGCGACGACGCGCTGTTTTCGTCCAGCAGCGGCCAATCGAAAGCGTCGCTGTGAGCGTCGATAAGATCCTCGTAGCACAGCAACATTGTGGACAGGCCATGATCTTGCGGCATATGCGCGTGATCGGTCATGGCGACGAAGACCTTTGGACTCTTGACCCGTGGCGCGACGCTCTGGATCAGCGGAAGAAATGTCAAGTCGAAAAACACGACACGATCTTCCGCATGCTCGATGATGTACGCGAGCTGATCGACGTGCAAACGGGGGTTGAGCGTGTGTAACACGGCCCCGGACCCGGACACGGCGAAGTACAACTCCATGTGCCGGTAGCCGTTCCATGCCAGCGTCCCTACTCTTTCGCCAGCTTGGATGTCCAGGCCCGCGAGGGCATTTGCCATGCGGCGCGCACGTTGCGCAAAATCCCGGTAGCAATACCGGTGAATCCCGCCTTCGACCCGCCGTGACACGATTTCCTGTTCGCCGTGGTGGCGCTCAGCGTGCATCAGCAGCGACGCGACCAGCAGCGGTTGTTGCATCATCAAACCTTGCATCCTTGTTCCCCTGAATAAAGTCTCTTCCCGCACGGCCCGGATCACGATGCGGCATTGCACGCCGCAGCCGGTACGGGACTGGCGGGCGGATCGTCAAGACTCACGACCAGCTTTCCGGCGACGACCCGGACCGGGAAAGTCGTCAGGCTCAAACCACCGCTTGCGCCCGGCATGCAGCCGGTGCGCAGGTCGAAGCGCAGACCGTGCGCCGGGCAACGCAGCACGCAACCGTCGAGAAGACCGCTTGCGACCGAAGCCCCGTTGTGGGGACAGGCGTTGTCGATGGCGTGGAGCGTACCGGCGACGTTAAACAGGACGATGCTACGGCCCTCGATAAAAGCCAGTTTCCTCTGGCCTGGCGCAAGTTCATCGACCGCACCAAGCTGTATTTGACGTGACATTTCCTGTTCCTTTAGTTTTCGACCGCCAACGTCATGGCTCTGACAATCGCTTCGGGAGTATGGGCACCTGAAAGCGAAGACCGGTGTTGAACACCAATTGCGGCATGCCGCTCGCCCACGTCTTGATCCGCCTGGGCAGGCTATTCCCGATCAGACGAGTTCATGGATCAGCGTCTGTGCCATCGGCCATTCACCAAACCCGGCGGCCGGATTCAGGTGGCCGACTTCGCCGAGGTCGACAAGACGACTACCCCAGTTTTTCGCCATCGCCGCGACGCGCTCAAACTGCGCGAGCGGATCGTTACGGCTCGCACCGACGATGCTTGGGAACGGCAATGGCTTTTGTGGAAGCGGATTCCAGCCGTTCTGGGCCAGGGCATCGAACGTCGGATAGCCGGCCGGCAGGGGTCTCTCCAAGTCGGCAGGCGCGGCGAGCAGCGCGCCGTGAATCTTGCGGCTGTGCTGCTGGGCCCAATGCACCGTGATCATCACGCCCGCGCTATGCGCGACCAGAATCACCGGGCCATCGATTTTCGCAAGAGCAGCATCGAGCGCTGCAACGCGTGCCGCGCAACTGAGTCCATCGTGTTCAAGCGGCGGTACCGAGACCGCCTTGGGCAGCCTGCGCTCCAGCAGCGTTTGCCAATGCTGCTCAACGTAGTCGCGCAAACCCGGCACGATCAGAATGGTGGGTGTCATATCGAGAGTCATAAAGTGATTGCGCTCGGCTCAGTACGGTTTGTCACCGACAATGCCGGCGCGCTCCATCTTGCGGTGGCACGGCGGGTAGTCCATCACGGCATAGTGCTGCGTGCTGCGGTTATCCCAGATCGCGATGCTGTCGGGTTTCCAGCGCCAGCGGACTTGGTACTCGGGGATGTAAGCCTGGCTGATGAGGTAGCGCAGCAGTTCACCCGCACCCGGATTGGCATCCTGCCCGAAGCGCACGCGCGCCGGCGTGTGGTAATTGGTGAAATGGGTGGCAAAAGCGCTCACGAACAACACCTTCTCGCCGGTCTCCGGATGCGTGCGCACAACCGGATGCTCCGCGTCCGGGAATTGCGCCTTAAGAGCATGACGTTTTTCGATCGGCATCACGGCGCCGAAGCTCGCCTCGATGCTGTGGCGGGCGTGCAGGTCGGCGATCTGGGTCTTGATGTGCTCCGGCAGGTTCTCGTAGGCCAGGACCATGTTGGCCCACATCGTGTCGCCGCCGACTGGCGGGCACTCCACACAACGCAGCACGGCGCCGAACTGCGGCGCCTCGCGCCAGGTGGCATCCGCATGCCACGCGTTTTCATACCGGTCGTTGGGCTGCTCCGGATTCTTGTAGATGCGCACGAGACCCGGATGTTCCGGGTCGCTGCCCGCGACAGGATGATCCTCCAGTTCGCCGAAACGGCGCGCAAAAGCGACATGTTCGGCGCGCGAGATGCCCTGATCGCGCAGAAACAGCACGCGGTGTTTGAGCAGCGCGGCACGGATCTCGGCAAATAGGCCATCGTCGTGAATCGCATCAGCAAGTTTTACCTTGACCAGTTCGGCGCCGATCGCGCACGTCAATTGTTCGACTCGCATGGCGTTCTCCTCAGATCACGAAAACCGATGAGCCGGTGGTCTTGCGCGACTCAAGGTCGCGGTGGGCCTGCACCGCGTCCTCCAGCGCGTAACGCTGATTAAGTTCGATCTTGATGCGGCCCGCGGCGACATGCCCGAAGAGTGCGCCAGCAAGTTCGTCCTTCTCAACGGGGTCGGCAATATAATCCGCCAACGCGGGGCGCGTCAGGTAGAGCGAACCCTTCATCGCCAAAATCTGCGGATTAAACGGCGGAATCGGCCCGGATGCCGTACCGACGCAGACCATCAGACCGCGACGCCTCAGCGAATCGAGCGACGCCTCGAAGGTATCCCGGCCGACGCTGTCAAACACGACGTCCACGCCGACGCCGTTGGTCAGTTCCCGCACGCGCTTCGCGACATCCTCCCGGCTGTAGTAGACGATGTGATCGCAGCCATGGGCGCGGGCCACCTCGCCCTTGGCCTCACTCGAAACCGTGCCGATCACGGTGAGACCCAGCAGCTTCGCCCATTGCGACACAATCAGGCCGACGCCGCCGGCAGCGGCATGCAGCAGGATGGTTTCACCCGCCTTGAAGTTGTGAATAGAACGCATCAGGTACGACGAGGTCAAGCCTCGCATCGTCATGCCCGCGGCCGTTTCGCAGGAGATCGCATCCGGCAGTTTGATCAGCGGCGCGGCCGGGATCAGGCGCTCAGTACTGTATGCGCCAAGTGTGTTGAGAAAACCGGTGTACGTCACACGATCGCCCACCGCGACGTGGCTCACGTCCGGACCGATTGCCTCGACCACACCTGCAGCCTCGACGCCCATGCCCGCAGGCAGCGGCACGGGGTACAGGCCGCTGCGGAAGTAGGTGTCGGCGAAATTCAGCCCCACCGCCTCGTGGCGCAAGCGAACCTGTCCGGGGCCGGGATCGCCCACGTCAACGTTTTCATAGCGCAAAACTTCGGGACCACCGGTTTCATGGAAACGCACTGCTTTTGCCATTTCAAATCTCCTATCCTTTACTCGAACTGCCTATTTATTTGACCTGTGATGGAGTCGTCCATTCTGCTCTCCGGTGCGCTGCCGGATTTAAAGCGCGCGGGTCAATGCGGGGTCCGCACCGGCCTGTTCGCGCAGAGCGCACACGCGATCGAGATCGGCGCCATAGCTGCGCTTGCCGATGTAGAAAGCAAAGGCCGCGACCAGGGGCGCAAACGGCACCAGTTGCAGCGCGCCGAGCAGCCCAATCCGGTCGGCCAGGACGCCCGTCAGGATGGCCGCTGGCGCCAAGCCCAGCAAATTGTTCGCCAACGTCAGGGTGGCAAATGCCGATGCGTGGATCGACGGCGGCGTGAGGTTCGCCACCATCGCGCCCGAGGGTCCAGTCGCGCCGGCGCAGAAAAACATGCCGGCGCCGATCACGAAGAGCTGCGCCGAACCTGCCGGCATCCGAAAACCGATCGTGAGCAGCGTGAAGCAGATCAGGCAGAAGACAACGGCAATGCTCCACTTCCTTTCCCGTTCATACTTGCTGAGCCGATCAGCCAGATTCCCGCACACCACCATGCCGAAAGCGGTGGCCAACACGAACATGGCCGCGCTCACCGCGGCCTTACCGGTGGACATGCCGTAGTAGCGGTTCAGGAAGCTGGGCATCCACGCCCATACCGCCGCCGGAACCAGCAGATGGATGCCGCTGCCGACATAGGCGCACACCACCGACCGGGTCGAAAAGAGTCCTTGCATCAAACGGCGCAAACTCATGCACATACCGGCGCCCTGCGGCAGACCACCTGCGTTTGCCGGTCGCAGCGGCGCAAGCCGCTTTTCGGTGATGGCAAACCGATAGCAAACAGCCAGCAGGATCCCCAGGGCCGCCATTGCGCCGAACGCCGCGCGCCAGCCCAGGTGAGCCGCGACCGCGCCGCCTAAGGCCATGCCCAGCACAGAACCGAACGCCCCGCCGGCCATAAATGCGGCAGTAAGCGTAGAGCGCAGCCGTGCCGGGAAAATGCTAAGGACCACAGCGATGCCGACACTGCCATAGGCGGCTTCACCGATACCGACGAAGGCGCGCGCGAGCAGCATTTCGCCATAGCTCGTCGACAGCGCACAGCCGAGCGTGGCAAGACTCCACAACGCCGCCATCAGAACAATGCTCTTCACACGGCCCCAACGATCGGCGAACACCGACAGCGGAAAAGTGAGCAATCCAACCATCAGCGCGACCACACTGCTTAGCGAACCCAGCCGGGTATCGGAAAGATGCCATGTGGCCTTGAGCATCGGAAACACTGCATTCAACACCTGGCGCGACATGTAGTCGGAGAGCAGCAAGCCCACCGTCAGGACAAATACCACCCACGCATACGCTGGCACTTCCTTTTGCGTCGTCGAAACATCGCCCGTCACTGGCTCAGCATGCGTGAACATGAGTCGTCTCCTTCCTGTCCGGCTGGTTGACATCCAATCCTTTACGCTGCGCGCAGCGGCAGGTTCTTCACACCGGCCCGGCGGTTCGGTGCCATGCCATTGGCCGCGAGCGTCTCGTCAGCCGTTTCGTACTGCACGCCAATGCGGTAGATCTCGCGCGCCTCCTTGCCCGAGGCAATTTCGCGACCCAGCTCGCGCGCCACACGCACGCACTGTTCGATTTGCTGTACCGAAGTCATCCGCTTGCCGAGCTGATCGATGATCGTGTCTTCGATGCCGCAACGAGGATGCAGGCCCATCGCCATCGCCATCATGTTGAACGGCAACACGTTCTTGAGCAGCGACTCGGCCGTGACCGTACAGCCATCCGGCGCGCGATGTACGAAGTTGAAGAAATTGAACGGGTTCGGGCCGTCGAAGCCTCCGCCGATACCGATCCACGTCAGATTCAGCGGCCCCTTGTAGGCACCCTTGCGCACCAGGCGATCTAGTGTCTCGAGCGCATGAATGCCTGTGAGCTGGAAATGCGGTTGAATACCCGAGGCCTGCAAGCGGCGCAGGTGCTCCTCGACCCATGCCGGACCGGCGGGAACCGTCATTTCGCTATACGCCGCCATAAACGCGGGATTCGACAAGGAGGTGCCTTCCAGATATTCCGGATAGAGCAATTCCATGATGTTCATCTGCGTGGTGTTGATCGCCACGGTCACCTGATCAGGCTTCGGATCGAGGTCGGCCAGCATGTGGCGGGTGTCGTCCGACAGCCACTTTGCGGCCGCCCCGTCGTCTTCCGGCGCGAACGAGATCGAGCCGCCAACCTGGATGATCATGTCCGGCACGGCCGCGCGCACGCCTGCGATGAGTTCGTTGAATTTCGACAGGCGCTTGGAGCCTTTGCCATCCAGTTCGCGCACGTGCAGGTGCAGGACAGTCGCGCCGGCGTTGTAGCAGTCGACGGCCTTCTGGATTTGCTCCGCCATTGTCACCGGAATGTCTTCGGGAAAATCCTCGGGCATCCATTCCGGACCGTACGGAGCGGTCGTAATGACAATCTTGTCCTGGTTCTCGGGGTGTAGCGAATCGTCGAGGAATTGCATCGTATTCTCCAATAGGGGGACGGTGTTCCGACGCTCGCGACACGGCTGGCCGCATGAAGATGGGTCGGAATATGATGAACCGTTGAGATCGGACAATACAGTAATCCTGCGCTATACTTTTATGATATCGCGCCATTTTTTTAGTATTTCATGCCACTACGTGTTAACACTAGTGAGTGCGGTGGGTATTTCACTATTAGACACAGGGACGCCGCCACCGAGAGGTGTGCGCAGATATAGCGATGGAAACGATGTTGAGTTCGGTAGCCATGAGCGGCTATTTCGATGTGGCACGACGGGTCGGACTAAATCCGGTCGAGCTTGCGCAGCAAGTCGGGATCGATACTGCAGCGCTGGCGAATCCGGGCGCTCGCATTCTGGCAGCCGCCGCATGCCGGCTGCTGGAACTGACGGCCGAAAAGGCCGCGTGCCCGACTTTCGCGCTGCAGATGGCCGAAACTCGGCAGAAGTTCGGTAGCGGTGTGATCAATGTTCTGCTCGCGCATAAGCGCACGCTGCGCGAGGCATTGCTGGCCGTAGCCGAGTACCGCCATCTGCTGAACGAAGCCCTGGCGGTGCACGTCGAGGACGCGGGTGAAACGGTCACTATCCGAGAAGAATTGGTCGTCGAACCGGGCACCCCGACAAATCAGGCGATCGAGCTCACGGTCGGCGTGCTCGGGCGTCACGCCAGCACCCTGCTCGGTAATCACTGGAAACCGCGCTCAGTCCATTTCGTTCATCAAGGACCGGAAGACCTGACGTTTCATCGACGGTTCTTCGGCTGTCCATTGGAGTTCGGCAGCGATTTCAACGGCTTCGTATGCGCGGCCGCCGATCTCGACTACCCGAATCCCGCAGCCGACCCGGAACTCGTGCGCTATGCAGAGAGTCTCGCCGACTCGCTTAACGTGACGGGTATCGATTCGACAGCACTGGAAGTGCGTAAGGCGATCTACCTGCTGCTGCCCATTGAGCAGGCCACCGTCGAACTGGTGGCCCGCCATTTGCGTCAGAGCGTTCGCACCATGCAGCGCCAGCTCGCATTGGCGAATACCAGCTTCTCGCGTCTGGTGGAGGAGGTCAGATGCGAGCTTGCCGTGCGCTATATGAGCAACCCGCGCTATCCGATTGGGCGGGTTTCGGCGCTGCTGGGCTATGCACAGCAGGGCTCCTTCACCAATTGGTTCCATGCACGCTTCGGCGTGACCCCGCGCGACTGGCGCAACAGCCATTTGAAATCAAGGCGCTAAACGAAAGCGGTCGAATGTAGTCATTTCGCGGTGTTCGACTGCAATACCGGAATCCGCAGGCATCGCGCTATCGGGATTGAGCTTGAATACTGCAACGGCAGCATTCAGTCTCACGGCTTGATCTTGCAGCGATTGGGCCGCCGCGGCAGCTTCTTCGACCAGCGCGGCATTTTGCTGCGTCACGCCGTCCATCTGCGCGATAGCCTGGCCGATCTGCTCAATTCCTTGGCTTTGCTCATTCGACGCCGCGGTGATTTCGCTTACGATGCGGGTGACACGCGACACCGCGGCAATCACGTCCCGCATGGTCCGGCCCGCCTCACTCGCAAATTCTGTACCGCTTGCCACACGCGCCGCAGAGGTGTCGATCAGATTTTTTATTTCTTTGGCTGCACTCGATGAGCGCTGCGCGAGCGCACGAACCTCGGTTGCGACCACGGCAAAACCGCGTCCTTGTTCGCCCGCGCGGGCCGCTTCAACCGCAGCATTCAGCGCCAAAATATTGGTCTGAAATGCAATGCCCTCGATAATGCCGATAATGTCGGCTATTTTGACGGAGCTATCGCTAATCTCGCCCATGGTGTCGACCACGCGCTCGACCACCTCACTGCCGCGTTGCGCGATCGCCGAGGCATCATTGGCAAAGACATGGGCTTGCCGGGTGTTATCGACGTTATGCTTGACCGTGCTGGTCAGCTCCTCCATGCTCGCCGCCGTCTCTTCCAGCGAAGCCGCTTGCTGCTCGGTGCGCTCAGAGAGATCGACATTGCCTGCCGCGATCTGCACGGTTGCCGATCCAATCGCCTCGCTACCGTTGCGCACGTCCGCCACAATATCGGATAAATTGTCGTTCATGCGTTTTAAGGCGCTCAGCAACTGACTCGTTTCATCACGCCCGCTGACCTCAATACAAGAACTCAGATCGCCAGCTGCCACCGTCTCGGCAACGTCGATCGCCGCCGTCAACGGCCGGGTAATCGAGCGTATCAAGATTCGGCAAATGACCGCAGCCAGACACCCCAATACGATGGTCCAAAATATCGTCCGAACTATCATGTATTCATAGTACGCATGGCTTCGGTTGTACTCGGCCTGAGCCACAGCCATCTGCAATTGACTCAGTTGGTCAAGCAAGGTCGAGACAGGTCCCAACGCCGGGTACATAGTGTGCGCGACAAAACTCTGTAGACCTTGGCTATCGTTCCTTTTCAGCAAATCGAGTAATTGTGCGACAGCTGCATCGGCTTGCGTCATGAGCGGCCTCTCTTCGCTCACCAGCTCCTTTTCGCGGCCGAGCAACGCTGCTGCCTGATAAGCCGCCCACTCCGTGTTGATGCGGGTTTGCGCAGCAGCAATCGCCCCGGTCGCGTCGGAGAGCGCGAGGGTGCCATCCCGCGCCTGATTCGCGGCGTTGACGATAGTCACAGCGTAGCTATCGGCCACCGCTTTAAGATGGCCCAAGCTGACAACCCGATCGTTATAGATGGTTTCAATTGAGGCATTGGCATCCTTCAAACGCAACATGCCTAGCCCAGCCACCAACACCGCCAATGAAAGCAGAACCGTTACCAACACGGTCAGCCGAGTCTTAATACTGAATTTATTCAAGCCAAACTCCAGTGCTTGTTCAAAGCCTGCCTGGCAATTCAAAAAGGCTGCCGGCTTTGACGTTCTGGCAATGTCCTCAATGTCCACCCGTTACATGATCGCCCCGCTTGCGCCTTAGGGTCCGGTATTACATCCGCTCGAAAATCGCGGCAATCCCCTGCCCGCCGCCGATGCACAGCGTCACCAACGCATATCGACCGCCAATCCTCTGCAACTCATGCAAGGCCTTGACGGTAATCACCGCACCGGTTGCGCCAATCGGATGGCCTAGAGAAATACCCGAGCCGTTGGGATTGACGCGCGACGGATCCAAACCCAGTTCCAGACTGACCGCACAGGCTTGAGCCGCAAACGCCTCATTGGCCTCGATCACATCAAGATCGGCGATGGTCAGTCCGGCGCGAAGCAAAGCCTTGCGCGTAGCCGACACCGGACCGATACCCATATATTCGGGATCGACACCCGAATGGGCGTAGGCTACCAGTCTGGCCATGGGCTTTACACCGCGCTGCTCGGCGTAAGCGCGATCCATCAGGATCAAGGCCGCAGCTGCATCGTTCAGACCCGAGGCATTGCCCGCGGTCACCGTGCCGTGTTCCTTGAGGAAGGCCGGGCGCAAGGTGGAGAAGTCGGCCATGGTCGCGTCATGCCGCACATGTTCGTCGATCGAAAATACGCTCTCGCCGCGCTTGGATTTCGACACCACGGGCACGATTTGCTCAGCAAAATAACCTTGCGCAATCGCGTGCGCCGCGCGCCGGTGCGATTCGAGCGCCAATTGGTCTTGCGCTTCACGCGTAATGCCATATTTGTGGGCGACATTTTCCGCGGTCACACCCATATGGATCTTATGGAAAGGATCGTGCAGCGCGCCCAGCATCATGTCGACCATGGGCGTATCGCCCATGCGCGCGCCAAAGCGCATAGCGGTGGATATATAGGGGGCGCGGCTCATGCTTTCCGCCCCGCCCGCAATCGCGATATCCGTATCGCCGCATAGAATGGTTTGTGCCGCCGACACCACGGCCTGCAGACCGGAGCCGCACAGGCGATTGACGGTCATGGCCGGCGCCGACTGGCTGACGCCTGCATCCATGGCGGCCACGCGGGCGAGGTACATATCGCGCGGTTCCGTTGTAATCACATGGCCGAAAACTACGTGACCGACCTCTTCCCCCGACAGATTGCTGCGCTCCAGTGCTTCGCGCACAACCAGCGTACCAAGCTGCGTCGGCGAGTAGTCTTTGAGACTGCCGCCAAATTTACCAATCGCGGTTCGAACGCCGCTGACTACCACGACTTCACGCATAGTGCTTCCTTCTTATATAAAGATCGTTCAACTATCGCGCCGATTATAGGTAGTCAGCGTATTCATAAATTGACTTCAAGAGACAATTATTTGACAATTCGGGACACCTCTAGCAAACCCCTATGTCAAATTTAGTTCGTGGCGCGGCGCTAACGAATTTCTCGGAAGTCGCCCGTAAAACCGGTCTTGATCCCTATCGGCTACTTGCACAGGTGGGATTGCCGGTCAATTGTCTGCAGGAAGCCGAGTTGCAGTTGGCGACAGAACCGGTACGGAAGTTACTGGAGTTGGCAGCGCAGGAATCGGGTGTCGACAATTTCGGACTGCTGATGGCGGAGTCACGCAAGCTATCGAATCTGGGGCCATTTGGCCTTGTTTTGCGCGAGGAGCCGACGGTACGACACGCGCTTGAGTCGGTGATGCGTTACCGGCACTTGCGAAACGACGCTCTGCTGATCTCGTTGGAAGACGCAGGCGAGTTGACCATCATTCATGTGGAACTGATGATGGGCCAGGCCGCGGCTATACGGCAATCGCTGGAACTGACCCAAGCAGTCTTGTTTCGCCTGCTGCGAATATTGCTGGGACCGGCCTGGACGCCGCGTAGCGTCTGCTTTATGCATGCCGCGCCGAATGACCTCAAGGTGCATCACCGCATATTCGGTCATTGCGTTGAATTTAACCAGGATTTCAACGGCGTCGTCTGCAGCACCCACTATCTCGATGCACCGATTCCGTCATCCGATCCAGTGATGGCGCGTTACGCTAAACAGTATCTTGAAACCCTGCACGTGAAAGCGCATTCAAGCATGGCTCACGAGGTGCGTCAGCTCATTTTTCTGTTATTACCATCCGGACGCTGTTCAATCGATAATACCGCCCAGCATCTTGGCGTAAGCCGCAGAACCATTCATCGGCGCCTTGCACAAGACGGCGAAAGCTTCTCGTCCATCCTTGCCGCCGTACGCAGCGAACTCGCGGCCCGCCATCTCGAGAGTGGCACACGACCGCTCTCTGAAATCGCCGATCTACTGGGATTCTCGGAATTGAGCGCATTTTCGCGTTGGTTCCATGCTAAACACGGCTGTAGTGCTCAGCAATGGCGTGCTTCGCATCGCACTTCGTCAGCTCCAAACGCTTGACTTTTTTGCGGTTAAATCAGTCAGGCGTGTCACTACTCGTACACCGGCGACGGTCATCAAAACAACCCCATGCGTGCTAATGCACCAAAAGTAGGCGCGTTTGTGCCGAATCCGTGTCACTACCCCTAAATCCGTCTCAAAGCGCATTCACTCCCTTTCCTGCCTCAATACATTCTGCAAATTATCAATCACGTGCTGCCCGTCATCCGTCAGGCATAGACGCTCAACGTCAGCCGCCGGCGGCAAATGTAGTGTCGCAAACCCGGCTTCAATCGCGGCCGCAAACCCAGCATCGGTAATTTGACTCGCTTCCGCTGTATCGAATGCAAAACGCAGTCCAAAGCGAGCCTCCGAACGGCTCAAACCGCGCTCATCGCCGTTTGCAATCAGACATAAAATCAGCGCTGCGGCAGGAGCGAGCGGTTTCAGTAGTGCGTCGGAAACCGCCGTATCGTCGTTGAAAAATAGGCAGGTCAGTGCTTCGAGCGCTGCTTGCGCGGGCAGATAGGAGGTGTTTCCTGGCATGGTAGTCGCTTGCTAAATTCGAGGGCTATGTGCGATAACGACTTTGAATAGGGAAACTTGATGGCTTGTGGCCCGCACGCACCTTTCCCGATCTTACAAAGCGTCGGCCGGCCTGGCTTGCGGACGGAGTCGCCGGCCGGCAGCCGAGTCATTCGAGCGGATGTAGCCAAGCGGGAAACGACACGTCACATGGCTCTGTTATAGTCTCAAGCAACTTAACTAAATGACACGCACGTGGAATCGTTGCCTTTGTGGGCCCAGGTGGGCGCCGTCGCCTTGCTGCTGATACTGTCAGGCTTTTTTTCCATTTCGGAAACGGCCATGATGGCAATCAACCGTCATCGCCTTAAGCATCTTGTTAAACAAGGCGTGCTCGGCGCACGCACGACCCAATTGCTGCTGGGCCAGACAGATCGTTTGCTCAGCGTCATTTTGATCGGCAACAATTTGTTCAACACCATCATTCCGGTGTTGACCACGGCGATCGCCTTACGCACCTTTGGCAACAACAATATGGTGCTGTCGATCACGACCGGCTTCGTCGCCTTTCTGATCATTGTATTTAGTGAAATCACGCCGAAAATCGTCGGCGCGACCTTCCCCGAAAAAATTGCCTTGCCGGCCAGCCTGATTATCAAACCACTGATGCGGGTGGCGGCGCCACTGGTCTGGGGCGTCAATTTGCTGGCCTCCAGCATCCTGCGCGTGCTGCATATCAATACGCGGGATGCGCAGGAACAACGTTTGTCGACAGATGAGTTGCGCACCATCGTGCTTGAGTCGGGTAGTTTTATGCCCAAGAAACACCGCAGCATTCTGCTGAATTTGTTCGACCTCGAAAACATTTCGGTCGACGACGTGATGGTGCCGCGCCCGCGCATCGAAGCGCTCGATTTCGACGCGCCCTTTGAGCGCATCGTGCAGCAGTTGGAAACCTGCTATCACAATAAGCTCCTGGTCTATCAAGGCGATATTGACCGCGTGCTGGGCGTGCTGCATGTGCGCAAGACGCTGGCCGCCCTGCACAACCAGGAATTCGAGCGCGGCACCCTGCGTGAGCTGCTCACAGAGCCGTACTTCATTCCCAGCGGCACCCCGGTGTTCCAGCAGCTCCAGTATTTCCAGGAGAATCGCCAACGCATCGGCCTGATCGTCAATGAATATGGCGAAGTGCAAGGTTTGGTCACGCCCGAAGATATTATTGAAGAGCTGATCGGCGAATTCACCACTACCATGCCGCGCTCGGCGAATACCCTGGCCGGCTGGGATGCGGCCGGTGAATGTATCGTCGCCGGCAGCATGCCCTTGCGTGAATTGAATCGCTGGTTGGACATCCATCTGTCGACTGACGGCCCCAAAACCCTGAACGGCCTGATACTTGAAACGCTGCAGGAAATTCCGGAAGGCGAAGTGAGTGTGCAAATCGATGGTTTGCGCATGGAAGTGATGCGCATCGATAACCAGGCGATCAAGACCGTCAAACTATTTCGCGGCGCCGTGTCGTAAGCGTTGCGCTGAGCTCAGCTGTAGCCATTTAAGTATCGCAGCGCTATACAATGCTTACGCTGATGCGTGAGGCGCTTGCTTCGGTCCGCACCCCGGCCGCTCGAATGACTGGCTGTTTGGTCGAGTGTACACAGCGCTCGCTGCGCGCGACCATAGTCCGACCTCATCACGGACAGCCAAACGCCAAGTCAGGCTGCATATTTATGGCCACGCCTAACGCTATACCGGATATCTCGGCCCCCGCATTGCGGCATTCTCTGCCGCCGCCGGCTCACCTAAGCGCGCAGCCCACTGTCCGGGCTCTGAAAAAACCCGCCGAACGCGTGGTGCGCGCCGACAACCATGACGACGCTCGCCACGACACCCCGGCCGTCAAGCTGCTGCGCGACACTTTGCAGGATGCCGCGGCGCGTGGCGCCTCGGACATCCATATCGAACCCGGTGAGCACGGCTGGCGCATCAGATTGCGCATCGACGGACTGCTGCATGAAATCGGCCGACCGCCGAGCCACCTTCACGATGCCTTTGTGACCCGCATCAAAGTGCTTGCCCGACTGGATATTGCCGAGCGCCGCACACCGCAAGATGGCCGGCTGCGGCTGCCGCTCGCGGCCGGCCATATCGAGGAATACCGCGTCAACTCGCTGCCCACTTTGTACGGCGAAAAACTGGTATTGCGCAGACTGGCGGCTCAACCCACTCTATTGACACTTGACGCACTTGGCCTCAGCACGCTCCAGCAAGCAACATTAAGCGCAGCGCTTGCCGCGCCCCACGGCATGGTGCTGGTCACCGGGCCGACCGGCAGCGGCAAGACGGTATCGCTCTACTGTTTTCTGCAAATGCTCAATTCGGTCTCGCGCAATCTGTGCTCGGTCGAAGATCCGGCGGAAATCCAGCTTGCCGGCGTCAATCAAGTCAGCGTGCGCGACAAAGCCGGCCTGACGTTCGCCAGCACCTTGAGGGCCTTTTTGCGACAAGATCCCGATGTCATCATGATCGGTGAAATCCGCGACCCGGAAACCGCCGATGTAGCGGTAAAAGCCGCACAAACCGGGCATCTGGTTCTGTCGACCTTGCATACCAATGATGCACCGGCCACCTTGGCACGCCTGCTCGATATCGGTGTTGCACCGTTCAATTTAGCAGCTGCCGTGCGCCTCATCACGGCGCAACGACTCATTCGTAAGCTCTGCCCGTCCTGCCGTGTGGCCGGCACACTCAGTCGTACCGAGTTACGCACTGCGGGCTTTGCCGCCGATGACCCTGGCGACTGGCCGGCATTTACCGCCGGCGGATGCGCAGCCTGCCACGGTATTGGCTACCGAGGCCGGGTCGGGATTCATCAGGTGATGCCCATCTCGGCGCCGATGCGCGACATTATTGTGGCGCGAGGCAGCGCCCAGGCCTTGGCGCGCCAAGCGCGCGACGAAGGTGTGCTGTCATTACGCGATGCCGCACTGGCCAGCGTGCGGGCCGGCGTCACAAGTTTGGCCGAAGCGATGGCCGCGACCGAGGCGCCCATATGAGTCAGAGCGCAACGCCCGCGCCGTTCCAGGACTTCAAATTTGCCTGGCAAGGCGTCGCCGCCGACGGCGGTTTGCAGCGCGGCATCGTGGTCGCTCGAGACATTGCCACGGCACAACGCCTACTGCGCAATCGCAAAATTATTGCCCTGCGGATCGCACCACGCGGCCATGCCTCAATGCCACGGCTGCGCGCCCAAGACGTAACGCAATTTTCGCGTCAACTGGCTGGCTTGCTACACGCTGGGCTGCCCTTGTTACAAGCGCTGGAGTTAATCGCCGGCAGTCACACACGTCCGGCCGTGAAACGCATTGTTGGCACGATTGCCACGGATATTTCGCTCGGCATGCATTTTTCCGTCGCACTGAAACGCCACCCGCGAAGTTTCAGCACACTGTATTGTCAATTGCTGCGACTAGGCGAAGCCAGCGGCTCTCTGGCCACCGTGCTGACACGGCTCGCCGATGAACGTGAGCGCGGCGCAGCCCTGCACGCGAAACTGCGTGGCGCACTCACCTACCCGGTTTGTGTATTGCTGCTTGCTCTGGCCATCACCGCCGCCCTGATGGTGTTCGTTATACCGACATTCAAGCAAATCTTCGATGGCGTAGGTACTCAATTGCCGGCGCCGACGCGCGTGGTACTGGCGCTCTCAGACATCGCCAACCGCTACGCGCTACCAGGCATGGCCGCTCTGCTGGCGAGCGCGGCCCTATTCCAGGCCGGTTTACGCCGCCACCCCGGTTTGCGAAATTGGCTGGACCGGCAAGTGCTGAAACCGCCCGTCGTCGGCGCCCTGCTTATTCAGCTTGCCGTAACGCGCTGGAGCCGCGCACTGGCCACGCTGTTGCAAGCCGGCACACCGCTTGCCGATAGCTTCGACGCCTTGGCCCAGGCCACCGGCAATCGCGTCTTTGATGCCGCTACGCGCCAAATCGGTATACGTATCAGGCAAGGGCACAGGCTCGCCGCAGCCATGGCAGGCTGCCATTGCTTCCCCGGCGATTTCGTCCAAGCCATTGCGGTCGCCGAGGAAACCGGGGCGCTGGACGTCATATTGGCCGATCTGGCGACGCTGCACGACCATCGCGTCGATGAACGCATCACAGCACTATCCAATCTTGCCGAGCCTTTGATTATTATTGTGCTGGGTTTGTTGGTGGGCGGTTTGGTCGTGGCGATGTATTTGCCCATTATTCAGATGGGTAATGTTATTTGATCGCACGCCCCATCGCAGCTGGATCGCAGTCGCAACGAGTCCGGGGTATGATCCGGCCAAAGTCGCATTTTTCGAGTGCCGCATGCCTGATCCGAAGCGCACCGCCTTATTGTTGAACCGTATCAACCCTTTAGTATCAACCCTTTACGTAGCCCACTATGCCAGGCATGTCATTGCTAAACACACCCACCATTGAAATCGCGCACAACAGCTTCGTGGTTCTGTTCGTCCTGTTGACACCCGTCGAACGCTTCGGATTTGCGGCTGTGTTCGGCCTGACGATCGGCAGTTTCCTCAGTGTGGTGGTGTATCGCACGCCGATCATGCTGCAACGTCTATGGGAACGCGAATTGCAAGCGCTTACCCACCCTACCGATCCCGCTACATCGGCGCCAGCCCATACACCGAGCGACGGCGACGCCACGGCGCAACGTCATACCTCGCCATTACGTTTCAATCTATGTGTGCCGCGCTCCAGTTGCACAGCGTGCGGCCATCCAATCCGCGCCTGGGAAAACATCCCGGTGCTCAGTTATGCCTTATTGCGTGGCCGATGTTCCGCCTGCGGCACGCCAATCGGCTTGATCTACCCTCTGCTGGAACTTCTGACGGCGCTGCTGGCTGTCCTAATGCTCTGGCGCTTTGGCTTAAGCTGGCAAACACTGTGTGGATTCGGCTTGGGCGCCACCTTGTTGGCGCTGGGTTTTATCGATGGACGTACCGGACTGCTGCCGGACGCCATCACGCTTCCTTTGCTATGGGCCGGCTTACTCATCAATCTGGGCCATGTTTTCACCACACCTGAGTCCGCCATTGTCGGCGCTGCCGCCGCTTACGGTACATTGTGGCTGGTGTACTGGGCTTTCAAACTTGCCAGCGGCAAAGAGGGCATGGGCTATGGGGACTTCAAACTATTTGCCGCGCTGGGCGCGTGGCTCGGCTGGCAGGCCTTACCGACCATTCTGCTGGCAGCCGCGATCGGCGGCGCACTGTTCGGCGTTTGCGCCATCGTGCTCGGATGGCGCAAACGTGATGAACCGCTGCCGTTTGGCCCTTTTTTGGCGACAGCGGCACTGTTTATGATGTTGAGCAATCTATCCATCGAGTCGTACTTATCGTGGCCGGGGAACTAATATGCTGAAAATTGGCCTGACTGGCGGCATAGGAAGCGGCAAGACGGTTGTCTCCGATCGCTTCGCCAGCCACGGCATGGCCGTCGTCGATACGGATGCGATCGCCCACAGCGTGACTGCGGCGAACGGTGCGGCCATGCCTTTGATCTCCGCACAATTTGGTGCATCCTTTCTGACGGCGAGCGGTGCACTCGACCGAGCCAAGATGCGAGCTCTGGTTTTTAGCGATCCCATCGCCAAAAAACACCTTGAGGCCATTACCCACCCCTTGATACGCGCTGAATCCGAGCGCGCCATCAAGGCCGCAACCAGCCCCTATCTGATCTTGGTGGTCCCGCTGTTAATCGAATCGGGCGCCTGGGCGCAGCGAGTCGACCGCGTGTTGGTCGTCGACTGTGAGGAACGCCGCCAGATCGAGCGCGTCATGCATCGCAACGGATACCCGCGCGAACAAGTCGAAGCCATCATGGCGCAGCAAGCAACGCGAGCGCAGCGTCTAACCGCTGCAGACGATGTCATCGACAATAACGACACCCCGCTCGAAAATGTCCTGAGAGCGGTCGACGTATTGCATATACACTACCTGCAGCTTTCAAATACTGGGGCAAACGGTAATACAGTTGCAAAAATATCGCCTGCAAGCTAGCGCATGATTGCGGCACCCCGGCTGCAGCATTAGAATGGCTCATTATTATTAGATGGCCTCACTACAAGGCGAAGCGCTTGATCCTTTACGAGTATCCATTCAACGAACGCATCCGCACTTTACTGCGGCTAGAGGATCTGTTCGACCGCTTCGGTTTCTTTCTTTTGCAAGAAGATGCAAAAGCGCATCAGGTCGCGCTGAATACGCTTTTTGAAATCGCAGAAGTAACAGGCCGAACCGATTTGAAAGCAGACCTCATCAAGGAACTTGATCGGCAACGCTCGACTCTTTCCGCGTATCGAGGCAATCCCGGCATTGATCAACCCACGCTGGAAAGCTTGCTGGGCGAAATCGAATCGGTGCTCAGCGGCCTAAACAATATGCATGGCAAGAGCGGGCAGCATTTAACCGACAATGAATGGCTCACTAGTATCCGCAGCCGCGCCATCATTCCTGGCGGCACCTGCAAGTTCGATTTACCGTCCTACTTTGCCTGGCAGCAAAATTCTCCCGAGCTACGTCGCGACGATATTATCAAATGGGTCGCGCCCTTACTGCCATTACGCGATGCCGCCGCGATCGTGCTGAAACTGGCGCGCGAATCGGGCCAGTCGTCTAAAGTCATGGCGTCCCAGGGCAGTTACCAGCAAATGCTGTCGGGTCGCTCGTTTCAATTGATGCAGATTCGCGTTGCCCCGGAGTCCAAAATGATACCGGAAGCCAGCGCCAACAAATATATGCTTTGGGTACGCTTCACGGTTCAAGATGGCGACCTGCGCCCACGTGCCGTCGATACGGATGTGCCGTTTCAGCTTACATTATGTAATCTGTAGCGCTATCGACATTGCCCGAACACCCGAGCGTTACAATAAACGCCAATGCGACCAACGGTGCGGCTATCGCACCGCAGCATCCGGGCAGACCATCACGCACCGTCACTGCGTACCTTCAATTTTTATTTTTTAATTTCATGACCACCATCGTTTCCTGTCCCATCTGCGGAAAAAAAGTCGAATGGAAGCCGGAAAGCCGGTACCGGCCATTTTGCTCCGAGCGCTGTAAAGAGATCGATTTAGGCGCTTGGGCCAGTGGTCAATACAAGATTGGCAGTACCGACGAAGAGCCGCCTACCGACGAGCCGCAAGGCGATTTGAACTAGCGTCTGGCCCACAGTCGATACCAAACCCGCTTATTGCGCGTCGTCAGCCAACCACTGCAATACCGGTATCGTCGCCGGCAGCAAGGGGCCCACAGTAACCGGCGCGCGCTGCCAAGCGAAGGCCTGGCCCTCGCGTCCAACCAGCTCGCCTTCCCAGGCCGTGACTTTGCAAAAAAATAGACGCACGTAGGCATGCGGATAATCGTGTTCCAACGTTCGCCAGCGCACCACGGTCTGCACCTGAATGCCAAGCTCCTCGTCTAACTCACGAACCAGCGCAGCCTCGACGGCTTCACCGACCTCAAGCTTGCCCCCCGGGAACTCCCAATACCCTTCATAGGGTTTGCCGCCCGGCCGTTGAGCCAGCAGGAAGCTGCCGTCCGCCTGCATCAGGATACCCACCGCGACTTCGGTCACGGGTCGTGCAGAGCATGTCGTCGTGACATCGGCCTCGGTGTGTGCCGCGGCGTCAGCCACCTTGGGGGAAACCGGTAAAGTCATGTTAGGCGCTCGATCCGTCGCTGAGCGCTGCGGGACGCCGCCCGGACCAGTCACGCGCAAACTGCCAAGCCACCCGGCCCGAGCGCGAGCCGCGCTCCAGCGCCCAGACCAAAGCATCGCCACGCGCACTATCGATGGCCGCCGCTTCGCAGCCAAAATGCGCGAGCCAATGGGCCACGATGGCCAGATAGTCGTCTTGCTTAAATGGGTAAAAACTCACCCATAGACCGAAGCGTTCGGACAAAGAAATTTTTTCTTCGATGACCTCGCCGGGGTGAATTTCGCCGTCGTCCGTGTGCCGATAGGTCTCGTTATCGCGCATATACTCGGGCAGCAAATGACGTCGATTCGAGGTCGCGTAAATCAACACGTTTTCCGATTGCGCGGCGATCGAACCGTCGAGCGCAACTTTGAGTGCTTTGTAACCGGACTCGCCATCTTCAAATGACAGATCGTCACAAAAAATAATAAAGCGTTCCGGACGCGCGACAACCAGATCGACGATGTCGCCAAGATCGTGCAGATCGTCTTTGTCGACCTCGATCAGGCGCAAGCCGTCTGCCGCATACTGGTTCAGACATGCCTTGATCAAGGACGACTTACCGGTGCCGCGCGCGCCTGTCAGCAACACGTTGTTGGCCGGCAAGCCCTGGACAAACTGACGGGTGTTCTGCTCGATCAGCGCTTTCTGGCGCTCAATGTTCTGCAAATCGGATAAGGCGATCGGAGCCAGCTGGGTTACCGCTTGCAACATGCCGCGCCCTTGCCGGGTCCGCCAGCGAAATGCCACGGCTGCGTCCCAGTCGATCACGGGGGCGCTGGGCGGCAGCACGGTTTCGAGCCGTGCCAGCAAGGCTTCCGCCCGGACCAGGAATGTTTCGAGTTTATCCATTGAAGTCGTTTAGCATAAAAGTGTGGAATCGACCCGCGGTTTAGGAGCGGTAATCCGCATTGATACTGACGTAGTCGTGCGACAGATCGCAAGTCCAGATCGTGGCGACGGCATCGCCACGGCCAAGCACCACGCGCACCAAGATTTCGCTTTGCTTCATCACGCGCTGGCCGTCTTCTTCGCGATAGTCTGGATTACGCCCGCCGGACTTGGCAACCAACACGTCGTCCAGGTAGAGGTCGATTTTGGCGACGTCGAGATCGTCGACACCGGCATAGCCGATCGCGGCAAGAATCCGCCCCAGGTTGGGATCGGATGCGTAAAAGGCGGTTTTCACCAACGGCGAATGGCCGATCGAGTAAGCGATCTTGCGGCATTCGTCGACATTGGCGCCGGCTTCAACACGCACGGTCATAAATTTGGTCGCGCCTTCGCCGTCACGAATAATCAATTGAGCGAGAGTTTGGGAAATCTCGACTACAGCGTCGCGCAATGCGAAATAGGCCGGACTATCGGTCGACGTAATCGCCGGCAGACTGCCCTTGCCCGAGGCAATCACGATAAACGAATCGTTGGTGGAGGTGTCGCCGTCGATGGTAATGCAGTTAAACGAGCGGTCCGCCGCGTATTTGACCAGCTCATCGAGCACCGGCTGCGCAACCGCAGCGTCGGTCGCCAGAAAACCGAGCATGGTCGCCATATTCGGACGTATCATCCCGGCGCCTTTGCTGATACCGCTTAGCGTCACGACATGACCGTCTATCGTGACTTGCTTCGAGGCCGCTTTGGGCAGCGTGTCGGTCGTCATAATGGTTTCGGCCGCTTGATACCAATGCGCGGCTTGGCGGTTTGCCAGCGCCGCCGGCAAACCGGCTTTCAGTCGTTCGATCGGCAGCGGTTCAAGGATCACGCCGGTCGAAAACGGCAGGATCTGCTCGGCCTTCAAACCCATCAGGCGCGCAAGCTCGGCACAGGTTTCGCGAGCATGCAGCATGCCAGGTTCGCCCGTGCCCGCGTTGGCGTTGCCGGTATTGACGACCAGCGCGCGAATCCCGGGCTGGCCCGCCTGACGCGCAAACTCAAGGTGTTCACGGCATACCGTCACGGGCGCCGCGCAAAAACGGTTGGCCGTAAATACGCCGGCCACGCTGGCGCCTTCGTCGACCGAGATCACCAGTACGTCTTTACGGTTTTGCTTGCGGATTGCAGCCTCAGCCCAACCCAGCGTAACCCCGGCCACCGGGAGCAGTTGTTCGGATTGGATGACGGGAAAATTAACGGCCATAGTCGTGTGCGGTCCGAAAGATATTCGCCGCAGCCAGGCTACGGCATCAGAATGCGGGCCGGGCAGCCGACCCGCTGAACATTATCAGCAAGCTGGCGGGGCATGCCGCCCCACCGCCGGAATCAGCCAAGCTTACCGTGACATTGCTTGTACTTCTTGCCGCTGCCGCATGGGCAGGGGTCATTGCGGCCGACCTTGCCGGCGATGGGTTCGAGCGCCAGGCTTTCGCCCGTAGCCAGCGCCATCGCGGCCGATGCCGTAGCAGTCACCTGCGCGTCGTCGGCGATCGCCGCCGCTGCAGCAGCCGGGCCGCCGTCAAAGTCTGCATGACGATATTCGACATGTTCGAGTTCGCCTGCATGCTCTTCCAGTTGCTCGGTCACTTCTTCAAGTTGCTGCGGCGACTGTATCTGCACGTTCATCACGACTCGCGTGACTTCTTGCTTGATCGAATCGAGCAATTCTGAGAACAGCTCGAAGGCTTCGCGTTTGTATTCTTGCTTCGGATTCTTCTGCGCATAGCCGCGCAAATGGATACCTTGACGCAAGTGGTCAAGCGCGGCCAGATGTTCGCGCCAACGGCTATCCAGCGTCTGCAGCATGATCGAGCGCTCGAAGCTGTTGAAACCTTCGCGGCCGACCAATTCGACTTTGGTCAGGTAGGAGGCTTCGGCAGCGTCGAGCACCACGGCCAGGATATCGTCCCCATCGATGCTATCGGACTCTTCCACCATCCGCGTCAAGAATGTTTCGATACGCCACTCATCGCGTAGCACCTGCTCCAGCGCCGGCAGATTCCATTGCTCTTCAATACTGCCTTCAGCCACAAAGCTGTGCACCAGATCGCTGAATACACCTTGGCGCATGGCCGCGATGGTTTCCGAAATATCGGTCGCTTCAAGCAGCTCATTGCGCTGTTGGTAAATCACCTTACGTTGATCGTTGGCCACGTCATCGTATTCGAGCAATTGCTTACGCACATCGAAGTTACGCGCTTCGACTTTGCGCTGCGCCGATTCAATCGAACGCGTCACGATGCCGGCCTCGATAGGCTCGCCTT
>Ga0302220_10000593_pt1 | contig 30088 bp, 25 predicted proteins | sample II_Palsa_E1_3_FD_194572 | JGI IMG/M metagenome (GOLD analysis project Ga0302220, IMG submission 194572) | Peat permafrost microbial communities from Stordalen Mire near Abisko, Sweden - II_Palsa_E1_3 | ecosystem: Environmental > Terrestrial > Soil > Palsa > Peat permafrost | place: Sweden...
CGGCCTCGACGGGCGGCACGCCTCGTCGATCGCCAAGCTCGATGGCGCGGTAATGGCCAACGAGGTCGTGGACCGGGTGATGCAGATCCACGGCGGCATGGGCTACACCAAGGAGCTTCCCGTCGAGCGGTGGTACCGCGAGCTGCGGCTGCTGCGGATCTATGAGGGCACCGACGAGATCCAGCGCCGGACCATCGCCCGAAACCTGCTCAAGGGGCACGTCAAGCTGGGCGGGATCGGCGAATAGGAATCGGGCATAACCACCCCATGCCGGTTTGCCGCAGACGCCAGGCCGCCCCCGTGCATCCCGCCAGATGCCAGGCCAGCTCATGAAGCCCACCAGACGCGCCGCGATCGTCGGCGTGGCCGAGTCCGATGTTGGCCGGACTCCGGACCTCACGGTCCTGTCCCAGCAGGCCCTCGCGGCCCGGGCCGCGCTGGCGGAGGCCGGCCTGGCCAAGGACGATGTCGACGCGGTGTTCACGGCCGGCAACTGGAGCTGGGCGCCGTCGATGACGCTGGCCGAATACCTCGGGATCCAGCCCGCCTATACCGACAGCACGAACATCGGCGGCTCGTCGTTCGAGGCGCATGCGGGGCACGCGGCGGCCGCGATCGAAGCCGGCCTGATCGACGTGGCGCTCATCACCTACGGCAGCACGCAGCGCACCAGCCGCAGCCGGAACGCCCCGCGCCCGGCCCAGCTGACCGCGCAGTTCGAGTTGCCGTACGGCCTGCCGCAACCAGTCGGCGCGTACGCGCTGGCCGCGATGCGGCACATGCACCAGTACGGCACCACCAGCGAGGACCTGGCCCAGGTCGCGGTCGCGACCCGGGAGTGGGCGCGGCTCAACCCGCGCGCCTACTACCGTGACCCGATCACCGTCGAGGACGTGCTGTCCTCCCCGATGATCAGCGAGCCGCTGCACAAGCTCGACTGCTGCCTGGTCACCGACGGTGGCGGCGCGGTGGTCATCGCCGCCGAAGACCGCTGGCCGGACGTCGCCACCCGACCGGTGGTCATCCTCGGTCACGGCGAGACGCACACCCACGACACGATCTCCAACATGCCCGACCTCACCGTCACCGGGGCCGCCCAGACCGGGCCGGCCGCGTTGCGGATGGCGGGCGTCACGCTGGATGACGTTGACGTGGCGGAGATCTACGACTCGTTCACGATCACGGTCCTGCTGACGCTGGAATCGCTGGGCTTCTGCAAGCCCGGCGAGGGCCGGGACTTCGTCGCGGGCGGGCGTACCGCGCCGGGCGGCGAGTTCCCGGTGAACACCAACGGCGGCGGCCTCTCCTACACCATCCCGGCATGTACGGGATCTTCCTGCTCATCGAGGCGGCCCGGCAGCTGCGCGGCGACTTCGCCTGGCCCCGCCAGGTACCGGGCGCGGAGATCGCGCTGGTACACGGCACCGGCGGGGTGCTGTCCTCAGCCGCCACCGTCATCCTCGGCGCCCGTGAACCGTAACCGCTGTGACCCCGTGAGTCCTATGATCCGCTGAACCCGCAACCCTGTAGGAGCTGCCGATGAAGCCGGTTCCCGACGCCGACACCCAGCCGTACTGGGCGGGGATCGCCGCTGGTGAGCTGCGGCTGCAGCGCTGTGCGGCGTGCGGTCTGGCCGTCTTCTACCCGCGCGCGGTCTGCCCGCACTGCTTCGGCGCCCCACTGACGTGGTTCACCGCCCGGGGCACCGGCCAGGTGTACTCCTACACGGTGGTGCACCGGGCCTTCGGCGAGTTCGCGGATCAGGCTCCGTTCACCGTCGCGCTGGTCGACCTGGACGAGGGCGTGCGGATGATGACCCGGATCGTGGACGCCGCGCCCGGCCAGGTGGAGATCGGCCTGCCCGTCGAGCTGACCGTGCGCCAGATCGCCGGCGCCGGGCTGGCCTGCTTCCGCCCGGCCCGGCCACCGGCCCGCCAGCCAGCGGGCGCGCCGCAGGCGGCCGTGCGGTGAGCCTCACCGAAGGTCTCGGTGCACTGTTCCACCCGCAGTCGGGCCAGTTACGCCTGGCCGGCGCGTTCCCAGCGGCGGCCGGCCATGACCGCCAGGTGCAGCGAGACGAGGGTGTCCTCCATGGCCGGGAGGGTCTCCGCCTCGCCCCGGCGGACCCGCGCGCGGACCAGTTCGGCCGTGGCGCCGGCCAGCGCCAGGTACGCCTCGTACGGCACGGCGGGCCAGTCCGGATGCCGCTCCCGGGCCGGCTCGTGCCAGGTCTGGTTCAGCACCGCGTACCGGTGCTGCGCCGCCTCCAGTCGCTGCCAGGCGCGGGACCCGGCGGCCGGCATGTCGACGTAGAAGATCTTGGAGAACTCCGGCTCGCCGGCCACGAAGCCCAGGAACGCCCGGACGCCCGCCCGCAGCATCTCCTCGTCCGGCGTCCCCCGGGGCAGCGCCCGGGTATCGGTCAGGAGCCGGCTGACCATCAGCTTCCCGCCCTCCTGGGTGGCGGCCAGGAAGCAGTCTTCCTTGTCAGTGAAGTGCGTGTAGAAGGCCGCCCGGGACACCCGCGCCCGGCGCACGATGTCGGCCACCGTCACCGGGGCGTAGCCGGATTGGGCCACCGCCGCCACGACCGCGCGGATCAGCCGTTCCCGCTGGGAGGCCTGCACGGCCCGGACTGGCAGGCGGCTCCGGCCCCGGGGCAGCCCGGGCTTGCCTTCGTGGGTATCGGCGAAGGTGCCCCCTTGCCTGGAGTCGGCCACGGCCCCGCAGTATCTGTCCCAACTCTGAGGTACGTAGACGTACTTTTGTCAGGCTGGTATCTCGCGACCGCGGGAAGGCGGCTGACCCCGGTACACCGCCTCCCGCCCCAGTCTTCGCGCCCAGCCTCCCGCTCAGCCGCCCCGCCCGGCTCCCCCAGCCTCCCCGCCGAGCCTCCCGCCCATCTCGCGCAGGCGCCCGTCGCGGGCCTCTTCCGTCGCGGGCCTCTTCCGTCGCGGGCCTCTTCCGTCGCGGGCAGCCCCGAAGGAACAATTGGCGCATGAGTAACCCTCTCGACTCGCTCGAACTTGTCGGCGACGTGGTCGCCGACCTGGGTGAGGGTCCCTGCTGGGACCCGGCGGGCGGCACCCTGTACTGGGTGGACATTTCCGCCGGGCGGCTGCACCGGACCGTTCCCGCCTCGGGTGCGACCACGACCTGCGAGCTCGGCCCGCCGGTGTCCCTCGTGCTGCCGACGGTCGGCGGCGGGGTGCTCATCGCTCGCCGCAATCGCCTGACCGTGCTGGCCGAGGACGGTACCGAGCGGGCCGTGGCCGAGACCGCTGCCCGTCCGGACATCCGCTTCAACGATGGAGCCACCGACCCGCAGGGCCGGGTCTGGGTCGGCTCGATGTGCACCGACGAGGCGTCCCCCATCGGCACGCTCTACCGGCTTGAGCACCACGGCACGCTGGCGTCCGTGCTCCCCGGCGTGACCATCTCCAACGGCCTGGGCTGGAGCCCGGACGGCGGGACCCTTTACTACGTCGACAGCCCCACCAAGCGGATCGACGTGCTCGACTTCACCCCCGCCACGGGCCAGGTGTCCGGCCGCCGCGCGTTCGCCGACCTGGCCAGCGCCTCGGGTGTGCCGGACGGCCTGACCGTCGACGCCGAAGGCGGCGTCTGGGTCGCGGTCAACGGCTCGGGCGCGCTGCACCGGTACGCGCCGGACGGCCGGCTGGATCAGGTGGTCTCGCTGCCCGTGACGCACCCGACGAGCGTGGCGTTCGGTGGCCCTGACCTGGGTGACCTGTACGTCACGACCGCGCGGGAACCGCTGTCGCCCGCCGAGCGGGAAGAGCAGCCGCTGGCTGGGCGCCTGATGCGGCTGCGCCCTGGCCCGGCCGGCATCCCGCTCCCGCTCGCCGTCCTCGACTGAGCAGGCGTTGGCCGGGGCTCAGGACCGGCTGGGGAAGACCCTCGCCTGAGCCAGCTCGACCAGAGCGTGCAGGCCGATGGCGGCGTCGAGCGCCGCGACGCTGGAGATGAGCACGACCACGGCGACCGCCGCGACCAGCAGCGGGCGAATCCGCGGCGGCGGCGCGAGCAGCGCGGCGACGCGGCGCGGCACGGGGCCTGGCCCGCCCAGCCCGAGTGCCCGGCCCAGACGGGTGGCGCCGTGCCGGAGGAACGGCCCGGCGATGCCCAGCGCGACCACGTGCCGCCGCCGGGCGGGCGCTGGCCGGTCGGCCGAGGCGAGTGCCGCTTTCCCGACGGCCCGGGCCGCCAGGCGCCGGTCGCCGCAATCCCGGGCGGCTGTCTCGTCGGCCCACCGCTCGACCGTGTAGGTCACCGTCGCGGCGACTGGACGCAGCAGCGGGTTGGCCGCCGCCGCGAAGTGCGTGACCGCGGTGAACAGGTAGTGGTGACCGGTGGCGTGCGCGCCCTCGTGCGCTAGCAGCACCCGGCGCTCGTCCGGGTTGAGTGCGTCGAGCATCCCGGCCGTGACCACGATCCGGCCTGGCCAGCCGGGCACGGCGTAGGCGTCTGCGGTGCCGTCCGGCACGACCACGACCTGTTCCGAGCCGGGCAGGCAGCGCGCCTGGCGGGCGGCCGTCACGAGCGCCCGCACCCGCCGCCAGCCGGCCCGGCCCGCCGCGGCGGTGGCCACCGCGAGCAGCGCGGTCCCGCCGACCGAGACGGACAGCGACGCCGGGTCGTCCCGGCGGACCACCTGCAGCGACATATGGCCAAGCGTGGCCACCAGGGGAATCCGAATCGCCGCGGCCCCGGCCAGCAGCATCAGGACGGCGGTACTGAGCGCGGCCAGGGCGACCGCCGCCACGGTCAGCAGCCAGGTCGCGGCCTGCGGGGGGAGCCGCGCCGCGACCGGGCGTGCTCCGACAGTCACGCAGAGTGGGACTGCGAGCGGCAGGAAGATAGCCAGCGGCACGGCACTCCTCAGTCCTGGCCGGGGACGTCGGCCCCGAGCATACGGCGCAGTAGCTGCTCGTCGGAGGCCGAAAGGCCAGAGACGAATCTGGCCAGCACGGCCGCACGGTCCGGCTCCGCCGCCAGCACGGTGGCCATCCGGCGGGCCGCGAGGCCCGGTTCGTCGGCGACCGGGGCATACAGGTAGGCCCGTCCCATCCGCGCCCGGTCCAGGACTCCCTTGGCGTGCAGCCGGGACAGGATCGTCACGACGGTCGTGTAGGCGAGGCCCCCGCCGAGGCGTTCGCGGACCGTGCCGGGCGACAGCGGCACCCCCGCGGCGTGCAGGACGGCCAGGACAGCGCTCTCCAGTTCGCCGGCCGCACGGCGCGAGCTATCGCCGGGGCGGTCGCCAGTGCTCATGACTCCGTGCTCATGACTTTGTGCTCATGACTTTGTGCTCATCAACCGGTGTTCGTCGTCCAGATCAGGGAGTACCATCTACAAACTTGTAAAAGTTCTACGAGGCCGTAGAAGCTACCAGAGGAATTCTGCCATGCCACGGCTGCAGGCCGGTAACGCGTACGCCGGATTCTCCGCCCTTGGACCTGGGGGCGCACGCCCTGATCGCTCAGACCGGGGCCTCCCCGCGGAGGAACTCGATGTACCGGGCGGCCGAACGTTCCAGCACCTGACGGGCCCCGGAGTGGATGGCCGGGGCCCAGCCGCCGTAGATCCGGTCGAAGGCGAACGGGCTGACCGCGCTGACGATGCCACGGACCGCGGCCTCCGGCAGCGGCAGTCGGTTCGGGGCGCTCCAGACGAAGGTGATCCGGTCCTCGCCCGGCGTGACGAAGATCGTGTCGCCGGTCAGCAGCACGCCGGCCCCGTCCGCACCGCCGGCCCAGTGCACGACGGCGCTGCCGGGAAAGTGCCCCCCGCACTGGATCAGGGTGACGCCGGGCAGGACCGCCTCGCGCGAGGCCCAGCTGCGGATGGCCGGATCGAGGCGGGTAACCCACGAGGCGTCCGCCGCCGGCACCAGGATGTCCGCGCCGAAGGCCGCGCTCCACTCGGCCATCGCCCCGTAGAAGTGCGGATGGCTGGCGGTCACGGCCTGCAGGCCACCCGCCTCGCGGACCCGGCTGATGGCCTGGTCGTCCAGGAAGCCGGGCGGGTCCCACAGCAGATTTCCCGCAGGCGTGACGATGAGCAGGCCGCGCTGGCCGATACCGACCGGCGGGGTGACGCCGATGCCGACCAGGCCGGGCTCCACTTCGCCGATGTCGCACCGGCGGCCGTCCGTGGCCAGTTCCGCCAGCGTCGTCCACCGCTGCCCGTCCGGGGACACCCACTGGCGCTCGTCGGTGCAGATCAGGCAGGATGCGGGCGGCGTATCCCCGGCCGGATAGTGGTTGCCGCACGCCACGCAGATCCAGCCCGCCGTCATTCCCTGTCCAGCATGCTGCGGTACACGGCGATCAGGGCGGTCCGCTGGGCCTCGCTGAGGCGCTCGTCGGCGCGGATGGCCGCCTCGGTCTCCGGCGGCGGCTCTTCGGGCGGCTTTCCGCTGGCCAGGGCGTCCACCAGCCCGGCTTCGGCCAGCAGCGTTTCGGCCGACACGTTTAGCGCATCCGCGATCGCCTTGAGAGCCCGGACGGACGGCTGATGCAGCCCCCGCTCGACCTGGCTCAGGTACGGGTTGGAGAGGCTGGTCAGGTCGGCCAGTTGGCGCAGGGAAAGGTTCGCCAGCTTGCGCTGGCTGTGGATGAAGGCGCCGAGCGCCTCGCGCTGCGCCTGCCACGAATCTGTCATCGTTGGCCCCCGCCTTGTGCTGTCATGTCCGGGTAGAAATAGTAAGCACAGCGCAACGGCGGGCCGGTAAGCCCGGCCCGCCTTCTGCGGTACTCCTACCTGGCCCTATCGGCCAGCTGTTCGGATGCTCGCTTACTTGGCCCCGGCCTTGTGGGTCTCTGCCTTGGTCTCGTTCGAGATCGGAAGCAGCGGGCTGGTCGCCCTGATCAGCTCTTCGGCGAACCGCCGCTGGCTGCGCAGCAGCTGCTCGGCGAAGTCGTAGGCGCTGGCTACCAGCTGCTCCGGCTGCGGGACCTTGTCGGCGAACGGCACGTTGACGGCCGGTAGCTTCGGCGTAATGGCCTGCACGGCGTCGGTCCAGTCGCGGACAACTTCGATAAGCGCGTCCTGGCTCTGGTTGACGGTCTTGATGATATCGCCCTGTATGTCACGGCTCTGGGTCTCGGTCATGATTCCTGCCTCCTTGGGTATCTGTTGCTAACTATACCAAGCGATTGGGCAGTTTGCCAAGCGGAGGTTGGCGCCGCGGCCGCCGGATGCCGCGGACTGGGCGGAATCTGTCCTTGGTCCTAGCTGGTGCGGACGTAAGACCCAGGCGCGGGCATCAGCGCGTCGGGTCGTCTTGACTTCTGACCTGACGGTGCGAACTTGAAGGCATGGATCCCATTAGCTAAGGAGCGATCATGGGCCGCAACGAAGCGCCCCCTCCCGGCGACAACGAAGCGCCCCCTCCCGGCGACAACGAAGCGCCCCCTCCCGGCGACAACGAAGCGCCCTCTCCCGGCGACGGCAGCACGCAGACCGGGCCCGCGGGCCACGTCGGCGTTCCAGCCGCGCTCCCACCGTCGGCCGAACCCGAACCGGAGGTCCCCGTCGGGGGCCTGATGCCGCCCGGGGCGCCCCCGGATCCGGCCGGGATGTTCCAGTCGGCCAAGGATCTGCTCAGCCCCAGTGAGGCGGCCCGGCAGCTGCCCTGGCTGGTCGGTGAGCTGACCAAGATCGCGCTGGGCCAGTCGGACCTTGAGTACGGCGCGAAGGACGCCCGGTTCAAGGATCCAACCTGGACGGCGAACCCGGCCTACCTCGGGCTGGGGCATACCTACCGGCTGTTCGAGGAGTGGGCGGGCCGGATGGTCGGCGCCGTGGACGCCTCGTGGGAGCGCAAGGCGCGGGCCACGTATCTGGCCAACATCATGACCGCCTCGCTGGCCCCCACCAATTTCCTGATGACCAATCCGGCCGCGCTCAAGCGCGCGTTCGAGACCGGTGGCCGCTCGCTGGTCAACGGCAGCCGGAACATGCTGCGCGATATGGCTGCCGGCGGCATGCCGAAGATGGTCGACCGGGACGCGCTGAAGGTGGGTGAGCAGCTCGCCTGCACGCCGGGCGCGGTCGTGTACCGCGAGGACATGTTCGAGCTGCTGCAGTACGCGCCGCAGACGCCGACGGTGCGCAGCCGCCCACTGTTGATGGTGCCGCCGGAGGTCAACCGGTACTACGTGCTCGACCTCGCACCGGGCCGCAGCATGGTCGAGTACGCGGTCGAGAACGGCCTCACCACCTTCATGATGAGCTGGCGCAACCCCCGTGAGGAGCTCGGGCACGGGCGCTGGGGCTTTGACGACTATGTGGCCGCCACGCTCCGCGCGATCGAGATCGTCAAGGACATCACCCACAACGAGACCATCAATGTGCTCGGGGCGTGCGCCGGCGGTATGACGAATACGCTCGCCCTCGGCGTGCTGGCCGCCAAGGGGGACTCGTCGGTCAACGCGGCGACGTACATGGTCACGATGATGACGAACGCGTCCCCCAACGTGGTCGGCATGCTGAGCAGTGAGTCCTCGCAGAAGCTGCTCGACCAGGCGGCCGCGGCGAACAAGGTCGTTCCGGGCTCGGCGCTGAAGACCACGTTCGCGTTTCTGCGGCCCAACGAGCTCGTATTCAACTACGTGGTCAGCGGCTGGCTGCTGGGTGAGCACCCGCCCGCCTTCGACGTGCTGGCCTGGAACGACGACGCGACCGCCTTGTCGGCGAGATTCTCGGCGGACACCGGCCGGATCGTGATGAACGGCAGCGCGGCCGTCCCGGGCGGGATCACCTCGCAGGGTACGCCCATCGACCTGGCCAAGGTCACCTGCGACAGCTTCCACGTGGCCGGGTTCACCGACCACATCGTGCCCTGGCCTAACTGCTACGACCTGACCCAGCTCCTGGGCGGCGAGAAAGAGCTGGCCCTGGTCAAGTCCGGTCACATCCAGTCTTTCGTCAACCCGGCCAAGACGGCGAAGTACGGCTACTGGACCGCCCCGGCCGGCGGCCCGGACCCGGACGCTTGGCAGGCCGGGGCCATGTGGCACGGCGGTTCCTGGTGGCCGCAGTGGCTGGACTGGATGCTGGCTCGGTCCGGGGAGGCGAAGAAGGCGCGCGTCGGGCTCGGCAGCCGGGCGTACCCGCCGCTCGGCCCCGCACCGGGCACCTACCCGCTGGAATAACCGGCCGCGCCGGGTCCTCCCAGCCCGCCGGGCCGCTGGGCCCGCGCGATCGCCAGCCCGGATTCCAACCTCAGCGATGGCGTATTTACCCCCGGGAAAGAGATGGCGTATTTACCCCCGGGAAAGAGAGGGGGTAATACGCCGTCGCCAACCCTGGGCGGCGGCGGTCAGGCCCGCTTGTGCCCGTCGGCCGGAGATCCCGGGCCGCCCGGCGACCGCATCCGCTGGGCGGCCGCGACCGCGGCCCGGCGGATGCCCACGTAACCGGTACAGCGGCACAGATTCGAGGCCAGTACCTGGCTGAGCTTCTCCTCGTCCAGGTCCAGGCCCGGATCGGCGGCCAGCTCGCCGGCCAGCAGCATCAGGAAACCGGGGGTGCAGAACCCGCACTGCAGCGCATGCTCCTCGGTGAACGCTTCCTGCAGCGGGTGCAGCCGGGGTTCTTCCGGCGTCCCCGCCGCGAGGCCCTCGACGGTGCCGATGTCGGCCCCGCCGCACTGCACCGCCAGCAGCAGGCACGACCGCGCGGGGGCGCCGTTCAGCAGGATCGTGCAGGAGCCGCAGACCCCGTGCTCGCAGCCCAGCCTGGTCCCGGTCAGGCCGAGGTCGTCACGGAGTGCGTCGGCCAGGGTCGTCCTGGCCTCGACGTCCAGCTCGTGGGCGGTGCCGTTGACCCGGAACCCGACCTTCACCCGAACACCGCCTGCTGCAGGCTCCGCTGCACCATCACGCGCAGCGCCTGCCGGCGGTAGCGGGGCGAGCAGTGCGGTTCGGGGACCGGTTCGGCGGCCGCGGCCGCCGCCTCGGCTGCCTCGAGGACGAGCTGTTCCGACACCGCCTGGCCGGCCAGCAGGGACTCGGCGGCCCGGGCCCGGGCCGGTACGTCCGCGGCGCTGGCCATCCCGATCCTGGCCCAGTTCACCCGGCCTTCGGTGACGTTGACGGCGGTGAGCGCGGCGGCCATGGCGAAGCTGCCGTGCGTACGGCGGTGCTCGGCGAAGCCGACGCCGGTCCCGGCGCCGAGCAGGGGCATCCGGACCGCGGTGAGAAGCTCGTCCGGGCGGCGTGCGGTCTGGTGCCGTCCGGTGAACCACTGGCTGGCCGGGATGGTGCGGGTGCCCGCCGCGCTGGCCAGCAGCATCTCCGCCTCCATGGCCGCGGCCAGCGCGCACCATTCGGCCGCTGGGTGCGCCCAGGCGACACTGCCGGCGAACGTGCCACGTACCCGTACCGGCGGATGAGCGATGTGCCGGGCGGCCAGAGCACACAGCCGCCCGAGCGGGTCAGCGCCGCCGTCCGTGGCCCGCCCGCCGCCGTCCGTGGCCCGCCCGCCGCCGTCCGTGGCCCGCCCGCCGCCGTCCGGCCCGGCGGCGCGCTGGCTGAGCCGGCCCTGCTCAAGCTCGCGGTGCCGGACGAGCGCGCCGATCTGCACCCATCCGTCCGCGACCTGCAGCTGAGCGAGCTCGCTCAGCTGGTTGATGTCCACGACCATCTCGGGGCGGGCCCGCCGGAAATGCAGGTCGATCAGCAGGCTCTGGCCGCCGGCCAGAACGGCCGCATGAGTGCCGAGTTCGGCCAGAAGTTCCGTTGCCTCGGCCACCGAGGCTACGGCGCGATAGCGGAACGGCGGCGGCTTCACCGCATGAAGGCCGCGCGGCGGGGTATCCCCATAACTCGTGGAATACCACAGCGGTGAAGGCTCAAACACCTCCTACATCGGCGTTCGCATCCCCCGCCGGGAGGACTCGGCCCTGCTGATGGGCGCCGCGCAGACGGTGGCCGACCTGCAGGTGCCCGGGACGGTGGAGCTGGCCTTCGCCCGCAGCGAGGTGGCCCACGCCCGGCTGGCCCGGGTTGACCCCGTGCCCGCGCGCGGTCTGCCCGGCGTTGCCGGCGCGTGGTCGGCCGCCGACCTGCCGGACCTGCCAGCCGCCCCAGGACCGCCCGGGCCCGGAGGCGCGAAGTTCGGCGGCCCGGAACGTTTCCCGCTGGTCCGCGCCGTCGTCCGGTTCGCGGGCGAGCCGGTCGCGGCGGAATCACGGGCGCTCGCCGAGGACGGGGCCGAGCGGGTCATCGTCGGGCTGGAGCCGCTGCCGCCGCTGCTCGACGCCGGGCAGGCGGCCCTGCCGGACGCGCCACCGCTGTTCCCCGGTCGCTCCAACGTCATGTCGGACCGGGAGTATGGCGCGCCCGCCGACGACGTGTTCGCCACCGCGCCGGTGGTGGTGAGGGCCCGCTACCGGCAGCAGTTCCTGATCCCCACCTCCCTGGAGGGCCGGGCCGTGCTGGCGCGCCCGGAAGAGGACGGCGGGTTCACCGTCTGGGTGTCCCATCAGGCGCAGCATCGGCTCCGGGACGGCCTGGCCGGGGTGTTCGGGCTGGAGCCCAGCCAGGTACGGGTGGTCGTGCCGATGGCCGGCGGGGCCTTCGGCGCGAAGAGCGGGTCCTATCCGGAGTACGTGCTCGCCTGCCACCTGGCCCGGCTGCTGGGCCGGCCGGTGCGGTGGGTCGAGGACCGCGCGGAAGCCCTGGCCACCTCGACGCGCGGCCGGGGCCAGCAGCAGGAAGCCCGGCTGGCGGCCACCGAGGACGGTCGGCTGCTGGGCTATGAGCTGCGGGCGGACGCCAACATCGGCGCCTACCCGCACACCGGTGACGCGATCCCGGGCGAGACCGGCGCCATGGCGACCGGGTCGTACCGCACCCCGCGGGTCTACGCCCGGGTCCGCACCGTGCTCACCACCACCCCGCCGACCTCCGCCTACCGCGGCGCGGGCCGCCCCGAGGCGGCCTACGCGATCGAGCGCAGCATGGATCAGCTCGCCCGCCGCCTCGGGATCGATCCGGTCGAGCTGCGTCGCCGCAACTTCATCCGTGAGTTCCCGTACCGGACGCTGACCGGTCGCACCTACGACTCCGGCAACTACGAGGCGGCCCTGGACCGGGCCGTGGCGGCCGTCCGGTACGACGAGGTACGCGCGGCTCAGCGCCGCCGCCGGTCCGACGGCCGTGCCGGGCAGCGACCGCTCGGAGTCGGGATCGCCTGCTACGTCGAGCGTTCCGGCGGCCCGCCGGACACCGATGAGTTCGGCAGCGTCGAAGTCGAGCCGGACGGGTCGGTCATCGCCCGGTCCGGCTCCACCTGCACCGGCCAGGCCCATCCCACGGTGTTCCCGCAGGTCGTGGCGACCGCGTTGGAGATCAGCCTGGACCGGGTGCGGCTTGTGCAGAACGACACCCGCGAGGTGCCGTACGGGTTCGCTACGTTCGGGAGCCGGTCTCTGCAGGTCGGCGGGGGAGCCCTGTGGCGAGCGTCGCAGCAGGTGCTGGCGGTGGCCCGGCAGCGGTTCGCGACCGCGTGCGAGGTCGACCTGGCCGAGGTCAGCTACGCTCGGGGCCGGTTCCGCGCCGGCGGCCAGAGCGTGACGCTCGGCGAGCTGGTCCAGCAGACGGGCCCGCTGCGCGCCGACGACCGCTTCAAGCCGCCGCAGGCCTTCCCGTTCGGCTGCTATGCCGCGGTGGTCGAGGTCGACACGGAGCTGGGCGACGTGCACATCCTGCGCCTGGTCGCGGTGGACGACTACGGCGTCGTGGTCAATCCCATGATCGTGGACGGCCAGGGTTACGGCTCCATCGCCCAGGGCCTCGGCCAGGTGATGTTCGAGGAGGCGAGCTACACTCCGGACGGCCTTCCCGAGGCGGGCACGCTGCTGGACTACCTGCTGCCGACCGCCGCCGACGTGCCCCCGGTCGAACTGCTGGAGACCGAGACGCCGAATCCGAACGTCCCGTTCGGCAGCAAGGGCGCGGGCGAGGCCGGCTGCATCGGGGTCCCTCCGGCGGTGGTGAGTGCGGTCTGCGACGCCCTCGACATTGACCACATCGACATGCCGCTGACCCCCGAGACCGTCTGGCGCGCTGCCCACCCGGCCCGGTAACGGCCGGGCACGGCGCCCGCCTGCCCGTTAGCCCGGCCTCCGCCCCGGGTCTGCTGGGTCGTCCCGGGCCGGCGGGGCGCAAAGTTCACCAAGAAAGGTGGGCCTAGCACCACTTCGGCGCGTAATAATACTCAGTATAGTCCTTCGCATAATACCGAAAAGGAACAGCGATGAGTGTCCGGCACGCCTTGCTCGCCCTGCTCAGCGAGGGGCCCAAGTACGGGCTTCAGCTGCGTGAAGAGTTCGAAGCCCGCACCGGCGAGGTGTGGCCGCTGAACGTCGGCCAGGTCTATACGACGCTGCAGCGGCTGGAGCGGGACGGGCTGGTGGAGTCCGACGGCGCGGGAGACGACGGCCCGCAGAAGGGCTTCAAGATCACCACGGACGGGGAGGCCGAGCTGGCCGGGTGGCTGCGTACGCCACCGGACCTGGCCTCGCCGCCCCGCGATGAGCTCGTCATGAAGGTCATGGTGGCGGTGCAGGTTCCCGGCATCGACGTGCGCGAGGTGATCCAGTCCCATCGCCGGTACCTGGTGGAGCTGATGCAGCAGTGGACGCGGATCAAGGAGGCCGAGGCCGATTCCGACCTCAGCCTGGCGCTGGTGGTCGACTCCGAGCTGTTCCGGCTGGATGCGGTCATCCGCTGGCTGGATGCCGCCGACGGGCGCCTGAAGCGCGCGGCGGCCGACCCGCCTCAGCCGGCTCCGGCAGCGCTGCCGCTGCCGCGGGCGCGGCGCCGGACGGGAACGCGGCGATGAGCACGACGGGCCGAGGGTGGCCCAGCAGAAATGGCCCAGCTGAACAAGACCGTACTGTGCGAAAAGGGGAAAGTGTGATGACCGTACTGGAGTTGCGGGGCGTATCGAAAACATACGGCCAGGGCGCGGCCGAGGTGCACGCGCTGGCCGGGGTGGACCTGTCGGTGGATGCGGGGTCGATGGTCGCGGTGATGGGCCCGAGCGGTTCTGGCAAGTCCACCCTGCTGACCATCGCCGGGAGCCTGGAGGACCCAGACAGCGGGGAGGTGCTGATCGACGGCACTCCGTTGTCGGGGATGTCGCGCAACGCCCGGGCCCGGCTGAGGCGGCGCACGGTTGGCTACGTGTTCCAGGACTTCAACCTGCTGCCCGGGCTGACCGTGGCCGAGAACGTAGCGCTGCCCCTGGAGCTGGACGGCATGTCCGCCCGGCCCGTCCATGCGGCTGCCCTGGGGGTGCTCGACGAGCTTGGCCTGGAGGAGCGGGCCGTCCGGTTCCCCGACGAGCTGTCTGGCGGTGAGCGGCAGCGGGTGGCCATCGCCCGCGCCGTGGTCGGGGACCGGCGCCTGCTGCTCGCCGACGAGCCGTCGGGCGCGCTGGACTCGGTGAACGCCGAAGCGGTCATGCGGATGATTCACCATGCGTGCAAGCGCGGTGTGGCCGCGGTGGTGGTGACCCACGACGCGCAGCTGGCCTCCTGGGCCGACCGCGTGGTGTTCCTGCGTGACGGGCACGCGGTTGACCAGACCTCGCCGCCCGCCGGTCCCGAGTCGCTTCTCACGCCGGGCCGGATCCAGTGACCACCGCGCTGCGCGAGCGCCCGGCGCAGGCGGGAGCCGGTAACGGGGGCGTTCCCGCCCGCCGGGCGGTGATCCGCTGGGCCTGGCGGCTGTTCCGCCGTGAGTGGCGCCAGCAGCTGCTGGTGCTGGCGCTCATCGTGGTCGCAGTGGGTGCCACCGTCGTCGGCGCGGCCGTGGCGACCGACACGCCGCCCCCGGCCAACGCCGGGTTCGGCACCGCCCAGGACATGGCTACCTTCGGCGGCGGCTCGCGGCTGGCCAGCCAGATTGCCGCGCTGCAGCAGCGCTTCGGCCGCGTGGACGTCATCGAGAACCAGACCGTCGCCATCCCCGGCTCGATCAGCACGTACGACCTGCGCGCCCAGGACCCGCACGGTCCGTTCGGCGGGCCGATGCTCTCTCTGGTCAGCGGGCACTACCCGACCAGTCCGGGCCAGGTGGCCGTGACCGATGGCGTCGCCGCCACGTTCGGCCTCAAGGTCGGCGACGTCTGGCACCAGGACGGAAGGGCCTGGCGCGTCACCGGCATCGTCGAGAACCCGCAGAGCCTCCTGGATGAGTTCGCCCTGGTGGTGCCGGGCCAGGTCACGGCCCCGACCCAGGTGGTCGTGCTGTTCAACGCTCCTGGGGTGAAGGCCTCCTCCATCGGGCCGACCGTCGAGAGTCGTGCCTCGGCGGCGGCCAGCAACCCGTTCAACCCCGAGACCATCGTGCTCGGACTGGCCACGATCGGCATGCTCCTGATCGCCCTGGTGGCCATCGGGGGCTTCACCGTGCTGGCGCAGCGCCGGCTGCGCTCGCTGGGCATGCTCGGCGCGGTGGGCGCCACGGACAAGAACGTCCGCCTCGTCGTCCGGGCCAACGGGCTCGTGGTGGGGGTCGCCGGCACCCTGCTCGGCGCCGTCATCGGGCTGGCCGCGTGGCTGGCGTACCGGCCGCGCGTCGAGGCCAGCGCCCACCACGTGATCGGCCCGTTCCAGCTGCCATGGGGGGTGATCGCCGGGGCGATGGCCCTGGCCGTGGTGGCCACCTATATCGCCGCCGCCCGGCCTGCCCGTGCGGTCACCCGGGTCCCGATCGTCGTCGCCCTGTCCGGGCGGCCCGCTCCGCCGAAACAGGTCCACCGTTCGGCGCTACCCGGCGTCATCGCGTTCGTCATCGGCGCGCTCCTGCTGTGGTACACGGGCAAGAACAGCAACAGCGGCCCAGCGCTCGAGCTCGTCCTGGGCCTCGTGGCCCTCGTCGTGGCGGTGATCCTGCTCGCCCCGCTGTGCCTGGCCGGGCTGGCCCGGTTCGCCGGCCCCGCTCCGGTCGCGGTGCGGCTCGCCCTGCGCGATCTGGCCCGCTACCGGGCCCGCTCGGGCTCGGCTCTCGCGGCCATCAGCCTCGGGGTGCTGATCGCCGTCCTGGTCTGTGTCCTTTCCGCGCAGCGGTACGGGAACGTCCTCGACTACGCCGGGCCTAACCTGGCCTCGAACCAGCTCATCGTCTACACGCCCAGCGGACCCTACGGGGGCGGCCCGGGTATGGTCCCAGTGCGCCGGTGACCGGCAGCAAGCTGGCGGCCATGGCGGCCACCGCCCACGGCATGGCGGCCTCGCTCGGTTCCCGCGACGTCGCGGAGCTGGAATCGACCGGCGCGTCGCTGCAGCATGCCGCGGCCGGTCGTCAATTCAGCGGGCCCGTCTACGTTGCCACCCCCCAGCTTCTTCAGGCCTTCGGGATCAAGGAATCGCAGGTCGACCCCACGGCCGACATCCTCACCATGCGGCCCGGCCTGTCGGGGCTGTCCAAGATGCAGCTCACCTACGGCACCTACGGCAACGGCAAGGGCAACGGGCCGCCGGGCGGTGGCGGGCCGGCTTCGTTCCCTTGCCCGGCGGGCAGTTGCCTCGCCAGCCCAAAGATCCAGGAGGTCAGCGCCCTTCCGTCCGGTACGTCGGCGCCCAACACGGTGATCACCGAGCATGCCATCCACCAGCTCGGCCTGCAGGTCACCACGGCCGGCTGGCTCATCCAGACGCCGCGTCCCCCCACCGCCGCGCAGATCAGCAACGCCCGGCTCACGGCCGCTGCCGCGGGCCTGACCATTGAGACCAAATCCAGCGCGCCGTCGTCGCCGGAGATCATCACCTGGGCGACGGTGTTCGGGATCGTTCTGGCCTTGGGCATCCTGGCCATGAGCGTCGGCCTCATCCGGAGTGAAACGGCCGGCGATCTGCGCACCCTGACGGCGACCGGGGCGGGCAGTTCGGCCCGCCGTACGCTCACCGCCGCCACCGCCGGCGCTCTCGCCCTGGCCGGCGCCGTACTCGGCACGGTGGCGGCCTACGTCGGCGCCATCGCCTACTCCTGGGACAATCATCTCGATGGTCTCTCCGAGCTCTCCAATATCCCCGTCCAGAGCCTGCTCTTCATCCTCGTCGGCATGCCGCTGATCGCGGCGGCCGCCGGCTGGCTGCTCGCCGGCCGGGAGCCCGCCGCGCTCGGCCACCAGCCGATGGAGTGAGGCTTCCGGGCAGCGTGGCCCGCGTTATTCCGCGGGTAACGCTGCCCGAACCGGGCCGGCCGGTGTGTGACACCCATGCGGCCGGCGGCGCTCTTACTTACTGGAGCGGGAACATTCGCCGCTGGAACAGTCGCGAGCAGTTAGGTTGTGTAGCAGGTCAACGATGTCCGTCCAAGGGGGTATACCCGGTGAGCCCTGAGATCAGCGTGGTACTGAAGGACAGGGCATTCCTGGAGTGCCCGCGCTGGCACGACGACCGGATCTGGGTCGCGGACTTCTACCGGCACGAGGTTGTGTCCGCGGCCGTGGACGGACAGGATCTGCGGGTCGAAGCCACGGTCCCGCAGCAGCCGTCAGGGCTTGGCTGGCTGCCGGACGGCCGGCTGCTCGTGGTCTCCATGCGCGACCACAAGCTGCTGCGCCGCGAGACGAGCGGTGAACTGGTCGTGCACGCCGACCTCGCTGACCATGTCGACGGATATCCGAACGACATGGTCGTCGACTCTCACGGCCGGGCGTACGTCGGCAACTTCGGCTTCGATCTGATGGGCGGCGCGGACGTCGCGCCGAGCGGCCTGCTTCGGGTCGACCCCGACGGCAGCGTCACCCGCGTGGCTGAGGATCTATGGTTCGCCAACGGCAGCGTCATCACCGACGACGGTGTGCTGATGGTCGACGAGACGTTCGGCAACCGGGTCAGCGCCTTCGACATCGAGCCGGACGGGAGCCTGACCAACCGCAGGAGCTGGGCGACGTTCGGCGAGCTGCCGACCGCGTGGGGGCTGAACGACACGCTGGCTAGCCTCGTCGTGGCTCCGGACGGCTGCGCGCTCGACGCCGAAGGCGCATTGTGGATCGCTGACGCGCTGAACGGCCGGGCGATCCGGGTGCGCGAGGGCGGCGACATCGTGCAGGAGATCACCGTGGGCACGGGCGTATTCGCCTGCGGTCTCGGCGGAGCGGACGGCCGCACCCTGTTCATCTGCGCCGCACCGGACTTCGACGAGCATGCCCGCGCCGCCGCCCGTGCGGGACAGTTGCTGTCGACCCGGGTCGAGGTCCCGCACGCTGGCCGCCCCTGACCGCCCCCGCCCCCGCCGGTCATGCCTCAGCGGCGTCGGGGCACCGGCACCCGGTCCAGGTCGGCAGCGACCATGATCTCGCCGCCGAAGACGGCGCCGGCCTCGTCGGCGAACCGGCGCGGGTCCTGATGCGCGTACCGCTGGGAGAAGTGTGTCAGCACCAGCGTCCGCACCCCGCCCGCCGCGGCGATCTGGCCCGCCTGCCCGGCGGTCAGGTGCCCGTAGGGGTCGGCGAGGTCGGCGTCCTCGGCCAGGAACGTCGACTCGCAGACCATCAGGTCCGCGCCGTCGGCGAGCGCAAACGCTGCCTCGCAGAGCCGGGTGTCCATGACGAACGCGAACCGCTGCCCGCGCCGTGGCTCGCTCACCTCGGCCAGCCCCACCCGCCGGCCGCCGACGTCGAGCCAGCCCTGCCGGGCGAGTTCGCCGACGTCCGGCCCGCTGATCCCGAGCGCGGCGAGGCGTACCGGGAGCATGCGGCGGCCGTCCGGCTCGGCCAGCTGGTAGCCGAGGGCCGGGACACGGTGTGAGAGCGGCAACGCGCTGAGCCGGAAGCCCGCCCTGTCGCCGGCCGCCAGGTCCTCGCCCGCCCGCGCCGCGCTGGCCCCCGCTGTGGCTGCACCCGTCGTGCCTCCGTCCGCCAGGCCCGCGCCGCCAGGGCCCGTTTCGGGCTGGGCCGCGCCGACCGGATGCGCCCGGATGGTGGCCAGGTCATGGACGATCGCGGCGTGCCGCAGCCGCCAGAAGTACTCCTGCCCCTCGGCGGGGTAGTAGCAGGACACCTCGTGCGCCACCCGGTCGAGGGACAGCCGCTGCAGCACGCCGGGTAGGCCGAGGCAGTGGTCGCCGTGGAAGTGGCTGAGGCAGATCCGGGTGATCTCGCTGGCCCGCACCCCAGCCAGCAGCATCTGTCGCTGGGTGCCCTCACCCGGGTCGAACAGCAGCCCTTCGTCGTCCCACCGCAGCAGGTAACCGTTGTGGTTGCGGGTCCGCGTCGGCGCCTGGCTCGCGGTGCCGAGGACCACCAGCTCACGGCTGGCCACAGCCGGCCCTCATGATTTCCAGGGCAGCGGGTCATCGGGGGACGGCGGCCCCTCGCACAGTGGCAGCTGCCACCAGCCGACGTCCCGCCAGGCCCCCAGCTTGTAGCCGACATTGAGGAAGACTCCGACCAGCCGGAAGCCCATTGCCTCGTGCAGGCCGACGCTGGCCACGTTGGGCAGCGCGATCCCGGCGAACAGTGATACGTAGCCAAGGTTGCTGACCTCGGTGATCAGGTGCTCGTACAGCAGCCGGCCGAGTCCGCGCGAACGGTAGCGGGGGTCCAGGTAGACCGAGCAGTCCGCAGACCAGCGGTATACCGGCCGCGCCCGGTGCGCGGACGCGTAGGCGTACCCCGCGACGCGGCCCGCGTCGTCGGCGATCAGCCAGGGTAGCCGGGGAGTGGCCCGCATCCGACGGGCGATCTCGCCCGGTCCCGGGGGTGTCTCCTCGAACGAGATCGCCGTCTTGCCGACCACCGGGGCGTAGATCGCTGCGATGTCCCCGGCGTCGGCGGGGGTCGCATCCCGGACTACGATCCGGCCCGTGCCCACTACCGGTCCCAGCAGATCCCAGCGGCCCGGTGCCTCCGCCGTCCCGGAAGGTTCCGAAGGCTCTGGCGCCTCCGCCGGCTCCGACGCCCCTGCTGCTGTCGAAGGGTCCGGGTAACCGTCCGCTGGGCCCGCCTGTGTCATCCGCCAATTATGTCGATTCGGGTCCCAGGGCGCTCACCCGCTTCCGGGTGGGGCGGACGGCAGCCAGACCCGCATGGCCCGCCCGTCCCGGTTATCCCACTGGAAGTAGGGCACCGCCGTCACCGTCACCTGCTCCTCACGGCTCTCCGCCACCCCAGCGGATCCAGCAACCCCAACGATCCCGGAAGACCCAACGATCCCGGAAGACCCGACTGTCCCGGAAGACCCGACGGTCCCGAAAGCCCCGGCGACCCCGGAAGCCTCAGCGGTCCCGGAAGCCCCAGCCGAGGCCCCAGCGGTCCCGGAAGCCCCGGAAACCACGGTGGCCCCGGAAGGAACGGAGGCCCTAAATCCCTCTGACCCCGGCTCCGGGTACGGAAGGCCGTGCGACATGTATGGAAGGCCCTGCGGCCAGTCCGCTCCCACCGGGACCGCTCGCGCATCCACGAGGACCGTCCGGCCGAATCCGGCCAGCGTGGCTGGGCGCTCGGCCAGCGGCGTTCCGCTCGCCAGGGCGAGCTCGTCCAGTTCTGGGCCGGCCTGCTGGTCGGCCTGCTCCAGGCAGTAGACCAGCGGGCCCCGCTCGATGGCCGCGCACCCGCGTACCGCGTCGATGCGCGGGTGCGGGAGCACCCAGCGCGGCGCGATGTCGAAGGCCCAGGCCAGCACGTCGCCGGGCCGCCAGACCCGGTCTACGACGAGGTAACCTCGGTCGGCCCGTGCGTCCGTGGCCTGCTCGCCGTTGATCCGCAGTCGTGGTGCCTGGCTCCACGAGGGCACCCGGATGGCCAGCCCGCACGCCTGCCCGGGCGCGTGCGTGACCCGCACGGTGGCTTCCCCGGACCACGGGAAGTCGGCGGAGACGGCGACGCCGAGCGTGCCGCCGGCCAGCGGGACACTGAGGCTGGCCCCGGTGAACTGGTGCAGGTACAGCGTGTCGCCCGCCGTGCTGGCCAGGTAGTGCTGCAGCGAGGCGAGCAGCCGCATGATGTTGGGGGGACAGCAGGCACAGGAGAACCACTCGTGCCGCCGGCCGGGATCGTCGCCCTCGACGTGGTCGGTGCGCCGCTGCAGCGGGTTCACGTAGAAGAAGCGCTGCCCGTCGGTGGAGATCGACGCGCCGAACGCGTTGTACAGCACCCGCTCCATCAGGTCGGCGTACCGCACGTCCCCCGTGGCCAGCAGCAGCCGCCAGCTCCACTGGAAGCTGGCGATGGCGGCGCAAGTCTCGTTGTAGGCGCGGTCCGGCGGAAGCTCGAACCGGTCGCCGAACGACTCGTCCGAGTGACGTGACCCGTTGCCCCCGGTCAGGTAGGTCTTGGTCGCGACCATATCCTCCCAGCGGCCGATCGAAGAGGCCAGCAGTTCCTCATCACCGGTCTCGACCGCGACGTCGACAACCCCGGCCTCCAGGTACATGGCCCGGACCGCGTGCCCCTCCAGGGTGACCGTCTCCCGGATCGGCAGGTAGTCCTGCAGGTAGCGGTGCCCGCGGCCGGAATCACCGGCCAGGCCGTGCCCGCGCTGGCCGACGAACTGGGCCGCGAGGGCTAGGTAGTCGCGCTGCCCGGTCTCCCGGTACAGCTCCGCCAGGGCCGTCTCGATGACCGGGTGCCCGTCCAGCCCCGCCTCCCGGTCCCCGAATGTCCGCACGAGATGGTCGGCCAGCCGCCGGGCCACCGCCATCAGCGAGCCGGCCGCCGGGCTGTCCGGAGCGGTGCGCCGCATGGCCACCGCCGCTTGGATCAGGTGGCCCGCGCAGTACATCTCGTGGCTGGAGGCCAGCCTGCTGTACCGGGGCTCGCCGCTCACCTGGATGTAGGAGTCGAGGTAGCCGTCGGGCAGCTGCGCGTTCTCCAGCAGGGTGACGGCATCGACGGCGAAGCGGGCCAGGGTCTCGCCATCCGGGCTGCCCGGATCACGCGCAAGCTCCCAGCCGATCGCCTCCAGCGTCTTGTAGATGTCGGAGTCCATGAAGACGGGGCCGTGATAAACGGGCTGGGCCGGTTCCGCCGCGCCGGACGTGCCCGGTGCGGCGGTCGCGCCGGCCGCCTGCGCCGCGTCGGCTCCCTCGGCCGCGGCGGCCGGATGGACCGCGTCCGGTGCCCGATTTATTCGAACGAAACGAGCCCGACCGGGAGCCAGCCCCGCCTGCGCCGCCTGCCGCATGTTGGCCAGATTGCCCGCGACCTCGAGCTGGCGCAGAGCGAGGGGCAGGCTCGCCTCCCGGTTGCGGCGCTGCCAGTCGTGCAGCAACCCGGAGGTCAGTTCGGTGCCGCCGACAGGCCGGTGCGCGGTCCGGGCCCCGGGGGTCGGGCTCGCCGGGCCAGCGGGGCCGGTCGGCGGCGGGCCCGGTGAACCGGGAGCGCCGTCCTTCGCGAGCGATTGGGAGTCCAGATACGTCACGTCGGCCACTCCGTAGGCTCCTGAGCGCGAGACACGCAGCACGACCTGGCCCCCCGCCCCAAGGAATAGGTTTTCCTAGCGAGGCTAGGGCGCCCCTCCGACCACCGTCAACCCACGGCCCTTCCGGGGCGGCCTAGCCGGGGCGGCGGGCGGCGGCCTGCAGGCGCACGTAGTCGACCGCCGACTCGGGCAGCCGGGCCGCGACCCGGTGCACGGCGGCCGCGCGCTCGGCGGCCGGAACGGCCTCCAGCACCGAGCCCAGCACCACGGTGGCCAGGAACGCTTCCAGCTGCGGGCCGGCCTCCAGTTGGGCCGGGTCGGGCACCAGCGCCACGTCCACGTCGGCAAAGCCGGCCGCGGCCAGCAGGCGCGCGGTGTCCGCGGCGGTCGCGAAGTTGCACGCCGCGTTCAGCGGCGGCAGGCCCACCTCGGCCAAGGCGGTCTCCACGTTTGCGCAGTTACCCGCGCCGCCCCATTCGGCGCGCAGTACGCCGCCCGGCCGCAGAGCAGTGCCCAGTGACCCGAACACCTGCTGGTGGTCGGGCAGCCAGTGCAGCGTCGCCACCGAGAACACCGCATCCACCGGGGTGGCCAGCGGCAGCGGCTCGGTCAGGTTGGCCCGCAGCACGGTCAGCCGGTCTGTCCCGGCACCGGCCAGCCGGGCCCGGAGCCGGGCCAGCATGGCCGCCGATCCGTCCACCGCGATCACGTGCCCGTCCGGCAGGCGCCGGAGCAGCGCCTCGGTGTCCCGGCCGGTGCCCGCGCCCGCGTCCAGTACGGTCTCGTCGCCGCGCAGCGGCAGCGTGGCGAGCAATCGCTGCCCCCACCGCTCGTGCGGCAGCGGCAGTGCATCGTACGAAGCGGCGTCCCATTCCCGGAGCTGGTTAGGTGCCTGATACGGAGCTGCCATAACTGGATGCTAACCATGATCTCGCAACATGAAAACTTGTGTCTCATTATATGGACATAATCGGCCGACGGAGATCCCGCCCTGGGCGGGTTGAGTGATTTGCGGTGCCGGCCGCCGACGTGCGCCGTTCAGCTGGCCGCGGCCACCGCGCTGCGGAGGTCCGGGTACACCGGCACGACCTGGTCGGCGCCGGTCAGGTTCAGGACCCGCGCGACCAGGGGCTGCGGTGCGACCAGGGCCAGCTGGCCGCCCGCGCCCCCGAAGCTGGCCCGCGCCTCCATCAGCTCGTGCATGGCGGCGGAGTCGATGAATTCGAGCTCCGACAGGTCGACGATCAGGTGCCGGGCGGGCTGGGCCGCAGCCTGCGCCAGGGCGTCGCGGAGCGTCTCGCGGGTGTTCATGTCGGACTCGCCGGCCAAGGTGACCAGGCTGTACGCGCCTTCGGCGCTGACGGACACCTTCAGCTGATCCACGCCATTCTTGTACCACCTTCTGGTTGCACTAGCACAGACTGCGTCGTTTTGGGGCTCCGGTGGCCCCGGGCGCATCGCGTGGATCCGGCCTAGTGGTAACGTTCACGCCCGGAGAGAATGCCGCCGTGCGGGGCGCCCGGCGCGTGCCGGAGGCCGTTTCCGGGAACCGCCTCGGCGAAGTCCCGCTCAGCCAATTGCCCCCGGACGGGATGTCCGCGTGAAACCTGGGCAGAGAGCCTCGTGTCGGTTTGGAAGTGACCTCGATGACGGTTCCAGGGTAGGTGGGGGTGTTGACGGACGGCTCGCCGCCGCGCGCTCGCGGAGAGTGGCGTCCCGCGCGGCCAGAGCCGCAGGAGATGGACTTCACGGCCGCCGATCTCCCGCGGGTCCGCCGGTTCACCGTGACCTGGGCCGCCAAGGCGGGCATGTCGGCGGACGCGGCCGATGATTTCGTGATCGCCGTCAACGAGATCGCCACCAACGCGGTCCGGCACGGCTCGCCGCAGGCCTCGCTGCGGCTCTGGGTGAGCGCCGGTGCCGGGATTGCGGAGATCCGCGACAGCGGGCACTGGGCCGCCGCGGTGGCCCCCACGTCACTTCCGCGCCGGCCGGCTGAGCAGGGCGGCATGGGCCTGGAGGTGGCCCGGCTGGTCTGCGACGGCCTGCAGATCAAGGCAACCTCGGCCGGGACCGCCGTGCTGCTGCGGATGACCCTTCGCTGAGGCCGTCTCGGCTGGTCCGGCCCGCCGCTATAACCTGGATTGCCGCTGTAAAGTAGAAGATGTTCTGCCGTCGGCTCTCTCCGGGGAGAGATCTTGCCCATGCTGTCCCTGTCGTCGGAGCAACGGGGCCCGTACACCGTGGTCAAAGTGGCGGGCAACCTCGACCTTGTCACCCGCGATCAGTTCGACCAGTTCATGACGAAGGTCCGCCGGGCCAACAAACAGGTCATCGTGGACATGTCCGCCGTCACCTTCATGGACACCGGCTGCCTGGCCGTTATCGTCGGTCACTGGAAGAAGCTGCTGTCCGGATCGGGCAATCTGATCCTCGCGGGGGCTCAGCACCGCCCGGCCAAGGCGCTGTGGATCACCGGCCTGGCCTACCGGCTGCCGCTGTACGACAGTGTGGACGAGGCCATCGCCAGCGCCGACGCTGTCACCCCGCCCGCCGGTACCCAGCACCCCTGACCGGTCCTGTCGGCTCCGCCCTGACCGGTCCCGCCGACGTGGCTGCCGGCGGCTACCGGATCCGGACGGCGACCAGGCAGGCGTCGTCACCCGTGTCGGAGGCAGCGTAGGACAGCGCGTGATCGGCGAGGGCCGCCGCGGACGGCTGCGGGACGGCCGCCCGGCGCGCGAAGTCGTCGAGCGCTTCGGTGATCGGGATGTCCCGGCGCTCGATCATGCCGTCGGTGATCAGCAGCAGCGTGTCCCCGATGGCCAGCGACGCGGTGAACTCCTCGTAGGTAGCGTCCGGATCGGTGCCGAGCAGTACCCCGTGCGGCAGCGGCAGCGTCACCGCGGCCCCGTCCCGGATCACGACCGGCGGCAGGTGCCCGGCGCGCGCCCAGCGCAGTACCCGCCGGCCCGGGTCGTACAGCCCGCAGACCACCGTGCCGACCACTCCGTCGATCAGGTGACAGATCGCGCTGTTGAGATAGGCCAGCAGCTCGGCCGGTCCCGCGCCGGTGATGGCCAGCCCGCGCAGGCAGTTCCGCGCGATGACCATGCCGGTCACCGCGTCGATGCCGTGCCCGGCGATGTCCCCGACCACCAGCAGGACTTCCTGGGTGGGCAGCAGCAGCGTGTCGTACCAGTCCCCGCCGACCAGGTGGCCCGGGCCCACCGGGCGGTAGCGCACCGCCACCTCGATCCCGGCCGCGGCCACCGGTTCGGCCGTGGGCGGCATGATGGCCTGCTGCAGGCGCACGGCGAGCAGGTGCTCCTCGGCGACCCGCTGCTCGGTGTCGACCAGCTGGTCGCGGGTGGCGGCCAGCGCGACCTGCGTTTGGTATTCGGCGGAAACGTCCTGGAAGGCGCCCTGGATCAGCTCGATCGTCCCGGCCGGGCTGAGCACCGGCTCGGCGAACACCCGCATCTGCCGCACGCTGCCGTCGTCGGCTCGCACGATGCGGAACGTCGCGTTCGTCGGCTGCTGCCCGCGCAGCAGTGTTTCCCGGAACTGTTTCACGGCCGGGACGTCCGCCGCGGTCACGTAGCTGTGCAGGTCGGCCAGCGGGATGGCCGCCCCTTCCCGGGTCGGCAGGCCGAAGAGCGCGAACGCGGACTCGGTCCAGTTCACCTCCCCGGTAGCCAGGTTCTCCTCCCAGGCGCCGATCCGGCCGAGCCGCTGGATCTGCCGCAACCGGGCGATCAGCCGGTCGACCTCACCGCCCAGCCGCCAGGTCAGGACGACCCCGTCGAAGAAGGGCGCGATCCGGACCTCGGCGATGGCTCCGGTCGCCTCACCCGCCGGGGCGCTGACGATGGGGCCGGGCAGATATTGGGCCTGGCCGGTGTGCAGCGCACGGATCGCGTGCTCCAGCGCGCCGCCGGCCGCCGCGGCGGTGGGGTAGGCCTCCAGCAGGGTGCGGCCGACCACCTCGCTGGCGTTCCGCCCGGCCGAGTCCGGCAAGGTTTCCCCGGCGTAGTCGATGCGGAAGTCCATGACGCGGCCGTCGCGGTCCCGCACCGCGGACGCGACCAGCAGCGTCTCCAGCAGGCTGTCGAGCAGGCCGCGAACCGCCGGGCGGGAACCCGCGTTGGCCAGGTCGCCGCGCGCGAGCCGCGGGCCGAGCAGCTCCGCGCATGCCTGGGCCAGGTCAGCGGCCTGCTGCCGCACGCTGTGCGGGAAGCCGGCCCGCGGCTGCGGCCAGCAGACCTCCATCACGCCCAGCAGGACCGAGCTCTCGTCCCGGAGGGCGACGGTGGCCCGCGCCCCGCCGGGCCACCGTCCGATCAGTGGCAGGTTGCTCCCGGGCAGGCTGCTCGGCGGGCCGCTGGGCCGCGTGGCGTCTGGCGGCGTATCGCCGGGTGGCCCACTGGGCCACCACAGATCGGGCCCGCCGTGCGCGACGCGCTGCGCCGGGCAGTCCATGTGCGGTGGGATACGGCGCCAGCGGCTCGCCTCGGCCGGCCCGAGCCCGGCCTCGCCGAGCAGGTCGAGGCTGCCGTCCGCGCTGATCAGCCACAGCGCGACGGCGGCCGCCCCGAGCGGGGCCAGCGCCTGGTCCAGCACGGCGGCCGCGATTTCGCCGCCGTCGGCGGCCAGCTCAATGGCCGCCCCGGCCAGCTGGTTGCGCAGCCGAGCGTCCTCCGGCCGGGCCGCCTCACCGTCCGCTCCGGGGCCGGCATCGGCTGAGCCCGTCCCGGCGCCGGGAAGCCCGGGGTCTGCAGGCTCCCCGGGCTGGCCCGCCAGGTCCTCGCTGATGATCGCGGCGGCGATCTCGGCCACCGGGTACCCCGCCTCGTCGGCCAGCGCCGTCAGCTGGCTCGCGGCCTCTGCCGCCGTGCAGCCCAGCCGCTCGATCAGCGCGCCCTTGGCCATGTCGATGACCGACCGGGCCGCCGCGGCCGAGCGCAGCCGGTCCAGTTCCCGGCGCTGGCGGTCGATGACCGCCGCCAGGCGCAGGATCTCCTCGCCGCTGTTCGGCACGCTCACTGACCTTCCTCACCAGACGGCCCTTTAGTAATGTTGCCATGCGGCAAACGTTCTGTGTCGCGGTGGCCGCGCACTTTGTGCGCCACCATCGGGGCGTGCCACTGCGGAAATGCCCCTGCCTTCTCTGGAGAGTCGATGACCAACGTCATACCGGCAGGTCGCAAGCTGGACGAGTCTGGACTGGAGCAGCTCCTGGCGGGCCTGACCGCGGTGCGTGGCGGGGACTTCAGCACCCGGCTGCTGGAGACCGGCGATCCGCTGATGGACCAGATCGCCACCGTGTTCAACGGCATGGCCGACCAGCTCGATCTCTTCACCTCCGAAGTGACCCGGGTGGCCCGCGAGGTTGGCAGTGAGGGGCGCCTCGGCGGCCAGGCCGACGTCAAGGGCGTGTCCGGCACCTGGAAGGACCTGACCGATTCGGTCAACGCCATGGCCGGGAACCTCACCGGCCAGGTGCGGGACATCGCCGAAGTGGCGACGGCCGTGGCCCGGGGTGACCTGACCCAGAAGATCACGGTGGACGCCAAGGGCGAGATGCTCGAGCTGAAGAGCACCCTGAACACGATGGTCGACCAGCTGTCCGGATTCGCCGATGAGGTGACCCGGGTCGCCCGCGAGGTCGGCACTCAGGGCAACCTCGGCGGTCAGGCCGTCGTCCGCGGGGTCTCCGGCACCTGGAAGGACCTGACCGACAACGTCAACTCCATGGCCAACAACCTGACCAGCCAGGTGCGCAACATCGCCCAGGTCACCACGGCGGTGGCACAGGGTGACCTGTCCCGCAAGATCGACGTGGACGCGCGCGGGGAGATCCTGGAGCTGAAGACCACGATCAACACGATGGTCGACCAGCTGTCCGCATTCGCCGCCGAGGTCACCCGGGTGGCCCGCGAGGTCGGCAGCGAGGGGCGGCTGGGCGGTCAGGCTGAGGTCGAGGGCGTGTCCGGCACCTGGAAGCGGCTGACCGAGAACGTCAACGAGCTGGCCGGGAACCTGACCCGGCAGGTCCGCGCGATCGCCGAGGTGACCAGTGCGGTGGCCGCCGGCGACCTCACCGGGTCGATCTCGGTCGAGGCCCAGGGCGAGGTCGCGGAGCTCAAGGACAACATCAACGCCATGGTCCAGTCGCTGCGCGAGACCATCCGGGCGAACCAGCAGCAGGACTGGCTGAAGTCCAACCTGGCCCGCATCGCCGGCATGATGCAGGGCCACCGAGATCTGGCTGTCGTCGCGGAACTGATCATGGATGCGCTCGCGCCGCTGGTGCGCGCGCAGCACGGCACGTTCTTCCTGTCCGAGATGGCCGACGGGGACACCCGGCTGCGGCTGATCGCCGGCTACGGCCTGCGCGCCGACAAGGAGGCGCCGCTGCAGTACCTGCTGGGCCAGTCGCTGATCGGCCAGGTGGCCAAGAGCAAGCGGTCCATCGTCGTGGCGGACCTACCCGAGGGTTACGTCAAGATCAACTCGGGGCTGGGCGAGGCGTCGCCGTCCAACCTGGCCGTGCTGCCGATCCTGTTCGAGGGCCAGGTGCTGGGCGTCATCGAGCTGGCCTCGTTCACGACGTTCACTCCGGTGCAGACCGACTTCCTGGAGCAGCTCACCGAGACGCTCGGCGTCAACGTCAACACGATCGTGGCCAACGCGCGGACCGACGCCCTGCTGAACGAGTCGCAGCGGCTGACCGCCGAGCTGCAGGCCCGTTCGGTGGAGCTGCAGGCTCAGCAGGAAGAGCTGCAGCGCTCCAACGCGGACCTGGAGGACAAGGCCGAGCAGCTCGCCCGGCAGAACAGCGACATCGAGACGAAGAACGCCGAGATTGAGCAGGCCCGGCAGGAGATCGAGGAACGCGCCCAGCAGCTGGCGCTGGCCTCGAAGTACAAGTCGCAGTTCCTGGCCAACATGTCGCACGAGCTGCGCACCCCGCTGAACAGCCTGCTCATCCTGGCCCGGCTGCTGGCCCAGAACCCGGGCCGGAACCTCACCGCGAAGCAGGTCGAGTACGCCAACGTCATCCACTCGGCCGGGTCGGACCTGCTCCAGCTGATCAACGACATCCTGGACCTGTCCAAGGTCGAGGCGGGCCGGATGGACGTCACCCCCGAGCGGTTCACCTTGCGCGCGCTGCTGGAGGACGTCCGGGCCACTTTCCAGCCGCTGACCGCGGAGAAGGGCCTGACCTTCGCGGTCGAGCCTGCCCCCGAAGCGCCCGGCGAGCTGTTCACCGACCGGCAGCGGCTGCGCCAGGTGCTCGGCAACCTGCTGTCCAACGCGGTCAAGTTCACCCCCCGGGGCCAGGTCCTGCTGCGGGTCGCCCCGAGTGGGGAGGTGGCCCCGGACGGAAGTTCCATGGTGGCGTTCTCGGTCACCGACACCGGCATCGGCATCGCCCCGGAGAACCTGGACGCGATCTTCGGGGCGTTCCAGCAGGGCGACGGCACGCTCAGCCGCCGCTACGGTGGCACCGGGCTGGGGCTGTCGATCGCCCGCGAGGTTGGCGCGCTGCTCGGCGGGGACATTACGGCCGAAAGCGCCCTGGGCCAGGGCAGCACCTTCACCCTGCATGCCCCGGGCTCATTGCCCGGCGCGGCAGAGGCCGTCGAGACCCAGGAGCCGCAAGCCCAGGGA
>Ga0302220_10000596_pt1 | contig 30042 bp, 17 predicted proteins | sample II_Palsa_E1_3_FD_194572 | JGI IMG/M metagenome (GOLD analysis project Ga0302220, IMG submission 194572) | Peat permafrost microbial communities from Stordalen Mire near Abisko, Sweden - II_Palsa_E1_3 | ecosystem: Environmental > Terrestrial > Soil > Palsa > Peat permafrost | place: Sweden...
ATGCCCGATGGCTGCATTGTTGGTAATGGCCGGGCCACTGGTTACCAGGGTACCACCGACCACGTACTGGCTTTGGTCGTTCGTCAGATGCCCATTCAACGATGAACCACCGCCCACGATAATCCCACCAGGATCGCTATTCAGAGCCACATCGGTCGTGGTCGTGGTGGTGCTGTCGTAAACAATGAAATTGCTTATCGTGCGGGACATCAAGTCCGTATTGAAAGCGGCAATGGCGGCATTGAGTTGCAAATACAGCGGCTGATTGGCCTGAGTCCAGGCATCCAGGGCCGCCTGATAGGTCGTTTGATTATTGTTGTATTGAGCCAACGTGGGTTGCGGAGCGGGCGCGGCAATGCCAAACAAACCCCAGATGGCGTCACCGGAGCCATAGAGGTAGAGGGCGCTATAGTCATAACAGCTACCATGATCGCCACCCGTACACACGGTAGTAGCGGGCAGGTACGCGTTGCCTATAACCGGTTTGCTGCGGCCATCCAGCGTATCGGGGCCAGCCGCGATGGTGGTGGTGCCGTTGAGTCGCGTTACGGACTTGCTAAACGCAAAGGGCGGCCCGAATGCACTCAGCGGATACGTCGCCGAATCCACGATCATGTATTTGTCCGGCGTACTGTCGCCAGTGATCCACGGGTACTGCGTGCCTCCTATCGACGTATTGTTCCTGGCATCGTAGAAGACCACCGAGCCTGGATCGATTTGAACGGTCGAACCTTCAAAGGTGTAATAAACCGAATGCTGATCCGGCGTCGTTACCTGGGTGCTCGAGAAATTCGCATTGGCGTTGTGCAGCTCGGCGACATTGAAGGTCGCGTTGCCACCTACGTTGATCTCGGCACCGTTGTTGAGCAGGCTGGCCGCCTGACCGGTGGCATGATGGTTGCCGTCGAGCACACTGCCCACGTTGAGATCGCCGCTGGCGTAGATCAACGCCTGGTTCTGATTGACGATAGTCGGCGCAGCCAGATCCATATCGCCGCGTGATGCGATGACGCCGCCGATGCCCGTCGTGGGGTCAGCATCGTTCACGATACTGTTGCTTGCACCGATAGCGACATGGTCGCCGTAGATCTGCCCGGTATTGATCACGTCGGTCGCGGTAAGCGTGGTGTCACCGCCGTTGATCAGGCCCGCGTTGGTGATGCTTTGGTCGGCGTGCACCACGGTACTGGCGCCGCTCATGATCTGACCGCTGGCCTGGTTGGTCAAATTCCGGCTGGTCATCGACAGTGCATTACCCGCCGAAAACGTGCCACTGTTGACGATATCGCCACTGATGCTGACATTGAGATCGTGATTGGCCAATACATTGCCGGTATTGGTGAAATCCGAAGACAGATACAAGCCCAGATCACCCTGCGACTGCACCGTGCCGTCGCCGGAAAGCGTGTTCGCAGTGATTGACATATTCTGCCCGGCGCTCAACAGGCCGATGGTGTTGGAGATGCTTCCCGCGTTGACGATAACCGCTCCAGTGGACTGCACCGAGCCCGCTGCATTGTTCAACGCATTCGCACTGATCGTTACGTTCTGGTCGGCACGAATGGAACCCTGGCTGTTGTCCAGCGCCCCTGCATTGAGCACGACGTTGCTGCCCTCCATGCCATGCGTGAGTCCAGTGATGGCATCGACGTTGCCATCGTCGGTTTGCGCATTGATCAACTGGTCGCCACTGGCCGTCAACGTACCCCCCGCGTGGATGGCGCCGGCGGTGTTGTTGAGCGTGCCGGCAGCTAACGTGACATCGCCGTTACCTGCAAGGGTGCCGCCAGAGTTATCGAGGCTGGCGCCCTGATAACTCAAACTATTACCCGCCAGCAGACGGCCATTCGCATTGGCGAGTGCGGCGCCCGACAGCACCAGATTCTGGCCCGACAGGATGCCACCACTATTGATCAGCGCGGCGCTACCCGTCGCGATCTGCAACGATTGATTGGCAACCAGCGCGCCCTGGGTGTTGTCAAACAGCTGATTGCCGCTGTCGAGATTGATCGTGCCGATCGCCTGGACCAGGCCGCCACTATTGGTGAACGCACCTGTCGTGCCAGAGATATTCTGACCGGCACCGAGGACACCACCGTTATTGTTGAAGGCGCCCGCCGTAAGGTGCACGTTGTTGCCCGCAAGGGTGCCCTGACTATTGTTTATCTGGGCTGCCGAAATCTGCACCAGCTGATTGGCGACTACGATGCCATTGCTGTCGTCAAATACCTGAGCGCCGCTGTCGAGCTTTATGCTGCCTACGGCCTGTACGGAGCCGCCCGCATTGGTAAACGCACCAACGGAACCGCTGAGATCCTGACCGGCTGCAAGCACGCCAGCGCTATTGTCAAAAGCGCCCACATCGAGATTCAGGTTATTCGCGGAAATGGTGCCCTGGGTATTGTTTACCTGGCGCGCACTCAGCCCAAGCGCACTGGCGGCAGCAAGTTGCCCTTTGCTGTTGTCGAAGGAGCCCGCCGCCGTGAGGTAGGTATCGGAGCCGGTCGATCCGAGCGTGCCGCTCTGATTGAGCAAGTCACCGGCACTGGTAACTCGTGTCGCGCCGCTGCCGACGATAGCGCCACCGGTATTATCGAGCGTACCGAGGGTAGTAGTGACATTCAGCTGTTTGCCGCCAATCTGGCCACCGTTGCGATTGAGCAGGCTGCCTGCCGTGATCTGCGTGCTCAGCGCACCGCTCAATGTGCCGCCGGTGTTATTCAACGCACCAGTCGTACTCAACACCACATTGCCCTGCGAGCTTCCGAGGGTGCCGCCGGTATTGTCCAGAGTTGTTGCCGTAACGTGCGTATCGCGCGTGCCCACCAGCAGACCACCGCCACCGTTGGTCAACGTGCTGGCGGTGACACCCAGCGTGCCACCGGCCAAAGCCTGGCCGCCGACGTTGATCAACGCGCCGGTATTCAAAAGAAGATTGCTGCCACTTGAAATCGTGCCGGCGCTATTGTTGATGCGCGAGGCATCCAGATTAAGCGCGGCGTTACTGGCGATGGTACCGCCCCGATTATCCAGCGCACCGCCGAGATTCAAACTCACTTGTTGCGCCGACAAGCTGGCATTGCGATTGTTCAGATCGCCAGCCAAGTTCAAATGCAACGCGCTGCCGCCAGTAACGGTTCCACCTGCCAGCTGCGCCTGCGCTGCATTCAGCGAAATCTGATCCGCATACAGACCGCCACTATTGCTCAAGCCAGCATCGGCCGTGATGGACATCGCGCCACCCGCCGTCACCTGACCTGCGCTATTCACGCCGGCCGCGAAGGTGCCACTCTGCGCGACGCTCGCGCCGTGCACCGTGAGGTTACCCCCCGCCAGAGCTACGCCGCCATTGACAAGCTGACTGCCGGCGACCAGTACCGCGTGGGTACCTGCGCCTAGCGAACCTTGATTATTGAGCTGCTGAGTTGCCGCCATGCTGAGGGTCGTGGTCGAAGCGACACCTCCCTGGTTGTCGAGATTGAGTGCATTGACCGTAACCCCGGCGCCCTGCAGCTGGCTACCGGCAGAGAAATTGGCATCGCCACCGCTCGTCAACGTCAATACGCCACCGGCCGCCGTGTTTCCGCTCTGATCGAACGGGCCTGCGACATGGGCATTGAGATTGCCAGCCGCCGACAACGTTCCGCTCTGCACCAGGCTCGCTGCAGTCGCGCTTAGTTGTCCCGTCGACGTCGCACTGCCGCTATTGTTGATAGCTCCGCCAGCGCTCAGGGTCGTTAACGAACTTCCACTGATACTTCCGCTGTTCGCCAGTTGTCCGGCAGCGCTGACACCAAGGCTGCCATTGGCAGCTATCGCACCCTGATTGTTCACGTTGGCTGCGTTGAGACTGACGTTTTGCGCCGCCTGGACCCGACCGCTGGCAGCAATCGTCACATCGCCATTGTTCGATAACTGCACGTCGCCGGTCAGCGCCGAAACAGTGCCCGCCATATTTACGCCGACGCCCTGCTCTGTGCCCACCATGCGCACCGCATTGGCGTACATGCCGCCAAGCGCCGAAACGTCCAAGGCCACCTGTGGAGCAGTACCCGAGGGAGTGGCAGCTCCTACTACAGCGTCGTTGGCATATGCAATCTGGTTGGCCCCGGTAGTGGCGTTGGCGTTCTGAGCCCACACCTCGCCATTGATCTGTATCGAGCGCGCGATCAGGTCGATCTGTTGCGCGCCACGCGCATCGATGCCCTGCCCGCCCACCGTGATCGCACCCTGGCTCACGTTGAACCCTGTCACTGCTCCGTTCGGCCCGACCTGCGATGCACCGGTAGTCAGGGTCACTCGCGGCGTATTGATGAAGCCTGCGCCATCGGTGTAGATGCCAGCCGGGTTGGCGAGAATCACATTGGCTGCGTTACCTGCAACCTCAGTGACACCGTTGATCTGTGATGGATTGCCCGAGGTGACCTCGTTGAGGATGGTCCCGGCGGCTCGATTTCCGAGAAACGGATTGCCCTGCACCGTCCCGGCAATCTGCGTCTTGCTGTTCGCGCCGCTGTTGTTGAGCACCACGCCTGACGTACCGACGTTGTACTGGGTGAAATTGTTGTGCGATACACCCGCTGCGTTCGGCGCGACAATATTGACTACCGGCACACCATTACCAGCCACACTAACCACTGGGTGCGCGCCGGCAGCGTTCTTGTCCACAACAATGGGTAACGTCGACTGCGCCAGGGATTCTGTCATGCCTGCCACACCGACTAACTGCGCAATGGCCAAGGCCAGGAGTGTTCGGCGCAATGGATGCCGGATCTGACTCGATGTCTTGGAGCGATTGCCGCGATGGGTTGAGGCTTGCATAGTGATCTTCCTGACAAAAAAAGGTGCACGCCGAGACTCGGCGCCGTTGCAATGAAAATCTCAGAGATCCGCTGACAGTTGCGCCATCACATTGGGATGGCCGCCAGGCATGGCATCGGGCCGCTTTAGCGCCCAGCCCGCCGAAATTTGGTAGTTGAACGCACCGAGCCAAGTGCCCGAACCCCACGGCAAACGGCCACGCACGCCCAGCGCCGTGCCGATCAATTCAGTGCCAGTGAGATAACGTGTGTTGGGGCCGTACACGCGTCCGGCATCCAGGGCGACGAACGGCTGCTGATTCCACAACGAGGTATTCAGTTCATTGCGCCACGCCCAACCGCTTTCGGCAGCAAGAGTGTATTGACCGTCAAAACCACGCACGCTGTACGGTGTACCGATGACGAAGTCATCATTGGGCACCAATCGACTGTTGGCGCGCTGAAAGTTCATGGAACCGACGTATTGGATCGGTAACCCAGCCACCGGCGTGCTCAGCTGAAGATTGCCTACCCACATGCGCTCTCGACCATCCCAGGCAGGATCGTCAAGCACCAGGCCCGGGTCTTTGGTCAAGCCACCCAACGTACCTCGCCAGCCAATACTCCCACTAAGCACTGCACGTCCCATGTAGTGAGTCGCGCTCAGATCAAACTCAAAGCCGGTAACGTCGCGATGCTGGACATTCAACGCCTCGCCATTGAGTTCGGCCGTGGTCATCTTGTGGAAAATCGACACTGAGACGCCCGTGCGTGTCGACGCGTTTCGAAACGGTACGAACGAGAAACCCGAGTCCACTTCAGTAGTGTCGCCGGTGTTGATGAGCGGCTCGCCAAAACCGGGGGAAGTCTGCACATAATGCGATTGACTTGCGCTGGCAAAAAGTGATGCGTAGCCGACAGGTATGTTCCAGTTAAGGCTATCGCTGTGCGCTCCACGATCGCGACCGGCATAGTGGGCGCTGGTATTGCCGGACAAGGTCAATTGATCGTAGAGAAAAAATGGCGAGTCGATCGTCAGCGAGCCATTCAACTCTGTGCGGCCAGTAGTGTTCATGCCGTAGTTGTCAGCGCCGAGCGTCACATGCCATCGCTTTGCTGGCGCAGGCTTGACGACAATATCGGTCACACCCGCCTCGTTGCCCGGCACCAGATCGACGCTGGTATCCGCCTGCCCTGCCAAGCGGCGAATTGACTCGATCGCTTGATCGATATCACGCTGGTTGTAGATTTCGCCGGGATGCGTGGGAATGACCGGCCGTGAGGTGCCAATAGCCGATGCGACGCTGCTGTCAACGCGAATTTGGCCGACACGCCCCGGCACCACCTGCAAGGTCAGCAGACCTGCGCCGAGGTTTTGCTGCGGCATAAGGACGCGCGATGATGTAGCCACGACGAATAAGCTCGTTGTTGGCTGCGTCCTGAATTTGCTTGAGTGCAGACTTGCCGATGCATTGCCCTCTGACCGGCGCCAAAAATCGCGGCAGCCAGTCGAATGCATTACCACTCAGATGAACTTCATTGATCTGAAAGCAAGGCTTGTCCCTGGTGAGCGTAGCTAGGTCAATCGACGAATTCGATCGCGTAGCCTGCAATTCATCCGGACGCTCGTTGGCCTGCGCCCTTACTCGGCGCTGTTGTTCATCCTGGCGCTGCTGGATATCCACGCCGGGTTGACCGCCCTGCGGCGGATCGGCAGCGAATGCGTGGAAACTGCTGAACGCTGACAGAGCCAAGGCGAACGGTGGACCACACCACCGTACGCGCGATCTACTTTTATTCCTGAGCACGTTCCGTCGCCAAGCATCCTTTGATGCCTGTCATTGCAACATGGTCAAATTCCAGGAGGAATAAGACAATTCCGAAAATCGTTTTGCCGATCGTCGCGCTTAGACTGCCGTGAATCCTTCTATCCGTGGCTACTACCTGTAGTCGTCGTTCACGAATCGAGGCTGTGATTGTTAATGAGAATCACCACGCTCCTGAACTTTGCATCCTCAGCCACCAGGGCCGCCAGTACCGCTGGATGTTCCAAGATGCAGCTCTTTATCGAATGCCTCATTGACATCGCAGTACGGCGCTTTCGCTGAAGTCGTCTTCTCTGCCTTGAAGTAGAACGAAGGCCAACCCGGATCGCCGTCTGCATTTTCTGCAAGCATGTAATAGTCGAAATGGACGGTCGCCGCGTCTGCGTAACTCTCTCCGAGATCGCGGCGGGCCACTATCAACTGTGCAGGGCGATTGTCGGCAGCGGCAAGCAAGCGAAAATCCTGCAGCACACAATCCGCGCCGCCACTGACAGTCAGTTCGAACTGCTCTTTCTCGTCACCTTTCTGCCGACTGAACATCGGAACCAGGTTCCATGCACCCAGCTTTCCGTCGACCTTGTTGCGCATGTACAAGGTAACGAGATCAAAGCCGTGCGCATTGAAATTCTCGCGCCATGCGCGGAAACCGAGCAACTCGTGTCCCTGCAGACGAAGACTGTTCAGGCCGTTATTGATGGGCAAGACCTTGTAGCCAACCAGATCGCCAGCCCGCGCCGAGACACCTGCAACGCTCAGGGCCAGCAAGACACCTGAAAGCACTGCACGTAGAAAGGGTGAGCGCTGCCGACTCGGAGAGTTATTAGTCATCTTCGCCGCCACTGCAGCCGACATCGCCAGCTCCCATGTGATCAAAACCAGTAATCATGACCACCGTCTGATCGCCACCAGGATGCTGCACGTCCGTATCGATGACGTTCTCAGGAACATCCGCGTGTATATGCGCTGCGTCCAGTTTGTACGCGCTGGCCACAGGGAGCCTGAAGGCCCTGCGCGCTTCCTGTTCGCTGAAAGTGCCCTTGAGCGTGATGACCACTTGTTGAAGGTCACCGTGCTCCCAATGCAGCTCCACGTCGGTGGCGAACGGATGTACCTTTGCAGCCAATGCCTTGGGAAAGGCAGGACCCTCGTCATAGGCGCGAGTATTGCTGCATGCGTCGCCTTTGTTCTTGTATCCCTTCAAAGCGCAATTGAAGCGCTTGTCGCGATAATCGAGGTTTTTTTCCATGAAGCATCCGAAATCACTCACTGACATACGTGGCCACGTCAGGACATTGATGCTGGCCGGCGCAAGTTCAGTGCCTGACGCCTTGGTCACCGGAAGGCAAAGCATAAGAAGAAAAACGCAGATCACTGATCTGAACATGGTGTGCCTCTGAAGAGTTTCTGATTTATTCGATAGCGAAGCATGAAGATCGGAGTTGAATCCGGCCAAGTGTGTTGCCTTGACTGACTCTTTTATGGAAAGGGATTGAACAGACCCGTTAGCAGAAGAATCATCAAGACGGCCGTCACCAGCGCAAACTCGCCTAGAAGCACCAGAATACCTATGCCGAGAGCCTTCCAATTCGACACAAAGGTCGCTCCGACAGTTCTATGCACTGATATCGACAACCCTTGAGCGTGCCGCGCATACGCGATGGTCGCCGCCAATGCGCCGATCGCCATCCCGCGAAATCCTGCATCACCAGCCCTTCCCCAAAATGCCGTGGCCAGGAAAGTTACGACCCCCATCGCAAGCGTAGCCAGAGCCGAAAAAAATAGTTGCTGCCGGGCCAATTTTTGATGACCCAGCCGCCGCGAATTCAGGGCCAGCAAGACGCCGCCAGCCAATGGACCGCCACAGAACGTTGCCCAGCCGATACCTGCGATCTTGAACAACTTGTAGGTGGGAACGTTGAAAGACGGTAGTGCGTGAGGTGATTCGTCAGAGGGGGCACGGGCATCAACACGGCTTTTGAGCGGCGGAGGTAGCATAAGTTCAGGTTATCTCGGACTTGTCAGGATCGCAGCCACGCGCGGAGCCATCCCGCGAGCATGGAAACACGATTGAGTATCTGCCTGGGGACTACCCGGCGAATATACGAAAATTCTGAAAAACTCCACTGGCTCGGGACTTTCTCAGATCTCAAGAGGTCTGGCGTCTGTCTCTTGACCCTGGTTAGCCGGGAACGCCTCTGCAGACCGCTGTCTCAATTGCGATGTGACCATGATTGGACTGCTCGTTCACGTAAACCGACCGTGACAGAAGTGATCGCGACGATCAGGCTTGCTACTCTTTGGCGCCCACCCACCGAGATTTTTCATGTCAGCCATCGACGGCATTCACACCATTGACACCGGCTTCGTACGACCGAAGTTCGACGCGGCCTATCTGCTCGTGGAAGCCGGACGCGGCGCGTTCGTCGATTGCGGTACCAACCACTCGGTACCGCGCATGTTGGCGGCGCTTGAACAAGCGAAACTCACGTCGGCAGACGTCGACTGGTTGATTCTCACCCATGTGCACCTGGATCACGCCGGTGGCGCGGGTGAACTGATCTCACGCCTGCCGAACGCCAGGCTTGTGGTGCACCCGCGCGGAGCACGCCATATGATCGACCCGTCGCAGCTATGGGCCGGCGCGAGCGCGGTTTACGGTGAAGCGGTGATGGAACAGACCTACGGACGGTTGCGGCCTATTCCAGCCGACCGCGTGATCGAAGCGCCGGACGGGCACGTCGTCGTTCTGGCCGGACGGGCGCTACATTGCATCGACACACCTGGCCACGCGAAGCATCACCTCACCGTTTACGATACCCGCGCGAACGTATGTTTTACGGGCGATGTGTTCGGTCTTTCTTATCGGGAATTCGACACGGCGAACGGGCCCTTCATCCTCCCCACTACCTCTCCGGTACAGTTTGATCCCGATGCACTGCACAATTCGATCGACCGCTTGCTCGCGTTACGCCCGGGAGCGATGTACCTAACCCACTACAACCGCGTCGAAGATGTCGAAAGGCTCGCTGCTGACCTGCACGTACAGATCGATGCAATGGTGGCATTGGCGCTCGCAGCACAAGATAAACCTGATCGGCACGTCGCGTTGATAGAGCTACTTACCGAGCTCTACGCCACCCGCGCGGAAGCGCATGGCTGGACCCAGGGCCGCGATGCATTGCGTCAGTTGCTCGCCATGGATATCGAATTGAATGCGCAAGGCCTTGAAGTGTGGCTGGATCGCCGACACCGCTAGATGTGTCACTGGGCTCAGCCAATCGCGTGGATATCCACCGGCCGATGAACACAGTGAATGTGTTTACGGGCCGTCCGTCGAACGAGCCCGCTCGGCTCGCTCCAGCTCAAGCAACTTGAGCAGGTCTTCATCATTGAAATGAAAGGCCAGCTCGGGGGGCAGCGGCCGCGATAAATCAGGCAGTTCGCTAAGCTGATAAAGAATGTTGTCGGAGTCGAATTCCTCGATGCGTGTCAGCTCGGGCTCCAGTTCGCTCATGGGCGTAACGACCGTGTAGCCATTGCGTATCTTGGCAAAACTTTCCAGGGACTGGGCGCAGCTCTCGCATCCCTTATTTGCGCCTTGCAACCAAAGACGGTAAGCATCCACCCGCCGCCCTTCCATGTCAGCCAGTTGTCCGAGAGCGGCGTACGCTCCCGCGTGGCCCTGACTCAATGCGCAGTCCAACATGGCCTTGCCGACGGGCCGTAGTTCCTTCGACTGTATGACGATGGTTGTACCCACCAGTTCCATGGCCTCCGGGCTACCGCGCTGGATGGCTTGGTCAAGCAATTCATACATCGTCTTGTCGTCGCGACCAAAGAGGTAGGTTGCGTATTTGTATGCGGCAAGCGGAATGCCCTGCCTGACGAGGCTCTCGAGATGAGAGACAGCCGTCTCGTGTGATTCGCCGGCTTTCGGATAGCGTAACGACCATACGCTGTCCACATAAACGGCTTTCCAACTCCCCGCTTTAACAGCGGAAGCCAACAAACTCTCCCGTTTTTGTTTGTGTCCCGCATCGTCCCAGAAGTTCTGGATGCGGTCGCCTTTAGCGCCGTACTCGACAAAGTCGCTGAATGCACGCGAAGCGGCCGCACTGTCTTGCGGCGTGTAGTCGCTGGCATTGCTGCAGACAAAAGGTTTGCCCCGGAATTGACCGATCAGCTCCGCATTGTTTTCGTCCGAGCTCACACCCTCCCAAGCCGGGGAGTTATTGAAGCGAGTCAGCTGCGCCTGAAGTGATTGTGCCGATAATGCAGAACTCGCCAAGGCAGCGAGTAAAACGCATGACCATAGAAAAAATCGCATGGAACTGAAACCTCATTGGGTGCAAGTAACCCACGTTCGTTTTGGTCAGATGTAGCGAGTTGACCGAGCCTGCGGGGAACCTCCGATTTCTAACGGGAAGGCTACCGCCCCACATAGCTTTTACCATCCAAAACTGCAGCTATCATGTGCGCTGGTTGCCCAGGCAAATGCATAGCTCAAAAGAAACAGAAGCACTGGTACGGGCACAAAAAGAGTGGCCAACAGGCGCCAGAACCTGACTGCAGTCCATCTTCCCTGTTGCCAGCAGAAATAGCCCAGACCGCCAAGTCCAACCAAAGCCAGGGGCCAAATTTCCTTCGCAATGAGCAGAACACCGAGGACGCCGATTGCGCCCCAAGTAACGGCGTCAGCGAGGCCGTCGAAGAAGGAAGTGAATGCCGAGTGCGGGCATGCGTACAAATAGTGGCCAGTGAGACAGGCCCAAAGAACGATTAGCAACGCAAGGATGCCAAGAGCAAACCTGCATAATCCAAGGATAAGTTTCATAAGGCTAAAGTGCTGTGGTTAGTTGCCTGATGGGTTGCTAGGGCGCTACGTTTTTTGACCTCGCCAATGGTCGCCCACGAAACCTCCTGAGATGCCATCGTGCACCGAGGTTACGTTAGCGACAAGGTGTTACAGCCTGACCCGGGCTCATGGGCTTACTCTGAGAGGCGATAGGATCAAAGTCTATTCGTTACAACGAGAGCAACATATAAGATTTGTCTTAAAAATCGAGGCTGAATTTCAGCAGGAAAGACTCATTTGACAGAGAATCCTGCCTCGTGCCTCAGTCATTTTTACGCGCCTTGTCAGCACACTGATCTCGGAGTTACGGCGGATGGAGTCAGTACCGGTGGATCTCTGCATTGTCTACCGAATAAGCGGCACGCAAGCTGGACGTGACGATCAGCTCAGGCCAATCGCGTCCCATTGGGTATCGGCCGCTCGATCGCCGTGATCACCACGCCGTCGTCGGTATGAAAGCCGGTAAGCAGGAACTGCGAGCGAAACGGGCCAATCTGTTTTTCAGGGAAGTTGATAACGCCCACGACCTGGCGCCCGACCAGATCCTGGGCCTTGTACAGCGCGGCAATCTGCGCGCTGGTTTTCTTCTCGCCGTAGGGTCCAAAATCCACCCACACTTTCCACGCCGGCTTGCGCGCTTCGGGAAACGGTTCCACCTTCGTCACGGTACCGGCAACGATCAATACCTTGTCGAAATCAGCCCAGCTGATTTCTGCTGTGTCTTGCGAATGATGTTCGCTCATCCTTCCAGTCTCGTCTTGAACCAATCGTTGCTTTGATGCCACCAGTAGCTGGCTTGCGCGCCAATAAAGCCCAGCGGGCGGTGGGTGCTATCCAGACCGTAGTTGGAAAACTGCTTCCAGCCCTCGTCGTCACCGGCTATTGCTGCGGCCAGCAACTCACCGGCCGCACATGTCGGCGCAACGCCGTGGCCGCCAAACGCCTGCGCCCACCACAGCCCGTCGCCACTGCTTCCGATTTGCGGCATCTGGTGGCGCGCATAGCTCATCAATCCCGACCATGCGTAGTCGATCTTCACACCTTTCAGCTGTGGAAACACCCGCAACAAGTCATGCCCGAGTAGCTTTTTCACGGCATTCGGCGACCGATTTTGCACGGAAATGCGGCCGCCCCATAGCAACCGCGTATCCGGCAAGGGGCGGTAATAGTCGAACGCAAAGCGGCTGTCGTAAACCGCGGCACGCGTGTGCAGGCAGGTGTCGAGACGATCGCCCAGCGGCTCCGTTGCCATCACGTAGGTGGCTATCGGCAGGATCGCGCGATCGATCTTTTTTTGCAGACCGGCCAGATAGCCACCGCAGGCCAATACCACCTGGTCTGCCAGCAATTTACCGTGTGCCGTACTGAGGCGCCAGCGCGTGCCCTCGCGGCGCAATCGCCATACAGCGCTGTCTTCGTGAATGCGTACACCCTGCCCTGCTGCTGCCGAAGCCAGGCCAATTGCATAGTTCAGCGGATGCAGATGCAGCGCGTGACGTTCGTACAAACCATCGTAGTAGCGCTCGCTGCGCACACGTTCGCGCAGTTCTTGTTGAGGCAGCCACTCCCAATGTGTGTCAAAGTGCTCAGCTAGCATCTGCTGTCGTTTGCGCAATACACCTGGATCACGAAACCAGTTGGCCCAGATCACACCCTGTTCAACCATGTCGCAGGCGATGCTGTATTTCGTTGCCCGTTGACGAATGCGCTCGACGGCTGCCGTGGTGAGCAGGAACAGTGCGCGCGCGCGCTGCCCGCCCAACTGATCGAGCAGCGTCCGCTCACCCAGCGAGTAACCTCCAAAAACGAAACCGCCGTTACGGCCGGAAGCTCCGAAACCGATCTGTTCGCGCTCCAGCAAGACCACGTCTTGTACGCCGCGTTCGGCCAGTCCGAGCGCCGTGTTCAGACCGGCATAGCCACCGCCAACGATCGCTACGCGTGTTTCTTGCTGGCCCTGCAAGGGTGTGTACGGTTCATACGGCATAGCCGTAGCGCGGTAATAGGAAGGCGTCGGGGGCTGCTTCATGCTTGGGCGTCTGCTGGTGGCACTCAAGGGCGACGACTGAGCATAGCGCGGCTTATTCGACCAGGCTCACACCCAGCGGCCGTTGGTCGCCGCGACCGTGATCGTCTACAACGCGCACGTTGTACTTGCCTGCAGCTGGAGGCTGCCAGAACAAGGATTCGCCCGGCTTGCTGCTGCCGATGTAGGCTTCGTCGACGAACCAGTACAGAGTGCGCGTATCGGCATCGGCTGTCACTGTGAATGCAATGCGCTCCATCCCCTGCTGCTGAAGGCGCAGTGCATACGTGCTGCCACGCAATGGCGAGGTGATTTGCGGCGGGTCGCCAGCTGCCTGACCGGCGCCGGTACAGGAGGGATTCTGCGGCGGCTTGCGCCGTGGAATGCCGGCCTGCGCAAACACCTGCTGCAGATCGGACGGCCAGAATTCGTAGACTTCCACATGTGTCTGCTTACCGGCATAAGGCGGGCACGCAGGCTGGCGGGTGGCGTCATCGATCACCACCGGGCGATGCACGTTGCTCACCTTGATCGGCGACTTGCCGGGAATGAACCAGGTCCAACCCTTCTGCGGACACCACTGGTTCGGCAATTCGCCACTGGCCAGGCAGATCTCCACGCGCTTGAGGTGGGCCGGCATGTGCCGAATGGGCTCCTGCAGGTGCGGGTGTTCCGCATGCACGGCATCGACAATCTGGAAGAACAGCGGCGCCGCCGCTTCCGCTCCAACGAAGGCCGGGTTGCCGGTGCTGTCGAAATTGCCCACCCACACCACCAACACGTAGGGGCCGAAGCTGCCAGCCGTCCACGCATCGCGGAACGCCCAAGACGTGCCGGTCTTCCAGTACACCGGCCACGGCATGGGCTGCGCGCCGGTGGTTTCGTCAGGACGTGGATTTTGCCGAAGCATGTCCATCACCATGAAGCTGGCTTCGTCACTGAGCAAGCGCGTGCCGACTGTCGGTGGATCGTCCGCGCGCAGTCGCAAAGGTTGCAGCACGCCACGATTGGCCAGCATCGCGTACAGGCCCGCCAGTTCCTGCATGGTGACTTCACCACCACCGAGCACCAGTGCCAGACCGTAGTGCTGCTCACTCGCCATGTGGCTGATGCGAGCCTGCCGCAGAAAATCGTAAAGATTGGGATGCTGTAGTTGCGAGGCAACCCACACCGCAGGAATATTGCGGCTGCGTATCAGCGCCTGCGTTGCGGTGATCGGCCCCAGGAAGTGGCCGTCGAAATTCTCTGGTGTGTACGGGCCAAACGCGGTCGGCACATCGCGCAATACCGTCTGCGGATGCAGCACACCCTGATCGAACCCAAGCGCGTAGATGAAAGGCTTCAAGGTCGAACCGGGCGAACGTTTCGCCAGCGTGCCGTTGACTTGCCCCTGGATCGATGAATCGGTGTAGTTCACCGAGCCGACCATCGCCTTGACGCCCATGTCGCGTGTATCGACCAGAATCGCCGCTGTATTGCGGATACCGCGCGACGCGTTGCGCTGCACGTAACGCGACATCTGCTGTTCAAGCGCGTGCTGCAAATTGAGATCGATGGTGGTAACGAGCTTTGCCGAGTCTGTACCGGCCGTATTGTGCTGTGTGGCGAGAGCCTGCTCCACGGCGTGTGGCGCTTCGAAAGGCAACTGCGACAGTGGACGAAGATTCAGTGGAAGCGCGAACAATGGTTTCTGTGCCACGTCTTGCGGATGCCGTTGCAGCCAACGCGCATACAGTCGGTTGCGTGCCAGTGCCAGCGATGGATTGATCATCGCATCGTCGGCACCACGCGTCGCGTGCAGGCGCCGCGCCGGATCCTGCGGTACCACCGCCAAGGTCAGCGCTTCGGGCAGTGTGAGTTGATCCGGTGGCTTGTCGAAATACGCAAGACTCGCGGCACCGACGCCTTCCACGTTGCGACCATACGGCGCATCGTTGAGATAAGCCTCGAGAATGTCGCGCTTCGAATAGAACAGCTCGAGCTGTATTGCGCGCGCCAACTGTCGCAGTTTGCCTCCGGGCGTGCGCGTATTGAGCTGCCACATCAAACGCGCCAGCTGCATGGTGATGGTCGAGCCGCCTTGAGGGTGACCATGCCGCGCATAGGTAACCCATGCACCGCGCAGCAATCCATACGGATTGAAGCCAGCATGCAAGTAATACCAACGGTCCTCATGCAGTAGGACACCCTCGACCAGTTGCGGCGAGATGTCTTTCAGTGGCACCCACAGTCGATAGCGATCATCACTGGCCAGAGTGAGCCGCAATAGATGATCGTGATCGTCGTAGACCGCTGTGGACGACGGCAGCCAGCCGCGCAAGGGCGGATGCGGCCACAATCGGCAGCCGATCAATATCGCGGCGATCAACGCGAATCCGACCAGCCAGTTCTGCCAGCGCTGGAGTAGGCGTTTTAGTGTCTGGAACATGGCTTTAGGGCGAGCACCCGCCCCTCACCCCAGCCCTCTCCCCAAAGGGGAGAGAGGGCAAGGCCCCGTCTTCATGATGGGGAGAACGGGCTTTGGGCGGCTGATCACGGCTTTTGCGTCACGGTCAGACTGGAACCACCAGGTGAACGGGCCTGGATGGCGCGGTCGTACATCGATTCGCCATAGGCTGGCGGCACGATGAACTTGCCGGCATTGGTCGCCTTGATGCGGTAGACGAACTCGCGCACGTCGGGTGTTGCGGTGCCATAGATCACGACACGATCCTCACGGATATCCGCGTATTCCGGCTCCCACGTCGAGCTGGAAAGACCGACCGGCGAACGCCATGCCTCCGGCTTGACCTCGCTGTCGCCACCCTGATCGCTATTCTGGTCGCTCGTGTCCGACGAGCTGTCGGCAGGCTGACCGGTGGCCGCCGGCGGTGGCTGGATCACCGGCTCGAACCCACCCGGCAGCAGATCGACAATGGCCACGTTGCCGACACCAGCGTCACCCGTGGCGCGAATCTTCACGTGTACATCGATCTCGTCACCCACGTCGATCTGCGTGAGCGCGTTGCCTTTTGCATCGGTGTAGTCGCGCACGATCTCGATGCCATCCTTGATTGCCTTGTCGGGCGCGGTACTGTCGTAGCCACCCTGACTTGCGACATACCAGGTTGCCACCGAGCTGTGGTTGATGAAGCGCAGCTGGTTCGCCGCCTTGTCCCAACTACCGGCCTGCAACAAGTTCGCCTGCAGCGCAGCGATCGATTTCGCACTGCCGTCCGCGTGCACTTCCTGGATATCCAGCTTGTCCAGATCTCCCGCGGTCTGCTTGGAGTAGCTGTCCAGTGCCAGTATCGTCATCGACGCCGACAGCGTGTTGTACCTATCGTGCCCAAGTGGCCAAGCGATGTTTTCCATGACTCGTGGCGACAGCGCCTTGGCCCGTTCCGGGAAATGTTTTGTCAATACATACAGCACACTCGCATCTCGGGTAAGCGGGTCGTAGTAGTACCCATAGATGAAGTACTTGTCCCCCAGCTTGCGCTCCAACTGCTGTTGCGGACCGGCGATCAATTTGTCGGCCTCAGCGTCCTGTTTGAGCATCTTGTAGGAGGCAGCCAACCATGCGGCGGCCAGATCGTTCTTCCAGTCTTTCGGATCGACTTCGTCCAGGCGTTTCTGCACAGTGGCCAGGTCGTTCGTCGTGACATTGCCCTGACGGGTCAACAGGTACACCGCATAAGCGCGCTGACGAAGTTGGTCGAGCGTGTTCAGGCTGTCATCGGCAGCCATTTTCTTCAGGTACTTGTTGCCGCCATCGATCATGTCCTGCGGTACGGTCACACCACGATCGCGTGCTTCCAGCAGGAAGTTCATTGCGTACGCCGACACGAACGGTTCCGATTCCGGCGTTGCCGACCACAGGCCGAAACCGCCTTCGCTGTTCTGACGCGAATGCAACGTATCGAGGAACTTGCCAAGCGCTTCGTCGTTGCTGATCGGCTTGTCGCTGGAAGCCGGCTGCAATGCGTGGGCAAACACCGGCACCACCGGCCACTTCGCTACCACCAGCAACGGCATTGCCGAACTGATGATCTGCTCGCTGCAATAATTCTGATAGTTCACCAGATAGCTCGTGATGCCTTGCGCAAGCACCAGCGGCAAGCTGGAAGTTGCTGCATCACGTGACGCATGCGCGTCGTACATCGCACGAAGATGTGCAAGCTCAGCCTGGCCACCCGCATCGACGCGACCGGCGTCAATCTGAGTGCGGTAAGCCGCCGCCGGCCGCACCGACAAATCGACGCTCTGCTTCGCTGACTTGCCGCCATAGCCGGCCGTAAAGCTCAAGTTGCCCGAACCGAGCTTATCGGTAGCCTTGACCCGGAACGACAGCACGCCCTCACGCATCTCGCCCAGATCCAAGCTCTTCGATACCGGCCCCAGCACCTGCAACTGCGGGCCAACGTTCAATGCGACAGCCACCGGTACCGTTTTGCCAGCCAGACCGGTGAGATTGTTCGCGACGCCGACGCTGATCTCCGCCTCGTCACCGGGCGCCAGGGTCAACGGCACATTCGGCGATAGCACGAAGTCAGCACGTACCGTGGTCGAGCCTTCGAAGGTACCGATATGGTCTGGCGACACGGCGACGGCCATCACCCGCAGCTTGCCGTTGAAGTAATCCGGCACGGTGTAATTGAAGTCCTTTTCACTATCGACATCCACGATGCCGGACCAGAAAACAACCGGCTTGTCGTGCTTGCGCTTGAACGGGTTCAACTGTCGGGCCATGGCGGCATCGGCATCGCCACCGGGCGCGGCCATCGCCATCATTTTCTCGAACTCGGGCAGGATCAGGTCGAGGATCTGCGAGGTATTCACGTCCAGCATTTTTTTGCGGAAGAAGAATTTCAGCGGGTCACCGAGCTTGTAGCGCGCCACCTGCAAGATGCCCTCGTCCACCGCGAACAGCACGACCTTGGTCGGCTGCGCCGCATGCAGCTTGAACGTGACGGTCTCGCCCGGTTTTACCAGCGCTGGCGACTCCAGCGTAAGCGCATTGCGCCGCGCATCGAGATTCACCGAGAACGGCACCACGCCGTAACTCAACGGGCTCATGAACACTTCGTCCGACGACGGGTCGCGGATGTACTGCACGTTGATGTAACCGTTGCCCTCAAAGTCCTTGGGTACAGTGATGTGCTGCACCGAGCTGGTGGTGTCGGCATGGAACCAGGCGTGCGCGTAGACCTTGTCACGCTCGATCGTGATCAGGCCACTACCGGCATACGGCGCGCGTATCGCCACTTCCACCGGTTCGCCCTGGGCGTAGTCCTGCTTGCTCAGGTTGAGTTGCAATTCCGCGTTGCGATCGAGTGAGCGGCTAACGTTCGCATCGCCGGCAACGGCATATTCCACGCGATTGATTTCGATGTTGTCCGCCGTACGGCGTAGCACCAACGCATAGTTGCCTGGCTTATCAGTGGGCAGCGTGTAATCCATGCCGGCGGCGGGGATCGTCAGCGGTTGTTCGCTGATCGGGATCTCCTTGAGCTTGGAGTCGTATTTGTAGACACCCGAATCCTGCTTGGTCAGCACCGATACGTAGCGCCGTTCGATCAGCTGCGCTTTAAGGCCCTTCAGCTCGAACGCCTTAGCCTGCGGATTGATGGCAACCAGATGCACCGCGCGCGGACTGCTGCGCGTGATGTAGTCGAGACTGTCGACCGACTTGTAGCCGACCAGCCAGTCGTTGCTGGATACCAGCGCCTGTGCGGCGGCTGCCACACTGCGCCCACTATCCGCCTCATACGCCTTGCTGAGGAAGTACAGCTGATACGTCGCGTCAGCATACTTCTTCAAGCCGAGATCGAATTCGGCATGACCTTTGTCGTCCGTCTTGCCGTCTTGCAGCGACTCCTCATAGCCTTCCTTCGCACGGCGTACGTCATAGAAGTGGTAGTCGGGCCAGCTATGGAACGCAGGCCATGCCGGACGCAGAGTCAGTGATGCTTCGACGCGACGATTGGCGGCCGGGGTGCCAAACAGATTCTGTGCGTCGACCAGCCCCTTCAGCTGATCGGGCTTCACCCAACCTTCTACGACTTGTTGTGACAGCGTGGCGGTGACTTTCATGCGATCGGGCATGAACTCCTTCACCTGTACCGTCGTACTGCCTATCTGCATATCGGCCTTGTCGTCCTTGACGATATACAGGTTCACCGTCCAGGTGCCGGTCGGCGCCGTTTCGGCGGGGGTGTAGTCGAGTTCGCCAAAGCCGGAGGCGTCCATCGTCATGTCCTTCCACGACACGCTGACGCCACGTGGATCGACGATCTCGGCCTTCAACGGAATGCCCGCGACATTGCGTGACCAGCTCGCCGCACGCACGATCAAACCAATATGGAACAGATCGCCCGGTCGGTAAATGCCTCGATCGGAAAAGAGGTAGGCGGATAGTTGGCCCTGGCTCAACGCGTTCGGTTCGCCGCCAATATCAAAGCGCGAGTAGTCGAGCTGACGATCACTGCCGCCGATCGGAAGGAACGACAGATCGTCACCCTTCTTCACCACGTACAGCTCCGGTGTCTTCTCGTGATCCAGTCCCTTGAACGTGGGGAAATGCACCATGCCGTCAGCTGAGGTTGCCTGGGTATACAGCGTCTGGCCGTTCATCGCCAAGACGGACACGCTGGCACCCTCGACTGGCTGGCCGGTGTGGATCGACTGCACGAACACGTCCTGGCTGCCGTCCAGCGTGCGCTTCACCAGCATGCCCAAGTCGGTGACCACGATCATTCGCGTATCGCTTGCGCTTTCGCTCTGCGCGTCGCCGCTATCGTTGTCATCCGAGCTGTCGCTGGACGCATCGGAGCCATTGTCGTCGGAGTCCGACGCACTGGAGCTAGCGGTAGCGGGAGCATCGTCTGAACTGCCATCCGCGGCGTGTGCGACGCCCTGCTGCGCGCGAGCTTTCGCCTTCGCTGCCGCGAGTTCCTTCTTGTGCTCCGCGACCGGATCGTAACTGGACAGGTGCAGCAGAAACACGCCGCGCTTGCCGTCCTTCAGATACTGACCGAGATCGACACCTTCGTAGTGCGGCTTGCCCACATCGGTCTTTGGAAACTCACGCTTTTGTTCGAAGCGCTCGACGATGTGATCCTCACTGAATGCGTAGCCCAGATCCGGCTTGGTGTAGGTGCCCTGATTGAAACTCACCAGATGTTGCAGCTGATCCGGCAGCACGCGGCCGATTTCCAGTTTCATGCCAGGCAGGTTGCGCCCCACGATGGAAATCCGCTTGCTTCCACTCAGTGACAGCAGCGAACCGTTCGCCATGAAGCGCAACAGCTTCGGATAATCGGGCACGCTGAATGTCTGTGTCGACGGCTTGCCGAGAATGTAGCCACCGAACGATTTCAGACCGTTGCCGATGCGCACGTAGATACGCTGACCGGGCTGGGCCTTGTACTTGAAACTCTGCAGCGCGGCGTAGTCGTCTTCCGTCGGAACCAGCTCCAGATTCAATGGTTGCGACTGGCGCAATACTGCCTCGCTTACCTGTGAAACATCCCAGCTGTAAGGTGCGTCGTCGTCGGCCTGATTTTCTTCAGGCTTGCGTTTGGGAAGGATCCAGGCCTTAGTCAAACCCGCCAACTCGCTACCGCGCACGTTGCCGCTGAAATTGACGACCAGCACCTGCTCAGGTTCGTACTTGTCATTGTCGACCAGGGTCGGGCTGACATCGTCCGCCTTGAGGCTGTACAAACCCGGTACACGCACGCTCGCCTGCAGCGCCTTGTCGGTACCGTCACCGCCGCGCGAACTGCGTACCCCGCTGTCTATCTTCAGCGCTACCGCGCCGTCATCGTGCGGCAGATCCAGCGGTTGCGAATGTACCCACGCCTGCAGCTTGTTCTTGTCATAGATCACGCTGAATTTCAGCGCCGGTCCGCTTTTTCCATCCTTGGCCATCAACGCAAGCGCGATGCGCTTCTCGAACTGCGTTGGATCAACCGCGTAATTGAAGGTGACCGGGAAAATGACTTTCTTCGCTGTGGCGTCCTGCGGATCCTGATAGAACTCGGCCTCGCCAGCTGTCGCCGTGAACGGGACGGTATCGAACTTGAAATGATCGTCGGCCATCAGCACATGGCTGGCGAACGCCTTGGTGACATCGAAGCCCACCGTGTAGTGCTCGCCTACCGGCCAGTCGGCAGCAGGCACGAAACGCAGGGTATGGTCGTCCGTCCAGCTCCACTGGCCCTTCACTTGCGGCGACATGGTGATGCCGGCGGTGACCGGCTTTCCGACCAGTTCGATCGGCGCTGCCGAGCCGGAAAACGTAAGCTCAAGGGGATGGATGACGATCGGCTGTACCGTGTAGTCGGTCAGCTCCGGCGCCTTGACCTCCCAGCTGATGCGCTGGGGTTCCGGTGGCCGCGGCCTGTGCTGGTACCACTGCCAGCCGAACCAGCTGCCCGCAGCCAGCAACACCAGCGCCAGCAGCGCTCCGGCGCTATGCAGGGGACGGCGTTTCACCTGCAGCATCCAGCCAGGTGCCGACCAGGATACGTCGCCAACCAGCGGGTGCAGGATAAGTCCGAGCGCGTGCCACAGGGCCCGAACCAGACGCACCGGCAACAACAGCAAAAACCGCAACAAATCCATCGTAATTTCCCAGGTTTTCATCCATTGAAATGCACTGACGCCATCGCAAGTGCCGGGAGCTTTGCATTGAACAACACATCACGTTTCGTGATGTCTGCCCAACTCAGGTTTTCCCCATGTGCATCCTGCGCCAGAAACATGGCGGCATACGGCTTCAATTCTGACACTATTCGGACGGCAAGGCAGCGCCGGTTGGACCCCTCAACCAAGCGACGCGCCGATGCTTAGCCAAGCAGAAGAATAAGCTTTCAAGTAAGGCTTGGCCCTACGAATCGTCTGAAAAATCTTCCCGGCTCGCGCCGATGTCCAGCCGCCGGTCCGTGTTCTGGCAGAACAGCTGTGCCATCGGGCCCTCGATCTCGCGAGCTGTCCGTTTCATGATCGGCGGTACGCCGAGCGGCTACCCGGGTCCCTTGCGCAGAGGCTAGCTCTGGACAAGGGTGGCAGACTGCCCAGAGCAGGCTTGAATACAGCCGGGGAACTCAGAGCTGGCTGAGGAACTCTCGTACGGTCGGGGCGAGTTTCGGATCCTGCATGGCCATGTGCATCGTGGCCCGCACCAGGCCAGCCTTGTTACCGCAATCGAAGCGGGTGCCCTCGAAGCGATAGGCCAGCACCTTGCCCTGCTCTTTCAGCAAAGCATCGATCGCATCGGTGAGCTGGATCTCCCCGCCCGCACCTGGCGTGGTGTGCTCCAGCAGGTGGAAGATGCGCCCGGGCAGCACATAGCGCCCGACCACGGCCAGGTTGGACGGTGCGTCGGCAGGTTTGGGCTTTTCCACCATATGACGGATCTGCGCGCTGCGTTCGTCGACCTGCGTGGCATCGACAATGCCGTATTTGTCGGTTTCGTTGTGTGGCACTTCTTCCACTGCAATGACGCCGGCATGCTGCGTTTCGGCCAGCTCGGCCATCTGTCGCAGCGCACCCTTGCCGGTACCGTTCCAGATCAGGTCGTCGGGCAGCACCACACCAAAAGGCTCGTCACCGACCACGGGCTTCGCACACAACACGGCGTGGCCCAGGCCGAGGGCCTCGGGCTGGGTCACGAAGATGGCCCGCACGTGTCGTGGCAACGTGCCCTGCACCAGTGCGAGCAACTCGTCCTTGCCCTTTTCCTGCAGCTTCGCCTCCAGCTCGTACGCCTTGTCGAAGTAATCGGCGATCGCGTGCTTGTAGCGATTGGTGACGAAGATCAGCGTATCGGCACCCGCGTCCACCGCCTCGTCGACTGCATACTGGATGAGGGGCTTGTCGAGTACAGGCAGCATTTCCTTGGCCACCACCTTGGTCGCTGGGAGAAAACGCGTACCAAGTCCGGCAACTGGAAATACCACTTTGCGTAGAGGTTTGCTCACTCACTTTTCTCCGGGTTCGTGCGACGGATCGATACCACGTTGTCCGGTTGTGCCGCCTCGCTCCAGCGGAACGAAGGCAACAGTCCGGACACGCAGCGTCGAAGTTCTTCTTCGTTGAAAACAGTTACCGCCTCGGCCGCCTTGCTCACGAGCGCCTGCAGGAGCTCCCACGACACTTCGCGATGCTGCGCGAGGAAAATCTTGGCGTGCCCGGTGGCGCTGTAATTTTCCAGCGGATGGAATAATTCCTCAAACAGTTTTTCGCCGGAGCGCAGCCCAGTGTAAACAATGGGAATTTCGCTGCCGGGCTTCTTGCCGGCGAGACGGATCATCTGCTCGGCAAGATCACGGATCTTTACCGGTTCGCCCATGTCGAGCGCGAAGATCTCGCCACCCTTGCCGATGCTCGCCGCTTGCAGGATCAGCTGACAGGCCTCGGGAATGGTCATGAAATAGCGGGATATCTCCGGGTGCGTCACCGTGACGGGTCCACCATCGTTGATCTGCCGCCGAAACAACGGAACCACGGACCCTGCCGAATCCAGCACGTTGCCAAAACGCACCGTCATGAAACGAGTGTCGGCGTGTGCGTTGAGGTTCTGGCAGTAGATCTCGGCAACGCGCTTGCACGCGCCCATGACGCTGGTCGGATTGACCGCCTTGTCAGTGGAGATCAATACGAAGCATTCGACCCCGACTTCACGAGCCAGATCGGCGACCGTGCGTGTACCCAGCACATTGTTGCGAAATGCCGAGCGCAGTTGCCCCTGCAGCATCGGCACGTGTTTGTAGGCAGCCGCATGGAACAGGACCTGCGGCTTGGCTTCCGAGAACGCTTTCTGCATGGCCGCCTGATCGCCACAATCGGCCAGGATGCCTTCGAGAATGAGCTCGGGAAAATCCGCGCGTAGTTCCTGCGTGATGCGATAAAGGTTGTATTCGCTCTGCTCGATGATCGTCAGTGACTGTGCACCTAGCCGGGCAATCTGCCGACACAGCTCCGAACCGATCGAACCACCGCCACCAGTCACCAGCACCCGTCGCGCGGTCAGCGTTTCCCGGATCGCAGTCCAGTCCAGTTCCACGGAATCGCGGCCAAGCAGATCCTCGATCGCCACTTCCTTGATCTCGTTGAACTGCGCGCGGCCAGCGACCACGTCTTCCAACCGCGGCACGGTGCGATACGGCAAACCGGTCGAATCGCACAATGCGACCACGCGTCGCATTTCGGTCGTCGACGCCGCTGGCAGTGCGATCAGCAGCATTTCGACGGCAGCCTCGCGGGCGACCTCAGCCAGTTGATCAAAACGACCAAGCACCGGATGGCCATTGATGCTGGCCCCACGCAAGCTTGCCTTGTCATCTACAAAACCCACGACGACATAGCGACTGTCGTGGCGAAGATCGCGTGAGAGCACCTCACCGGCGCGATCGGCGCCCACAATCATGACGCGCTTGGCCGTGCGGCTCTGCAGCAGATCGCTACGGCTATCTTTCCAGAAGCGGTAGGCCAGGCGCGGTCCACCGAGCAACACCGCCAGCAGGATCGGATACAGCAGCAGTACGGAGCGCGGCACGCCGTCGAGTCGGTTGTACAGGAACAGTGCGACATAGACGGCTATCGCGCCCATCACGACCGCGCGCAGGATGTTCCAAAGATCAGGCAGGCTGGCGAAACGCCAAACGCTTTTGTACAGACCGGTCCAGCGGAAAATCAGCCCTTGCACCACCAGTACGATGGGAAATTCAAGCAGGTGGTACGTGACAATCTCATCCGGCTTGAAGGTATAGCGCAGCAGCTTGGCGATCCACCAGGCGAGCGCCGCTACCGTCAGGTCGTGCAAGACGACCGCGATTCGCGGATGAATGATGCCGACAAATTTACGCAACGACATGACGGCCTCCAGCAGGATTGCGTCGCAGACAACGACGCTTGAGCGTCAGCCATGCGGCCGCCGCGGTCAGATAAACAATAATGGTAGTTGGCAACGCCCACTGCAGATGACTGCAGGCCAACCAGGTGAGTGGTGCCGCGATCAACAGATTCCAAGCCAGATACGCCAGATCCGCCTGGGCATGAGTGGCATCGGAACGCACCAGCCACTGATACAGGTGTTCGCGGTGCGCGGTGTGCCAGCGCCGGCCGCGCACCATGCGCGTCAGCAGGGTCAGGCTCGCGTCCACGACGAACGCCGACGACAGGATCAATGCGGGCCACAGCAAGGCGTGGTCCAGCCGCCATAACATTGCCGTACAAGCGAAGATCAACAGGCCGATGCTTCCGCTGCCCACGTCGCCCATGAAGATCTGCGCAAGCGGCCGGTTGTAGAACCCGAAGCCCACACAGGCAGCAGCCAACGAGCCCGCGGCAATGGCCAGCGCCGGCTGCGCGACAACCCATGCGATCCACGCCAGACCACTGGCTACGAAGATCGCCTGCTGCGCGAGCAGACCGTCAATGCCATCCATGAAATTGTGCAAGTTGATGCTCCAGGCACCTGCCCCAAGCAATAGCGGCATCCACCACCAGGATAGTCCGGTCGCTGTCAAGGCGATGGAAAAGCAAAGCACCGCAAGCAGCTGCGCTGCCAATCGCGGCAACACCGGCAAGGGTCGATGATCGTCCCACCAGCCAGCCAGGGCTACCAGCAACAGCGCACCCACCAGGCTCGCGATCACGCTCACCGGCCATGCTGCCGGCAAGCTCCACAATGCTCCGGGCAGGCAAATCAGCATGGCGACCACTATGCCGATGCCACCGCCGCGCGGCGTCGGCATGCTGTGCGAGCGACGCTGGCCCGGCTGGTCGAGCATGCCGCGACGGTGCGCATAGACGATTGCGCCACGCACCAACAACAGCGTGATCAGCAAGGCTGCGAACAACCATCCGATAGCCGTCGACATCCTCATGTCACTCACTGGCAACGCCGTGGATCGGGCGAATCGTGCTCCAGCTTTTGCAACTCGGGCATTGCCAGTGATGCGCCTTGGCACCAAACCCACAGCGACTGCAGCGATACATCGCCTGCCCTTCCAGTAGTTTCTTGGTGAGATCGCGCAGGATCAGGAAATTCTCACGCGCCTCGCCCTCGATCTTGTCCATCGTTGCGTCGATCAGCGCCATCAGGCCGCGCACCGATGGCCGCAGACGAAGCTGTGACGTGAGGAAGTCGATCGCTGCCCGTTCGCCATCGCGCTGCTGATAGAGATGGGTCAATGCCAGGACCGGTGAAATACCGCTGTAGCGGCCCAGCATATCGCGCAGAAAAACTTCGGCACGTTCCATCTGCTGGGAGCGGGCATAGCTGTTGAGCAGCGGCGGCAGGATCTCCGGCACGAACGCAATGTCGGCATCGACGGCCGCTTCATAAGCGGTCACCGCTTCAGCATGATGGTCGTCTTCGGACTGCAGGCGACCGGTGAGCATGAACGCACGGACGCAGTCAGCCTGGCACTCGAAGGCCTGGCGCAGGTAGTCGCGCGCCTCTGCGCGAGCGCCATGCTGACGCGAGCGATCCGCCAGCTCGCAATAAAACTGGGCGATCATCGGCCGCTCGTCCTCGCCGGTCATCACCTCCAGCCGGCGTGCGTGTTCGATGGCTTTATGCCAGTCGCGTTCGTGCTGGTAGATCGCAATCAAATGACGCAATGCCGAAGGGGCATGTGCATCCATCGCTACCAGATCGGAAAACAATGCCTCGGCCCGATCGAGTAGACCGGCACGCATGTAGTCCTCGCCAAGCTCAAGCAAGGCGACGGTTTTCATCGCGTCGGACAGACCGGGTCGCGATACCAGATGCTGATGCAGTCGTATGGCCCGATCAACCTCACCGCGACGGCGAAAAAGGTTGCCCAACGCGAGATGGGTTTCCACCGTGTCGCGGTTGTATTCGGCCAGCTTGAGGAAGACCTCGATCGCCTTGTCCTGCTCCTCGTTGAGCAGGTAGTTCAAGCCGCGGAAATAGTCCGACGAGAGCTCGCTGACCTCTGCCCCGGAGCGACGTGCGCCGACCCTGCGGGAGGCCCACCAGCCAAGGGCAAACGCAGCTGGCACCAGCACAACCAGCTCATACAGTGGATTCATGGATTGACCGGCAGATTCTTTTCGGCACTGCGCAGTTGCCGGCGACGCAAGCGGCGCTGCTGCGTACTGACCCCGAGCCAAGCGGTAAGACCACCCAGCAGCCAGCCGATCACCAGTGCGCCCAGCAAAGCGGCGCCCTTGGGCAAGCGCACCTGTACGAACGCGAGATCGTAGCCAACCAGGTCGGCATTCAGCGCGCCCAGCACGACGCCAGCGGCAATGAAGATCACAAGAATGAGTATCACGAGCAGTCGCATGCGCAGACTTTACCCGATTGGTCGTGACAGGCACAGACAGTGCCGTTGAAAGATGTGGCGACGATTCAGACCACTCTTTGGTTCGAGCTGAATTCTGCACAAAATGGCCATTTCAGTGCCTGCTGCGCAAAACACAGGAGAGCCTCGAAAAGCCGCTACTTGGCTCCTCATTCCTGCGAAGGTTGAGATGCTTCTCAACAACGTAGCTGGTCAACTAAGCGCCCTAACTCATCAACGACTCGAAGGTACTGGGTCCCTGCCTTCGCAGGGATGACGAAAGGTGAGGGTTATTTGAGGTGCCCGCAGGATGGGCTTAGGTTGCTTGCCGCGCAAAGAAAAGGCTGAGCCGACTTGGGTCACCTGCTGCGCAAAAAAGAAGGCAAGGCCAACTTGCGTCGCCTGCTATACCAAAAAAGAAGGCAGGACCGACTTTCGTCGCCTGCCTTCGCTTAAATCTGGCTTGCCGTATCAGCTCAGTGGCTTACCTGTTCCAGGTTCAGATTGACGCGCTCGCGCAACTCCTTACCCGGCTTGAAATGCGGAACATGTTTGCCTGGCAGTGCCACCGCATCGCCGGTCTTGGGATTGCGTCCCATCCGCGGTGGACGGTGATGCAACGCAAAGCTGCCAAAACCACGCACCTCGATGCGCTCGCCGTGAGCCAATGCATGGCTCATCTGCTCGATCACGCTCTTGACGGCCATCTCCACGTCAGCGAACGCAAGGTGGGTCTGGCGCCTGGCCAACGCCTCGATCAATTCTGATTTAGTCATGGGGCCCCAATGTCCGTGACGTGAAACAACGGGGCGGCAATCTGCCGCCCCGCGTCGTGCTCGCTTCTACGATCAGTCAGCCTTGTCGAACTGCTCTTTGAGCAGCGCGCCAAGCTTGGTCGTGCCGGTCGAAGCGGATGCATAGTCGGCAATAGCCTCCTGCACATCTTCCTCGTCCTTCGCGCGGATCGAGAGTGCCAGCTGGCGACCCTTGCGGTCCATACCGGTGAACTTGGCTTCGACCTTGTCGCCCACCTTCAGATGCAGTGTGGCATCTTCAATGCGCTCCTTGGCGATGTCGTTGGCGCGCAGGTAACCCTCGACGCCCTCGCCCAGGTCGATCACGGCGCCCTTCGCATCGACTTCCTTAACGGTGCCGTTGACGATGGTGCCGCGCGGATTCGCTGCCATGAACTGACCGAACGGATCCTGCTCCATCTGCTTGATGCCGAGCGAGATGCGCTCGCGCTCCGGGTCAACTGCCAGCACCACGGCCTCGATCTCGTCGCCCTTCTTGAAGTTGCGCACGAGGTCTTCGCCGGACATCTGCCAGGAGATGTCGGACAGGTGCACCAGACCATCGATGCCGCCGTCCAGACCGATGAACACACCGAAGTCGGTGATCGACTTGATCTGACCGGAAACCTTGTCGCCCTTCTTGTGCATGGCGGCGAACGCTTCCCACGGGTTCGAGCGGGTCTGCTTGATACCCAGCGAGATGCGGCGACGCTCCTCATCCACGTCCAGCACGGTGACTTCCGTCTCGTCACCGACCTGTACCACCTTGGCCGGGTTGACGTTCTTGTTGGTCCAATCCATCTCGGACACGTGCACCAGGCCTTCCACGCCCGGCTCGATCTCGACGAAACAGCCGTAATCGGTGACGTTGGAGACCTTGCCGAACAGGCGGCTGCCGACCGGGTAACGGCGGGCAATGGCGACCCACGGGTCGTCGCCCAGCTGCTTCAGGCCCAGCGAAACGCGGTTGCGCTCCTTGTCGTACTTCAGCACGCGCACGTCGAGCTCGTCACCGACGTTGACCACTTCGGACGGATGACGCACACGCTTCCACGCCATGTCGGTGATGTGCAGCAGACCGTCGATACCGCCCAGATCCACGAACGCGCCGTAGTCGGTGAGGTTCTTGACGGTGCCCTTGACCACGGCACCCTCGGTCAAACGCTCAAGCAGCTTCTCGCGCTCCTCGGAGAACTCGGTCTCGACGACGGCGCGGCGGCTGACCACCACGTTGTTGCGCTTGCGGTCCAGCTTGATGATCTTGAACTCGAGTTCCTTGCCCTCGAGGTAAACCGGGTCGCGCACGGGGCGCACATCGACCAGCGAGCCCGGCAGGAATGCGCGGACGTCCTTGATGTCGACCGTGAAACCACCCTTGACCTTGCCGGAAATCATGCCGACGATGGTCTCTTCCTTGTCGAACGCCTGCTCCAGGT
>Ga0302220_10000597_pt1 | contig 30040 bp, 29 predicted proteins | sample II_Palsa_E1_3_FD_194572 | JGI IMG/M metagenome (GOLD analysis project Ga0302220, IMG submission 194572) | Peat permafrost microbial communities from Stordalen Mire near Abisko, Sweden - II_Palsa_E1_3 | ecosystem: Environmental > Terrestrial > Soil > Palsa > Peat permafrost | place: Sweden...
GTCGAGGATCACCATCGAGCCGGAGTCGGCGTTCGACTTCTCGATCGCCGCCTTCAGCTCGCTGTAGGCAAGAAACTGCACGCGGCGATCGATGCTCAGCGTGAGGTTGCGGCCGGGCTGCGGGGCGCGCACCTGCTCGACGTCTTCCACGATGTGACCCATGCGATCGCGGATCACGCGCTTTTCGCCTGGTTTGCCGGACAGCCAGTCGTCGTAGGCCAGCTCCAGACCTTCCTGACCGTGATCATCGATATTGGTAAAACCAAGCACGTGCGAGGTCACCTCACCGGACGGATAGAAGCGGCGAAATTCGCGCTGGCCATTGACGCCAGGAATGCCCAGATCAAGCACGGCCTGTGCGGCTTCCGGCGCCATCTGGCGACGCAGAAACAGAAACTCGCGGTCGGAGCGTTGCTCAAGGCGCTCCTTCAATTCTTCGGCATCGGTACCCAGTGCCTGTGCCAGCTGCGGAATCCGGTCTTCGTTCTCGAGTACTTCAGACGGGTTGGCCCAGATCGACATCACCGGCGTGGATACCGCCAGCGGCTCGCCGTTGCGATCGAAAATCGTCCCACGCGAAACCGGAATCGGCATCTCGCGCAAAAATCGTGCATCACCCTGACGCTGATAGAACTGCTTGCCGACCACCTGCAGATCGAAAGCACGGGCCATCAGCCCAAGCGACGCAAGCCCGAGCAGGCTGACCACCACGGTCATGCGTTTGCTGGCGCTAGGGCCGGCACTATGCCGACGGCCCTGTCGCGATGGAGGGTTTGGCTTGCGCGTAACCATCAGTGCAGCAACCGGATGTCTTGCGGGCGCGGATTGACCATGCCTAGCTTTTGACGCGCCTGGTCGTCAATACGGCGTGGCTCGGCGTACGTGGCTTGCTCCAGTTCGAGCTTGCCGTATTCGATGTTCAGCTCATCGCGTTGGTTCTGCAGGGTTGTGAGGATGACGAACAGCACGCGGCTCTCGTGGCGCGTCCACACCACGCCGAGCGCGCTGGCCAGCACGGCCGCGAGCAGGATCAGCATGATGAGTGCGCCGATCGCCTTCATGCATGGCCCTCGACTGACAGCTTTTGCTCGGAAAGCTTTTCCGCCACACGCAGCACCGCAGAACGCGAACGCGGATTCACTGCAATTTCGGCATTGGAAGGAAACTGCGCCTTGCCGATTGCAACCAGTCGCGCGGCAGCGGCCGCCACCGGCGGACCACGACGGCTGTTCTGCACGCGGCCGGACTGATCGCGGATGAACATTTTCACCGCACGATCTTCCAGCGAATGGAAGCTGATCACCGACAGACGGCCACCCGGACGCAGCCGTTCCAACGCGGCGTTCAAGCCCTGTTGCAGCGAATCCAGCTCGCCGTTGACATGAATGCGCAGCGCCTGAAAGCTGCGTGTGGCCGGATGCTTGCCCGGCTCACGTCGGCCGACGATGCGCTCAATCAGAGACGCCAGCTGACTGGTGCGGGTGAACGGCTTGGCGTCACGATCTTCAACGATCGCCCGCGCGATGCGGCGGCTGTGGCGTTCTTCGCCAAACGTCCACAGCACGTCGGCAATTTCACGATCGGTCGCGCTGGCAAGGAAGTCGGCCGCGCTTTCGCCTTGCGTGGTGTCCATGCGCATATCCAGCGGCGCATCGGTCATGAAGCTGAAGCCGCGCTCGGCCTCGTCCAACTGCGGCGACGACACCCCCAGATCCAGCAGAATGCCATCGAGGCCTGCGGCGGTTTCGTCCCATTCGGCCATGGTGGAAAAATTGGCGTGGCGAATCGATACGCGCGGATCGACAGCGAACTCGGCCTGGGCGGCGGCAATCGCCTGCGGATCACGGTCCATCAGCAACAACCGACCGCTGGCGTCGAGGCGCGACAGCACGGCGCGAGCGTGGCCGCCGCGTCCGAATGTACCATCGAGATAGCGCCCTCCAGACTGCACAGACAGTCCCTCCACCGCTTCATCCAGCATCACCGGGATGTGCCGCAATTGCTGCTCGGCCATGTGCACTCCCGCTCCCATCCTGCGTCTGTTGCTGCACCCGGTTAAAGGCGCAGATCTGCCATCTGTTCGGTAATTTCGTCCTCGCCAATGGTTTGGCGAATCTTGGCGAGATGCGCCTGTTCGCTCCAAAGCTCGAATTTGTTGCCCATGCCCAGCAGCACAGCTTTTTTCTCGATGCCCGCCGCCGCACGCTGACTGGCCGGGAGCAGAATTCGCGCCGCACCATCCGGCTCGACTTCGGTCGCCGCACCCACCAGCTTCATCTGCATATCGCGATGCGCCGCCTTGACCTTGGGCAACGCATTCACCTGATCGCGCACCTGCTCCCACTCCGCGTACGGAAACAGCCACAGGCAGCCCGACTCGAAGGGGTTGTAGGTGATCACCAGCCGATTCGCGCACTCGCCCGCAACCTGCTCCCGATAGGATGTCGGGATGGCCAGGCGGCCCTTGTCGTCGACAGTGATGGCGGTTTCGCCTTGGAACACGATGCACAGACTCCACTAAAACCCACGATTTCACACGTGAACCCACGATAGTCTCGCCACATGAGACTGTCAAGGAAATTTCGCTTGTGAATCAAGGAGAAAGGCGAGATTGTGTTCGTATTTCCAGCGCTTTCTCACAAACCCATGCAAGGTGCTTGAATACGCAAGTTTTTTTGTGAAACAGGCAAAGCTTGCGGCAACGCGATAGCAGCCCATTCGATGGCATTCGGGTTCAACCCGATGAATCGGCGTTCATGCCCAGCCGATCCCACGCATCACCACCGGTGCGGCTAATGCCGTACCGGTGGTGAAACACGCTTTGAAGAGGTGGAGTCGGCCTGTAAGCCGGGTTCTGTACGTCTTGCGACGCGACAGTCATTCCTCTCGGCCAGACGTCACCGTCTGGCTCCAGCAACCTACCCGGGAACAACGCGGGCCGCGTTATCGTTCCCCTATTTGGTCTTGCTCCGAGTGGGGTTTACCGTGCCACGCGACGTTAGCCCCGCGTGCGGTGCGCTCTTACCGCACCCTTTCACCCTTACCACGCACATCCGAAGATGCCGTTCGGCGGTCTGCTCTCTGTTGCACTGGCCGTCAGCTCACGCTGCCCAGGGGTTACCTGGCACTCTGCCCTGTGGAGCCCGGACTTTCCTCGATACGCTTGCGCGCGACGCGACTGTCCGGCCGACTCCGTGTGGAAGTATAGGGGAAGCGACACGCTGACAGAGCCGCGTAGGTTGGCGGCGAGCGCCAGCGAACCCCAACGAAACTCCACCTTCATCGAAAATGTTGGGGTTCGCTGCGCTCACCGCCAACCTACGCGCCAGTTCGTGGTTCCGCGCATTCGTTACTCCTCATTCCCCGGCTGATAAAGCAGCTTTCGCGGCGCACCACTGATAACCGCCGCCAACTTGGCCGCCTTCGCGGGCGGCAATTCATCTCGCAAAATCGCGAAGACGCGCCGCCCTTCGGCAAGTTTCGCATCGGCTTCCTCACCACGGCCGGCAATGAGAATCACGTGCTCGCCGCGCTGCTGATCGGGGTCGTTCGCCACCCGCGCCGCCAGATCTTTCAATGGCTCACCCAGCACCGTCTCGAACATCTTGGTCAGTTCGCGCGCCAGCACCGCTTCGCGGTCGCTACCGAAAATATCGCGCATATCGGCAAGGCTCTCGGCCACGCGATGCGATGACTCGTAGAAAATGACCGTACGCGCATCTCCAGCCAATTCCTGCAGTCGACTGCGTCGCGCCGCGGCCTTCGGCGGCAGAAAACCTTCGAACACGAACCGGTCGCTGGGCAAACCGGCCACCGACAAGGCCGCGATCGCCGCGCAGGCACCGGGCACCGGAATGCAGCGAATGCCGGCAGCGCGCGCCGCGCGCACCAAACGAAATCCCGGATCGCTGATCAAGGGCGTGCCGGCGTCGGAGATCAACGCCACCGATTCACCCGCCAGCAACCGCCGCACGATGGCATCCACCGCATCGCGCTCATTGTGCTCATGCAGCGCAATCAACGGCGTATCAATGCCGTGATGGACCAGCAGCGGGCGACTGTGCCGCGTGTCTTCGGCGGCGATCACCGCAACTGCCCGCAATGTATTGATGGCACGTGCGGAAAAATCCTCGCGATGACCGATCGGGGTGGCGACCACCCACAGGCTGCCTGACTGAACTGATGACATCGTGAATTCCTGTGCCGCGAGTCGGCAAGTCGATCGGCTATGATCGCGCATTGCTGACCATGACGATCAAGGGATTTCTCATGCGCCTCATGCGCCATTCGCGAGCCGCAGCGATCGGACTGCTTTTTTCATTGACGCTGAGCAGTTGCGTGCCGACCAACGTTCAACGCTCGCCGGCTGATGTTGCTGCCGAGCAAAGCGCCGACGCGCTCGCCAGACAGGGCCAGTTCGACCAGGCAGCACAGGCATATCTCGCGCTGGCCGGGCAATCGTCCGGCAACGCAGACCACTATCGCCTGCTGGCAGCCGAAGCGTGGCGGCAGGAAGGACAAATACAACGCGCCGCGCCGACACTCGCACTGATCAAGCGCGACCGGCTGACTGACAACGAACCACTGCGCCTCGATCTGCTGCGCGCCGAGCTCGCGCTGAGCCAGCACGACGCTGCAACAGCGTTGCAACTCACCGCGCAAACCAATGCCACGATTCCACCGGAATTCCAGCTGCGCCTGCTGGAACTGCGCGCGCGCGCTTTGGAGGACAGCCGCGACTACTGGGGAGCCGCGCGCACTCGTGTGCAGATGGACGATCAGCTGAGCGGCATCGATCATTCGCAAAACCGCCAGCAGATACTCAGCCTGCTCGGCAAAGTGGGCGTCGACCCACTCAAACAGCGCGCGGCAGCGATGAAACCCAGCGACCGCATGCTCACATGGGTCAACGAAGCACTGACTCAACTTGGCGTGACCGTGGCCGGGCCGCAACCGTCGCTGCAGCAACCGGTCGGTACCTTGCTGCCGGGCGCGGACGCCAACGTGCGCGAGGGTTACAAGGTGCCGCAGCAAATCGCGCTATTGCTACCCGGCGATGGCAATTTCGCAGCGGCCAGCGAGTCGGTGCGCGAGGGGTTTTTCACCGCCTATATCGATGCCGGACACAATCACGCGCCGCGTCCCAGCGTGCGCGTCTACAACAGCCACGGCACCGCCGATGGTGCAATCAAGGGCTACCAGCAGGCAGTTACTGATGGTGCGCAACTGGTCGTCGGCCCATTGACCCGCGGTGAAGTGGCCGCTGTGTTCAGTCAGAAAAATCTTCCCGTGCCGCTGCTGGCGTTGAATCATCCAGACGACAAGCAACTGCCCGGCAATGACACCAGCGAGTTCGGCCTGCTACCGGAAACGGAAGGCGCGCAGGCTGCTGACCATATGGTCGAACGCGGCGTGCGGCATGCTTATGTGCTGGTCTCGGGCGACGACTTCGCGCAGCGCGCTGCCAATGCGTTCAAAGCTGAATTTGCCGCGCGTGGCGGCGAGTTGGTCCATATGACTACCTTGACGACATTTACCAGCGCGCTTGCCGGTCTCAGTTTCGATAACGCGGCCAGTGATGCAGGGATCTTTATCAGCATGCGGCCGAACCAGGCGCGCTTGCTGATTCCACAGCTGGCTGTTGCCAACGTGCACCTGCCGGTATTTGCCACCTCGCATATTTACGAGGGCACGGATAACGCCGCGACCAATCGTGACCTGGAAGGCGTCGAATTTTCGGATGCGCCGTGGCTGTTTAACGCCCAGCCGGGCCTGCCCAATCATGACGATATCGCCACCCAGCTGCCGGCCGCACAAGGGAGTGCCGCGCGACTGTTCGCTTTCGGCATGGACGCGTGGAATCTGGTGCCCTATCTTGACTGGCTGCGTAGCCACCCCGGCAGCTACCTGCCCGGCGCCAGCGGGCAACTGACCGCGGATCAGTTCGGCCGCGTTCGTCGCGTGTTGATCTGGGCCAAATTTCAGGACGGTTTGGCACGACCGATCGGCGGCAGCCTGGAGATGGATGACGTTCCCGCCAGCGCGCCACCTACGAGCGATCCAACATCCACGCCACCCGACACCATTGCGCCAGCCAGCTCTGCCAGCAGCAACGCGCCTACAAGTACCGATCAGCCAACCGGCCACTGATGCGCGCCATCGGGAATGCCTTCGAGCAACGCGCCTGCGCCGAACTCGAGCGCGCAGGTTTGAAATTGCTGGCTCGCAATTACAACACGCGATTCGGCGAGCTGGATCTCGTAATGCTCGACGGCAACACAATCGTTTTCGTCGAAGTCCGCTACCGAAAGCACTCCGCGCATGGCGATGCCGCGGCATCGGTGACCGCGAGTAAGCGCACCAAATTGATCAAGGCAGCGGAATTCTGGTTGGCAGAAAATCCCAAACGCGCGAATTCAATTTGCCGATTTGACATATTCACTTACGACGGACTGCCCGAAAATGCGCGTGGCACATGGCTTTGTGACGCATTCGAAGCTAATTGAATATAACAAATTTGTAACACTAGCTTTATAAAATTCGTTGGGGCAGAATCAAGTTATACGTTGTTCAGGGTATCTTCTCTGTAGACGCCGAAACGCAGTGCCTTATGGTGCTCTGATTTCGAAAACACAATAGTTTTTGTGAAGTTAGCGGTAGCTATCAAATAGCGTGCCGAGCCAGGGGTCGGAATGGAATCGGAAATTTCTACATCGTGGGAGCGGGGGCTCTCACTGCAAAGTTATCGGGGATCGAGGCAAAAGCCTACACACCTTGTAGCTTTTTTCTGTCGCTCTGCGGCGAGCTTCGCTGTACGAGAACGCGGGGCAACTCACTTACGCTTATCCGCCGCCACCGATTTCGGATGGCACGCTTTATGGCGCGCCATCGTATTGAAATGCCGCGACACCACACTCTTTATTAATCCCGACTCATTCCCTTCCACAAATTTTGCGAGTGCGATGTGAATAAGGCCTTCTCAAACACCGCCCTGATGGGCGTTCCCATTCTTTTGGCTTTCGTGATCGCTGGATGCGGCACGCCGCCGGCGAAGGATTTCGGCGGCTCCTGGAAACCGGTGAACCACTTCCAGGACCAAACCACCGAAATACCACTGGCGCAGGCCTATACGTTTTATGCCTCGCCGATGGATGGCACCCTGAAAACCATGCTCACGCGCTGGTCGACGGATTCGGGCATGACGTTGTCCTACCAGCTGATGTCCGACTACACGCTCTACAAGCCGGTGGCGCAAATTCACACACGGGATATCCGATCCGCCGCCGCCGAGTTGAACGCGATCTACGCCGCGGAAGGGATTTTCATCACCATCAACGACAAGCAGATTCTGGTCGGGGTAGCGGATGTGTCCAAACCTGATGCGTCGGAGACAAAGCCAGCGTCGACCGCCACCAAGCCGCCTGCGCCTGCGAGCATCAAACGATGAAAACGACTATTAACGTTGTAACAACCCATCTGGATTTTTGCTAATGGCGGACAAGAAAACAGCCAGTCGAAAAATTGACGACACGGTCAACCGATCGGTCAATTTCGAGCTGACCATTGCAGATTTCGCCAAGCGCAGTGAACGGCGTGCTTGGTTGGTTGCCTTTTCCGCGACCATCGTGGCGCTGATTCTGCTGGGCGGCTACTTCTACATGCTGCCACTCAAGGAAAAAGTCCCTTACGTCATCATGGCCGATGCCTATACGGGTACCAGCTCCGTCGCGCACCTGACCGAGGATTTCACCAACCGTCAGATCACCACTAGCGAAGCGATCAACAAGAGCAACGTCGCGCACTACATCATGGCACGCGAGTCTTATGACAACTCGACTACGGCGTACCAGAACGGATGGATTACATCCATCGTCATGTCTTCCCCCAAAGTCGCCAACGCATACAAGAATCAAGTTCTGTCGACGACGAATCCCGATAGTCCATCCAAGCTATATGGCAAAGATAGTTCGCTACAAATCAATATCCTCAGCATCTCTTTACATGGCGATGGGGTCGGTCAAACCCCTAAAAGTGCCACTGTGCGCTTCCAAAGGAGCGTCTACGACAAGACAAGCGGTTCGACCAAACCATTGGACAGCAAAATCGCCACCTTGGAATTTACATACATGCCTGATCTGCGAATGGATGACCAATATCGGATTGAGAATCCCCTCGGCTTTCAGGTTACCGACTATCGCGTCGACAACGATTATGAGTCGTCCGCACCGGTCGCAGTTCAGGGTGCGCCGATTGCCAACAACGCTCAGCCAGCCACTGCGGCCAACGCCAATGCTGGCCTGCCGGCAAGTACGTCCACTGCAATCACGCCTCAAACCATGCAAACAGGTTTGCCCTCGCAGCCACCCATTCCACAGCGTGAAGCTAGCCAAGTCACAGCTCCGGGTGTGCCTGCCTCGAACAATACCGCCAATGGAGTGGGTCACCGATGAACCAACCAAGCAAACTGGGTCTGGCGGGTGTCATGTGTCTGGTCATGGCCAGCATGGCATTTCCCGTCAAAGCACAAGTGATGGAGCAGTACGAGTTTCAACCCGATCGCATCTACCCTGTGCGCACCGGATTGGGCATCACCACCCAGATCGAACTGAGTCCCAACGAAAAAATTCTCGATTACAGCACGGGCTTCAGCGGCGGGTGGGACCTGACGCGGCGCGAAAACGTCTTCTATCTGAAGCCGAAGAATGTTGACGTCGACACGAACATGATGATTCGTACAGCGACCCATTCCTACATTTTCGAACTGAAGGTGGTCGCCACGGATTGGAAGACACTCGAGCAGGCCAAGCGCGCCGGCGTTCAGTACAAGATCACCTTTACTTATCCAGGGGCCACCAGCTTCGCGGCTGCGGCCAGCAAAACCGCTGACGTATCCGAATTGAATACGTCTCTGGTCAAAGAGCGCGACTACAACTTCGACTACAGCTATGCCACACGCAGCAAGGCCGCGCCCTGGCTGGTACCTATCACCGTGTATGACGACGGGCGCTTCACCTACATCAAGATGAGCGATCTGAAACAGTTTCCCACCGGTAATTTTCCCACTGTCTATATGCGCGAAATCAGACATGGTGGAGACGTGTTGGTCAACACAACCGTGGAAGGCAACACCATCGTCGTTCACGGCACCTATGCCTACCTGGTCATTCGTCATGGCAACAATGTCGTTGGTCTGAGAAGGAACACTCAAAAGTGAGCTCAAATACTCCTAACCAACCCGGCGATGGCTTCGATCGCGAGAACGCGCCATCACCCGACCGCAACGACCCACTGGCGAGTAATCCATACTCCAATCAGTATCAGAAAAGTGCGGCTCCCGACCTAGATGCCAATGCGCCGACATTGAAATCCAGCGATTTTCGGCAAATGAATCGCCGCGCGCTTTTCTACCTAGCGGCAATTGTCGTATTGCTGCTCGCAGTCGCCTTCTGGCTCATCAAGAGCCCTTCAAGCAAAGCACCTGCTCCCAAGCAAGCAGAAACCATTACTGTGCCTCAGGCGCCTATAGCTCCACCGCCGTTGCCTGCCACACCGTTGGTTCAAGCTATTCCCCTCAACACAGGGCAGACGCCACCCTTGCCGATGGTCACCCAAACTGTACAGCCTCAGCCTACGAAACAGCAGGGGCCAAGCTTGCTTGAGCGCCGCCTTGCGGAAGAACAAGGCAATCCCACTTCCGAAACGCCGCCAGTATCCGCAGCGAATCCACCCAAGGACCCGGGCGATCAAATTGGTGAAATGGAGGATTCCAAGACCAGCGCTCAGCCGCTGAGCAATCCAGACACCATCATGGTTCGGGGCACCTTTATCCGTTGCGTGCTGGAAACCAGGATCATCAGCGACTATCCAGGCTTTGCTTCATGCGTAGTTACCGAGCCTATCTATTCTTTCACCGGAAAGCGTTTGCTTTTACCCAAGGGGTCAAAGGTGTTGGGTAAATACCGGGAAAAACCCATTATCGGCAATCGCCTTGCTGTCGTCTGGGACCGTATCATCACACCGACCGGCATCGACGTGAACATGTCCAGTCCAGGCGTCGATGATCTCGGCAGTTCCGGCAATCCGGGTTACCTCGATTCGCACTGGGGTAGCCGTATCAGCGCCGCGCTGCTGATCAGCATGCTCAGCGATGGGTTCTCGTATGAGGCGGCCGAGCACGGCCCAAAGACCACCGCCCTTTCAGGTAGCGGTGTCGCGGTGGAAACTCCATTCCAGAGCAATACGGCGCAGACCCTGCAAACATTGTCTCAGCAGGCGGTGCAAAGTGCAGCCAACCGACCTGCCACGATCACCATCAATCAAGGCACCATCATCGATGTCTACGTCGCGAAAGACGTGGATTTCAGTGGTGTCGTGTCCAAATTCTGATTCACTCAACGCACGGTAACGGAACACCTATTTGTATGGACGACGCTACACCCATCGCCGAAGTCTCGAACGAGTTCCTGGACTACCAGTATCAAGTACTGGGTGTGCGGGACTTCATGGCGTCGCCCGAAGTCACCGAAATCTGCATCAACCGCCCGGGCGAGTTGTACTTGGAAAACCGCGACGGCTGGCAGCGCGTCGAGGTGCCAACACTCACCTTTGAACGTGCTCGACAATTCTGCACATCGGTAGTCAACGAGAGCAAGACCGGCCAGCGCATCACCGACATGGATCCGGTCGTATCGCTGACCTTTCCCACCGGCCAGCGTGCGCAATTCGTCCTACCGCCGGCGGTCGAGGCAGGCAAGGTCTCGATCACCATCCGCATACCCTCCAGGCACACCAAGACCCTGGCCAATTACAAGGAAGACGGTTTCTTCGATCAGATTCTCGAAGACACGCACAAGCTCAGCGACCACGACCGCGAGCTGCTGGACCTCCGCGCCCAGCGCAACTATGCAGAATTCTTCAAGAAAGCGGTTTTGTACAAGAAGAACGTGGTCGTCTCCGGCGCTACCGGTAGCGGCAAGACTACCTTCATGAAATCGCTGGTCCAGCACATTCCGGACAATGAGCGGCTGGTCACCATCGAGGACGCGCGCGAGCTATTCATCGAGCAGCCCAACGTCGTGCATCTGCTGTACTCCAAGGGCGGCCAGAGCGCAAGCAATGTCACCGCCAAGAGCTGCATGGAAGCCTGTCTGCGCATGAAGCCCGATCGCATCATCCTGGCCGAGTTGCGCGGCGACGAAGCGTTCTACTTCATCCGCAACTGCGCATCGGGCCACCCCGGTTCCATCAGCAGCTGCCACTCCGGCAGTACCGAGCAAACCTGGGATCAACTCGGGCTGATGGTCAAGGCATCCAACGAAGGCGCCGGCCTGGAATTTGCCACCATCAAGCGCCTGCTGATGATGACCATCGACATCATCGTGCACATCAAGTCGCACGCTGGAAGTCGCTACATCACCGGTATCGACTTCAACCCTAACCGGCACTTGTCGCAGGAGGCTGCATAATGACTCTATCGAATTCGCAGCTCCGAAAGGCAAGCCCATGCTAACCGGAATGGAATTGATGTCGTGCCCCAACCAGGCCGTGCCGGCCGAGGTCATGCACCACATTGTGCATGTCGAATCCGGCTACAACCCCTTTGCCATCGGCGTTGTCGGCGGTCAGCTGGTGCGCCAGCCGCAAAGCCTCGATGAAGCTGTCGCTACCGCGCAGATGCTCGAAACCAAGGGCTACAACTACTCGCTCGGTGTGGCGCAGGTGAATCGCAGCAACCTGGCCAAATATGGTTTGGATACCTATGCCAAAGCCTTCGACCCCTGCCTCAATTTATCCGTTGGCTCGCGCATCCTCAACGAGTGCTACTACAGTTCGGGTGGCGATTGGGGCAAGGCTTTCAGCTGCTACTACTCCGGCGACTTTGTCACCGGTTTCCGTCAGGGCTATGTGCAGAAAGTTTTCGCCTCGATGAGCCAGAACGCGCAGCCCGATAGCAGCGGCGCGGCACCTATCCCGTTGCAGTCGGGGGCAGTGACCGGCGGGCCCCGGCTTGTCTCGCGCGCCGATATCGTCAGCGGCATACATGCACCCATCGCACAACAGGACACCGCCGCTTATCGCGTCTCCATTCGCAGCACTAGCGTGCTGGATGCAATCGCCGCGCCGCTGGTCACTGCTGCCGTCGCTGCTGTGGTCCCCACCGCCAGCACGCCCGATCCGAAAATTGCCGCCGCAACCGCGTCAGCGACAGCGCCGATCCCGGCTACCGAGGTAGCCGCGCCCAGCGCGGACATCTTCGTGCCCAAGGTCAGCTATCTGGGTGATCCATCGGAATCCTCCTCCAAGAGTCCCGAGAGTAATAGGCAATCCAAACCACCAGCGACGCAAGCCGTCTCGCAAACCACTGCACGCAACCCAGTTGGCGATCCGACCGACCTGCGCCAGAAAGGAGGCGACGATGCCTTCGTCTTTTAAGTGGAAGCGCTCCCCAGGGCCGGGCTCAATGCATGAATCGGATAATTGCCGATGGCCAAGCCAGCACGACTTCGCTGTTCGCTATTCAACGCACTACCGCGCAAGGCATATGGTAACCATCAATCGTGGTCGGCCAAACCACCGATCCTGTCGACTAGGCGCGGGGATCAGCGGCATGGTTTTGAACGCATTGCCGTCGTATCAGAACAATACCGATCAATCGATCGGCGCAGTATTCGTCATGCAGGCATCCTGTTGCCTGCTGCGATGGCTCACACCAGGGCCGCAGTATCGCCTCGGATCAGCGAGGTGCTTTGCAACAGTCGTAAGCTGTGCGCAACACAGCTCTTTCTTCAGGGATGCGGCACCCGCCCGCATTCGTTTAAATCTTTCCTAAAAGGAATCCGAGATGAAAATTCAATTGTTTGCCGGCAGCACCGAAAGCACGGAATCCAGGCGCTCGCTTTTCAACGCCTATTTCAAAATGGTTGTGGTCGCCATGCTGCTCGTGCCTTGCATAGCATTCGCTGACAACGAAGCCTGTACTACGGTTGTTACCTCTATGGGTACCGTCAAAAGCTTGTTGAGTGCGATATCCGTCATAGTGGTGACCGTTGCAGTCATCTTTGCCGGTTACCAGATCGCCTTTGCGCACAAACGCATCTCCGAGGTAGCGCCCGTTCTCATCGGTGCGGTGCTGATCGGTGCTGCGGCACAGATCGCCACCATGTTCATTACCGCTGGTACCTGCTGATCGGTTCTGCAAATACTCATGCATAAAAACGCATTGTTCCGCGGCTGCACTCGCCCGCCCATGTTTTTGGGAGTGCCTTATATCCCCTTCTTCGTGTGCGTGGGCGGCTGCTTTTTGCTGGCCGTCTACTTCAGCTTTTTCATCCTTTTTCTGATCCCGGTGATCATCTTCATCATGCGGACCATGGCCAAGCGCGATGAGATGATTTTCCGGCTGATCGGCCTGCGTCTGCAATTCCGCATGAGAATGAGAAACCTGTCCGAAAACGATGGCATGTGGGTATTCACCCCCAACAGCTACCGCGGCCACAAACAGGAACCTTGACGAAGCGGCCCCGGCATGTTCCGCCGGGGTATTTCATGTGAACTAACCGGTACCGAAACATGTTCAGCCCCGACACCCCCATCAGCGAATTTCTGCCGCTGTCCACACACGTCTCGCCTACGGTGATCAAGACCACGGGCGGCGATTTCATGCTCAGCTGGCGCATGGGCGGCCTGCCCTTTGTCGGCCGCGATGAGTGGGAGCTGGAACACAAGCACAACACCTTCAACCGCCTGCTGCAAACCTTGCGCGCGCCGGATTTCGTCAACGTTGCATTTTGGACGCACGACATCCGCCGCCGCCGCAAGCTCACCGACCACAGCCATTTCGAGCATGCCTTCAACCAGCAGATGTCCGATGCCTACTATGGCGCGCTCTCCACACAGAAGCTGATGCAGAACGAGCTGTACCTGACCCTGCTCTACCGCCCCATGGTCAGCGGCAAGCGCTTCGCCGAAAAATCCACCGACGTAACCCAGTTGCAAGCCGAGCAAGAACAGGCCGTCAGCACCATCCTTGAGCTGGCCGGCAATGTCGAGGCGGTGCTGAAGGACTATGCACCCTACCGCATGGGCATGTATGAGGCCGCCAACGGCGTGGTGTTCTCTGAAGCCCTGGAATTCTTCGGCTACCTGCTCAACCGCATCGACGAACCGGTGCCAGTGCTCGATGCGCCGGTGTACCGCTATCTGGCGATCAGCAAGCAGCGCTTCTCGGCCAAGACGGGCGACTACGTGATCACCACGCCCACCGGGGTCAATCATTTCGGCGCCCTGCTTAACCTCAAGGAATTTTCCGATGGTAGCTATCCGGGCATCCTGAACGGGCTCAAGTACCTGGACTTCGAATACGTCATCACCCATTCCTTTACCCCGAAAGGACGGCACGATGCGCTCAAGGCACTGGAGCGCACCAAGGGCATGATGGTCTCCGCCGGCGACAAGTCCTTCAGTCAGATCGCCGAGCTGGACCACGCCATGGATCAATTGGCCTCCGGCAACTTCGTGCTGGGCGAATATCACTTCAGCATTGCCGTCTACGCAGCGGACCAGGCCACGCTGTCACTGCAGATCGCCGCCACCCGGGCGGAGCTCTCCAACGCCGGCTTCGTCACCGTGAAGGAAGATATAGCCGTCGCCGCCGCGTTCTACGCCCAGTTCCCTGGCAACTGGAAATACCGCACCCGGCTAGCCAACCTGAGCTCGCTCAACTTCCTGGGCTTGTCGCCGCTGCACAACTTCGCCGCCGGCAAGAAGGAAAACAATCCCTGGGGCGAGTGCGTCACCACCTTGCAGGCTACCAACGGCCAGCCGTACTACTTCAACTTCCACGCTACCCACCCGTCGGAAAACTCCCTCGGCGAAAAAGCCATCGCCAACACCATGGTCATCGGCAAGTCCGGCACCGGCAAAACCGCGTTGATCAACTTCCTGCTCAGCCAGGTGCAAAAGCTCAAGCCCACGCCGACCATCTTCTTCTTCGACAAGGACCGCGGCGCGGAGATCTTCGTACGTGCCTGCGGTGGCAACTACCTGGCGCTGGACAACGGCAAGCCCACCGGTTTCAACCCGTTCCAGTGCGAGTACACCGAAGCCAACGTGCAGTTCCTGTCGGATCTGGTCAAGGTGATGGCCGGCAAAAGCGTGTACTCCTCGCGCGAAGAGGAGGACATTTTCCGCGCGGTGGAAAACATCCTGGACACCCCGATCCATCTACGCAACATCACCAATTTCATGAAAAGCCTGCCCAACATGGGCGACGACGGCCTCTACGTGCGCATGAAAAAGTGGACCGCGGGCAACTCACTGGGCTGGGTGTTCGACAACCCCGTGGACACCATCGACCTTTCCAAGGCCAACATCATCGGCTTCGATTACACGGACCTGATCGAGAATCCCGAAGTCCGCGTGCCGGTCATCAACTACCTGCTGCACCGGCTGGAAGAGCTGATCGACGGCCGTCCTCTGATCTACGTGATGGACGAATTCTGGAAGATCCTCGACGGCAAGGGCGGCCTGAAAGAGTTCGCCAAGAACAAACAGAAGACCATCCGTAAGCAGAACGGCCTAGGTATCTTCGCCACGCAAAGCCCGGAAGACGCGCTGGCCAGCGACATCGCCGCGTCGCTGATCGAGCAGACGGCCACCATGATCCTCTTGCCCAATCCCAACGCCAGCCGCGACGACTACATCGACGGCCTCAAGCTTACCGAGGCCGAGTACGCGGTAGTCGTGGCCCTGGACGAGCGCTCACGCTGCTTTCTGGTCAAACAGGGCCACGCCGCGGCAGTGTGTCAGCTCAACCTGCGCGGTATGGACGACGCGCTGGCGGTGATCTCCGCCTCCACCGACAACATCGAAATCATGCACGAGGTGCTGGCCGAACGTGCCGAGGCCGAGGGAGTCACGGCCGACCAGCTTACGCCTGAACAATGGCTCAGTACTTTCTACGAAAACCGTAAAGGCAGCGGCAAAAAGCCGGCTCAACCAACCAGACCCACACGGCCGACGCGCTCGGCCACCATGTGACACGCGACACACTGGGAACACACTGCAACTTCAGCCAAGGAGAATGCCATGCAACACTCAACCACCTGCTCCAACCCCGGTCTCCGCTCTCCGCTCCTGGTGGCGTTCGCCTTGGCCTTGACTGCAATCGCCAGCGGCAGCGTCCACGCTCAAACGGGTATTTTGGTCCAAGATACCGTTCAGGAAAAAACTACGGGTTTGATGGCCACCTTCCAAAAAGTCACGGCATACGCGGAACAAGTTAAGCAATACGAACAAATGATCACCAGCGCTGAAAGCCTGGGCACCAACATCTCGCCATTTTCCAACAACCTCCAGCCGATCAGCGATCCAAGCTCGCTTATCCAGGCCAAATGCTCTGGTGGCTCCAGCGGGGGGGTCGTCGGCTCCCTGATGAGCAGCATGTCCTCGATGCTCAGTCAGAACATGGATCAAAGCCAGCAGCAAATCTGCGCGCAAATCGTCACCACCCAGGTGGACAAATACAACCAGACCGTGCTGATGCTCAACACGCTCAACGCCTACAGCACCTCGCTACAAAAGCTCACCGCCATGGCCAACGGCATCAGCAATATGGGCACCAGCAGCTCCACGACCACCCAGGCCACTACCTACAGCAGCCAGCTCACAACCCAAATGAGTAATTGGCAGGCGCAGATGAACGCCGACGACGCCATCATCAAAACCATGGAAGACCAGCAGAAGATCCTCAGCCACGTCGCACTCAACGGCAACGGCGGCGGCAGCTCCATCCTGGGCGACGCCCTGCCAGACACGGCCTTCCAGAACGCCATTGGAAACGTCGGCCCTTAACATGAAACGATCGTACAAGCGGGTCAACACGGTGGACCGAAAACCCGCCGCACCACAGGATTCAAGAGCGCAGGGCGCCACAGGGGCACGGATATGAATTTTGTCTTCTTCACGCTGATTTACGCCAAGTTGACCAGCATGATCAACTCGGCCGGCTTCGCCATGATGCAGTCGATGATGGCCTTCGTGTCGGGCATCGCGTTGCTGCTGATCACGTTGTGGATCATGGTGCTGGGCTTCCGCATCATCACCGGCCAGATGCGCGAGCCGCTGATGGGCGTGGTGGTAAACATGGCGCGTATCGGCTTCATCGTCACCGTCGCCAGCTCCATGTCGATCTTCAGCTCCGATATTTTCACTCTGACCACCACCACCCTTGGCGCGGAAATCAACCAGCTGGTCACCGGCAGCACCGATACGCTGGACGCCTCCATCGACAAGAATCTGGCCTATACCGAAGTGGCCATGAGCGCTATCGACGCCGTGCAACTGATCTCCAATGATACCCAAGACGCCGAACAGGCCAACCATGCCGCCTTTTGGGCGGGCCTGGGCACCGCCGGCCCGCCGATGACCGCCGCCGTGATGCTGCTGATGTTCACCTTTGCCCTAGCCCTGTTTGTCGGCCTGGGACCGATATTTATTCTGTGCCTGATCTTCAACGCTACCAAGCCGCTGTTCCAGCGCTGGCTGCTGTACGGCATCGGCACGCTGTTCTCCATGGCTGTGCTCAACCTGGTTACGGCGATGGTGCTGAAAATCACCGCCGGCGTGGCCGTGAGCATGTGGACCACCGCCTTGCTGGCGAAGGCCTTCAGTGTCAACGTAGAAGGCATTTCTCACCAGGCCTTGGAACAAGGCGGCCTGGGCATGATGATGACCCTGCTTATCGTCACCGTGCCGCCGATGGCCGCCAACTTCTTTCAGGGAACGCTGGGGAGTTTCATGGCTTACAGCGCCTTCGGCGGCGCTGGCGCGTCCAGCCAGCCCAGTGCACGGGGGCCCGCGGGGGCGCCAAACACACAGCAACCGAATTCCAATATTCAAAGTGGTGGCGCTAGCTCACTAAGCCACGGTACGGCTCTCGGCTCCAGTCAATCCGGCACCCATCAGGACCAGATCAAACAACCCGTTTCCGGTCCTCTCAATGCCCTTCTCGGCGGGAATGCCTACCGAATGGTCCAGGCGCCACCAACGACGCCCTCGGGCAGCTCAGGCTCGTAGCGCTGGAGGAACATCTGCATGAACACCATTCATCACATATGGATCAAGACCATCCTTCTCATGGCGGGGTTATGGCTTGCCAGCGGCGCGGTACACGCCCAGGAAGGGGCCGGCCCTTGTCCCCCAGGCATAGGCTATTACGGCACACACGATGGCATCCCGAGTTGCGGACAACCCGGCAACAGCCAAGCGCCCGCTGCGCACTACGAAGATCGCTGGGGGGCGATTGTCACGGATTTCTCCCATGGCAGCGTTGGGATGATTAATAACGCAGCAACGCAGAGCAGCGCCGAACAATTGGCCACTGCAGATTGCCAAGCTAAAGGCGGCGTAACCTGCAAAGTGGAAATTGCCTATGCCAACGAATGCGCCGCGTTAGTTGCAGGCGATAAAACCCACATTACACGTGCCGGCGCAACAGTCGAAGCGGCTATCCAGGCTGGGGTAAAAAAGTGTAGTGAAGAAGATAATCATTGCCGCGCCTATTTTTCAGGTTGCAGTCCGACCGTTCAAATTCAATAACTGATGCACTTCGCCTACGCCCGTATGAACACTATACATCGCCTATGGATCAAGGCGATCGTACTGGTTGCTGGTCTATGGGTTACCAGCAGCGCGGTTCACGCCCAAGAAGGAGCGGGCCCGTGTCCACCAGGCATAGGCTATTACGGCACACACGATGGTATCCCGAGTTGCGGACAACCCGGCGGCAACAATCAAACGCCCGCCACGCACTATGAAGATCGCTGGGGGGCGATTGCGACTTACGAACCTAGTGGCGTTCTAGGAGCAGTGGTCAATATGCCAACCGAGATTGGGGCCAAAGAAGCTGCCATGGCCGATTGCCGCGCCAAGGGTGGTGGCTCAAATTGCAAATTCCAAATTACGTATCGCAATGAATGTGTAGTTATTATGGTCGGCGACAGAGCTTTTAACGTAACCCCTGGGGTAACGATCGATAGGGCAACTCAGTCGGGCATGCAGATTTGTAGTGCTAATGGCAATTCCAATTGCCACACTTTTTATTCCGCTTGCAGCCCAGCGGTACAGGTTCAATAACTGATGCCCTTCGCCTACGCCCGCATGAACACTATGCATCGCATATGGATCGCGGCAAAAAGCTCTGTCAGCGGAGCAAAAAGGTTCGCGCCACTGTTTGCCCTGGTAGGAGGGCTGTGCGGAGCCATGCCGGTCTGCTCAGCGGGCAATGCCACACCGAGGTCGCAAAGCTCCACCCTAGCCACTACGGCGCATTCCGCCTCGGCTGCCCTGCCCCAGGCCAGAGCCTTCTCTTCCTCACTTAGTTGGGCGTTAAACAAAGACATGGCTTACACCGATGCGCACAAGACGCTGCTTGCGCAAGGCTGGACGCCGGAGAAAGATTTGCGCTGCAAGGCCCACGTCGGTGCGAACGAAGCTCTCTGCAAGGCCACGCCAGATTTGAAGGTATGCCGGATATGCGACGAGATTCCCGAACTGAGCGCGTACAGCGATGAAGGCGATGCGGCAGTGCATTTCACCCATGCCCGGCAACGGCTGACGATAAATGCCTCCGGCTCGATCAGCGACTGGAAGGTTGCCCGGCAACGATTCGCGCTTGAGCGTCTCGGATTGGCAAGTGACCAAGTGACAAGAGAACGGAAGACCGGGTATCGAAACCATCGACCCTTTTGCGGAATGCACACGGAGAACGAGCATGAGCAATCGATTAGGCGACCTGTTTAGTAGAGGCGAAGGCGGCTACAACTCCTTCAATCGCGGCAATGCGGGCGATGCTGGCGGCCAGACCTTCGACTTCTCTCCACTGACGTTGGGTCAAAGGCCCGGCGTTGCTGGGAATTTGTCCAGCGATGGCGTTCCAAGGGCTGATGACGGAGCAAAAAGCTGCGCGCGCGAAGTTCCAAGCTCCGTTAGTGGTGCGAGAAGCCTCGGGTGGCCAGCGCTATGCCTCTTTACCGTTTGCGCCCTTCTTCTTTGCCTGCTCGTGATGACTCCCGCGCCGGCCAGCGCTCAGACCAAGCCGCTTGGAGTACCCAACGGCAATGCGCAGATCAGAATCACCGGCATTTATTCGAACATGGCTTATAGCGCGCAAGAAGGCGACGTGCTTGGCACCGAGGTTTTCGTCGTCAACACAAATCAGGGCTATTACGTCGTCTTTCAGTCGGGTGAGGGTGAGCCCACGGTTCCGGTGGTCGTTCCAGCCGAAGTATCCGGGTCGTCCATCCATTTTGCGCTGCCACCCGGGGTCGTGGGGGGCACCTTTACCGGAACCATCGGCTCATCCCAGCTCACCGGTTCGTTTTCAAGCAATCATCAAGTCATCCACCTGAAGCGCAAAGCCAGTTACTGGCAATGAGCCCACATTGCTTCGCTCGCTTGCGCACGGCGCACCCGCACCAAAACCGGAGGATCGCTCATGAATGACCCGCAAACACATCTGGTACCGGTGACTCTGCCGGGTCGAGGCGATACGTTTCTCGATCAGTCCATGGTCCCCAAAATTCATACGTTCGTCGAGGAAGCCCACAAGCACGGTCTGGATATCCGTTTCAACAGCGCGTTTCGGACACCCGAACAACAGGCGGGGCTTCACCACGACCCCACCGCCATCACGCCAGCGACCCACAGCCTGCACTCGGCCGGATTCGCGGTGGACGTCAAGGACTTTATGCTTATGTCGGCCAGCGATCAGAAGATTGTTCGCGAAGCCGCGAAAGCCGCAGGCCTGCAATGGGGCGGCGGGTTCAACTCACCTGACCCAGTGCATTTTTATGCCGATCCGCCCATTGACCGGATGACGGCGATAGCCAACGCCACCAGGCAATACCAGGATTATCAGCAGCACCACACTCACCCTGCGGGTCAAAGCCAGGCCTCACTCGGGCAGGTCACCTCCGAAAAGGCGAATGCCTCGCACGAGTACGTCCTACGCCAAGATGCCCACGGCGCCGCCGTGCATGCGCTGCAAGCGGACCTCGCCATGCTCGGCTATCAAGACGGCCACGGTCACCCCTTGAAAGCCGATAGCGACTTCGGCCTCGACACCCGCCACGCCGTGGAACGCTTCCAGCACGATCACGGCCTGACCGTGGACGGCATTGCCGGACCGAAAACGCAGGAAGCTATTCACCACGCGCAGGCCAAGCACGTTGTACCCAGCCTTGCCGATCCGAAGAACCCCGACCACGCTCTGTACGAACAGGCGCGCCTCGCCGTGCACCACCTCGATGCCGGCATGGGACGTACCTCCGATCTGCAGAGCGACCAGTTGGCCGCCTCACTGGTGGTGGCTGCCAAGCGCGAAGGCCTGACCGCGATCAATGAGGTACGGCTGAGCGAGGACGGTTCTCACGCCTTCGCCGTGCAGGGTCCACCGGATTCGCCACTGCGGCACATCGCCCACGTGCAGACCGCCGAAGCGGTGAACACACCAATCGACAAGAGCAGCGCGGCGGCGCTTGCGGTAGCGTCGCCGCAGCCAACCGCACCGTTGATACCGCAACAGCAATCCAGCATGCATGCGCATTAGGCCACGCATCAACCACCAACCTCTCGGAGACAGCCATGAAACTACGCGCTCTACTCATCACTAGCGTCCTCGGCACTGTAGCCAGCCTGAGCCCGGTCCATGCCCAGGCCCCTGACGCTTGCACTATCTACAACTGCATGGCCGGCATCTCCGGCTATGGCACCAGCGGCGGTCCTGCCTGTACCCCATCCCTTATTTGGTGGAACACCCCCACCGACCCTGCTGGTGGCCTGGCCGTTTACGACGAAAGCGGATTCGATGGACTTGCCTCCTACCCGGTGCGCGAGACCTATTTGACGGTAGGCTGTCCTCAGGCCAGTATCGCCACCAACGCCGCGATACTGCAAAGCATCATGAATCAATGGGGCTATGCGCTGGTGCCGGTGCCGTGAACCACTTCTCTTGATGCTGATCCTGGCTTGCATTTCGACTAGGTCGTCACTCACTCGTTCAGCCCGAAACTGGGTACTGGCGCATGGAGTTCTAGCGTTGCAACAAAAGGCACGATCGCCTCGCTTAAATTTAAGTCCATGCACCACGCAAAAGACTCAGTCGCTTTTTTACGGCTCGCCTGTAAGGGTAGATAAGCCGACCGGCGATAGTGCGCCAATTCAGTCCTGATCAGTGATGAGGCAATAGTTATGCATTTCACCATGAAAAAAAGCCTCCTGCGTAGCGGCATCGTGATACTGATGTTTGTGCTATCGGCTTGCCAACCCAATAATTCGGCGTCGCCAAATGCCAGTGCAGCCTCGGCAACGACACTAAGCGCTGCATCGTCCTCGACGGCCAGCGGCAAAATGAGCGCACCGGCAATAACATCGACCTCGGCAGCGCAAAAAACGGTAGATGCTAAATCTGCTACTGCGGCATCTTTGGTTGGCGTGAATAAAGGCATGGCGTACGCCGATTTCCGCAAAGCAGTATTAGCCCAGGGCTGGCAACCCGTCGTGGATCTGAAGTGCAAAGCCAATGTCGTTGGCGGAGCTTATAAAGAGCTATGCGCCAAAGGCACGGATTCGTGCAAGGCCTGTGACGAGCTACCCGAATTGAGTGCGTGCAGCGGCGATGCGGTATGCGCGATGAATTTTCATCATGCTGCCGATAATCAGAGCATGGAAGTCAGCACGTATGGCGATATCGGGGATAGAAATGTTCATGGAAAAGATTCACAACTCGATGTCACCGGCTGGACCGTTTCACCGGTGGCCTCTCATTGATCGACGTGTTCGATCACGCGTTGACGTACAAGTTTTGACGAAAGAGATTTCACAACAAAGCATGCACCCTTGTTGGCTATGAAAAGGAGATTTCCATGAGTAATCCCTTGTTGGATCTTATGGTTCAAGGCGAGTCCGGCGCGGCTGGCTACAACGCTTACAATCGCGGCACATACGTCGATGCCAACGGCGGTGCACACATCCGCGGCGCCAACGGGGCCATCGACTTTTCCAGCCTGACTGTCGGGCAGGTGCACGATCGGCAACATCTTAGAGCGGACGATCCGAACCGGCTGTTTGCCATCGGCAAATACCAGATCATTCCAGCAACCATGGATGGCGCGATCGACAAATTGCATCTGGATCGCAACCAACCTTTTACACCAGCCTTGCAAGACAAGGTTTTTTCCGACTACCTGATTGTTGATAAGCGTCCAGGCGTCCATGATTTCATCACCGGCAAGCCAGGAGCCACACTGGAATCAGCACAACGTGGTTTGTCTCAGGAATGGGCAAGTTTCGGCGATCCCGACAAGGGCGGCCGCAGTTATTACCCGCCACCGAATGAAGCCAGTGTCACCCTTGCGCAATCCGCTGATGCACTCAACAAAATGCGCACGCAGTATCAGGCCGACATCGGCAAGGGCATGTCGCCTGATGCGGCATGGAAGGCTGTCACTGATGCAGGCCCATCCAAGACGCAAACACCTTCGGCTCCACACTCATCGACGCATCCCAATGCCGATACACACGGCGTCTTGAAGCAGGGCGACCACAACTCCGAAGTTCACACGCTGCAACAGAATCTGGACAAGCTGGGCTATACCGATGCGCATGGCCACGCCCTCAAGCCCGATAGCGATTTCGGGGCCAATACGAAATATGCCGTGGAGGCCTTTCAGCGCGATCATCATCTCGCGGCAGACGGCATCGCCGGTCCAAAAACGCTGCATGCCATTCAGCAGCAGACGCAGATCAGCAAGGCACCCGGTCTGGATAGTCCCGCAAACCCCGATCACGCGCTATACCTGCAGGCGCAAAAGGCCGTGCATGAACTGGATGCGCGTCTGGGACGCACATCCGATCCGCAAAGCAACAACCTCGCCGCGGCGCTGACCGTCTCGGCAAAACACGAAGGCATGACCCGGATCGATCAGGTCGCGCTCAGCGAAGACGGCTCACGCGCTTTTGCGGTTCAAAACGGGGCGTTCAAGCAAACTGCAGAGGTACAAACAGCCCAGGCGGTACATACCTCAGTCGCGCAGAGCAGCCAGGCGCTGCAGCAGTCAGCGCCCAAACAGCCTGATCCGGCGCATACCCAGACCCAGGCACCGCAGCAGGGGCCACCCACGCTTATCGCGTAACTGTTATTGCGGGGTTTCACACTGGCCAGTGACTCCCAATACGCGCAGTCCGTCTTTTTAAGGACATATAAGGACGTATATAGAAATGCCCTATCGAGTCCGTTTCACCGTGAAACTCTGGCTGCGTGCGGCGACTTGCGTGTTGGCCACTCCCGTTGCGGCGCTAGCCGCGACGGATTTGCCGGCACCAGCAACGGGATCGACGCCTGAAGCGCCGCCATTGTTCGCCGCGATGGCGCTAGGCAACCAATGAAAAAATAGTGCTTAAAACATGAGGTCTGATTCAAGAAAGCAAAACTGAGATCAAACCATGCTTAGACTTTACAGGTCATCGAAACCTGCGCAAGGAGCAACCTGGAATGAATCGTATCCACTATCTCGGGATATTCGCACTGTGTTCGCTATCGTGCGCCTGCAGCGCTGGCGGTTCTGAACCATCCAACTCGGGAATAGCCGCCGAGCCATTGGCCTCCGCTGCTACGGCAACACCACCCAGCCACGCAGTGAAAGCAGCCTCTCTGAAATTGCCAGCCAATTTCACGTCTTACGCATCCGAATCCATTGGCAAAAATATTCTCTGCCATGTCGGCGCCGTAACTGGCGACGACGGCATGAATCAGAAGCCGATTGCGTATGCCGAGACCGTACAAAGCAAGCAAGTACTCTGGGTTGCACAACTCAACTTGCCGCCCGATACTTTTCAGAGCCGCGCAACGCATTGCACCAGCTCTGGCGACTCGACGTTCGTCTTGTTGCAGTCTGATACGCAATCGGAGCAGACGCTGTCACAAACCCTGCTTCGCGTCGTGAAGCTCGATACACAAACCGGCGCTTTGCAGACACAGCGCAATGTCGATGTACCCAAAGCCTATTCGGCTTGGGTCGATGAAGGGGCAAGCCACTTTCAATGGCAGGGAAATGCCCTGGTCGTTTCAGGAAATTATCGACTGTCGTCCGACAATGACAATCAAGCTCAGTTTACGGTGCATTTGAATAGCAATCTCAATCCATGAAAGGAGGATTGTCATGAGCGACCAGGAAAAATTTATTGCGCATCTGTATCCGGCCGCGGCGAAAGTTTCCCAGGAAACAGGCATGTCCAAAGAGTTGATTCTGGCGCAGGCCGCCGAAGAGACAGGCTGGGGACAACACGTGTTGCCGGGAACAAACAACATCTTCAACATCAAGGCCTCCCCCGACTGGCACGGGCCAACGAAGACCTTCAATGTCTGGGAGATCGAGGGCGGTAAAAAGGTTTGGAAGGACCAGGAATTCCGCGTGTATGGATCAGCCGAAGAAGCGTTGCGTGATCGAGTCAAGTTTTTGGAAGGAAATCCACGTTATGCCAAGGCTGGACTGTTTGACGAGGGGACGAAGGGACATCTCGAGAAGGAAGCCGCGGCTCTGCAAAAAGCCGGCTATGCAACCGATCCAAACTATGCAAAACAACTAATCGCCGTAGCCAACAGCCCTGTGATGCAAAGGGCGATAGAACACGCCCAAGGGCAGAGTCCAGCTCAGCCGACGACTCACGCCGCTACCTCGCATTCAGCAGCTGAAGGTGTTCTCAAGCAGGGTGACCGCGGCACCGAAGTTCACACGCTGCAGCAGAACCTGAGCAAGCTGGGCTATACCGACGCACACGGCCACGCTCTCAAGCCCGACAGCGATTTCGGCGCAAACACCAAGTTCGCCGTAGAGGCCTTTCAGCGCGATCATCACCTCGCGGCGGATGGCATTGCCGGTCCAAAGACGCTGCATGCCATTCAGCAGCAGACGCAGATCAGCAAGGCCCCGGGACTGGATAGTCCCGCGAACCCCGATCACGCGCTATACCTGCAGGCGCAAAAAGCGGTGCATGAGCTGGATGCACGACAGGGACGTACGCCCGATCAGCAAAGCAACAATCTCGCCGCAGCACTGACCGTCGCCGCTAAACACGAAGGCCTGACCCGAATCGATCAGGTCGCGCTCAGCGACGACGGCTCACGCGCTTTTGCGGTTCAAAACGGAGCGTTCAAGCAAACGGCCCAGGTGCAAACGGCCGAAGCGGTGCATACGTCGATAGCGCAAAGCAGTCAGGCACTGCAGCAAGCCGCACCTGCACAACCGTCTCCTACGCACATTCAGCACCAGCCGCAAACACCACAACAAGCCCCCCCTGGCGTCAACGTTTAATGCTCAACAAGGTAGCTTTGAGTCCTTCCAAGCTGCCGACGATTTTGGTGCGGCTGTGTAAAAGCTGAAGCAGCGAACTCCGGCGGTGATAGCTGCTTCAACCGTCGATAGTCACGCTAACGAAGACGCCGACCGCATGGCTCGCAGCGAAAGCCACTTTCGATGGAGAACGAGGTGAACCGAACGGCCATGTCGATACGCTTGACGTCCACGCTGATTCTCTTTGCTGCTGTGATCACCTCCGCTCTTGGCGCCCCCATGAAAAAACCCGACATCAAACAGAACTCACACCCGACGATGCGTTACGCACTTACCGTGACGGTCGATGGAGCACCGGGGCCGTTCGACGCCGTGAGCGGATCGGTGGATTACAAAGTCAGTAACGGTCACTGCGTTCCGTTGACGCCGATCAGCGGCGCCACCATCGCCCCCGAAAACCATGCATCAATTGCCCTCACCCGCGTCAGTGAACATGTCTACACCGGCACGATCTACGCCGACCTGATGCAGGACGAAGACTATTACGGCATGGGGGTCTGCCATTGGTCGGCTGTGGCAGCAGCAGCGACGTTCAAGGTCAACGCCATGAGTTTCAGTCCGGCGATATCGCTGGACGAGATCGTGGCGCAAAAATCGGTAACCCGCTTTTTTTCAAATCGGAGCTACCTCTCTGCTGAAAAAGGCTCGACCGATATGCTCCCTGTAGATACCGGCGAGTCGAGCGCGGCAGCGTACAAGCCGGAACTTCAAGGGCAGCTGTTTTCGATCACGCTCTCCGCCAAGGAGGCATTTCAATGACGCTGCGCGCCACCGATTACGCCCTGCTCTCACAGGATGCGTATCAGCCCCCTCAACTTAACAAGAACGTTGTGCTCGATGGCGTCACCTATCGCACGATCGACTTTGCCAATAACCCACTGAACGGCTTTCAGGCCACTGCTTATGAGCGCGCGGATACCCACGATGTGGTCATCGCCTATCGCGGCAGCGACTTCAGCCGGGCACCTCTACAGGATGGCGCCGTCGATGTCGGCATGGTTCTCGTTGGCGTCAACGCCCAAACGCCCGATGCCCTGGCTTTCACCGAAAAGGTCATCGCGGAAACCAAACGCAACGCCGAAGACAAGAATCAGCCTGTCGACATTACCGTTACCGGACATTCCCTCGGCGGCACGCTGGCCGAGATCAGCGCCGCCAAATTCGGCCTGCACGGCGAAACCTTCAATGCCTACGGTGCGGCTGGTTTGCTGCAAGGCGTGCCACAGGGCGGTGACCAGGTCATCGACAACATCCGTGCTGGCGACCCCATCAGTGCAGCCAGCCCCCAGTTTGGCGAAGTACGTATCTACGCTGCCCCGCAAGATATCGAACGACTAAGCAAGGCCGGCTACCGCAATGACAGTGGCCTGCTGAGTCCACGCAACGTGATCGAAGCCACCGATATCAGCGCGCATGGCATCGACAACTTTGTACCCGACAGCAAGACGTTGGGTCACTCGATCATGAGTCCCGAAAACGAAGCGCGCTATCGCGCAAACAGCGGCATGATTGACCGCTATCGCAACGACATTGGCGATGCCCGTGTCGTACTCTCCGCTGGCTGGGAAATACCCAAGGCGGCGATCGATGGCGGCACCGCCCTGGCGCACGCGGCCGAACACGTCGCGGAACAGGGCGCTCACGCGGTGGAACATGCCACGCATGTGATTGCCAATGAAGCAGTCAGTGTCTACGACGCCGGTAGAAAAGATTTGGCTCAAGGCGTGCGAACTGTGGAACATGCTGCACAGTCAGTAGAAAACGAGGCCGCAAAGGCATTCAGTTCATTAAGCCACCCAGGTTCGTGGTTCGGCGGCAAACCCGCAGTGACGGCTCCACAGCGACTGGACGATCCAGCTCACCCCGATTACGCGCTGTTCCAACAGACGCGCGGCGCCGTGCATCGACTCGATGCGCAGCGGCAGCGTATTCCTGATCAGCACAGCGAGAATCTGACCGCCGCGCTCACGGCAGCTGCCCGGCGCGATGGGTTGAGCCAGGTCGATCACGTCGTGCTTAGCGATGATGCCTCGCAGATCTTCGCCGTCCAGGGCGATATGAACTCGCCGACCAAGCGCATCGCCAGCGTCGCGACCGCTGAAGCCGTGCATACGCCCATCGATCAGAGCAGCGCCGCCTGGGCGCAAACTGCCTCGTCAAAACAACCGCAGCCTGCCCAGGCACCTCTGTTGGCACAGCAGGCCCAACAGCAACAAGCTCGTCACGAAACAGGGTTTTCGCCAGCACAGTAGCTACGCAACCGCGGACACTGCCCCATACCATCCGGCCAAGCGCAAGTGTCAAGGCCTCGCCACCTTGTCCGCGACGGTTCGAGAAAGCGTGCGACGACCCGAAAGAGATGTTGGACACGATGGCAGCAGGAAACTAATCTTAATGCGCCGCCGATAAAGCCGTTGAAACAAACGCACTCTAGATTCTCAACAAGCAAATAATTATCGCGTTATAACCACCGATCAGGGTAGATCTACATGAGCAAGGCCAAGTGGTTTTGGGTGGTTGGACTATTTCTGGTTGCTGTGGTTGCAGGCGAATTTTTCTCCGGCTTTTTGACCCTCGCCTTTCTTAAGCTGGGAACAGGCCAGCTGAAATGGGATACCTACCTAAGTTACCTGCGTGCATTCGACCTGCCGCAGGTTCAACCTTATCTCGGCCGGATCAAGGCGGCTGGTTATGTAGGTTTCGGGTTGCCGGTAATCATCTGGCTGACGATCTGGTATTTCATCGCACGGAAAAAGGCCCAATCCCTGCACGGTGATGCACGCTTCGCCAAGGCATCCGACCTCAGCAAACACGGCATGTTCAAGGTCTCGGACAACGGCATCCTCGTGGGCAGGTTCAAGGGCGATCTGGTTCGGCTGAGCGGACAGCAGTTTGTGATACTCGCCGCGCCTACGCGCTCGGGTAAAGGTGTTGGCGTGGTTATCCCCAACTTGCTCGAATATCAAGAGTCGACCGTTGTTCTGGATATCAAGCAAGAGAACTATGAGCTGACCAGCGGCTGGCGCGCGAGCCAGGGACAGGCGGTGTATCTGTTCAATCCCTTTGCCGAAGACCGTCGCACGCACCGCTGGAATCCGCTCAGCTATATCTCGAACGATCCCGCCTTTCGCGTATCGGACTTGATGAGCATCGCGGCAATGCTTTATCCAGACGGTGCCGACGATCAAAAATTCTGGGTCAGCCAGGCACGCAACGCGTTCATGGCCTTTACGCTGTTTCTGTTCGAAAAGTGGGACGACGATGAACGACGCGGGATACCGCTGCAATTACGCGATAAACCAACCCTCGGCGCCGTCTATCGACTGTCTTCCGGCGATGGCACCGATCTGAAGCAGTTCTACCAGATGCTGTCCCAGCAGAAATTTCTCAGCGGCAATGCGCTTTCCGCCTTTGCCAACCTGCTGTCGCAGGCAAACGAGACGTTTGCCTCGATTCTCGGCACATTCAAGGAGCCGCTGAATGCCTGGATCAATCCCGTACTCGACGCCGCCACCGGCGATGACGATTTCCTGCTGACCGACGTACGCAAGAAGAAGATGACGATCTACATCGGCATCCAGCCGAACAAACTGGCCGAGAGCCGTCTGATCGTGAACCTGTTCTTCAGCCAG
>Ga0302220_10000599_pt1 | contig 30010 bp, 25 predicted proteins | sample II_Palsa_E1_3_FD_194572 | JGI IMG/M metagenome (GOLD analysis project Ga0302220, IMG submission 194572) | Peat permafrost microbial communities from Stordalen Mire near Abisko, Sweden - II_Palsa_E1_3 | ecosystem: Environmental > Terrestrial > Soil > Palsa > Peat permafrost | place: Sweden...
TGTACGCTGAAAAGCTGGTGCAGCAAGGCGTGATCACGGCGGCAGAAGGCGACGAATTCGTCAAGGCCTACCGCAAGGCGATGGACGAAGGCCATCACACCGTCGATCCGGTGCTCTCGAACTACAAGAGCAAGTACGCGGTGGACTGGGTGCCGTTCCTGAACCGCAAGTGGACCGACGCTGCAGATACCGCAGTGCCGCTCGCCGAACTGAAGCGCCTTGCTGAGCGCGTCACCACGGTCCCGGAAAACTTCAAGGTTCACCCGCTAGTCGAGCGCGTCATCAACGACCGTCGCGCGATGGGCCGCGGTGAAGCGAAGCTCGACTGGGGTATGGGCGAACACCTGGCATTCGCGTCCCTGGTTGCATCGGGCTACGCAGTGCGCCTGACGGGTCAGGACTCGGGCCGTGGCACGTTCACGCACCGTCACGCGGTGCTGCACGATCAGAACCGCGAGCGCTGGAACGACGGCACGTATGTGCCGCTGCAGAACATCGCCGAAGGTCAGGCGAAGTTCACGGTAATCGACTCGGTGCTGTCGGAAGAAGCGGTGCTTGGCTTCGAATACGGCTACTCGACCGCTGAACCGAACACGTTCGTCGCATGGGAAGCGCAGTTCGGCGACTTCGTGAACGGCGCGCAAGTCGTGATCGACCAGTTCATCTCGTCGGGCGAAGTGAAGTGGGGCCGCGTTTCGGGTCTCACGATGTTGCTGCCGCACGGCTACGAAGGCCAGGGTCCGGAGCACTCGTCGACGCGTATCGAACGTTTCCTCCAACTGTGTGCAGACCACAACATGCAGGTCGTTCAGCCGACGACGCCGGCGCAGATTTTCCACCTGCTGCGCCGTCAGATGATCCGCCTGTTCAGGAAGCCGCTGATCGTCGCTACGCCGAAGTCGCTGCTGCGTCACAAGGAAGCCGTGTCGGATCTGTCCGAACTGGCGAAGGGCGCGTTCCAGCCGATCATCGGCGAGGTTGACGAAGCGATCGAAGCGAAGAAGGTCAAGCGCGTGATCGTCTGCTCGGGGCGCGTGTACTACGACATCATCGCGCATCGCCGCGAAGTGAAGGCAAACGACGTCGCGATCGTCCGTATCGAACAGCTCTATCCGTTCGCGCACAAGCAGTTCGAAGCGGAAATGAAGAAGTACGACAATGCGACCGAAGTGGTCTGGGTGCAGGACGAGCCGCAGAATCAAGGCCCGTGGTTCTACATCGAGCACCATCTGAAGGAAGGCATGAAGGAAGGCCAGAAGCTGGCGTACAGCGGTCGTCCGGCTTCGGCTTCCCCGGCAGTTGGGTACTACGCGAAGCATTACGAACAGCTGAAGGCGCTGATCGAAGGTGCATTCGGCCGTCTGAAGAGCGCGTCGATCGCCAAATAACTTATTGAACCGAACCGGGAAAGCGCAGCGCGCTTTCCCGCGCCGCGTCTGACGGTTCATACACGGTTCGCAGACGGTTCGTTGTCACCAGATACGTATTCAGGATAATCACAATGGCTATTGTTGAAGTCAAAGTTCCCCAGCTTTCGGAGTCGGTTTCGGAAGCCACGATGCTGCAGTGGAAGAAGAAACCCGGCGAGGCTGTCGCGCAAGACGAGATCCTCATCGAAATCGAGACCGACAAGGTCGTGCTGGAAGTGCCAGCCCCCTCGGCTGGCGTGCTCGCGCAAGTGATCGCCAACGACGGCGACACTGTCACCGCTGATCAGGTGATCGCGAAGATCGACACGGAAGGCACGGCTGGCGCCGCTGCCGTCGAAGCAGAAGTGAAGCCGGCTCCGGTCGCGGCTCCCGCACCGGCAGCAGCGCCTGCTGCTCAAGCTGCATCCGCAACGGGTGCAAGCACGGCCGCTTCCCCGGCCGCCGCCAAGCTGATGGCGGAAAAGAACTTGGCCTCGGGCGATGTCACCGGCTCGGGCCGCGACGGCCGCATCACCAAGGGTGACGTGCTGACCGCGGGCGCTGCTCCGGCACCGGCTGCCAAGGCTGCTCCGGCTCCGGCCGCTGCGCCGAAGGCTGCCAAGCCGTCGCTGCCGGACGTGAAGGCACCGGCCTCCGCTGACGCATGGCTGAAGGACCGCCCGGAACAACGCGTGCCGATGTCGCGTCTGCGCGCGCGTATCGCCGAGCGTCTGCTCGAGTCGCAGCAAACTAACGCCATCCTCACGACGTTCAACGAAGTGAACATGGCGCCGGTGATGGACCTGCGCAACAAGTACAAGGACCGGTTCGAGAAGGAACATGGCGTGAAGCTCGGTTTCATGTCGTTCTTCGTCAAGGCGGCTGTCCATGCGCTGAAGAAGTTCCCGCTGGTGAACGCGTCGATCGACGGTAATGACATCGTCTATCACGGTTACTTCGACATCGGTATCGCGGTCGGTTCGCCGCGTGGCCTGGTGGTGCCGATCCTGCGCAACGCAGATCAACTGAGCCTCGCCGACATCGAAAAGAAGATTGCCGAATTCGGCCAGAAGGCGAAGGACGGCAAGCTGTCGATCGAAGAAATGACGGGTGGTACGTTCTCGATCTCGAACGGCGGTGTGTTCGGCTCGATGCTGTCGACGCCGATTATCAACCCGCCGCAATCGGCGATTCTGGGCGTGCACGCCACCAAGGAACGCGCTGTGGTCGAAAACGGCCAGATCGTGATCCGCCCGATGAACTACCTGGCGCTGTCGTACGACCACCGGATCATCGACGGTCGCGAAGCGGTGCTGTCGCTGGTTGCCATGAAGGATGCGCTGGAAGACCCGGCGCGCCTGCTGCTCGACCTGTAAGCGTCGGTACGGCAGAGGCACCGGCTTGTCATTGGGCAAGCCGGCGCCATATAGGCAACACGCATCTAGCACCCTGTAGTACTGGAACGATGCGCGCCACGAAGCGTGGCCGCGCGTTGTCCCGTCATCAAAAGGATTGTCATGTCCAAAGAATTTGACGTCGTCGTGATCGGTGCCGGTCCCGGCGGCTATATCGCGGCTATCCGCGCTGCGCAACTCGGCAAGTCGGTTGCCTGTATCGAGAAGTGGAAGAACCCGGCCGGCGCGCTGAAGCTCGGCGGCACCTGCCTGAACGTGGGTTGCATTCCGTCGAAGGCACTGCTCGCGTCTTCGGAAGAGTTCGAAAACGCCTCGCATCACCTCGCCGACCACGGTATCAACGTGTCGGACGTGAAGCTCGACATCACGAAGATGCTGGCCCGCAAGGAAAGCATCGTCGAGAAGATGACCAAGGGCATCGAATTCCTGTTCCGCAAGAACAAGATCACGTGGCTCAAGGGCCATGGCAAGTTCACCGGCAAGACGGACGCCGGCGTGCAGATCGAAGTGAGCGGCGAAGGCGAAACCGAAACCGTGACGGCGAAGAACGTGATCATCGCCACGGGTTCGAAGGCGCGTCACCTGCCGAACATTCCGGTCGACAATAAGATTGTTGCCGACAACGAAGGCGCGTTGAGCTTCGACTCCGTGCCGAAGAAGCTGGCCGTGATCGGCGCCGGCGTGATCGGTCTGGAACTGGGCTCGGTGTGGCGTCGTCTGGGTTCTGACGTGACGGTGCTCGAAGCGCTGCCGGAATTTCTCGGCGCGGCTGACCAGGCACTGGCGAAGGAAGCGGCCAAGCAGTTTAAGAAGCAAGGTCTGGATATTCACGTGGGCGTGAAGGTCGGCGAAGTGACGACGACCGACAACAGCGTCACGCTGAACTACACGGACAAGGACGGCAACGCGCAGAAGCTGGAAGCGGACCGCCTGATCGTGTCGATCGGCCGCGTGCCGAACACCGACAACCTCGGTCTGGAAGCAATTGGCCTGAAGGCCAACGAGCGTGGCTTCATCGACGTGGACGACCACTGCGCAACCGCAGTGCCGAACGTCTACGCGATCGGCGACGTGGTGCGTGGCCCGATGCTGGCGCACAAGGCTGAAGATGAAGGCGTGCTGGTTGCTGAAATCATCGACGGTCAGAAGCCGCATATCGACTACAACTGCATTCCGTGGGTGATCTATACCGAGCCGGAAATCGCGTGGGTCGGCAAGACGGAACAGCAACTGAAGGCAGAGGGCCGCGAAGTCAAGACGGGCCAGTTCCCGTTCATGGCCAACGGCCGCGCGCTCGGCATCAACAAGGCGGATGGTTTCGTCAAGATGATCGCCGACGCGAAGACCGACGAACTGCTCGGCGTGCACATCATCTCGGCGAACGCATCGGACCTGATCGCGGAAGCCGTGGTGGCGATGGAATTCAAGGCGGCGTCGGAAGACATCGGCCGCATTTGCCATCCGCACCCGTCGCTGTCCGAAGTGATGCGCGAAGCGGCACTCGCCGTGGACAAGCGCGCGCTGAACATGTAATCACGCGCACGCCTGACTGATCGCAGCACCTTAGCTTTACGACGAAGGCGGGCGGGTTCACTCCCCCCGCCTTACTTTTTGCAGCCATAGAATGAACGTCACCGAATACTACGAAAAAGAACTGCAGACGCGGGGTTATCAATCGGACCCGGCGCAACGCGCGGCGGTCGACCGTCTGCAGCGGTGCTATGAAGAGTGGACCGAATATAAATCGCGCCGCTCGAATGCGTTCAAAAAGCTGCTTATCCATCCGGACCTGCCACGCGGCGTGTACATGTGGGGCGGGGTGGGGCGCGGCAAGAGCTTCCTGATGGACAGCTTCTTTACGGTGGTGCCGCTGTATCGCAAGACGCGTCTGCATTTTCACGAGTTCATGCGTGAAGTGCATCGCGAACTGGAAGAACTGAAAGGACAGGCTGATCCGCTCGACGAACTCGCGCGGCGCATTTCCAAGCGCTACCGGCTGATCTGTTTCGACGAGTTTCACGTCTCGGATATCGCGGACGCAATGATTCTCTACCGTTTGCTCGACAAGCTGTTCGAGAACGGCGTGCAGTTCGTGATGACGTCCAACTACGACCCCGATACGCTCTATCCGGACGGCCTGCATCGCGATCGCATGCTGCCGGCGATTGAGCTGATCAAGTCGAAGCTCGATGTGGTCAACGTGGATGCGGGGATCGACTACCGGCAGCGCACGCTGGCTCAGGTCGAGGTGTATCACACGCCGCTTGGCGCCGCCTCGGACAAGGCCCTGCGCGATGCCTTTGCGCGCCTCGCCGCCGTGCCCGACGAGAGTCCGATCCTGCGCATCGAACAGCGCGAGCTCAAGGCGTTGCGCAAGGCTGACGGCGTGGTCTGGTTCGACTTTGCGACGCTGTGCGGCGGTCCGCGCTCGCAGAACGACTATCTGGAACTGGCGAGCCGCTTTCACGCGGTGGTGCTCTCGGGCGTGCCGCAGATGAGCGCGCGGATGGCCTCGGAAGCGCGGCGCTTTACCTGGCTGATCGACGTGTTCTACGACCACAAGGTCAAGCTGCTGATGTCCGCAGCCGTGCCGCCTGAACTGTTGTACACCGATGGCCCGATGGCCAACGAGTTCACGCGCACGGTGTCGCGCATCGTTGAGATGCAATCGAAGGAGTACCTCGACGCGCCGCGCCGGATCGTCGATACCTCGCTGACCTGAGGGGCGGCGCAGAGGCACTGAGAGGCATCTGGGCGCTTCCTGAGCGATCGTCGCGAGACAGGTTCTTCCTACAGTTCACTCAGAAGCGCAGTCTTTTGCGATAGATCAGAGTCTGCCGGCCAATCCCCGGCGGTCGCCGTCGCATTTTCAAGATTCAGATTGATCTTATATTCGCTCCGGGGGCAAGCCGATATCTTCTAAGTCATAGATTTTGACGAAGGAGAAATCCATGACCCCGTACCGTGATATCAATGATGAAGAATGGCAGCGTGTTGCACCGCTGCTTCCCGAACTCCGTCCGCGTTCCGAATTGCGTGGCCGGCCACTCGCCAACACGCGCTCCGTGCTCAACGGTGTGCTGTGGGTGATGTACAGCGGCGCCTCCTGGTCCGCCATGCCGCGCAAATGCCCGTCCTATCAGACCTGCCATCGCCGCTTCAAGGCGTGGCATGAATCGGGCGTGCTCAAGCGCGTGATGGACCAGCTCTTCGGCGAAGCGAGCGCCGAGTTGTGCGGCATGATGGAAGCGCGCATGCGTATCCACGTCAGCCCGGAAGAAAAGGCTGCGCGCACCGCTGCGGCACCCGTCGCGCCGTCCAAGCCGGCCATTTATGGCCCGGCATCGTCACAGTCCGCGGTGCCTTCGGTATTCAGCCTCGCAGGGACTTACAAGCACGCTGCATGACGAGTTCAATGAATGGACCATGCCTAACCATAAAAAACCGGCCGCACGAATAAATCGCCGGCCGGTTTTTTTATCTTGCCGCGGTGCTGCGCTACACGCGCTTGCATCATGGTCAGTGACCCACGCGCAGGCACCTAACGCTCATTGCTGGCGAACCCAGGTCTGCGAACGGCCCAGCAGCGAAACGCCGATATATCCCCGCACCACCAGTTTTTGTCCGCCGTCTTCGAGGTGCATCTTGCACTTATAGAGCTTGCCGTTTTCGGGGTCGAGAATCTGGCCGCCGTCCCAGCCGTCGTCATCCTTTTTCATGTCGTTGATGATCGTCATGCCGAGGATCAACTGATCCTTGCGGGCGTCCGTGCACGCCGTGCAGCGGCGGTCGGGCTGGTCGTTCGGGCCGAGTCCCTTGATCACTTTACCGTCCAGCGCGCCGCTGCCGTCCTGGGTGATCTGCACAAGCGCCTTGGGCTGCCCCGTGTGGTCGTCGATGGTTTGCCATGTGCCGACCGGGCTATCGGCCTGCGCCATCGCGATGACGGCACTGGCGAGCAGCACGCCGGCGAACGCAGCCTGTTTGGCGGTGCGCATCATCATGGCGCGCGTGCGTTGGGTGAATGGCGTCATTGTCTTCCTCCTTGGTAAAAGTCGGCGCGATCATGGTCGCGCGGCGTTATTGGCGTGTCAGGCGACGCAGGGCCTCCTCATGCCGCGTTGCGTATCTCTGCTGTATCACCGTTAGTCAGCGCAGAATACGTGAAAGCGCGCCGTCCGTTTGATAGTGAACCCTCTAGTCAAACTGGCGGCGCGTGCCTGCATAAGCACACCCGCCGCACTCCGCCGCAACGCACCGCGCCGCTCAATTCAACTGGTACAAAAAGGTGGCGTTGATCCGCGGGCTGCGCGAGGCGCTTTCCACTGGCTCATCGCCCACTGCCTTTGGGCAGCCGCACCGAGACGCTCAGTTGCTCGCCGGGCGAAGTCGGGCCGTTCTCAACGTGTGCGAACTGTGCAACCTCGCCGAGCGGATCGGCGTGGCGCTACGCCAGATCGGCACGTGGGATGCGGCTCGGCTGCAACGGCTGCTGGCGCTCGCGCGCACCAATCAACTGGCGCCCGCCGAGAGCGCGGCGGAAGTGCTGGTCGATCGCAATAAATGGGACATGGCCTAGCGCAGCTGCGTGCTCGCGGCGCTCGACGCAAACGGTTGGCGTAGGCAAGACACTGCCGGTACGCCAGGCATCAGCCGAAAGGTGTTGTGGGAGAAAAAGCGTAGGTACCAAATTTTTGACGAAGAGCCCGAACTTCGCAAAAGTGAGTAATAATGAGACAAGATGTAACAAAACAAAAACTGTTCAAGCAGGAATTACATGGACCACAAGTCGAAACTTCGACAGATTGCCCTGGGCGCTCTGGTTGCGCTGGGGACTGTGCAGAGCGTTTATGCGCAGGCTCTGACGGATAGCGGGGCAAGCGCCCCAGTCGTTTCCCAGCCGGCCACGACGACAGCATTGCCGGGCACGACGCAGGACCAGCCGGGACAATCGACGGCGCTCACGCCGGACGAGGCGAAGCAATCCGCCGCTGGCAACGTTGCGGAAGTGCAGCAGATGATCCGGGGTTCGGATCTGCAGGAGTTACGCACGACGTACAACGGTAGTTACGGCGCAAGCATGCTGTTCTACCCGAAGGAAATGACCTACTACGTCGCGCTGTTTCAGCAGAAGACTTTCTGGCGGGTCATCAAGACCGAGGACGAAACACGCGCTGAGCTGATCTACAAGGACTTCGTCCGTCAGACTCTGCAGTTGTCGGACATTGAGATTCGCCGCACCCGCCTGGAGGCGCAAAAGGCCTTCACGGACCGCATGATCGCATTGTCCGAGGACCGCGCGAACCGCCTGCAGGCCGACCTCGATGTAGCGCATCAGCAACAGAACATCGTCAACAGCCAGCAGCAGCAGACGCGGGCGGAAGCCACTGCGCTTGCTCAGCAGAAGACAGCCGCTCAGGCCCAGTTGCGCCAGGCACAGCGTCAGGTGCAGGACCTGCAGCGTCAGCTGGATAGCGGCCTGTCGAGTACAGCGCGCTGACCACGCACCGCTAGCACTGCTGGGGGTCAAAAAACATGACCTCGCCCGGTTCGCCGCGCAAGGTTTTGTCGTTTCCAGAACAGCCCTATGGGGGCTTCGGCTACTCCGGGGTAAGCGATTTTGCTTCGCTTTGCGCCAAGCGACGGCGCGAGATGCTCTCCCAGGCGGCCACCAGGATCATCACGACAGTGGTGAGGCCGCCGGTCATCAGCAGATCGGTGTGGAACGCCAACGGCACGACGAGCGCGAGCAGCGCAAGCCCGACCCAGTGCGACAGCGGAAACCAACCATAGACGACGCGCTTGTAGAGGCCGTTGCCCGCCACGTAAATAGCCGGACCGCCGAGAAGCAGCCAGGCGGTCGGCCAGTCGATCCGTTCGGGCGGATGCAGGATCACAAGATCGTCGGCGGCCGCCGAGACGATCACGCCGGCAATCAGGATCACGTGTACGTAGTGGAAATACGCCGCCATCAGACCGGGCTCGCTTGAGCGTTCGATGGCACGGCTGCCGGCGCTGCTGCTGGTGTCGAAGTAGACCCACCACATGGCGACGCTGCCGGCAAAACACACCAGAAACGCGATGATCGATGGCGCGGTCCATGTGCTCAGATCCGACAGCGTGCCGCCCGTCACCAGCACCGATTCTCCGAGCGCGAGAATCACGAACGCCTGACAGCGCTCGGCGATGTGGCCGCCCTCGGTGGTGCGCCAGTCGGCGGCGCTCGAACGGCCGAGCAGCGGCAACGGGAAGCCGAACATCGGCGAAATGTATTCGCACAGCACCGCCACGGTCCAGCAGGCAAAGCGCGGCATTCCGTCCAGCAGGCCGCCCGCGATCCACGCGACGCCCGAAATCACCAGCCACCCGCAGATGCGCCGGAAGTTCACAGTGAGCGCATGATGGCGGCCGAGAAAAGCTAGCACCACGAGGCTGCGGCCGACCTGGATCGCCACGTAACTGATCGCAAAGACGAGGCCGCGCTCGCCGTAGGCAAGCGGCAGGCTCGCCGCCATCACCATGCCGACCACCATCACTGCGAACAACAGCAGACGGACCTGGATGCGCTCGGGATTGAACCAGTTCGTCACCCAGCAGGTGTATTGCCAGCCGAGCCAGACCGCGAACCAGAGCACCAGCGTTTCCAGTGCACCGAACGCACTGAGGTTATGCACCAGCCGATGCGAGAGCTGCGTGACCGCAAACGCGTAGATCAGGTCAAAGAACAGTTCGACGTTGGTGACGCGGGCTTCGTGTCCGTCGCGTTCGCGCAGGAAGCGTGCAGAGGTCGGAGTGAGCGGACGGGCGGTATCGCTGGGCATGCTGTCGTTCCTTCTGGCGGGAGCGGGCAGGGTTCGGCGCGCTGCGTGTCTGGCAGCGCCGCGCGCGGACTTTGGCGCCTGGGGCGCGGTTGAAGCAGCGTACCGTTCAGTTGGTGTGTCTAGGGGTGCTTGTTTTCTTTGGCAGGCGTCTGCGGTGCCGGGACGGGGTGCGGCCGTTCGGTCGGATCGACGGCGATCGGGTCGCTGGCGGGGAAGGTTTCGTCGAGTGCCTCGTCGAGACGGTCTTCGGCCGTTTCACCGGGAGGTGGTGCGCTGGGCTTCGGCTTGGACATGTCGTTCTCCGCATAGGGTATCGAGCAATCAGGATAGCGCAATCCTGCCGCCACCGGCCACCGGCCACCTGGCTATTCGGCCAAACCTCGGATTCTCGGGTCGCCGGCCCGGCGATCCGCGTCCGCGCGCCAAGATGTTAAGTGTGTCCTTCACACCGCTCACGTGCCGTTACCGGTTCCATGCGCGGCGGTGCTCATGCCGCGCGAGGCCACATGACGCCACATAAATCCTTGAAATTGACGGAGATTGACTCGTCTTGGGTGTGTCGCGGGAGACGGCCTCTACCGGCCGCGTCCGGGCGGCCAAGAGACGAGGTGGCGCAGCTATGGAATCGAACAGGTCGCGGAAGGCTCAACGCTTTAGCGCGTCACACGTCGTGGAGGCGGAACTGGAACATCTGGATTGGGCCACGCGGCAACCGATGGTCCGCATGTTCAATGCTGGCTACTGGCGCCGCCGCGTGCTGGCGATCAAAGCGGCCTACCAACTGACGCATCAGCAGGGGATGCGCATCGAGCAGATCTTGCAGCGGCTGGGCGACTCAGTGGAGTAGCCCGCCGCTTTGCCACGGCTTATTCGTTGCCGTTGTTGTTGCCCCCGCCATGACCTCCGCCATGACCGTCGCCGTTGCCGGTGCCGAACAGGCGCCGGCGGCGCGTGACGACCACCGGACCGTCCGACGGCGGGCGCTCGGAAGAGGGCGTACGCTCGCCAGGCGGTTGGGTGCCATACGACTCGCGCGGTTCACGCGGCTCGCGATGTTCACGCGGTTCGCGTGAACCGTGGGGGCCGCGTGTGGTGTGTTCGCCGTGCGACGGCCGTCCGGCGCGCGGCGCGGGCCGTGTGCCGGTGTCGAGCTGGATGGTGGAGATGGCACGCTTGTAGATGCCTTGCAAGCCGACCGGCGTGCGCAGCATCACCAGATACTGATCGAACGACTCAATGCACCCTGTCAGGCGGATGCCGTTGACAAGATAAATCTCGACGCGCTTTCGTTCTTTGCGCGCTGCGTTCATGAAGTCGTTTTGCGGATGCGATTCTGCGGATGCCATGGACAAGTCAGGTAAGAAGAACAGTTGCTCGCCGCGATTCTACCCTTTTCGGGCAAAAGCGCGTGCGGTGAGCGCTGGTTCCACTATAACGGCTTGCGGGCCGGGAAGCATCTGATAACTGGTCATCGTAACGTTGAGTTACGAATCTGGCTAGGGATCTGGCCGAGGAACACTGGCCGCTCGGCGCCGGTGACAGCGTTGTCTCGACGTTATCTGCAACGGCGCGGAATAAAACGCCTCCTGCCGGCGTTAATCCTCCATAGCGGCGCACATTTCGTGCGTTGCGATTCGGCTTCGCCCCGCCCGGGCAGTCCCACGTTGGACGAACCCGGACACGCCGGCCACGGCGAGTTGCTGCGCGCGTTGCGCGGCAATACGACACACCGGCAAGGCCGGGCCCCAACTGGAGACAGTATATGAAACCATTCCGTATCGTTTCGACTGCGTGCGTGCTCATGGCTCTCGCGCTGGCATCGCTCGCCGTCACGGGCTGCGCCACGCCCGGCGACTCGGGTTCGTCCTCTAGCACCAGCAGCGGCGGTTATTGAGCACCCGCGCGCCACGTTCGCCACGTGAAGTTCGAAGCGGAAGTGATTTCATGGCTCCCGCAGTTGCGCCGCTATGCGCGCGCACTGACGGGCGATTCCGCGTGGGCGGACGATCTGGTGCAGGACACCGCCGAGCGCGCCCTGGCGCGCTGGGCGGCATTCCGTCCCAACAGCAATTTGCGGGCATGGTTGCTGACGATTTTGCGCCATCTCTACATCGACCAGTTGCGGGCCCGCCGCGAGATTACAGTTGACGAAGAGAGCGCGCCGTGGCGCAATCTGGAGGCGCCGGCAGGTGTTGTCGATGGCCTCGTGCTGCGCGATCTGCAGCGGGCGTTGTATTGCCTGCCGCTCGAACAGCGCGAAGTGTTACTGCTTGTCTGCGTGGAAGAGCTGACTTATCAGGAAGCGTCGGTCGCGCTCAGCGTGCCAGTCGGTACGGTGATGTCGCGTTTGTCGCGCGCGCGCGAGCACATGCGCGTGCTTCTGACCGAAGGTCCGACGCGTAAGTCCGCGCCGCTCAAAGTAGTGAGAAATCCTTGATGAGCCACGACGACCACGATCCCGCTGTGCCGAAACCGCCCGACCTGCAGGCGTTGTCGGCGTTCGTCGATGACGAGTTGCCGGATGAGGCGCACGCTGCCGTGCTCGAGCATCTCGTGCAAGATCCAAACGCTGCCGCCAGGGTCGCGGACTGGCGCGCGCAGAAGTCGGCGCTGAAGGCGTTGTGCGGCGCGCCCGTGGCTGATGAGCCGTCGTTCATCGTAGTGCGCGCACCGGTGCCTTGGTGGCGGCGCGCCGGCCTTGCCGCGTGCTGGCTCGTCGCCGGCGCCGGTCTCGCGCTGGTGCTGGGGCCACTGGCGTCGCGTCTGCCGGGCGGCCTGCTCGATCATGACCCGGTGGGCTTTGCGAAGCGCGCCGACATCGCCTACGCGGTCTATACGCCGGAGCAGCGTCATCCGGTCGAGGTCGCCGCGAGCGAGGAAAAACATCTGGTTAGCTGGTTGTCCAAACGTCTGAACCGGCCGCTTTCCATTCCGTCGCTGCAGGAGTACGGCTACTCGCTAGTGGGCGGACGTCTGCTGCCGGGCGAAGCGGGTCCGGCGGCGCAGTTCATGTACGAGAATCCGGACGGGGCGCGGCTCACGCTCTACGTGACGGATATCCCAGACAACGAAACCGCGTTTCGCCTGTTTCGCGACGGCAACCGCCGCACCTTCTACTGGGTCAGCGATCACATGGGCTACGCGCTGTCCGGGCCGATCTCGGAGGGCAAGCTGCGCGAGATCGCCATTGACGTATGCGGCGATCTGGGCGGCAAGCCGGAATCCTGGCAATAGCTGCCCGTCACCGTGGTTTTTCGTCACCGTGCTACCCGGATTCTGTCAGGTCCACGCCCTGAAACACGCGGTAACGCACACGCTCCGCGCGACCGGCGCAAAGTCGGAATAGTGCGGTGCGGCGCCTCGTTTACTCATTGCGAGTCTCTGCTGCTGCTGCGTTTGCACTCAGGCGGCATGGACAGATGCGAGGCAAAACGATGGGGTCTTCACGGTGACGACCGCGTGGGCGGCCGCGACGCCGGACCGTCGGGTGGGACGAAATCATGCGTAATATCAAAGGACGCTGCGCGCTGCTCTGTGCGTGTCTGGCGTGCGCGGGACCGGTGGTGGCGCAGGAGGCCGCAGACAGTGTGGCCAATGCTGCACCGCCGTGCCAGCAGATCGCGGGCCAGGCCGAGATCGACGGTACGATGCAGCAGATCACGGGGCTGGCTTGCCTGCAACCGGACGGCACCTGGCAGATCGTGCAAGGCGCCGACAATAGCGTGGCGTTGTACCCGGCGCCGATCTATCCGTACTACGATCCATTCTATTGGGGCGGTGTCGTAGCGGTCGGATTCGGTGGGCCGTTCTTTTTTGTCGACCGGTTTCATCACCACCATTCCATCGGTTATGTTCATTTCAGCCGTGCTTCTTTCGGCGCAGGGGTACGTGCGGGCGGCTGGCACGGTGGGGGTACCTGGCAAGGCGCCGGCGGGATGCATGGTGGTTTTGGCGGAGGAGGCGGGCGCCGGTAAGGGCGGCCCTACCCGGCCGTCGCAGTCAAAGGAGAGGCCTTGACACGTATTTTGCCGCCGAACGTTTCAGAAGCGCAGTTCGACCGGGCGCTCGCTGCATGGCGCGCGATTGTCGGCGAAGAGCATGTGGTGTCGTCCGGGGCCGATCTCGCCTCGTACCGCGATCCTTTCGCCCCCGGCCAGGCGGCGGCATTCGCCGCCTCCGCTGCGCTGCAGCCGGACTCGGTCGAAGCCATCCGCGCGGTATTGCGCGTCGCCACGCAGTACCGCATTCCCCTCTGGACCGTGTCCACCGGCCGCAACTTCGCGTACGGTGGCGCGGCGCCGCGGCTGACGGGTTCGGTCGTGCTCGACCTGCAGCGGATGAACCGCGTTATTGAGGTCAACGAAACGCTTGCCTACGCACTCGTCGAACCCGCCGTCAGCTACTTCGACCTGTACGCCTATCTGCGCGACAACGGTCATCGGCTGTGGGTCGATCCTCCCGCGGCTGGCTGGGGCAGCGTGATCGGCAACACGCTCGAGCGCGGTTTCGGCTACACCTCATATGGCGATCATGTTGCCAGCCAGTGCGGCATGGAGGTCGTGCTGGCCAACGGCGACGTCGTGCGCACGGGCATGGGCGGGATCGATATCGGCACTGCCTGGCAGACGTTTCAACCGGGCTACGGCCCGTCGTTCGATGCGATGTTCATGCAGTCCAACTACGGTGTCGTCACAAAGATGGGCGTGTGGTTGATGCCTGCGCCGCCGGCCTATCTGCTAGGCGAAATCCAGTTTCGTCATGACGAGGATCTGGAAGCGATCGTTGAGATTCTGCGGCCGTTGCGGCTGGACGAAACCATCCGCAACAACGCGGTGATCGAAGGCGGGTTGCGCCGTGCAGCAGGTCTGACTCCGCGGTCGCAATGGTACGAGGGCGCGGGTGCAATGCCGGAGAGTGCGATTGAGGCAATGCTCAAGAAGCTCGACGTAGGCCGCTGGAATCTGCATTTCGCGCTGTATGGCACGCCCGAGCTGATCGATGCGCGTTACGCGCTTGTGAAGCGGGCGTTCGCGCAGGTGCCAGAGGCGAGGATGCTCGCGCGCCGCTATCGCGGGGATGAGCAACCCACCGCCGGCGGCGACCGCAACATGGCCGGCATTCCTTCCATGAGCGCGTTCCGGATGCTCGACTGGCGCGGCGGCGCGGGCGCGCACGCCGATTTCTCGCCGGTGTGCCCGGCGACCGGGCGCGATGCGATGCGCCAGTACACGATGGCAAAGGCCCGCGCGGCCGAATATGGCTTCGATTACTACGGCGGCTTCACGGCCGGTACGCGTCATCTGAATCATATTGTCGCGATCATTTTCGATCGCGACGATGCTCCGCAGGCGGACTCGGCGGGTGATCTGCTGCGCGTGCTGATGAGCGATGCGCGCGCGGCGGGGTACGGCGAATATCGGGCGCATCTGGCCTACATGGATCTCGCCGCCGCGCAATACAGTTTCAACGACGGCGCGTTGCTGCGTCTGTCGGAGACGATCAAGGACGCGCTCGACCCGGCCGGCATCCTGTCGCCGGGCAAACAGGGCGTGTGGCCGGCGGCGTGGCGAAGCCGGCGCGGTTATACGTGATGCGGTGCGGCATCCCGTGCTGCACGACGATGGCGTGACACGGGGTCACGCCTCACATGAAAGAACCGGATCAAGGCAATGGACAGGCGCGCTTTTATGATGACCGGTGCGTGGCTTTCGGCGGCGGCCGGCGGGTTGCCGGGCATGACGCACGCCGCCGCGGCGCGCAATACGATCGCGGTGGTCGATGCGGGCCTTGCAGAAGGACGCGCGTTCTCTCGCGATGTCGCGCGCAGGGGTATTTCGGTCTTCGAAATAAGTCACGACAGCGGCGACGATATCGGGACACTGTGGTACACGACGCTGGCGCCGCGGCTCGTCGCGGCACCTGGTCTCGTGATCGGCGTCGCGCGGGCGTCCGATTATTTCGTGCTTGGAGAACTCGCATTGCGCTCGACCGGCCTCGTCGAGCACCGATGCGAGCGGTGCACGGGACGGGATACGCCCGTGGCATTCCTGCTCGGACCTGCCGCTACGCGGCGCTGCTCAGCCTGAACGATCCTCAGAACTTATACGCCGGGTTCTTCGGGTCGAATGTCGTATCGTCGAAGGTTTTCGGCGTGATGGTCTCGAAGACGATCTTTTCGAAGATCTTCCCGTCGTTCGCGTAGGACTCGACCGTGCGGAAATACGGATGCCGCAAATCGAGCCCGAGTGTCTCTTTCTTCGCATAGAACTGCGGCTGGCCGATCGGCGTCTCGTACGTGAAGGTGACGACCCGCACGCCTTCGATGGTCTGCACGGCGATTTGGGTGGAGCGGGGCACGCCGGCCTCGACGTATTTCTTGCCCTGGGCCAGATACTGGCTGGCGATGTACCCGGTGCCCAGGTCGCGCACCTGATGGTTCGACTGTGCCCGGGCCAGCGCGCCGGTCGTCGAGGCCCAGATCGGCATGACGCCTAACAGGCCGCCGAGGTGCCCGTACATTTCGTCGCTGCGTTTAGACTCGTCGTAGATGATCTCCTGGCCGGCGTGCGCACCGTCCGGCAGCCATTTGGCGTAGATGCGCAGCGGATCGTGCGCGATGCGCACCAGCATGTGATCGGGCTTGTCCGGCCACTCGCCCCTGATGCGCTCCCAGCGCAACATCGTGAATTCGTATGACGGATAGCCGTTCGGTCCTTCCTGGATATAGCGCGACAGCGTGAGCGGATCGAGCGACTGGAACAGCGCGGTGAGCTGCGCGTCGTCGAGTTTCTCGAGTTCGCCGCTTTGCTGCGCCTGCCGCAGCCAATGCACCTGCTGGTCGAGGGTCAGCTTGCCCGCCTGCGCCGGCGGGGTGGACGGCGCTTGCACGGCGCTGGCGGCCTCAGTGCTGGCAGCGGGATCTGCCGCGGGGTTCGCCGCAGGGTTCGCGCCAGCCGGCTGCGTGCCGGCTTGCGCGAACGCCACCGCCGATGCACAGGTGAGGACCGTGCAGGCAACCCAGGGCCGCAACAGCCTGGCGACGCGCATGGCGCCCTCGAAGGCCGGAGCGGGTTGCGCACGCGTAGACAGACGGTGCTTCATTCATTGCCCTCCAGATCCAGAAGCTGCGGAATCGATCGCGGTCTTGCCGTTCGAAGTGTGCTCAAGGTGTGCTTGATCTATGCCTCTTGTCAGGCACGGTTTTGTTTGGCGAGTTCCTCGTCGCGCAGCGCCCGCCGCAGAATTTTTCCGACGTTGGTTTGCGGTAACTCATCACGGAACTCGACCACTTTCGGCACCTTGTAGCCGGTCAGGTTCTTGCGGCAGTGCGCGATGACCTGCTCCGCGGTGAGCGCCGGGTTACGCGAGACGACGAATACCTTGACGCGTTCGCCTTGCGCGGGATCGGGAATGCCGATGGCCGCCACTTCGCGCACATCGGGATGCATGGCGATGACGTCTTCGATCTCGTTCGGATAGACGTTGAAGCCCGACACCAGAATCATGTCTTTCTTGCGGTCGATGAGCCGCATGAAGCCGCGTGAATCCATCACGCCGATGTCACCGGTGGCGAGCCAGCCGTCGTCGTCGAAGACCTTGGCGGTTTCATCGGGACGGTTCCAGTAGCCCTTCATCACCTGCGGACCCTTGACGCACAGTTCGCCCGCTTCGCCGATATTGGCCCAACTGCCGTCGTCCTTCCTGAAGCGCACCTGGGTGGAGGGGGCGGGCAGGCCGATCGAGCCTTCGAAGTCGCGCATGTTTTTCAGGTCCACCGGATTCATCGACACGATCGGCGAGCATTCCGTGAGACCGTAGCCTTCGATGATCGGTTGCCCGGTGACGGCCTTGAAGCGCTCGGCAACGGCCTTTTGCGTGGCCATACCGCCCGCCATCGCGAGTTTCAGGTCCGAGAAGTCGCGTTTCCTGAATTCTTCGTTTTCGAGGAATGCGTTATAGAGCGTGTTGACCGCAGTGATCCCGGTGAATTTCTCGTGACGGATGATCATCATGACGCGCTTGGTGTCGCGCGGATTGGCGATCAGGATGTTGCGCCCGCCCAGTCCCATGAAGATCATCGCATTCACGGTGAGCGAATAGATGTGATAGAGCGGCAGTGGCGTGAGTACGGTTTCGATGTCGCCGGTCAACTGCCCCTGCGACCAGACTTTGGCCTGCAGCAGGTTGGCGATGATGTTCTGATGCGTGAGCATGGCGCCCTTGGCGACGCCGGTGGTGCCACCGGTGTATTGCAGGAACGCCAGATCGCCATAGCTCGGACGCACCGGCGTCAGCGGCCGGTTATAGCCGGTGGCGAGCGCGTCGAGCAGGCGCACGGCCTGCGGCAGACGGTATTTCGGCACCATCTTTTTCACGTGCCGCAGCATAAAATTGAGCAGCCGTCCCTTGAGATTTAGCCCGTCGGCGAGCAGGTCGCCGAGACCGGTGATGATCACGTTCTGCACGCGCGTGCCCGGCAACGCGTCTTCGACGGTCTTCGCGAAGTTCTCGAACACGATGATGGTCTGCGCGCCGCTGTCCTTGAGCTGGTGCGCGAGTTCGCGCACCGTGTAGAGCGGATTCACATTGACGACCACTGCGCCAGCCTTCAGGACACCGAACAGCGCGACCGGATACTGGAATGTGTTCGGCAGCATGATGGCGACTCGCTCGCCCGGTTTGACGCCGATGCTTTGCAGATACGCCGCGAAGGCTGTAGCCTTGCGCGCCAGTTCGCCATAGGTCAGGTTGGCCCCGACGCTCACATACGCCACACGCTCGCGAAATTTCGCGGTGCATTCGTCGAAGAACTGCACGATCGACTCGTACTGCCGCACGTCGATTTCGTGCGGCACGTCAAGCGGATACGAGGCGTACCAGATGCCGTCGGTGTTCGGCGCACGCGGCGCCGGTTTGGCTTCGGCGGACGGTGTCGGCGCCGATTGGGTAGGCTGGTTCATCGCTTGTCTCCTGAAGCGCAACGCTTCGTCTATGTCTGTTTATATACAGCTGTATCGATACCTGGGTATGACGTGAAAATAAGCTTGTGACGCGCTAGCGTTCAAGAATCGCGACGACCCCCTGGCCGCCCGCTGCGCAGATCGAAATCAGGCCGCGTGCCGTGCCGGCCGGTTTGCCGAGTTGCGCCAGCATTTTCGCGAGGCCCGCAACAATCCGCCCGCCGGTCGCTGCAAACGGATGGCCGGTGGCAAGCGAACCGCCGTTGACGTTCAGTTTCGCACGATCGATCGCGCCGAGCGGCCCGGCGAGGCCAAGTTGCGTGCGGCAATACTCATCATCCTGCCACGCGGTCAGCGTGCACAGCACCTGGGCGGCGAACGCCTCGTGAATTTCGTAAAGGTCGAAGTCCTGCAAGCTGAGGCCGGCCCGCGCCAGCATGCGCGGCACGGCGTAAGCCGGCGCCATCAGCAAGCCTTCTTTCTTGTCGAAGTAATCGACCGCGGCCGTCTCCGACCACGTCAGATACGCGAGCACCGGCAGCCCGTGGGCGGCGGCCCACGCTTCGCTGGCGAGCAGGACGGCTGAGGCGCCGTCGGTGAGCGGCGTGGAGTTGCCGGCGGTCAGCGTACCGGCGTCGCGGTCGAATACAGGCTTGAGGCCCGCGAGCTTCTCCAGCGTCAGGTCGGCGCGCAAGTTGTTGTCGCGCGCGAGGCCGCGATACGGCGTCATCAGGTCGTTGAGAAAGCCGCGTGTGTACGCATCGGCGAGCTTGCGATGGCTTTCGTAGGCCAACTCGTCCTGCGCCTCGCGCGCAATGCTCCAGCGCTTGGCCATCAGTTCGCAGTGTTCGCCCATCGACAGGCCCGTGCGCGGCTCGCCGTTACGCGGCAACAGCGGTTTGAAGAACATACCCGGACGCAGCTTGGTCAACGCGCCGATACGCTGGCCGGCGGTCTTGCCGCGATTCGCTTCGAGCAGGATTTTGCGCATCCGCTCGTTGACGCCGACTGGCGCGTCCGAGGTGGTGTCGACGCCGCCCGCAATGCCCGCTTCGATCTGGCCGAGGGCGATCTTATTGGCCACCAGAATCGCCGCTTCGAGACCGGTGCCGCAGGCCTGCTGCACGTCGTAGGCAGGCGTTTCTTTTGCGAGGGTAGTCGAGAGCAAGGACTCGCGCGTGAGGTTGAAGTCGCGCGAATGCTTGATGACTGCACCCGCTGCCACTTCGCCCAGGCGCTCGCCGTGCAGGTTGAAGCGGTCGATGAGCCCCTGCAGCGTGAAGGTCAGCATGTCCTGATTCGAGGCGTTTGCGTACGCTGTGTTCGCACGTGCAAACGGAATCCGGTTGCCGCCGATGATGGCGACGCGCCGCACAGCGGGAAGCGGGTGGGACATGCGTAACTCCTTTACAGGGCAGGGCGTGGCGGGTTGGTCGGTGGCGGCGTATTGGGCCGCCTTACTCGGTAAGCGGGGACGAGCACCCGATCATGAATGAGCGCTCGTTCATAGCGTGGTCCAGTGAAACCGGCCACGCAGATGCGGCTTGTTGCCGGCTGCGTCGCGCACTTCCAGGTCGCGCGTGGTCGTGGCCGCTATCGCTACTGCTGCCGTCGCCGGGACGGTGGTCCATAAGGAGGCGTCGCTGGGTAGCAGCATCGGCAGCTTGAACTCGGCGCTGATCACCGCTTCGGTGAATGGCTTGGGCGGTTGCAGCGCCGCGGTCGCGCGCGCGAGGGTCCACATGCCGTGAGCAATCGCACGAGGAAAGCCAAACGCTTTGGCGGATAACGCCGTCAGATGAATCGGGTTGTAATCGCCGGACGCTTGTGCGTAGTCGCGCCCGAGTTGCGCGGGGAGCTGCCAGCGTGCGATGCGCTGCAACGCGTCGCGTTCGATCTCGAGCGCGGCCAAGGGGTCGCCCACCGGGGCGGCGCCGCGCTTCAGATATACGCTGTCGCCGTCCCAGACCGCTTCGCCGCGGCGATACAGGCGCGTGTGCAACACGAACGCCTGGCCCTTGTCATGGCGCAGCAAAGCGCCGAATTCGACCTCGACGCGCAACACTTCGCTGTACGCGAGCGGCCGCCTCAAGCGCACATGATTGGCCAGATGCACGAGCCCGAGCGCGGGCCACGGAAAGGCGGGATCGGTCAGCATCAGCAGATGCAGCGGGAAGGCGAGCAGATGCGGAAACGTCAGCGGGACGCCGTGCTCCGGGATAAACCCGCAGACGCGCGCATAGCGTTCGATGGCGGCAGGTTCGAGCGGCGCGGCGGGGCGCACGAGGCGCAGCGCGGGCAACTGCGAGGCGCGGCCGCGCTTGAGCACACCGGACAGCGCCCGCGCATACAGCTTGGCCGGCGCAGGCAACTGTTCGATCACTACGGTTCGGGGCCTCGCCGCGCCGTAGGGCGGACCGATGCCGGAGGGCTCGCCCATGCTCATGCTCCGATCAGGCTTTGGCCGCACACGCGCACCACCTGTCCCGTGACGCCCGCGCAACCAGGATGCGCGAGCCACGCAATGGTCTGGGCCACATCCACCGGCTGGCCGCCCTGGCTCAACGAATTCATCCGGCGGCCGGCTTCGCGGATCGCTAGCGGAATCTTCGCCGTCATCTGGGTTTCGATGAAACCCGGTGCGACGGCGTTGATCGTAATGCGCCGCTCGCCGAGCTGCGTAGCCATGCTTTGCACGCGGCCGATCACGCCGGCCTTCGAGGTCGCGTAGTTGGTCTGGCCCATGTTGCCGGCAATGCCGCTGATCGACGACACGCAGACGATGCGGCCGCCGTCGCGCAGCGTCCCGGCGGCGAGCAGTGCATCGTCGAGGCGTTCCTGCGCGGACAGGTTGATGTCGATCACGCTGCGCCACGCGGCTTCGGTCATCCGCGCGATGGTCTTGTCTTTCGTGATGCCGGCGTTATGTACGACGATGTCGACACCGAGTTCGTCGAGTGCGGCGGCGATCTGCGCGGGCGTTTCGGGGGCGGCGATATCGAAGGCGAGGGTGGTGCCGGACAGCGGCTGGATCGTCGCCTCCAGCGCCTCGCGGGCGGAGGGGATATCGACGCCGATCACGTGCGCGCCTTCGGCCGCGAGCGCATTGGCGATGGCTGCGCCGATGCCGCGCGCCGCGCCGGTGACGATGGCGCGCTTGCCCGCGAGCGGTTGGGCCCAGTCGATCGTGGACGCTTCAGACGCGGCGTCGGCGATGCGGACCACTTGACCCGACACATACGCCGAACGCGGCGACACAAAGAAGCGCAAGGTCGCCTCGGCCTCGCGCTCGGCGCCTTGCGCGACGTAGACCAGATTGGCCGTGATACCGCGCCGCGCCTCCTTGCCGAGCGAACGGGTGAGCCCTTCGAGCGCCCGTTGCGCGGTCCATTGCCGCGGATTCGCGCAGGCTTCGGGCGGCCGCCCCAGTACGACGATCCGCCCGCACTTGCCGAGCGAGCGCAGCGTGTCATGGAAGAAGCCAAAGGCGCTATCGAGTTGGCTACTGTCTTCAATGCCGCTTGCGTCGAAAATCAGCGCGGCGACCCGCCCGTGCGACCCGGCTTCGGCCGGCTCGAAGCGGCCCGTCATCAGAGCGTGGCGCGCCGCGAGCGGTATCCACAGTCCGGCGCTTTCATGCGCGACGCTGGTGAAGCCGCTACGCGCGATCATACCCGCGAGCGCATCGAGCAAATGCGGTTGACGCCCCGCACCGATCGCGACGAGCCCGTCGAACTCGGGCTGATCGGCGCGATAGCGGCGCAGTACCTCGGGCTTCGGCAAACCGATCGAGCGCACGAGGCGCGCACCGAACGGCGAGTTGACGAAGTTCAGGTAGGTGTCTTTCATCTTATGTTGCTCCACTGGCCAGCCGGGTTTGCGTCACCGGTTTCCTCAGTGTGCATGGCACGGCGCTCAGGCTGCAAGCTGCATCGCTTTTTCGAGCGCTTCCTTGCGCTGTTGCAGGCCCTCGAGCATGCCGAAGTCGGCCGCGAAGTCGTCGACCTTCACCACCTCGGCGCCATAGCGCGCGTAGTCGTCGAGCACCTGCCGCTCGTCCGCGTCGATGAGGCCTTGCTGTTGCGCTTGTTCCGTCCACGCGGCGAGGTGCGCAAGGCTTTGCGGCATCGGTGTGAGCACGCCTTGCTTGACCGCTTCGCGCAGTTTCTGCTCGATGGCGTTGATGCGCGGATTCAGCGCGAACAGCAACTCGCCATAGCCGAGCGGATCGACGTCCGGATGTGGCACGTACGAGTCGGAGACGAGCCGCTCACGCGCGGCGCCGGGCGTTTGCATCAACTCGGCGATCGCGGTGCCGAGGCTGTCCGACGGCGCGCGATGCGGCAGACCGAACGGAAACGCGAGCACGCGCACGAGGCCCGCGGCGAGACGGTTCGGATAGTTGACAAGCACGCCGTCGATGGCTTCCTGCGCCTGATGCAACGCGTCCTCGACACCCCAGCGCACGAGCGGCAGATCGCTTTCCTGGCGGCCCTCGTCCTCGAAACGCTTGAGCGTCGCGGAGATCAGGTAGAGCTGCGACAGCACATCGCCCAGCCGCGCAGAAATCCGCTCGCGCCGTTTCAGATCGCCGCCCAGTACGAACATCGACACATCTGCGAGCAGCGCGAACACGGTGGAAATACGCGTCGCCGCGCGGTAATACGGCAGGAGCGGCGCATAGGCGCGCTGCGGTTTGCGGATGAATGCGCCGGCCGTGATGCCGTAGACGAAACTGCGCACCACGTTCGATAGCGTGAAGCTGACGTGACCGAAGAACGCCTCGTCGAAATCGCGCAGCGCTTTGCCGCGGTCGGCTTCGCGCGTCGCAGCCATTTCCTTCAGCACATACGGATGGCAACGGATCGCACCCTGGCCGAAGATGATCAGGCAGCGCGTCAGAATATTGGCCCCTTCGACGGTGATCGAAATCGGCACCTGTTGATAAGCGCGTGCGAGGAAGTTCGACGGTCCCATGCAGATGCCCTTGCCGGCGACGACATCCATGCCGTCGTTGACGACCTGACGGGCACGCTCGGTAATGTGATACTTCGCAATCGCGGAGATCACCGAGGGCTTTTCGCCGAGGTCGACCGCATGGGCGGAGAGCCGTCGCGCCGCGTCCATCACATACAGGTTGCCGCCCATGCGGCCGAGCGCTTCCTGCACGCCCTCGAACTTGCCGACTGCGGTGCGGAACTGGCGGCGCACGGCGGCATACGCGCCGGTGCCGCGCACCGCGATCTTCGCCATGCCGACGTTCGACGACGGCAGCGAGATGGCACGGCCGGCGGCCAGGCACTCCATCAGCATGCGCCAGCCGTTGCCCACCTGGGCGCGTCCGCCGATCACCCAGTCGAGCGGGATGAAGACGTCCTTGCCCGAATTCGGGCCGTTCTGGAACACCGCGTTGAGCGGCCAGTGACGGCGGCCGATGTTCACGCCTGGGTGCGAAGTGGGAATCAGCGCACAGGTAATGCCGGGTTCGTCAGCAGAGCCAAGCAGATGATCCGGATCGAGCGCGCGAAAGGCGAGGCCGAGGACGGTCGCAATCGGGCCGAGCGTGATGTAGCGCTTGTCCCACGTCACGCGAAAGCCGAGCGTCTCGCGGCCCTCGAAGCTGCCTTTGCAGACAATGCCGATATCCGGAATCGCCGCGGCATCCGAGCCGGCATAGGGACTCGTCAACGCGAAGCAGGGGATTTCGATGCCGCGTGCGAGGCGCGGCAAATAGTAGTTCTTCTGTTCTTCGGTGCCGTAATGCATCAGCAACTCAGCGGGGCCGAGCGAGTTCGGCACCATCACCGAAACGGCTGCCGCCGAGCAGCGGGTGGCGAGCTTCATGATGACCTGCGAATGCGCGTAGGCGGAGAACTGCTTGCCGCCATACTGCTTCGGAATGATCATGCCGAGGAAGCCACGCTCCTTGATGTATTGCCACGTCTGCGGCGACAGGTCTTGCCAGATGGCGGTGGTTTCCCAGTCGTTCGCGAGGTCGCAGAGATGCTGGCACTCGACATCGAGAAACGACTGTTCTTCCGCAGTGAGCCTGGCGGCGCCGCGTCCGAGCAGGGTGTCCCAGTGCGGACGTCCCGAGAACAGCGCCGCGTCCCACCAGACCGTGCCGGCTTCGATGGCATCGCGCTCGGTCGGCGACATCTCAGGCAGGATCTTGCGGAAGATCTCGAGCACCGGTTTCGCGATCCATGCGCGGCGCAGCGGCTTCACCGTCAGGACGAACGCGGGCAGCACGAACACAATGCCGAGGATAACGGTGGCGAGCGGTCCCGCCGCGCCGCTCAGATGCGCGGCCGCGACCCAGACGATCAGGAAGGCAAGCCACCACGAGGCGCGAGCCTGAAGGTAGACGAGCGCGGCAGCGGCGACGACCAGGACTAAGAAGAACCACGACATGACGTTTTCTCCCTGTTGTTATGGTGCGTGCGGACGCTTCCGCAGGATGCGGAAGGTTCGCGTTCATTGTTTGACAGCACAGGCGGTGCCAGGTGCGCCACGGCGCCTGGGCGGCAACCTCTAGTTCGCCCCGTCACGCTCGGGTCAGGCTGCGCCGTGTGCGAGATGACGCAATGGGCCTGTGCCGCTGCTGATGCCGCCGTGGCCCTCCGGCTCCGGCTCGTGTGACGACGGTGCGTCGGGCGCGGCGGCGCTGGCATGGGTGCCAGGCAGGCCGCCGCAGCCGCCGTCCTGCGCGTCCGAGGTGCCGTCCGCGCTACCGTCGGCGGCGTCGCCCAGCACGGCCGCGAAGACCGCCAACTGGTGGACATCGGGCAGCGGCGCCTTGAGGGCGGCCACCATCAGCGAAGCGAGTCGCGCGATCAGTTGCAAATCGTTCATCGACTTGCCTTGCGAGAACTCCGTGATCAGGCTGTCGGTGTCCGTGCCGGCCAGCACGCCGGAGAGCGCACCGATGGCGAAGTGCAGACGCCAGCCGAGTTCTTCGCGGGGCAGGTGCGGCAGCGCGCGCTGGAACGCCTCGAAGAAGCGTTCGGCCACCGACGCGTAATGCCCGTTCAGGAAGTCGCGAATGAACGACGACGGATCGGTATAAGCGCGCCCGAGCAGCCGCAAGAATGCCTTGCCGCCCACCCGTGGATCGCGCGAAAGGCGCAACGCCGGAATGAACATCGCGCCGAGCACGTGTTCGCAGGTGAGCCGCGGGCCGAGCATCGTGTCGAAGCGCTCGAGCAGCTTGACCCGTTCCTGGTTGAGGTGGTCGAGGCGGCGCGAGAGCATCGCGTGAATCAGCGCTTCCTTGCTGCCGAAGTGATAGTTGACCGCTGCTAGATTGACCTCGGCACGTGAGGTGATCTGGCGCAGCGACATGGCCTCAAAGCCGCATTCGATAAAAAGCGCTTCTGCGGCGTCGAGGATGCGTGACTTCGTGTCGCCGGAATGCCGGGCTGTCGTGCGAACTGCCATGTTGCGTCTCCCTGTGCCGGTCACCCGGCCGCAAACAAGCGATTCAAATACGTATTTGAAACATGCGTTTTTTTCAGGATAAGAAGGATCTGGATCATCGGGCAAGGGCTCTGTGTGGACGGACTCCTCTAAAAAGGCATCGCTGCGATGCGTCAAACGGGTCGGACAACGGCTTTGGCCACCATGTCGCGCGCCAAATAAAAAAGGCCGTTCCGATCGAAATCGGAACGGCCTCGTGATATTGCCTGGCGTGGCGGCCTGAGGCCGCCTTTTTATGTGTTTCGGTGCTGCCGGTATTAGTTAAACCGCGGCAACCTCTTTGGCAGATTGCGTCATATCTATGCCTCGGCGTTCACGGCTAAACGGAATCAGTACCGCAATCACCACGGCGACGATACCGATGACCACGGCCATGATGAGCGCATAGTTGTTGCCGTGCTGCTCGGCGAGGCCCGCTTGCAGCGGCGCGTTGACCGAGGCGAGCAGGTTGCCGAGCTGATACACGAGACCCGGGAACGTGGCGCGGATTTCATCCGGCGAGATTTCGTTCAGATGAACCGGAATCACGCCCCATGCGCCTTGCACCGAGATCTGCATCAGGAATGCACCCACTGCGAGCAGCACCGGCGTGGTTGAAAAGGCCCACAGCGGTAGCACCGGCAGTGCGATTAAGGCAGCGATAAAGATCGCACGCTTGCGGCCGATTTTCTCGGAGATGAAGCCGAAGAACAGGCCGCCGCAGATGGCGCCGATATTCAGCACGATCGTGATGACCGAGACGGTATGCGGGTCGAAGTGATGCTGCTCGCGCAAGAAGGTCGGATACAGATCCTGCGAGCCGTGCGAGAAGAAATTGAACGCGGTCATCAGGATGATCGCGTAGATCGACAACGCGACGTTCTTCTTTAGCGTAACAAGCAGCCCCGGCCTTGCGCGTTTTTCCAGCGTTTTGAATGCAGGCGACTCAGGCACATGCGCGCGCACGTAAAGCACCAGCAACGCAGGCAGCACGCCGACCATGAACATGCCGCGCCAGCCGATGTACTGATACAGCACGCCGAATACAACGGAGGCGAGCAGATAGCCGCTTGGATAGCCGGCTTGCAGCAGACCGGAGACGATGCCGCGCGATTTGGCTGGCACGGTTTCCATGGTCAGTGCGCCGCCAACGCCCCATTCGCCGCCCATGGCGATACCGAAGAGCGCGCGCAGCACGAGCAGCGTGGTGAGGTTGGGCGAGAAACCGGACAGCAGTTCGAGCAGTGAATAGCACGCGATGTTGACCATCAGCGTGGGGCGGCGGCCGAATTTATCGGCGAGCCAGCCAAAAATGAGCGCGCCGACCGGGCGCATCATAAGACTCAACGTGATCCCAAAGGCGACGGTCTTGACGTCAGTACCGAACTCACTCGCGATATCTTTCAATATGAACACCATTAGAAAGAAATCGAATGCGTCCAGCGTCCATCCCAGATACGCCGCAATCGTGACGTTTTTCTGTTCCCGAGTCCAACTCATGTGTTTTTTCTCCAAGTCTCCGAACAACCCGTGCCTTACGGCGGGCCGCTGTGCGACCCGCGCACCCCGTGGTGCGGGCTTCGAGGGAGTGTACGCCGACCGTTAAGCGTCTGCATGCTTGAATGCACTTTCTTAGTACATGTCCCTAATGGCGGACAGCGGAGGACGGCGAGGTGCAGTCCAGATTGTTTGTACTATGCAATGGAATCGATGTGGTTGTTATTTTATTGTTTGTTATTCGTAAGGTCATTGTTTGGTGCCGGTCTTCGCGCGGATAGCTCATCGACGCCAGAATCAGTAGCGAGTAACGGATTTGTTTTGCTTTCGTGTTTAAATTTACGCTCGCTATATATAGAAGCGGTCGTGCCGGTGACCCCGAAGTCGGCGAGCTCCCTTCTACCGCCGCGGCCAGTTGAAGATATATGCGCCGAACGCATCAGTCGAGTTGAAAAATCAATTTGCCTCATAATGCCGCGCACAATAGCATAGGGTAATCCCGAAATTAGCCTCCATCGTCCGCCATCATGCCGCTCACCACGCCCACCGGATCGACCCCTCGCGAGTCAGCGACTCCCGAGCGTAGCCCGCTCGCCGTGTTCGTCGCGGTCATACTGCTGACGGGCGTCGGCGCCGGTCTCGGTGGCATGCTGCTGGCGCTGCTCCTTCACTGGATCCAGCACCTTGCGTATGGCTACAGCATCGATCACGTCATCAGCAGCGAGAGTTTTCTGGACGGTGTGAGCGGCGCGTCACCCGAGCGGCGCGTGCTGGTGCTGGTGAGCTGCGGTCTTGTCGCCGGACTTGGCTGGTGGGCGCTGTATCGCTTTGGACGTCCGCTCGTCAGCATCAAGAAAGCGATGAAGTCGGAAGATCCGTGTATGCCCATTGTCAGCACGGTGGTGCATGCGGTGCTGCAAATCGTGACCGTCGCGCTGGGTTCGCCGCTTGGCCGCGAAGTGGCGCCGCGCGAGATTGGCTCGGTGTGGGCCGGTTGGTTGTCGCATCGAGCCGGGCTGTCGGTCGCCGAGAGCCGCATTATGGTGGCGTGTGGGGCCGGCGCGGGTCTTGCCGCGGTCTACAACGTGCCGCTTGGCGGCGCGGTGTTCGTGCTCGAGGTCTTGCTGGGCACTTTCGGCTGGGCGGCGCTGGTGCCGGCCGTGGCCACCTCGGCAATTGCTGCCATGGTTGCGTGGATCGGTCTGGGCAACGAGCATCAATACACGGTCTCGCCGCTGATGCTGAGCACGCCGCTGGTCGTGTGGTCGGCGCTGTGCGGTCCGATTTTCGGGGTGGCGGCGTGGGGCTTCACGCAGTTGACGACACGCGCCCGGGCGCAGGCGCCGAAGGACTGGCGTCTGCCGGTTCTGGCGCTACTCAATTTCGCCATCATCGGCGCGCTTGCCATTGTGTTCCCGCAGTTGCTGGGCAACGGCAAGGGGCCGGCCGGTCTGTCGTTCAATAGCGAACTGACCATTGGGCTTGCGGCGGTGCTGCTGGTACTCAAGGTGGTGATCACGGCGGGCAGCTTGCGGGCGGGTGCCGAAGGCGGCCTGCTCACGCCGGGGCTCGCCAACGGCGCGCTGCTCGCGATCGTGCTGGGTGGCGCGTGGAACCTGATCTGGCCGGGCACGTCGTCGGGCGCGTTTGCGATCGTCGGCGCAGCGGCTTTTCTTGCCGCCTCGATGCAGATGCCGCTGACCGCTGTCGTGTTGATCCTCGAATTCACACGCGTGAGTCACGACTTTCTGATTCCCATTCTGTTCGCGGTGGCGGGGTCGGTGTCGACGTTCAAGCTGCTGGCGAAGGTGTGGGCCGCGCGGACCGCGGCGGCGACTGCGGCGAGCGCGGCGACGGTGGGCAAGCCGGTGGGCGCGGCGATGGCACGGACTACGGCGGGCGGCAATTGAGGAGGGGTGGCAACAGGTGGAAAACTGAACGGCGTCAAAATTTCAGTGAACGTATCAATTTCAGCGTATGTTGAAACGCGTAAATTTAGTGAAATATCGCCTCGGAACGGAGTCGAGATCATTGAAGAAGGGCGCCGCAGGAATCACGTAATAGATGAACGTGTTTCGGGGGCAAGATGTTTGGAAAAGCCATATGCCAATGCCCCGGTGGTTCCGTCGCTTTGGGCCGGGGAAACAGACGAGGCTTCCACTCGCTCTGCCCGGCGCTTTGCTCAGACATTGACGTTGCCCGCGAATTTCGTATCCGCTAACCGAGCGTTTATTATGCCGCTTGCTTTCTCTGTGCGGCGTGCCAGTTTTGTTCAAATTGCATCGGACTGACGTAATTCAACGTCGAGTGCAGCCGCCCATGATTGTAGAAGCTCAACCAGTCGATCACCTCGTCCATTGCTTCGCGACGCGTCGCAAAGCGTTGACCGTGAATGCGCGCCTGCTTCAGCGATCCCCACAGGCTCTCGGTCGGCGCGTTGTCCCAACAAT
>Ga0302220_10000600_pt1 | contig 29969 bp, 21 predicted proteins | sample II_Palsa_E1_3_FD_194572 | JGI IMG/M metagenome (GOLD analysis project Ga0302220, IMG submission 194572) | Peat permafrost microbial communities from Stordalen Mire near Abisko, Sweden - II_Palsa_E1_3 | ecosystem: Environmental > Terrestrial > Soil > Palsa > Peat permafrost | place: Sweden...
TGGACGCAATACAGTGTGTCCTGGCGGGTGTTCAAAACCAGGAACGAAGGGTTATCGAGCGGGCCGAAGATTTCGACTTCGCGCCACGTCTGCGTGCTTTCTTCTATTTGGTATACGCCGATGCCGATGCCGGTACCGCGGCCGTTGCGCGCCCGCGTAGTGCGGCAGCCGACATAGGCAAATACAGGGTTCATGTTCACGCGGCCTTTAATATTTCACTAGAGATACGTGGCAGCAGGCCACCCGCTTCAAAGATCTGGATCTCTTCCTGTGTGTCGATACGGCATTTGACTTGGGCTCGTACGAGCTCGCCGTTCTTGCGTGTGATGAGCAACGTGAGGTTCATGCCCGGCTCGAACGCTCGCGTTTCTCCGAGGTCAAGCGAAAAAGTCTCGGAGCCGTCGAGGCTCAACGTCTGCCGCGTTGTGCCGGCTTCGAATTCGAGCGGCAGCACCCCCATGCCGACGAGGTTCGAGCGATGGATGCGCTCGAAGTTTTCGCAAACCACAGCGCGTACACCGAGCAGGCGCACTCCTTTTGCGGCCCAGTCGCGCGAGGAGCCGGCGCCGTAGTTCTTGCCGGCCACCACGATCAACTCCTGCTTTTGCGCCATATAGTGCTCCGCAGCTTCGAACAGGCGGATGACCTGGCCATCGGGTTCGACCCGCGTGAACGAGCCTTCCTTGCCGCCCGCCATTTCATTCTTCAGGCGGTTGTTGGCGAACGTCGCGCGGATGGCCACCAGGTGATCGCCACGTCGCGTGCCATAAGAGTTGAATTCGGCAGCAGCCACGCCGTGGCTAAGCAGGTATTCGCCTGCCGCGCTGTCGGCCAGGATCGCCCCCGAGGGCGACAGGTCGTCGGTGGTGATGTTGTCACCGAGTACAGCCAAGGCGCGCATGCCGGAAAACCGTGCCGGTGCGGTAAGGTTCGCGGCCCAATAGGGCGGCCGGCGTATGTAGTCGCTGTCCTCGCGCCACGGGAAGCGTGCCGGTACTGACGCCTGGTTTGAGCCGTCTTGATGCTTGGCAAACATCTCGGTGTAGATCTTCAGGTATTGCTCGCCACGCACGCTCTGCTTGAGCACCGCATCGATGTCGTCGTCGGCTGGCCAGAGATCGGCGAGGTACACGGGGGCACCGTCTTTGCCGGTGCCGAGCGCAGCGTTTTCGATGTCGATATGGATGGTGCCGGCGATAGCGTAAGCGACCACCAGCGGTGGAGAGGCGAGAAAGGCTTCTTTAACGCGGAGATGAATTCGGCCGTTGAAATTTCGGTTGCCCGAGAGCACCGCAACGGTGTGCAGGTCACGACTGACGATTTCGTCTTCAATGACTTTAGGTAACGGCCCGGACATGCCATTGCACGACGTGCAGCCGAAGCCGATGATGCCAAAGCCCAAGGCCTCAAGCGGTTCCATGAGTTCGGCTGCACGTAGGTAGCTTTCGACCGGCTTCGATCCGGGCGCCAACGAGGTCTTCACCCATGGCTTGCGCGTCAGGCCGAGCTCGACGGCTTTGCGTGCGAGCAAACCAGCAGCGATCATGTTGCGCGGGTTCGAGGTGTTGGTGCAACTGGTGATGGCAGCGATCACGACCGCGCCTTCCTCAAGCGGCACTGTGGCAGGGTTCGCAGACGAGGCCGAAGACGAGGCTGCAGAAGACGCCGCAGAGGGAGCCGAAGACGAGGCCGCAGCGCGCGAGCCCGCACTCTGCACCGCAATTGTCTTCGGCTTCGCGATGCCGCTGGAAATCAAGGCCGAGAGCGGCACGCGATCATGCGGATTCGCGGGACCGGCAAGCGCACGGCCCACCGTCGATAGATCGAACGACAAGGTACGATCGTATTCGGCATTCGCAAACGCATCCGCCCATAGGCCCTGCGCCTTCGCATAGCTTTCCACCAATGCAATCTGCGCTTCGCTGCGTCCGGTCAAGCGTAGAAACTCGAGCGTATGGTCGTCGATGGCGAAGAGTGCGGCGGTGGCGCCAAACTCAGGCGCCATATTGGCAATGGTGGCGCGATCCGCCAACGACAAGGCCCGCGCTCCCTCGCCATAGAATTCGATGATCGTGCCGACGACCTTCTGCTTGCGCAGGAACTCGGTAATTGCAAGCACCAGGTCCGTGGCCATCACGCCGGCCGGACGCCCGCCGCGCAACTCTACGCCGACGATAGTCGGCAGCCTGAGCCAGACTGCGCGACCGAGCATCACCGATTCGGCTTCTATGCCGCCCACGCCCCAGCCCAGCACGCCCAGCGCATTGATCATGGTGGTGTGGCTGTCGGTGCCTACCAGCGTGTCCGGAAAGGCCACGCCGTCCTTGACCTGGATCACCGGCGAGAGATGTTCGATGTTGACCTGATGCAGGATGCCATTGCCGGGCATCAGCACATCGAGGTTCGAAAAAGCTTGTTTGCACCACGCGAGAAATTCGAAACGCTCGGCATTCTTGCGTTGTTCGATGGCCATATTCCTGGCCATCGCATCGCTTTCGGTGCCCGCAATCTCGACATTGAGCGAGTGATCGACGACCAGATGGGTCGGCACCACCGGATTGACGACGCTGGGGTCGCCGCCGGCTTCCGCCACGGCGTCACGCATGCCGGCCAGATCGACCAACGCGGGTGTGCCCAGCAGATCTTGCAGCACGACGCGTGCCGGGAAGTAAGGAAAATCGACATCGTGACGGCGTTGCGCCAGCGCTTCGAGATAGACGACGGCCTGCGCGGCCGGCTGACGCCGCGCCACGTTCTCGGCAAACACACGCACGCTATAGGGCATGCGGCTAAAGGCCGTGGCGTCGAGCTGTGCCATCGCCTCCTGCACACACACATAGTCAAGGGAGGAATGGGCCGGGTCGAGAGGCGCGGGTCCCGACTGCGTGAGTTTGCGATGCATCAGGGTTTTCTCCAGGTACGGCAGTTGCCGCTTGTGTTTCGATAAAGTGCATTATATGATCCAAAAACGCAATATGCAAATCATCGTGACTTGGCATCGATTCGGAAGGCGCATGGGGAAATAGCGGTAACGAACATCGGGAGACCAACGGTCCATCGCGGCAAGCGTCGACAAGGTATCCGATGAAAGAATTAGGAAGGGGCAAAGAAATGGCACAATCGCAGTCTGATCGATCCAGTGCGCTCGCGGCATGTGAGACGCATGGTTATCTACTGCCTATTTGTACGCGACGTACGCGACATACCCGACGTGCCCCACTCATGCAGCCAGTACCTTCCATGTCATTAACCCCCTTGCAGATCCGCGTGGCGCGGGAAATCCTGGCTCTTGCCCGTCGCGACGACCTCGGCTACGGAGACCGGTTAGCGGAATCCGTGCTGGCCGAACGCATCGGCACGTCGCGCACGCCGGTCAACATCGCGCTGCGTCATCTGGCCGAGACAGGCGCCCTGTTCCACGATCACAATCGCGGCTACTTTCTGGCCAAGCCCGCGCGCGAACTCAACGATGTCGCGGCTCAACTGTTTGGCGAGCCCGATGAGCCGCTTTATTTGAAGATTGCCGAGGATCGCTTGAACCGCAGGCTGCCCGATATCGTCTCGGAAGCCGATCTCATGCGGCAATACCAGGTGGCGCGCAGCGTGTTGCGCAAGGTGTTGTCGGTGATGCAGGAGGAAGGCTGGCTGGAGCGCCAGGTCGGCCCGGGCTGGAAATTCCTGCCGATGATCGATTCCGTGGAAGCGTATGAGGAAAGCTATCTGTTTCGCGCTGCGATCGAGCCGACCGGGATTCTATCGCCGACGTTCCGGTGCGACATGACCGAGCTTGGCGAGTTGAAACGGCGCCAACAATTCATCGTGGACGGGGGCTATCTGACGATGACCACGGTGGAGCTATTCGAGGCGAACAGCGAGCTACATGAAACGATCGCCAAATGGTCCGGAAATCGCTTCATCGCCCAGTCTGTACGGCGCATGGACCGGCAAAGGCGGTTGGTGGAATATCGTCAGGCGCTGGCTCGCAAACCGCGGCAAGGCCAGGCGCTCGAGCATCTGGCGGTGCTGGAGGCGATCAGCAAGCATGATCTGCTGAGCGCAGCGTCATTGTTGCGCGACCATATCGAAGGCGCTCGACGCGACAAAGTGCATGCTGGAAACATCCTGCGGCCTGAAGCGTCGAGGACCTAGTTCGTAGCGGTGCAGAGAGTGGTGGTCTGCGCCGTTTTTTATGTGCAGCAGTGCATTTATTTATTAATAAACGCTATTGATCGTTTGGGCAGGATAGCTGCTCCAGACGGTTCAAACCGCACCCTGAAACGATAGGCAGACCACTGCCACGGGGCGGCAAGGCGTACAACACCCAATCAGGGAGACTGTGATGTCCTATCGGCGCGGCTGGATTGCCTTCTTTTTGTTTTCCCTCGCGATGATCAATTACATGGACCGCATCGCACTGTCGATTGCGGCCAAACCCATCGCGACGGAATTCCACCTGTCCGCCATCAGCATGGGCTATCTATTCTCCTCGTTCATTTGGAGTTATGCCTTGTTCTTGCTGCCGATGGGCGTCCTGATCGATCGCTACGGCACCAAGCGCATGGCAGGCGTGGGAATTTTCGTGTGGTCTGCCGCTACCGCGCTGACCGGCGCTGCGTCGAGCTTCGGCGCGTTATTGATGGCGCGGCTGGTGATGGGCGCTGGGGAATCGAGCAGCAACCCGGTGGGCGCCAAGGTGATCCGGCAATGGATCCCGGCCAGCGAGCGCGGCGTGATTACTTCGCTGTTCAACAGCGGATCGTATGCGGGGCCCGCGATTTGCTCAGCCATACTGGGGTCGTTGGTTGCCGTGTTTGGATGGCGCGTATCGTTCGTGATCGCCGGTGCCATTGGCTTTGTTTGGTTGTTGTGCTGGCTCGTTTTCTTCAACTCGCCGGAAAAAGCACGTTGGCTCAAGCCGCAAGAGCGCGAGAAGATCCTGCGCGAGCGTGAAGTCAAAAGCACGGTGGCCACGGAATCGGAGTCTCGCGGGCTGGCTTCGCTCATCAAGACGCCGACCCTGTGGGGCCTGGCGCTTGCGCAGGGGTGCAACGTCTATACCCAGTACTTGTTCCTGACTTGGCTGCCGAGCTACCTGCAAGAGACCCGGCATTTTTCCTTGGGGAAAACCGGCTTGTTTGCCGCGATGCCTTACGCCGTGTCGGTCGTGTTGTGCATACTCGCGGGCCGTTTGAGCGACATGTACTTGAAAAAGAGTGGCGTGGCTACGGGGCGCCGGCGCAATGCGGTCGCCCTTGCCATGCTTACCGGGGCAGTCATTCTGGTGGTGCCGTTCACGACCAGCATCTATGCCTTGCTCGCCGTGTTTTCCATAACGCTGACCGGTATAGCATCGACCACGTCGCTGAACTTCGCCTTGTTGAACGACTTGATGCCAAGCTCGCGTGACGTAGGCAAAGCGATGGCGTTCGTCGTCGTGGGAGGCAATATCTTCGGCATGATCGCGCCAATCGCGACGGGGTATGTCATTGATGCGACCGGTAGCTACGATTGGGCGTTTGGCATCGCGGGCCTGCTTTTGCTGCTGGGTGCGGTGATCAGTTTGACGATGACGCGTGGGCCGATGGTGGCCGTGCCGCTTGCGCAAACAAGCGCATCACACGCGTGAAAATACCTATGCTCGCAAACGTTCGTCCCTGCGAAGTGCTCCTTGTGCCCATCGTCAGTCGGTTTGCCTTATCGATCCTGTCCAACAAAGGTCGAATGGGTGTCGATGTCCGCATCGTATGGCATCTAATAAATCACTGCCGCTGCTACTGGGCGCCCCTCGGTCGTGCCTCGTGTCATCTCACAATTATTCTTTGACGATGGCACGATATCGCTCAATCCGGCCGGCTATTACCGCCACGCTCACGGCCGGCACTCCAAGTTTCAGGAACAGCGCAATCACCAACAATACCTCGATGAATTTCTCCTTGACCGCGATGTCAGTACCGCTCGGCTCCGCCTCGTTCGCGTGAGTGAGGTCGTTGCGGAACTTACAAATTGCCTCGACGTGTTGGTTCGAAAAACGCCAGCGATCTGTTAGCTCGGCCGGTAACACTTTCATGAATCGGATGATGCAACCGGCCGCGTTCAGCTTGGAGCCATTTGCACGCAGAACCTGCTTCAACAATCGCCTGACTGAGCCCGGATCGCCAAAAAATCGCTCTAAGTAAGGCGTGGATCGAGTCGCTAGCGATACTAACTTCTCTTCGTCCACGAAGTGTTCTTTTTGATGTGTGAGCTTTTCCAGGAGGCGAAAATATCCGAGAAACCTCTCTTCTGAATTCTCCAGTTCTCGGTATCGCACGTACTTTTTGAACAACTCACGCTCGCCCTCCGCTAACTGAAAGTAAGCATCAATAGCCTGAAGCGGAAATTCCGGAAGTGCGAGTTGGTTATGCACCATGTTCCGACTGAGTGGAAACAGTAAAGACGAGGCACGCGCGCGAGGAGGCGCTACGACCATCGAAAAATAGAGGCATGGACGTGGACCGCGATGCGCACCAATGTTCAGCATGATGTTGTCGAGCGTAAGATTTGTGCCCAACAAAACCGCGAATAACGCAATTAGATCGCCGATAAAGCTTACGACCTCGCTTTCTACTCGAGCCGAGTTGAAAAACGCCACAAGGGTTGGGGGAAAACGCAGACCGGCTTCGAAGTCCCGGGGAGAGTAGTGAGCGGTCCAATTGTAATCGACGGTCAGTGACCCGATTCCCGTGAGCGATTGCTCAAATTCGCGAAGTTTTTGATCTCCCTCGCTGACAAAGACTCCACTCTCGTAATCTCGGAGGATCTCGCTTTGCCCATGGGTGTGGCCGACCCATTCGCCAATTTCTTTGGCATCCAGTGCAACGCCAAAGCAGTTTGGTACGTGGACTGATGGAGAGCCATTGTAGATGACGTAGGAGACGGTGTAGCTAGCTTCGAAACTTGAGATGCCCGCTTTGCGGTCTACTGTTCCGAAGAATGCTCCAGTCGCTTCGAGTCCGAGGAGAACGACTACCGACGACCGGTGTCGGCAGAGCAGTCGTTCAATACGTTTTTGAAATCCGAATTTACGAGCGTCCGACTCCTCACCGGTTATTCGCAAGGTGCATTTCGTCGGCGAAAGCATTAACTTGCCAGCAAAATGCTCGTCACCGCTCTGGACGACCACATGGAAGCTGTACGTTTCGCTCAGGCTTAACTTTTCAATATTCATACTCGTGAACAATTTTTTGGATAATGTTGAAAATCCAAGCGGATGCGGCGACAGCCTGATTGTTGATGCGCAGTATTTGCCAGGTCAATCCGAGTTCCCGCGCCAAGCGCCATCACGAGGCCATGCAATCCATGTGACAGCCATCGCCGCGACGGCCGACGCCATCAAGAAAAGTTTAATACGGCCATGAGGTCGCAACGAATTTCGCCCGAGGACGCAAAAGAAATGCTTGAGTTCGTTGCTCAAGCGCATGGGCTACCCATCCGGCAGTCCTGCTGATGATCCAGATTGCCGTTGCCGATCCGTCGGGCAAGCCCAGGCCACGCGCAAGCGTGACGAGCGCGATAGCCACGCCCGGGTGCGTCCCGAGCTTTTCCCGGGCTAACGCGAGAAAATCAAGCGTCTCGGCCGTTTCGGGTGTGGCGCTCGGTGTTTCGCGCATCAACTGAAGAATCAGATCGGCCCGTGTGTCGCCATCGGGATAAAGCGGATGATTGAATCCGAACAGGCTCGCGCCATATTCGCGCACCAGGTTCAAACGCGACTCCAACGAATGCGCCCCCCCGTGCTGAAGTAACGAGGATTCGATTTTCTGCGTCGCGGTGCCGGTGGAAAAACCGACATGCGAGCCGATTGCCGCGGCAACGCAGTTGAACAGATCCGCATTGGTGGACGCAGCAATGCGTGCGGCAAAGGTGGCCGGCGCCAGTTCGTTGTCGGCCAGCACGGTCAATGCGCCGTTCATGGCGCGCAGCGCATCCGTCGATGCGGCGCCGCTCGCCGCGCGCAGGATGTACGCCGCCAAGCTTTCCCCCGGGTCGCGACGCACAAACCGGCGCGTCGGCCCGAGAAAGCCGATGCAACCCACCATGCTCTGTATCACCAGACGCGCGGCTTGAACCGAATTTCCGTCTGAAATTTCCGCTTGGCCGCGGCCGCACATGCCCATCGCGAGTGAAACGATGCCCAGCACATTGCCCATATCGGTGCTGGTCAGCGTGCCGGCGTAGGTATCAAGCAGCGGCAACACGTCCGCCGGGGTCTCGATTACAGGCCACGCCGAGATGCTGTCCTGCCACACGCCCGTAATCAGCAGTTGTGCGACCGATTCGAACGAGGCGCCGGCCGTCGCGAGCCCGACCGCCGAACGGTTGCGATACATGGGCCCCTGCGCCGTGATCTGCGTGATCGACGAGCTGATGATCGGTTCGCCCCAGCGCATCGTCGATTCGGCAGCAACCTGGCGTGGCGGCCGGCCGCGCTTGCGGCTACCCACCCGCTCCACATCTGCGCGCATATAGAGACTCTTGCGACCGTCGTCGTGAGGTGCGGTCTTGATCAGGCCGCGGCTGACGTAGGAGTACAAGGTGGCCGACTTGATATTGAGCCTCGCCAACACCTCTTCCCGGGTCATCAGATCTTTTTGCATCATTTTTCGTGGAAATAATCAATGAAACGAAGTCTAGCATCGACGAGCAGGCGTGCAAATCAAAGGCCGTATAGAATCTGTAAAACATTACATTGATTTTAAATATCGATCTTGATAATTAGAAATTCGAGGATTAACTTTGAGCTATAGGTCATCGCTTGCTGCGACACGGTGGCCAGGTAGAAAGATAAGCAGAATCTCTCGGAGACAAACCCATGCATGATTTGAAGCGGCAGTTTGAGCGCAAGCAGGCCCTGTTTCTTGACCAGACGGGCGTCGTCCCGCCGGAGAACACCTTTTGGGAGCCGGTGGTAGTAACCGCTGAGGAAATCGACGCCGAAATCGCGCGGCTCGCCTCGCTTCCCGCGCCGAAAGACGGCCGGCGCCAGTCGCTGATCGTCCACCCCAGCGCACGGGCGGGTTCCCCTGGCCTCGCGCCGGGAATCCAGGTTGCGCTCCAGGTATTGCTGCCTGGTGAGTCGACCGCGCCCATGCGCCACAACGCCACCGAAGTGAATTTTTGTATCCGCGGTGCGGGCAGCACCACGGTTGCGGGGCGCACCATTCAGTTCAAGCAGTACGACGTGTGGAACCACCCGTCGTTCGCGCCGTATGCTCACACCAACGATACGAAGGAAGTCCAGGCCCGGTTGGTGTATTCGAATATCGCGCTGCTGCAGCACATGGAAGTGTATGTCGCGGAGCGGGAAATCAGCCTCGCCTCGTCTACTCCGGCTGCGGCGCCTCAGCACGCCGGCGCCGACCCGAAACGCACGAATCCGTACGGGATGTTCCCCATCGGTACCGACGGCGGCTTGCTGATGCCTTATGAGACGCTGATCAACCCGACCGCGGTCGAATCGCACCCGTTGCATTTTCCGTGGCAGCAGGTGAAGGCCGAGCTGGACAAGCTCGAAGCACTGGGCAGCGATTACGTGGGGCGACGCCTCTACATGATGTACAACCCGGTCACCGGGCGTACCAATGGCATCACGCCCAATTTTTTCGCGACCATGACCATAAGGCCGCCCAAGATCGTCGACCGCCCGCATCGTCACGTCTCCGCCGCGATCAATTACTACTTCTCGGGCGAGGGTTACAGCATGGTCGCCGGCAACCGGTACGAATGGAAAGCGGGCGACCTGATGCTTTCCGCACCCGGTTGGGCAGTTCATAACCACGCCTCGTACGACGACTATGTGTACGAGCTGACGATTCAGGATCAGCCGCTCAACATCTACATGGAATCGCTGCTTTGGCAGGAAAGCATGAAAGAGCCGCCCGTCGTGCTGGGTACGCAGAGCGGGTTCGAGACCAATCGCAAGAAGGCCGCGGCCTAGGCGACGAAGAGGATGCAGACAAAAAGGACAAAACAGCAATGATCGATGTTTCCTGGCTAAAAGGCTCTATCACACCCATCGTCACGCCGTTCAAGGACGGCGCCGTCGATTACGACACCTACGCGCGTCTGGTCGATTGGCAGATCGTCAATGGCGGACATGGGATTCTGGTCAACGGTACGACGGCCGAGCCGAGTTTGCTCACGGTGGCCGAAAGAAACCGCTTGGTGGACGTTGCGCTCGAGGCCGCCAACAAGCGCGTTCCGGTGCTTGCGGCAACCGGCTCGCAGTCTCACGCCGAGACTGTCGAGCTGACCGAACACGCCGACAAAGCCGGCGTTGCCGCTTTACTTGTCGTGACGCCGTATTACGTCCGGCCGCCGCAACGCGGGTTGATCGCCTACTACGCCGATATCGCACAACGTACCGAACTGCCCGTGCTGATTTATCACATCCCGGGGCGCGCGGCGGTGAGTACAGATCTGGCGACCGTGAAGGCGATGAAGGAATCCATACCGAACCTGGTCGGCATGAAGCACGCGGTCAACGATATGGGCTTTGTCACGCACATGCTCGATACGTTCGGGCCGCAGTGGCGCGTGTTCGTCGGCCTCGAAGAGCTGAGCTTCCCGATGCTGGCAGTCGGTGCCTGCGGTTTGATGAACGCGGTGGGCAACCTGGCGCCGCGCAAGGTGGCACTCTTATACGAAGCCGTCGAGCGCGGCGATTTGCACGCTGCGCGCAAACTCCATTTCGACTTGTTCGACCTGAACCTCTCGGTCTTTTACGACACCAATCCGATACCGATCAAATACATGATGAAACGCATGGGGCTGTTGAAGAGCAACGAGCACCGCCTGCCGATGATGCCCGCCACGCGCGAACTCGAACTGCGCCTGGATGCTGTGCTGACACGCGCTGGTTTGATCTGAGGCTGGTAAATCACGCCGACCCAGGGCGAATCGGAGGATCGGCCCGAGGATCGGCCCAAGACCGACGCAAGACCCGCGCGAGGCCAGCGCGGGTCGGCCACCACCGGTCGGCCACAACCAAGTGAGAGCAATTCGTGAGCACATCGATTCCCCGGCTGGAGATGGACGAACTGAGAGCCGACCTGGCCGACTACCTGGCACCGCGCGTCAAACGGCTCGGCTATCTGGGCGAGCTTTTCAAGTGCGCGGGCAATGCGCCGGACGTCACGCTGCACTTCATGCATTTCACCGACGCGCTCAAGGATGCATTGCCCGACCGCCTGACCGAGTTGGGTGCATTGACGGTCGCCAGCTTCATGGAGAACCGGTACGAACGGCATCAGCATGAACGCCTGAGCGTGAAACTCGGCTTTCCCAAGGAGTGGATCGCGCAGGTCAACCGGCTGGACCCCGACGCGGCGAGTCAACTCGACGAGTTGGAAAAAGCGGCCCAGCGGTACGCGCTCAAAGCGCTACATACCCGTGGGCTAGCCACCGAAAAGGAGTTCGAGGCATTTGCCGCTTTGGTGCCGCCGGGCGAAGCGATGGCTTTCGTGCTGCTGATTGGCCGTTACGTGACGCATGCCATGGTCGTCAATACGCTGAAGCTAGCACCGCCCGTGCCTTCTATATTTGAGTGATACCTTGTTTGAGTGAGAAATTAATGGCTGAACCGATCTGGATTTCCGAACAAAACGTCGTTGGACTGATGAGCCTTCCGGAAGCGATCACGGCGCTCGAGAGCGGACTTGCACTCCAAGCCCGAGGCGAAGCGCAGAACATGGTCAAGACGCATGTCGCCTGGGGCCATAACAACCTGCATGCGATCGGCGCTGTCTATCCGGGCGCAGGCCTGATCGGCACCAAGACGTGGGCGCATACGACCGGCGGTGCCTGTCCGCTGCTGGTTCTTTTCGATGCGGCAACCGGCCAGCTCCAGGCGATTATCGAAGCCTTTGCGCTGGGTCAGATGCGTACCGGCGGCATTTCGGGCGTTGCGACCAAATGGCTCGCGCGTCCCGAGGCCGATACGCTCGCCTTGATCGGTACTGGCAAACAGGCGCTTGCGCAATTGGCGGCGGTCGCGGCCGTCCGCAAGTTGCGCGAAGTGCGGGTATTCAGCCCGAACGCGCAGCGGCGTGCGGCGTTTATCGAGCGCGCCGCGGCCCAGTTCGCTCAGTTGGATATTGCATTTGTCGATGCCGCGAGCATCGAGGCGGCGGTCAAGGATGCGGCAATTATCACAACCGTGACGCGAGCAACGGAGCCGTTCTTGCACGCGCGATCCGTGGCGCCCGGCACGCATATCAACGCCGTGGGCGCCATTACGTCGGAACGTGCCGAACTTGCCGCCGATGTCTTCGCGCGTTGCGACATTGCCGCAGCAGACGATCTTCAGGCAGTACAAAACTTGTCCAGCGAGTTTCGCGGCGCGTTCGGCGAAGCCGGGCAGTGGGATCGCGTGCGCTCGCTGAGCAAGGTGATCGAAGCCGCCGCGCCGCGTGGTGCGAGCGTCGACATTTCCATATTCAAGGCAATGGGCATGGGCATTTCGGATCTGGCGCTCGGCATCGAGATCTTGCGCCGGGCGCGGCAGGCAGGCCTGGGGACACCGCTGCCGCAGCCGCAGCGACAGGCCCCTCGCTTGTTCTGAGTACTCATTGCAAAGCCACTAAAAAAATATAAATATCACGGAGACAAATCATGGCAGCCGAATTTACCGGGCAACCCCCAACCTCTGCGGGGGACACCGCGGCGCGATCCGTCGATGTGCGACTCGAGATCGAAGAGGCGCCGATGGTCGCCTTCCATATCAAGGTGGGCGTGATGATCGCGCTGATCTTGTTCTTCGATGGCTACGATCTATATAACGCCGCTTACATCGTCCACTACGTTACCGGTCCCTGGGGCCTATCGCCGAGCAAGATCGGACTGATGCTATCGAGTGGCCTGGCCGGGTTCGCTGCGGGATCGGCCGTGAGCGGTTTGTTCGGCGACCGTTTCGGACGCCGCAAGGTGCTGCTGTTTGGCTGCTGGGCATCGGGCTGCATGAGCCTCGCGATCGCGGTCGGCGCGAGCGGTCTGGTTTCGTTCATCGCGATGCGCGTCGTGATGGGCCTGGCGTTGGGTCTGTTGATGCCGCAGGCCGTAACGTTCATCAATGAGATCGCGCCCAAGCGCCTCTCGAACGTATTTACGATCTGCTTCTTTTCGATAGGCTGGTTAGGCGGCGCAAGCTCGGCCGGTCTGATCGCTGCGCGATTGACACCGGTTTATGGCTGGCAAAGCCTCTACTACGTCGGTGGGGTCGCGCTGGCTTTTGCGCTGGTGCTGCAATTGCTGTTGCCAGAGTCGGTGCACTTCCTTGCGAGCCGCGCGCGCTGGCCCGAGGTCAAGGCGCTGATGATCAAGATACGGCCCGACCGCCTGTCGGTGTACCAGACGGCGCAGTTCACGTTCGCCCATGGCGGCGCGAATGCCGGCTCGATCGGCGAACTACTGAGCAGCCAATACCGGGCCAAGACGCTCTCCTTTTGGGCCGCCGGCGCACTGAGTCTATTCGCCTCATACGGTTTGTCGGGCTGGTTGCCGACCATCTTGCTGGCCCGTGGCGAGAACCTGTCCACCAGTTTCGCCTACGGCTCGCTGCTCTCGGCAACCTCCGTCGTCGGCGGCTTGATCGGCGGCTGGCTCGCCGACCGCGCCGGAGATCGCCGTCGCGTACTCTGGGTTTCATGGATTCTTGGCGCCACGGCCATCGCCATATTGGCTCTTGCGACCAGCAGCTCCATCACGTTCCTCGGTATCGTCACTGCGGGCGCGTTCGTGATCGGTCCGCAACTGGTACTGAACAACCTGGTTGCCTCGACTTATCCGACTGAAATCCGCAGCACCGGTGTTGGCGTGTTCCTTGGCCTCGCACGATTCGGCGCCATGCTCGGGCCGGCGGTCGCGGGTGTCTTGCAGCAGTTGTCGGGCGGACCGGGGATCATGTTCGTCGTGATAGGCGCGGCGCTGCTGCTGGCTTCCACACTGCTGTTTCTTGCTGCGCCGGCCAAGAACCCGATGGCGGCTTCTTTCGTGCATTAACTTTCGCACGTTAATCCTCGTGCACAAGTTTTCTTACCTGAGCTTTCGTATCGAACTTTCATAAGCCAGTGCGCGCCCCTTACGCTAAAAACCGAGTCAATTCATGTCAAAACTGACGCTAAGCCTAGCCATCAACGACTATGACCATGTGCGGGATCTCGTATCCGGCAAAGTGAGCGCCGAAGGTATTCAGTTGTTGCCTTCGGTGTTGCCCGTCGAAGAAATCTTTTACCGGACCACGCATTTCCAGGAATGGGACATTTCGGAAATGTCCTTCGGCAAATACGCTTCGCTGCGCTCCCAGGGCGATGAGCGGCTGATCGCCCTGCCGATATTTCCGTCGCGCTCGTTCCGCCTGTCGTCGATTTACGTGCGCCGCGATGGCGCGGTCAAAACCGCAGCGGATTTGCGCGGCAAGAAAATCGGATTACCTGAGTGGGCGCAGACCGCCTCGATCTACACCCGAGGCTGGCTGACCGACACGCAAAAAATTGCGCTACAGGATGTCGAGTGGGTACAGGGCGGCGTGAATCAGGCCGGTCGTAAAGAGAAAGTCCAAATAAAATTGCCCGAGGGCGTCGCGTATCGTCATGAACCGCAATACGCATTGACAGATCTGCTGTTGAACGGCCAGATCGACGCGATTTTTAGCGCCCGACCTCCCGCACCGCCGGCTGAGCGCAGTGGCGAGATCGTGCGACTGTTCCCGGACTTCATCAACGCGGAACGCGATTATTTTCTCGAAAGCCGGGTGTTCCCGATCATGCACTTGATCGTGCTGCGCCGGGAGACGTTCGAGGCGAATCGCTGGATCGCGAGCAATCTGCTCAAGGCCTTCGAAGAGGCCAAACGAAATAGCCTGGAACGCCTGAGCGACATTACGTGTTCGCACTTTCCGCTACCGTGGATGAGCGAACGTGCTCAGCAGGCCGAGGGCTTGTTCGGCGCGGACGTCTGGCCGTACGGAATCGAACCGAATCGCACGACGTTGGAAGCGTTCCTTAAGTTTGCGTATCGACAAGGCGTCTGTCATCGGCTTTTGCAACCCGAGGATCTGTTTCCACGGGAAATCTTGAGCTCGGTGAAGGTTTAACTTAGGCCATCGCCGATCTATAAGTGCTGCGTAAGCAGATGCGAAAGCCGTGGGGCCGTATCGACAATCCACGCCTGGATCGGTGCGGCGTGTCCATAGCATGCGAACGTCGTAATCGCGCACGCGGATACAAACCGCAACGACGACGCGAGCGTATGGCCGTTGCGATCCAGCGCGCGAACTAGAACAGTGCTGACCACGGACCCCAATAGCAGGCCCACCACTACCTCTGACGTACTGTGCGCGCCCACCATGACCCGGGAGACGCCGATGAGCACGGCAAATCCCAGTCCGCCACGTGCCGCCCATCTTGCGGTACGCTCACCGGCGCTGTGTGCACATAGGTAAAACGCCAACGGATACACCGCACTCGAGAGCATGGTGTGGCCGCTGATCACGGTGAAATGCAATGGGCTGATTTCCAGTCCCCAGCCGGCATAGGCGAACTTCGTCACGCCGACGATGAGCGCGGCGATGCAAAAGAACGTCGTCCAGGCGACTGCGATGCGTCGGCGTCCTGTGGTCGCGAGCCAGACCATGATGATGCCGGCCAGTGGCAACGTGAGATACGGATCCCCGAAAGCGGAGAGTAGTCTCCAAAAATTCATAAGCGCCAGTGATTGCAGAGAGTTTGCCGGGTCACGCGCGCCGACTGCGCGTCAATGTCGAACGGGAGAGGTGCGGGCATTATCAACGGAAAGACTGCCGAAATCAGCGAACCAATTAGCGAACGAGCCTGAGCGCTTCCTCGCGGTTTTCTTCAGGCCGTCCTGACGCTGTCTGCTGCGTGCCGCTTAGCGCACTGGAGCGCTCGATCAAGGTATTGACCAGGCGCCCGAAGGCCGCGCGAAAACGGGGTGCGGAAAATTTCTCCGCATTCATGCGACAGTCGGCAGCGGTAAATTGCTCGGGCGCATCTTCGAAACGAGTGAGCGCATCGTGCAACGATTCGACGGACTGCTCGTCGAAAAACAGCCCTGTGGGATGAGTGTTGCCGGGCAGGCGTACCGACTCCAGCGCGCCCCCGCGGCCATACGCGATCACTGGCGTGCCGCAGGCCTGCGCCTCGACAACTGAAATGCCGAAGTCCTCTTCGGCGGCGAACACGAAAGCCTTGGCACGCCGGAGATGGTCGTGCAGCACATCGAACTGCTGGTATCCGAGAATGTGCACGTTGGGGCTCGCAAGAGCGGCAATCTTCTTCATCTCTGGACCGTCCCCAATGACGACTAGCTCACGCTCCGGTGTCTGCGCAAAGGCCTTGACGATCAGGTCGATACGTTTGTATGGCACCATGCGCGACGCCGTCACGTAGAAATCTTCCTTACGCTCCATCATTTTGAACTTGTCTACGGCGACAGGCGGGTGCATGACCGTCGAGTTGCGGCGGTATACCTTGCCGATGCGTCGTCCGACGAAGGCGGAATTGGCGATCAGGTGGTCCACTCCGTTGGCCGAGCGCGAATCCCAATTGCGAATATAGTGCAGCAGCATGCGCGCGGCGATTGACTTGACGCCAGCGTCCAGACCCGCTTCTTTCAGATACTGGTGCTGCAGGTCCCATGCGTAACGGATCGGTGAGTGCACGTAACTCACGTGCAGTTGACTCGGGCCGGTGAGTACGCCTTTGGCCACCGCATACGAACTCGATATCACGAGGTCATAGCGCGACAGATCCAATTGCTCGATAGCCAGCGGCATGAGCGGAAGGTAGTTCCGATAATGCTTCTTGGCAAAAGGCAGCTTCTGGATGAATGAGGTATGAACGGGCTTGCCGCGCAAACACTCGCGCTCGCCCAGGAAATCGACCAGGCTAAACAGGTCGGCATCGGGAAAGCAGTCGATGATTTGTTCGAGGACCCGTTCGGCTCCTCCGTAGACAACCAACCAGTCATGGACGATGGCAACTTTCATACGCCTCCCGCGAGATTTCAGTCCTTCTGTTGTACGCGGGATGCGCTTGAAGTTCTGTTCGAATTCCCACCCATCGTCACTGCTCACCGAATTGCATCGCTGAACGACAACTCTGCCCGCGCTTCGCGACGTGCTTTTCAATGCGCTTGAAAATTCGCTTCACAACGCACTTCACAACGCCTTCGTCAACCCCTGCATTAGCGAACGCAACTCGTCGAACTGCATCGCAAGTTCGAAGCTCAGGATAAAGGCCATCGCATAGAACGCCCCCGGATACCTCTGCGCTACAGCCAGCACCGGTGCCGCGACGCGCGTTCGGATATACGGCTGGCTCATCACGCAGGCCATCCCGATGCCGAGGGCGGCACCCACGAGCACATCGCTTGCGTAATGCAGGCCGAGAAACACACGCGGCAGACAGATCAGTATCGCAGCGTGCAGCAGCGCGTAGATGCCTACACGCCACGACGCCACGAAAATGCCCGTGGCGACCGCGCACCACAACATCGCATGATCGCTCGGGAATGAGCTCCAGGTGCGCAGCATCGGTTCCTTCACGGCCGGGGTGGACGGAAACAGCGCCGCAAATGCCGGGTTGTACATCGGCCTGATCCTAAACGGCAGATAGTGAGCCATCAGCCGGCCCAATAACAATGCGAGCAGGCCGCTCACGATTGCGACGATTACGAGTTCGTGGTTGCGTTGAGGCTGCCCGGCGGGCTTGAACCACACCCACCACAATAGGGCGATCAACACCACACCTTTGAAGATGTAGTGGTTGGCTATCGCCAGGATGATATGCGGGATGAGACGCGACTGAAACGTAACGTGGCTCAGGTAGTCGATGACCTGTGTATCGAAGGCGTTCATTTATTGTTCTCCGTATCTGCGATTCTTCGATGGGGTTATCGGCCACGTCAGTGCATGGACGGATGCGCCGACAGCGACGTGCGGTGAATACGCACACAGTCACGACTCCTCCTGCTTCGTAAGCGCGAGTTGTCATTCTTTTGTCATACCTCCCATAGTATGGAAAGTCAGCCGCCTGAACCGTCTGTTCGGTAACGAAATGACCGGTTATTTCGCAGTAGGGGCAGAACGATAAAAATAGATAATCTATGATGGAGTACTTAATAAAGTGACGATAGAAATTTATGAGTTGCGGCCCATGGCGTTTTGCCTGAACATCTCTACGTACTTTCCCGGACATGGGCATGAGGCTCAATGTCGCTAAGAATGTGGCGGGGAAAGAAGTTGCGGACCCGAGCGAAGTAGGGTCGGGTTAGATCAGGCTTTATGTTTCATTGTGTATCGGTTTGGAACTTGCCCCACGCAGGGTGTTCGAACAGCTGGTCTCAAAAATACTACCCATCGATCGCTAGGCTTACAGGATCCTTGGACCTGAAATAGTTCGTGACGCGCCTATTTGATGTGCGCGCTGCGCAGCCCGAGAGCGAGACCGTGCAGCTCGCTCGATCCTGGCTCAGACCTTGATCCTGATCTGATCCTTGTCCTATGGGCAACCCCGTTCACTATCAACAACTGCCGACCATTAGATATCGTCGAATCGACAATGCATTTCCGTTTCAAACCCGCTTCTTTTATATAGGGTCGTACGGATTTCTCAAGTTCCCAGGAGACACCGAATGCACCACCCAACAAAGGATGCACGCGATGAACAAACAACCTGGAGGACACCTCCTGTACGTGTCGAGGACGCCCGATCCCGCTCTGCAGGCGTTGCTGACGGAGAGAGGCTGGTCGGTCTTGACGACCGGGTCGCTGCGCGAGGCGCAACGGCTGCTATCGAAACAAGCGCCTATCGTCGGGCTGTTCGATTTCCACAGCGGTTTCACGACGCGCCAAATCTCCGCGTATGAGAGCGTGTTCGCTGTGCCCGGTGTAGGGTGGGTCACCACCGTATCTGAGGCCCAGTTGGAACAGAGCCAAACGCTGCGGATGATACGGCTGTATTTTTTCGATTTCGTCGCGTTGCCGTGCTCGGCAGACCGTATCGTCGATGCGGTCGACCATGCGCATGGCATGACCACGGTCGATAACGCAGGCACCGAAACGGCGCCGGCCGAGGACCCTGAGATGATCGGAACCTGCGAAGCGATGCAGACCCTGTTCCGAACGATAGGAAAGGTGGCCAACACGGATGCGCCGGTACTCATATACGGCGAATCCGGAACCGGCAAGGAATTGACCGCAGCGGCGATCCATAAGCAGTCGGTCCGCAGCAAGGGGCCGTTTGTCGCCATCAACTGCGGTGCGATTCCTCACGAACTGCTGCAGTCCGAGTTGTTCGGTTACGAGCGCGGCGCCTTTACGGGGGCGCAGCAACGCAAAATCGGACACGTCGAATCGGCAGATGGGGGCACGCTGTTTCTCGATGAGATCGGCGACCTGCCGCTCGAGAGCCAGGTCGGCTTATTGCGCTTCCTCCAGGAGCGAAAGATCCAGCGCTTGGGCTCCCTAGAGCCCATTTCTGTCGACGTGCGCATCATTTCGGCAACCCACGTCGAACTCGAGGAGGCAGTGCGCAACGGTACTTTCCGCTCCGACCTGTACCACCGGCTTTGTGTATTGCGACTGGTCGAGCCGCCGTTGCGCGCACGCGGCAAAGACATCGAGATTCTTGCACTGCACATGCTCGAACGTTTTCGGGGCGACAGCCCGCGACGCATCCGCGGTTTTTCCGAAGCCGCGATTCGAGCGATCTATAGTTATGATTGGCCGGGCAATGTTCGCGAACTGATCAATCGCGTCAGGCGTGCCATCGTCATGACCGAGGGACGTGTCGTGACGCCGGTCGACCTTGAGCTCGAACACTGTGTGGACGTAGGCGTCGTTACCCTCATCGACGCCCGCGAAGCGGCCGAACGTCAGGCGATCGAAGACGCTCTGTTGCATCATCGAAATCGCCTCAACCGGGCAGCCCAGTCGCTCGGGATTTCGCGTGCCACGCTCTACCGGCTGATACAAAGTCATGGTTTGCGCACGGACACGCAGGAATCGACAGTCGCACAAGCGTCGCCCGAAGAGAGCTCGGATATTTCGAGCGGACAGAATGGGTCGAGTGCCGACTCGAGCTCTGGGTCGAGCCCCAACTCGAGCCCCGACTCGAGCTCTCGCGAGATCGATGGCGAAGCGCTCGCCTTGATTCGGCAGCCGGCGTCCTCTGCCGGAGCACAATGACGCGAGCGCTTATGAAGCAGTCGGTTCGGCCTGGACGCGGCCGTAGTTATCCTCGAAGCGCACGATGTCGTCTTCGCCGAGATAGTTTCCGGATTGAACTTCGATAATTTCGAGCAGCGTCTTGCCGGGGTTCTCGAGTCGATGCGTCATACCCAACGGGATGTAGGTCGACTGGTTTTCAGTGAGCAGGAAGGTCTCGTCGCCACAAGATACCTTGGCGGTCCCGCGCACCACGATCCAATGTTCGGCGCGATGATAGTGCATCTGCAAAGAAAGGCTGGTCCCCGGATTGACGATGATGCGCTTGACTTGAAACCGCTCGCCGCTATCGATGGAATCATAAGAGCCCCACGGGCGATGCACTTTGCGGTGGCAGCTCACTTCACTGCCATGCTCGGCCCTGAGCCGCTCGACGACGGTCTTCACGCCTTGCATATGATTTTTATCGGCCACCAGAATCGCATCCGCCGTTTCGACCACCACGACGTCCCGCAAGCCCAAGCAGGCGATCAGCCGCCCTTCGGAATGGGCGAAACTCGACGTAGTATCTTCGAACATCACACGGCCGCGAGACACGTTGCCGTCATTATCTTTAGCCACGGCCTCCCAGATGGCGTCCCACGAACCGATATCGGACCAGCCGGCGATCAGCGGAACCACGACGCCCGGGAACGGGCCGTTGGCGGAAAGGCTCTCCATCACGGCGTAATCGATCGAATCGTCGGGACAAACCTGGAATGCGTTTGCGTCGAGTCGGAAGAATTGGCCGTCGACCGAGCCGGATGAAAACGCGGTCTTGCATGCCGCGTAGATCTCGGGACGAGAGGCCTCTATCGCCGCCAGCCATACGGATGCGCGGACTACAAAAATGCCGCTGTTCCACCAGTACTCGCCCGATTGCAAATAGCGTTGCGCGAGTTCCTGATGAGGCTTTTCGACAAAGCGCTCGATCCTGTGGCCGCCGTTCATGTCGAACGGCGCGCCGACCTTGATATAGCCATACCCGATTTCGGCGCGTCGCGGCACCACACCGAGCGTGACGATCGCGCCGTGTGCCGCGTAGCCGGCGGCGCACAATACGGCCGCCTTGAAACTGTTCGTGTCCGGCACCGCATGATCGGCGGGCATCACCACCATGATCGCGTCATGGCCCACCGCCAGTGTCTCAAGTGCTGCCGCGGTGAGCGCTGGCGCGGTGTTGCGCGGGCTCGGTTCGAGGATGATCTGTGCTGGCTTGCCGACGCGCCGCAATTGTTCCGCGCTCATGAAGCGATGGTTCTCGCCGCACACCAGGATTACGCGCTCGTTTACCGGAGTCGCGTGAGATAGCCCGTCCAGGCGGCAAGCGGTAGCTTCCAGCAGAGTCTCGTCTGCCAGCAAGCCAAGTAACTGCTTGGGATACTGTTCGCGCGACAGCGGCCACAAACGGGTGCCGGAGCCGCCGGCCAGGATCACCGGTTGCAGCGCGATATCGAGGTGCTCCGTAGCGGTGTGTTCCGTAGTCAGCGCGTGGATGTTTTCGTGGACTATTTTCATAGCGTTGCTCCAAAAGGATTGGGCAGCTCCGCCGCCGCCGCTTCCGTTACCTCTCGAGAAGCTCGCCTGAACTGTATGACCGATCCAGTGTCCGCGGCGTCGTGCTCGATGTCAGAAGGGGTCCATGCCATGCTGAGATAAGGCATGCCGTGCTCCAGAAACGGCCCCACTGTCTTGCGAAAGCCAAATATTTCGTAAAAATTCTCTTGCTGCGTTGGCACGCTGACGTGAACTGGACGCCCCGGCCACGCTGTCTGCGCTGCTGCCAACGCATGAGTCACCAGCAGATCGTGCGTGCCGTCGTCGCGTCGCGTCGAGCTCGTCAGCAGTTTGTCGATGATCACTTCCGGGTCCAATTCATCGCCGGGCAGCAGGCGCGCGTAAGCTCCGATCTGTGGCTGCGTGTCGCCTCGCGTGTCCCCCCGCTTGTCCCCCGACTCGTAAGCCGATTCGAGCAGAAACACGTGCAGCGCTGTCTCGTCCTTGTCGTCGATGTCCAGATGAATATGCGCATATTCGACAATGAAAACGGTGCTCCGCTCTCGTAGTATCGAATACAACTCTTTGGTCGACAGATGTTCGAAATCACTGCATTTCCAATTCATGACCGGTTCCTCTAAAGCTGGCATTTCATTTGCCGTTTCATTAGCCGATGCGCAGTGAATCAACGCCCGGCGCGCATTGACCATTCAACCTTACGCGTACCGATGGCGAGGGTCCGTTCGAAACCGAACTCATAGGCAACAGCATGTCGGTTTCTTTAATAGTTTCTTGGTACGAGAGCGGTCATCCCTACTGTTCGGTCTCGTCATGGAACAGCGGCGCATGTGCATTCGTGCATCGCGCACTCGCTCATCTGCAGGTCTCGCTGATGCGACGTTTTCGCTTCTTCATCGGTTGCGAATCCGGTTTTACGCAGTGCCATCCACATCGCCAGATACCGCGTCGCGAATCGCCAATCATCAGGTATTACAAGGCTTATCGCCTAATAGCAGGCATGAGTTTCTCCCTCGATTTCGTAGTGCGATAAGCGCTCGGTCCCACAACGATTCATATCCGCAACGTTTTTGATAAGAGGCGAACAGCATTTCGCGCATCAAGGCGTAGCTCTATCAACACAGGGGGTGTCCCGCCGTGGCACGGTTGTCGCTCTATGCATATGGCCTCACCGAGCAACGCGTCGCGTACAAGGCTCGTTGCAACACCGAGTGGTCGCACTACGCAAGCCTGAATACGCCGGCTACATGGACACGCCGGGCCCACAGATTCACTCGCCAGCCGTCAGACAATCAAGCGATCAAGTTTTGACCGTGTAACAGGGGGTAGGAAAAAATGTCGAACATATCAAGATTGAACGTACCAGCCGAGCTGCACCACAACCACCTATTGGGTGCGTTGCCGCCGACGGAGCTTCGTCGGCTGGCTCCCCATCTTCGTCTGGTGCACTTGCACGCGGGGCAGTTGCTTTCCGATGCCGGTGAACCGATCAAAGCGTTGTATTTCCCGACCACGGCGGTGCTGTCGCTGCGCAGCTTGATGGAAGACGGCGCCAGCGTGGAGGTCTCCGCGATCAGTCGTGAAGGTGTCGCTGGCGTGCCCGTGCTGACCGGTGGTCATGCAATGCCAAGCCGTATCGAAGTTTGCAAGCGAGGATACGGGTACGCAGTGGACGCGCAACATTTCAAAAGCGAATTCGCGCGCTCCGACGCCATCAATAGCCTGATGCTGCTGTATATCCAGGCGCTCATGACGCAGATCGCGCAAAGCGCGCTTTGCAACCGGCGCCACTCCGTCGATGAGCAGCTGTGTCGTTGGTTACTGTCGGCGCAAGACCGTATGCAGGCCGACGAACCAGCGACCGAACTGGTCACGACGCAGCAGATGATTGCGGACACGATAGGTGTGCGCCGTGAGGGTGTCACCGAGGCGGCTGGGAAACTCGAGTCCGCGGGACTCATTCTTCGCCATCGCGGTCGCATAACGATAACGGATCGTGACGGTCTGGAAGACCGTACCTGCGAGTGCTACAGCATCATCCAGGGCGAGTTCCAGCGCTTGTTGCCAGCGCGCACTGAGGAAAAATGCGCACGCATCCGTGACACCGGGCGCGCGATGGATTCGTCCAAGAGCTTGCATGCGCCGGCGCGCGCGATGACTTGGTAGGCATACCCACGGAGAACGCGCGATGTTGAAACTTGGAATTTCCGCGAGAGTATTGGACGTCGCGCTGGTGGCGGCCGCAGCGCTTCTTGCTCATAGGCTTCGTTTCGGTGCGGGTGTCTATCTGGCCGACACGGAGCAACTGATGATCGCGTTTTACTGCACGCTGGTCTTGCTGCTGTTCCCCGGCTTCGGCGTGTACAGGTCATGGCGCGGCATGCCAGTCGCGCAGTTGCTCTGGCGTGTGCTGGGCGCGTGGTGCGTGGTCACCGCAATCGGTTTGCTGTTCGCTTTCACGCTGCATCGCACCGACGCCATTTCACGCTTGTGGCTCGGCTCGGCCACGCTGATTGCCGGCGCGTTTCTGATCATGGAAAAAGCGCTCGTGCTCTTCACCTTGCGCAAACTACGCAGCAGGGGCATCAACGAGAAGTCGGTGATTATCGTCGGGCCGGAAAGCTATAGCCGCATGGTCCTCAACCAGATCAACAGCGCGGTCCAGGCGGGCTTTCGGCCCCGCTGCCTGTTCGATGAAAGCGCCGCAGAGGGGCACAGAGTGTGCGGCCTCGAAGTGATGAACCAGTTCGACGAACTGGTGACGCGAGTGCGGCGTCGAAACATCGACGAGATCTGGCTGGCGTTGCCGCTGTCGGAAGAGCACACGATCCAGCGGTTCGTACGCGAGTTCCGTCACGACTTCGTCGATCTGCGTTTCTTGCCGGACGTGCGCAGCGTATCGCTGTTTACGCAAAGCGTTGCGGAAGTCGTGGGCATGCCGGCCATCAACCTGACGGCCAGCCCGATCAGCGAGCCGGAACTGTGGCCCAAGCTGGTGTTCGACCGGGTCTTTGCCGCGCTGGTGCTGATCCCGATGTTGCCTTTGCTGTTGGTGCTTGGCCTGCTCGTCAAGCTGTCGTCACCGGGGCCGGTGCTGTTCAGGCAGAAGCGCAAAGGCGTGGATGGCCGTCAGTTTTCGATTTTCAAATTCCGCACCATGAAACTTCATGCGGACAAGCCGGGCCAACTTGCCCAGGCCTCTCGCCACGACCGCCGGATAACCCGCGTCGGCGCGTTCCTGCGTCGCACCAGCCTCGATGAGTTGCCGCAGTTCGTCAATGTGTTGCTGGGTCAGATGTCCGTCGTCGGGCCGCGTCCGCACGCAATCGAGCACGACAATTTGTACAAGGATCTGGTGGATGGCTACATGTACCGCTACCGGATCAAGCCCGGCATCACGGGGTGGGCACAAGTCAACGGCTATCGCGGCGAAACACGCAAGGTCGAGAAAATGGAGGCCCGCGTCAAGTTCGATTTGTTCTACATGCAGAACTGGAGTTTCTGGTTCGACATAAAAATTATCTTCATCACGATCTTCAAGGGCTTTGGCGGACGAAACGCGTTCTGAGCCGATCAGACATCACGAAGGCCAGCGCGCTCGGCATTGGTATGCCGAGCGCAGCGTTGGCCATTCCAAGGAAAAGCGACCTATGCCTATCAGAACCGCAACAAGCCTATGCGTATGTTTATCCCTCACCGCGTTCGCGGGCTGCACGCTCGCGCCTGGGCCGCATCTGGATGCATCGCGCATGCAGGATGACCTGAGTGCGAAGACGAGTTCGGCAGTCTACCCGGTGACGTTGATTACCCCGGAGCTGATTGCCACTCAGTTGCACGACCAGACGCGGCGGCCCACACCGCCGATGATTTCTTCGGCCGCCCGCGATAGCGACTATCACGTGGGCGTCGACGACACCGTGGGCATCTCTATTTGGAATCACCCTGAACTCACGGCGGCGGGCGCCGCGACGGCCGCGCTTCCGAACGCGGGCAGTGCGGTGTCCGGCAACGCCGGCGGCCAGGAAATTGCACCCGGCGGTCAACGGGTCGCCACCGACGGCACGATCTTTTTCCCGACACTGGGACGCGTGCAGGTCGCGGGCAAGACCACGGCGGAAATCGGCGCGATGCTGGCCCGGGGCTTGTCGCGAAACGTGGTCAATCCGCAGTTGGAAGTCCACGTGCTGGAATACCGCAGCCAGCAAATACAAGTTACCGGGGACCTGAAAGATCCCGGTTCGCTGCCGATCACCGACGCACCTCTGAAGGTCGTCGACGCCATCGCGCGTTCGGGCGGCGCACTGGCCGACGCCGATTTGCAGCGCGTGCAGCTTACGCGCGACGGCAAGACCACGTTACTCGATATACAGTCCGCGCTCGACAAGGGCGCGGTGGATCAGAACGTGGTGCTGCAAAACGGCGACATCCTCAACGTTCCCGATCATACCCAGACCCGCGTATTCGTACTGGGTGAGATCCTCAAGCCGCAAAGCCTGTACATGAACAAGGGCCGCCTTACGCTGGCCGATGCGATTGCGAACGCCGGCAGTATCGACCCGGGTAGCGCCAATCCCCGCCAGATACTGGTGATCCGGCGCTCGGCGGCGGATCCAACCAAGCCGTCGCTGTATCGGTTGGACATGTCCCAGGTCGACGCCATTATGCTGGCGACGGAGTTCCAGTTGCATCCGCTGGACGTCGTTTATGTCGGAACCTCGGGTATGGCTCACTTCAACCGCGCGTTGGACCAGTTGCTGCCGACTGCGGAAAGCCTGTATCTGCTCAATTCTCTCCGACCGTGAAGCGGCCGCTCAACATGGCTGGTTTTCCTTCGGCAATCGATCTGCGAGGTACATCAACTTGAATACTTCTCCTACGAGTCCGGCTTTTCCCCGTGTGGTCACAGCGGGCGAACGGCAGCCCAGTGCCGGGGATATCGTGCGCCTGATGCGCGCCCACATCGGTCAATTGCTCGGGCTCGCCGCGTGTATTGCGGCATTGGCGGTCGCGTACGCGTTTCTGGCCACGCCGATTTACTCGTCCGATGTGCTGGTCCGTGTCGATCCGCCTGAACCGAATGCGTTTGGCGTGGCCCCGCAGGGTCAAATATTGACCCAGGCGGTGCAGCCTCCAACCCAGGCGGAAATCGCGATCATGCAGAGCCGCTCGGTGATCGAGCCGGTGATCCAACAGTACAAGTTCGGCGTGCTTGCCGTTCCCCACGCGGTACCGGTGCTAGGCGCCCTGACCAAGCTGTTCGCCAAGCCGGGGGTGCCGATTTGGCCGAGCCTGCGTCTTGACCCCGGGCTGGGCATCGACCTCGATTCATATGCGTGGGGCGGTGAACAGATCGATGTCGCGTCGCTCACAGTACCGCCGCAACTGGAAGACAAGAAACTTGACCTGAAAGCGCTGGACGACGGCCACTACCAGTTATTCGACACGACTGGCGGTCTCTTGCTCAGCGGCGCAGTCGGGCAGCCCGCTCAAGGCAATGGCGTGTCGATGCTGGTGAATCGTTTGGTCGCGCGGTCCGGCACCCGCTTCGACGTGAGCGGCTCCAACGAGGTCAATACGATTCGTCGATTCCAGAGCGGCCTGACCGTGTCGGACGATGGCAAGGATACCGGGGTGGTGCGCATCACATTCAGCAACCGCGACCCCGTAGTTGCCACTGGCGTTGCCAATGCGATTGCGCAAAGTTACATCGCGGCGTCGATCCAAAGCCATCAAGGCACCGACGGCAAGACGCTTGCTTTCATCCAGCAGGAGTTGCCGCGCTTGCGCAGCGATCTTCAGCAGGCCGAGACAGATTTGACTCAGTTCAGGACGTCATCGGGATCGATGGAACCCGTGGCCGAAGCGCAATCGTATCTGCAAGGCGGTATCGATTTCCAGCGGCAGATTGCCTTGCTGCAAATCCAGCGGACCCAGTTGTTGCAGAACTTCACGCCGGATAGCACGCAGGTGCACAACGTCGACGAGCAACTGGCGCAGCTCAATGCCTACAAGCAGAAATTCGACGCGCGCTTCAGTAGTATGCCGGCGTCGGAGCGAGAGAATGCCGATCTCACACGTCGAGCGAAAGTGGCGGAAGGGATCTACACCTCGATGGTGAACAAGGCCGAGGAGCTGTCGGTGCGACGCGCCGGCACGACCGGCAACGCGCATATCGTCGATTCGGCGGTGCGTCCGTCGCTGCCGATCAAGCCGAACCGGATCCTGGTGATCGCCGGTGGGATCGGACTCGGGTTGATCTTGGCAATCGCGTATGTGTTTGTGCGCTACCAGGTGTTCGGGAGAGTGACAGACCCCATGTATATCGAGCAATACTTGAGCGTGCCGCTGTTCGGTTCGCTGGGATTCAGCCGTGCTCAAGCGGGTCTTGAGACAGCGGGCTTTGAGGCACCGGGCTCTGAGACAGCGGGCTCTGAGACAGCCGGCTTTGAGACAGCCGGCCTTGGGACGGCCACGGAGCCGTTGCGGTCGCCGAGGTCGGAAAGCCGCGCGGAATGGAGTCAAAGCGGGAGTCAAAGCAGGAACCTGAGCGGGAACTACGGTGGAAATGACAGCGCCAGCGACGAAGTGCCGATGCGTCCCGGTTGGGGTGCCCGCATCGGGGTTGCCAGGACGATGAATCTCACCGTGTCGCTACCGCCCAGCGCGCATCGCCTGCTCGCCCGCAGTTTTCCGCATGATGCCGCGATGGAGGCGTTGCGCCGCGTACGTACCGCGTTGCGCTTCGAGATGGTTCATGCGCCCAACAAGATCGTCGTGTTCACGGGGCCGACCCCGGCAACCGGCAAGAGTTTTGTCGCGGCCAATCTCGCAGTGCTGCAGGCACAGACAGGCTCGCGCGTATTGCTCATCGATGCCGACATGCGTTGCGGTCGCCTCGCCTCCTTCTTCCGCCAGTTCAATGCAGGAGGCCTCGCCGACGTGCTACGCGGCAGCCTGCCGTTGCGCAGCGCGATTCGCTCGGTCGGTATCGCGAACCTTTCCTTCATGGCCTGCGGGACCTACCCATCCAACCCCTCCGAATTGTTGATGACGCGCACGTTCAGTCAACTGCTGGGTGAGCTCGATGCACAGTTCGACATGGTGATTGTGGACACGCCGCCGTTTCTGCCGGTCACCGATGCCGCCATCGTCACACCCCAGGCCGGGGCGACCTTGCTCGTGCTCGGTTCGGACATGCAGAGCAAGAAGCAAGTGGAAGACACCGTGAAAGGGCTAGATCGCACGGGAGCCCATTTGGTCGGCGCGGTTTTCAATGCGATGCCTGCGCGGCAGGGAGCGGGCCCGTATGGCCATGATCTCAATACCCGCTATGTCTACGAACCGCGTGTCGACGCTGCGAGCGCCGCTTAATACTGGGTGCCGGACCGGTATCGGGTCAGTGCAAGGCCGTGCGCGAGTGGGCGTGACCGCACTGGCGCAATCCGCATTCACAAAAGGAGAGCGCATGATGGGATTCGTCATCAATGGCAAATTTACCGCGCAGCGCATCACTGGGGTGCAGCGTGTCGCGAGCGAGTTGACGCGCGCCTTGACCGAGCGCGCGCTGCGGCACGGCAACCTCGCGCTGGTGGTGCCCAGGAACGCGCGGCCGGCGCAATCCGTGCTCGAGTGCCGTCGGGTCAGCGATGGGGTTATGGGCAATCTCACAGGTAATCTCTGGGAGCAAATTGCCTTGCCGCTATCGACGCGCACCGAGACCCTCGTCAGCCTGTGCAATACCGGACCGCTATTCAAAAGACGTCACGTCGTGATGATCCATGACATGGCCATCTACGACACGGCTGCGGCTTTCACCAGAAAATTTCGCTTGTGGTATCGCCTGGTATTTTCGCTGCTGCGTCGCAATTCGCTGCATTTGCTCACGGTCTCCGAATTTTCCAGGCAACGCATGGTTCATCACCTGCGCGTGCCGGCGTCGCGGATTTCCGTGATCCGCCCGGCGGTGGATCATCTGGAACATATCGTTAGTGATGACGGCGTGCTCGCGCGGCATGCCCTGCTGCCGCAACGATATTGCCTGATGGTCGGCAGTCTGGATCCGCGCAAAAACCTGACGCGCTGCATCGCGGCGATCGAGCGGCTCGCCTGCCCGCCCGACTTCAAATTCGTTCTGGCCGGAGGGAGCAACACCCGCGTCTTCGATGCCGTCGCGGGGTCGCAATCACCGCCC
>Ga0302220_10000601_pt1 | contig 29939 bp, 26 predicted proteins | sample II_Palsa_E1_3_FD_194572 | JGI IMG/M metagenome (GOLD analysis project Ga0302220, IMG submission 194572) | Peat permafrost microbial communities from Stordalen Mire near Abisko, Sweden - II_Palsa_E1_3 | ecosystem: Environmental > Terrestrial > Soil > Palsa > Peat permafrost | place: Sweden...
ACGGTGGAGAGCAACGATACCAAGAGCAACAACAAAAAGCAGAAGCCCTATGAAGGAAAAACAAAGAACAATCCCTTGACACTAGTGACCTGCTCATAGAATGTCGGCTTCTCGTCAAGAATGACCAAATGACAACACGCGTTTCCCGTTACTAATCCAACCTATGTCTCAGGCGTAAGGCGTGCCTGCCATTGCGGCGTTTAGGCCGAGGGTTCCCTGATCAACCACAGTGAGAAAGGCGGCCTTCGCTTTCTCTGTATCTCGACTCTGTCGAAAGGTCCGGTGAGCCTGGAGGAAGGCCACGGTCCACGTTGCCAGAAGCAGACCGGCCGCGAGATTAGCGGCGGGATCGGCAGGTTCTCGCCCTACGCCTTCGCATAACGCGACCATAACGACTTGCGCAAGCTCGTCACGTATCGCCCTGGCCCGAGCCTTGAGGGTTTCGCTGCCCTCGATCGTTTCTACGAAATGCTCGCTCCTGGCAGAGAACTCAACGAAAGGGCTCTGTTTCGCAATGAGCTGATGGGCGAGCAGACGGAACGTCTCGATCGGAGTGACGCGGGGATCGCGCTGCCGCAGAGCTTTGCGCAGGACCTCGCGACCCTCCTCGTCGAGATCGAAGAACATGTCCTCCTTGCGAGGAAAGTAGTTGAACACCGTCATCCGTCCGACGTCGGCTGCTGCCGCAATCTCGTCCACGGTCACATGATCAAAGCCCCGCTCGAAGAAGAGGAGCGTGGCCGCGTTGGAGATGCCTTGTCGCATGGCGAGGCGCTTACGGGACCGACGGTCAGATGCTATTGACATGGAACCATTGATAACATAAATTATGTACTCAGTACAATATTTGTACTGAGTACATAATTTATATCGTGATGAGGAGCAGTTCGATGAGCGATTCAACGAAACTCTCCAACAAAATAGCGTTGGTGACGGGAGCGTCGAAAGGTATTGGAGCTTCGATTGCCAAGCACCTTGGAGCGTCAGGCGCAACGGTCGTGGTGAACTACGCAAGCAGTAAGGCCGGTGCGGACAAGACTGTTGCAGAGATTGAAGCAGCGGGCGGTACCGCCTGGGCGGTGCAGGGCGATTTCTCGGAGCCGGAAGAGATCACGCGAGTCTTTTCTGAGATCAAGCAGAAGCACGGGAAGCTGGATGTGCTGGTGAACAATGCGGGCGTATTTGGGCATGTACCGCTTGAGCACACAACACCAGAGGAGTTTCACCGGCAGTTCAATCTGAATGTGCTGGGCCTGCTTCTGGCGACGAAGGAAGCAGTGGCGCTGATCGGCCCTGAGGGCGGTTCGGTGATCAACATCGGCTCACTCTCGGGCCAGATGGCGTCTCCAGGACTTTCGATCTATTCGGCGACCAAGGGTGCGTTGAACTCGATTACCGTTTCACTCTCGAAGGAGCTTGGCCCGCGCAAGATCCGCGTCAATGCGCTCAACCCCGGGATGGTGGCGACCGAAGGGCTGCACTCGTCCGGCGTCATGGGGAATAAGTTCGAAGAAGCGGTGCTCAAGATTACGCCGCTCGGCCGCATCGGTCAGCCGCAGGACATCGCGAAGGTCGCGGCGTTCCTTGCCTCCGATGACGCCTACTGGGTGACCGGGCAACTACTGAATTTAGCCGGTGGGGGAACGTACTAAGAGTTCACAAGGTAAACCACTGTCAGGTCGATGAGGTCGCGTTCAAGGCTTCCGTGGATTGGAGGAAGCGCTCCGTCGCTGGTTTATCCCAGCACTGGATAACGTGTCTATGGAGCGATCCGAATAACCTACAGAATGACAGGTATTTTTTCGAAGCTGACGGCGGAGACAGATCTTCGCTCCGCTGATGGTCAGATGAGAGGGGCTAGGCTGATACGGAGTGCGGGGTGGCTTCGATCAGGGCGAGGACCGGGGAGACCAGGGTGACGATGGTGTCTACGATCTGGCAGGAGGGGAGGCGGTTGGGGGTTTGGGCCCACTCTTTGGCGCCGCCGTAGATGGCCCATGCTGCGGTGGTGGCGATCATCCGGGGGGAGATTGGTGCGGCGGAGTCGTGTTTTTCGAGGCCCTGGAGGACCATGCGACGGACGACGGCGATGATGGCGGACTCCATGTGGGGCTCCATCTGCCCGGGGCGGTCGGAACAGAGGAGCTGAGCCGAGGCGATGAAGTCGCAAACTCCGAGGACGATGGCGCGCAGGGCGGAGTTGCAGGTGCCGTCAAAGGTGATGCCGCGTTCGGTGAGCAGCTGGTTGAAGCGGAAGCCGACGGTGCACTCGAGCAGGGCGAACTTGTCGGCGTAATGGTCGTAGAAGGTGGCGCGGTTGATGGTGGCGGCTTCGGCGATGTCCTGCACGGAGATGCTGTCAAACTCCTTTTCTTTCATGAGGTTGACGAGTGCCTGGTGGAGGAGGTTGCGGGTGCGCAGGATGCGCGGGTCCATGGTCCGCTCCGGCATCAGCTCGGAGGTCGGCTCTGGAATCTGCTCTGGAGCGTTGGCGAGTTTTGCGGGGGAGCTGGACATTTTCTTTACCGGCTGACTTATTTTACTCGACTTTTCCGGCGCTGCTTGCTTAAACGACACATGTCGTGTTTTTATGAATCGACACAAGTTGTTTAAACGTCAAATGTCGTATAGGAGATTTTGCCATGTCCACTTTGCTTGTTATTAATTCCAGCCCCTTTCAAGAGACCTCGGTCTCTCGCCATCTCTCCGAGGAGTTCGTCCAGAACTGGAAGCAGGCGAACCCGAACGGTAGAGTGATCACCCGCGACCTGATCTCAAGCGGTCTGAAGACGATCGACGCTGCCTGGGTTGGCGCTTCGTTTACGCCTAACGATGCCAGGACTGCTGAGCAGAAGCAGACTCTTGCGTTGTCGGACACGCTGCTTGGCGAGCTGCGGGAGGCCGATGAGTATGTCTTCGGCGTGCCGATGCATAACTTCTCGGTGCCTGCGGTGCTGAAGCTGTGGATCGACCAGATTGCGCGCGTTGGCGAGACGTTTTCGTACGACGGTGGGGTGCCGAAGGGGCTGCTGCAAGGGAAGAAAGCTACGTTCGTGGTGGCTTCCGGCGGGTTTTATGATGCGGGGACGGTGACGGCTTCGTTCAACCACGTTGAGCCATATCTGCGTTCGCTGTTCGGCTTTCTGGGTGTGACGGATACGACCTTCCTGACGGCCGGGGGCGTTTCTGCCGTGAACCATGGGCAGATTGACCGGGCGACGTTCCTGCAGCCGCATGTTGAGGCGGTTCGTTCTCAGTTTGCGGCGGCGTAATCGCTGAGGTAAGTTAGTTCATTTCTAAAGAGAAGGTATTGGTATGAAGATCACATCGCTGGTTGCCAGGTATCTGCTTGGCTTTATCTTTCTTGTCTTCGGATTGAATGGCTTTCTGCACTTCATTCCGATGCCTCCTCCTTCTGGAGCTGCTGGGGATTTTATGATTGCTTTATTTGAGTCGCATTATCTGGTGATCATCTTTCTGCTTCAGCTGATAACTGCAGTGTTGCTGCTGGTGAATCGATTTGTGCCGCTGGCTCTAACGCTGCTTGCGCCGGTGATCGTGAATATCATTTGCTTCCATGCGCTGATGGCTCCGGCAGGGTTGCCGATGGCTTTGTTTGTGGCGGTGCTTTGGGGGTTGGTGGCGTATGGGGTGAGGTCGGCGTTTGCCGGGTTGTTGCAGGTGCGGGTGGCGGAGACGGCTTGATGTGATCGGCCTGCGGCGTATTGCTTCGACAATATAATGCTCCCATGCAGGAGACGGCGAATACAGCGTGGACCGAGAAGTCTGATGCGAGTCTGCCTGCACGGGAAAGAGCAGCTGGATGGGGCAGCCTCTTTTGCAGTTTTCTGGAGCGCCACGAGGTGTTAAGTATCACGCTGGTGCTGCTGAGTCTCTTTGTCACAGCGCTTGCTATCAGCTCGCATCGGCCGATGTGGTTTGACGAAGTTTTGACGATCATGGTGGCTACGCGGCCGGACATGAACTCTTTGATGGCTTCGCTGCCTGCAGACGCAAACCCTCCTCTGCTGCACCTGATGGTCAGGGCCCTAGTCGGTGTGCTGGGACCGACGCAACTGGCTGCACGTCTGCCTTCCATGGTGGGCTTTACGGGGGCGTGTCTGGCACTGTATCTGTTTGTGCGGCGCCGATGCGGGGTGGTGCCGGGATTTCTTGCGGTCGGGATTATGGCGAGCGAACCGGGGTGGTGGTACGCCTTTGAAGCGCGGCCATATGCATTGGTGCTGGGCTTTACGATGCTGACGCTTCTGAGTTGGCAGAGAGCTGCGGAGCGGCGGGAGGGTCGAGGGCTGGCCCTGTTTGGGATGATGATCGGAACTGCCGGGTTGACTCTGAGTCATCAGCTTGCATTGCCGGCGATTACGTTTGTTCTTTTTGTTGGCGAAGCCTGGCGATGGCGGCAGACAAAGAGGCTGGATTGGGTGCTGTATGCAACGGTTCTGATTGCGCTTCCCCTATTGGGTATTACCGTCCCGATGATGCATCACACGAGGGATCAGGTGTTGGGGGTAGCGATTGCCGCGCGCCCCGCATATACGTTACTTACGCCGTTTTACTGGTTGGGCGTTGCGCGAAAGTCGTTTCGCGCAATCTTCGGGCTCTCTATGTTGTTGCTTTGCGTGCCGCTGGTGATTGCCGTGTTGCGGAGGCGACGTGGCGAGGTACAGGCGCGCGATTCGGCTTTTATTCCGGGGTATGAGGTAGCTGCTGCTGTCGCACTCTTGGCGCTGCTTCCGCTTACGCTTTGTTTGATGATGCCGGTGAACAACTACTATGAGTGCCGGTACGCCATAGCTGCTATGGCGGGGATAGGGATTCTGGGTGGCTTTGGCTTTGCGGCGATGGTTCCGGATCGACGAGATCTTGCAGGCGCTGCGTTCGGTTTGTGCGCGTTGTTGTTTGTCTGGAATGTTGTAAGCGACGTGAGGGACAAGACTCGTGCGGTGCCGGTGTTGTCGGAGTTTGTGACAGGAGTCGATCCGAATATTCCGATTATGACGAATAGCTGCTTTCTGTTTTATCCGGTGTGGTGGTATGGATCGGATGCTGAACGATCTCGGCTGCACTATATGTTCAACCTTGATGACCCGATGGAGGTTGCGGAGAAGTCAGCGTTACTGGAACGTGGCCTCTTCCCGATGCAGATTGAATCGGAAAAGAGCTTTCTGGCGCGCTATCCGCGTTTTGTGGCTTATCAGCCTTCGGGGGTGTTGTGGGCACGGCTGGAGGCGATGGGATACAGGCGTGAGCACCTGAAGCCGCTAGATGGCGAGTTCTGGCTCATTGGCCGGTGAGTTTTTGGGTGTGCTCAGACGCGATGGTGATCTGCGCGCCAGTTGGTGATGGCTTGCTTGATGGCCTTGGGCTCCATGTTTTTGGTGAGGGCGCGGTGGGCTAGGTCAGGGAGTTCAGCGTCGGAGGCGAAGCGGAGGGCGATGAGTTGACGGATGGTGAGCTCGTCGATGTGAGCGCGGTCGGCTTCGGGGAGGAGCGCGGCGAGACGCAGGCGCTCTTCGAGGCGGATGATGCGGTTCTGGGCTCTGATCGCGGAACTGCGGGCCATACCGGCGATCATGAAGAAGACGAGTGCCATGACGATGTTCCAGAGATTCGTGTGCTGCCAGCCGGGCCATCGGTGGATGGTGATGTAGATGGAGAAGATGAAGTTAAGCGTGAGAAGGGGAATGATGGCGAAGTGGAAGAGTGGGTCATAGCGGGTGTGGGTTTTGAATGTTTGCGGGGCAGGCATGGGACGTCCTCTTTTGCGCGAAATGACGGCGGGGTCAGCATAGCACTCCCTCTGTGCTAAGAGAGGTAATGTCCTGCCGGACGGGCCGGCTACCGCCGCGCGGTCACTGCGTGACTTGTATAGCTTCTGACGCGGAAGGAGTTGGGGTGAGGTAGCCTTGAGGGATGACGAGTTCAGCGAAGAAGCGGATTGGCGTGCACGTGGGGACGGCGGGTGGATCGTGGACCGCGGTGGAGCGGGCAGTGGCGGCGGGAGCGAATACGTTTCAGATTTTTTCTTCGAGTCCGCGGCAGTGGAAGGCTGCGGCCGTGAAGCCAGAGGATGCGAAGAAGATGCGAGAGCTACGGGCGAAGCATGATGTGGGGCCGGTGGCGATTCATGCGAGTTACCTGATTAATCTTTGCAGCCAAACGGAGAGTGTGAGGGTGAATGGTGTGGCGGCGTTTCGCGGCGAGGTGGAGCGGGCGCTGGCGTTGGGGGCGGAGTATCTGGTGCTGCATCCGGGAAGCTGGAAGGGACTGACGCGGGAGGAGGGGTTGAGGCTGGCGGCGGAGTCGATTGAGAGGGCGATTGATGGAGTGCCGTGGCAGGGGAAAGACTTCAAGATTTTGATTGAGAACACGGCTGGGGCGGAGTTTTCACTGGGCGGAAAGTTGGAGCAGGTGGCGGAGCTGGTGGAGACGTTGAAGCCTTGTGCGCCGGTGGGGGTTTGTTTGGATACGTGCCATGTGCATGTGGCGGGGTATGACCTGGTGTCGCCGGATGGGTATGTAGAGACGATGCTTCTGGTGAAGGATACGGTGGGGTTCGATGCGGTGAAGGTGTGGCACTGCAATGATGCGAAGGCGGCGATGGGCTCGAAGCTGGATCGGCATGAGCATATCGGTGAAGGGACGATTGGGGCGGAGGTGTTTCGGCGGCTGTTGCATGATGAGCGGTTTGCGCATGCGGCGTTTATTGCGGAGACACCGGTAGATGCTCCGGGGGATGAGGCGAGGAATGTGGGAGTGTTGAGGACCTTGGCAGCGGGCTGAAGGCTCTGGCGGCGGGGTAGTTTGGAGATCGCTTAAGGCGTGCGTTGATCCTGGACGGTGAAGCCTTCGGGTAGAGCGAAGAAGTGGGCTTCCGGCTCGGAGGTTGAGACCTCTCGCGCGGTGAAGGTTTGTTTGCCTGCTTGTGGCGTGTCGAGTGTGGAGAGAATGTTGATGCCGAGCTGAGGCGAATACCAGAACTCGCGGGTGGTGATCATTGGCTGGTCGTTGCCGAAGACGCCGGGGTTGAGAGTGGTGATCTCGCGGTAGCCGATGGTGTCGATGCCGGAGAGGTTGTTGTGGCCAAGGTCTTCGTGCTGCTGATAGCCGGCGTTGTCGGCGAGTGCGGCTGACGGATGAATTGCAGGCTGGTAGGTGGTGGTGACTGAGCCAGTGTAGAGAACCAGGAAGCAGCGCTTGATGTCGATCTGGCAGTTGTACAGGGTGTGATCCGCGGGATTGGAGATCTGTATGAAGTCCATGACGGATTCCATCTTTCCGTTCTTTGGAACAAGCAGCCAGCGCTCCTGATAGATGCGGCCGGTGCCGTCACGCATGATTCGGCGTTTGTTGACGAGGGTGTAGGTGCCGCCCGATCCCATGGGACGTGACCACTCGGTTTCGAGTGTGAGACTGAACGGCGCATGCGCCATGGGCGGGATGAAGATGCTCTCGAGGGTCTGTCGCGTTCCTCCGTCGTAGGTTTTGACGGTGGGTGGCGCGGCTTGGGCGAGCAGTCGTGTGGGAGAGACAAGGAGCGCGATCGTGAGCGAGAGCAGAGCTGTCCGCATGCTTGACTCCTAAGAATCATAGGAATTATAGACGCTGAGGCTTGGGGTTAGGAGCTGAAGATGTTGGTGCTAAGGAACTGGTTGCGGAACTTTCCTTGCGGGTCGTATTGGTTGAGGAGGGCTTTGTAGTCGGACATCTTTAGGTAAAGCCGCTGGATGATTGCGGGGGGAATGGTGTTGACCTTGGCCCAGTGAGGGCGGGCGTTGAAGGGGGCGAGTTTTTCTTCGATGAGGGGGAGGAGGGCCTGGACCGCGTCGTTTTCGGGCTTCCAGGTGAAGTGGATGGCGAGGGAGGGTCGCTGGTAGGCCATGCTGAGCCAGAGGTCGTCGGCGGCGATGGTGCGGAGCTCGGTGATGTAGAGATGTGGGGTGATGCGGTCGCGGAGTTGCTCGACGGCGAGGATTGCTTCGTAGGCGTGTTCGCGGGGGACGAAGTACTCGGTCTGGATCTCAGCGCCGCTGCTGGGGGTGAAGTTGAGTTTGAAGTGGGGGAGACGCTCGTACCAGGGGCCGGGGACGCCGAACTGCTCGGTGCAGCTTTCGGCGGAGTGTCCGGCGACGGGGTGGAGTTTTTGCGTGGCTTGCTTTGCACCGAAGAACTCAGGCTCAAATTTTTCCGAGGTTGCGCCTGGATCGAGGCGGCGCTTGACCCAGACCTGAGTGGCCTGGTGGTTCTGCCAGACGGTGAAGAGGCTGACGCTGTAGCCGCTGAGAAATATCTCGTCGAGGTGATGTTCGAGCTGGGAGAAGGAGAGGTCTTCGTAGACGACCTGCGCGACTTGGAAGGTGGGCTGGAGGTCGAGGGTGGTTTTGGTGACCACGCCAAGGCCGCCGAGATTGACGACCTGACCGAGGAAGTGGTCGCCGTCTTTAGCGCGGGATAGGGTGTGGAGGGTGCCGTCAGCGGTGACGAGTTCGAGGCCGGAGACGATGGTGGCGAGGTTGCCGTTTTTGCTGCCGGAGCCGTGAGTTGCGGTGGCGCAGGCTCCGATGACGGAGACGTGAGGGAGCGAGGCGAGGTTAGGGACGGCGAAGCCCTGAGCGTCGATGATGGGGGCGAGCTTGCCGTAGGTGACGCCGCCCCCTACGGTGACGGTGCGGGCTTTGGCGTCGATGTCGATGGAGTCGAGTTGCTTGAGGGAGATCTGGGCGTGGGTGCTGTCGGCGATGGCGTTGAAGGAGTGGCCGCGGCCGAGGGCGCGCAGCTTGTCGCAGCTTTTGACGATGTGCTGGACCTCTTCGACTGTTTTGGGCTGGTAGAGGGTGTCGGTGTGGAAGGTGAGGTTGCCGGCCCAGTTGGTTCGTGGTGCGGTTTGCAGTGCGGACTGGCTGGCTGCCGGCTGTTCGGCCGCAGAGACGAAGCGGGAGAGCATGGTTCCGGTGAGGAGGGAGCAGGAGCCTTTGAGGAACTGTCTTTTATTCATTTTGCGCACACTCGATTTGGTGGATGCCTGTGCCTGATTTTCGGGACGGAGCGTGTCGCTACTCCGTTTGCCAGTCAGGCCTTTATAGGGATTTGTTGCAATCTATGCAAGCGATTCGCTAAGAGCAGATATTCAGGGCTGACGGGTGACGGAGATTGGGAGCGTAACGCGTTGAGGCTGGGTGGACGGTACAATCGAAGGAGTATGTCTGAGACACGAACGAGCGAAATCGGCGGGAAAACAGTGAGTATTGAGGATAGGTCGTCTGCTGCGGAGGGGAATCAACCGCAGCGGTATAGCCCGGCTGAGATCGAGCCGAAGTGGCAGGCCCGGTGGGATGCGGATGCGTCGCTGTATGCGGCGGAGGGGCATGATTCTGGGAAGCCGAAGTACTACTGCCTTGAGATGCTGCCGTATCCGAGCGGCGCGCTGCATATAGGGCATGTGCGGAACTATGCGATCGGCGATGCGCTGGCCCGGCATATGTGGATGCGCGGGTATAACGTGCTGCACCCGATGGGGTGGGATGCGTTTGGGCTGCCAGCAGAGAATGCCGCGCTGAAGAATGGCGTGCCTCCGCGGGAGTGGACCTTCGCGAATATTGCGTCGATGAAGAAGCAGTTCCAGCGTCTGGGGATGGGGTTCGACTGGACGACCGAGGTGACGACCTGCCTGCCGGAGTACTACCGGTGGAACCAGTGGTTCTTCTTGAAGATGTTTGAGAAGGGGCTGGCTTATAGGAAGAAGAGCAAGGTGAACTGGTGTCCGGAGTGTTGCACGGTGCTGGCGAATGAGCAGGTGATCGGCGGGCGCTGCTGGCGGCACGAGGATACGGTTGTTGAACTGCGCGATCTGACGCAGTGGTTTTTGCGGATTACCAAGTATGCGGATGAGCTGCTGGACGGACTCGATAAGCTGGAGGGTTGGCCGGAGAAGGTCCGGACGATGCAGCGGAACTGGATCGGGCGGAGTGAAGGAGCACATGTAGATTTCGCTGTAGCGGATGGCGACGCGAAGATCACGGTATTCACTACTCGGGTGGATACGATCTTTGGGGCGACATCGGTGCAGCTTGCGCCGGAGCATGCGGTGTCGAAGGCGTTTGCGCTGGAGGATGACGCGCTGCGAGTACAGATTGAGGAGTTGCTGGAGCAGCAGCAGAAGGCTCGCGAGGCCGATGCGCTGGGCGCGATCGAGAAGCATGGCGTGAATACGGGGCGGCTTGCGGTGAATCCGTTCAATGGGGAGCGGGTGCCGATCTGGGTGGCGAACTACATTCTTGCGGACTATGGGACAGGCGCGATTATGAGCGTGCCGGCTCATGATGAGCGGGACTTTGAGTTTGCGCAGAAGTATGGGTTGCCGGTGCGTCGCGTAATTGCTCCTAATGTTGATACAAACGATTTAGCGCTGCCTTACACGGGTGAGGATGAGGCTGTATTGATCGATTCCGGCGACTGGACCGGGGAGAACTGCCTGGAGGCGCAGGAGAAGATGGCTGCGTTTGCGAAGGCGAAGGGATTTGGCACTCCTACGGTTACGTATCGGTTGAAGGATTGGGGCGTGAGTCGGCAGAGGTATTGGGGGACGCCAATTCCGATGGTGTACTGCGATAAATGCTCGCCGGAGGAGCCGTTGCCGGTGGCTGAGAGTGAGTTGCCGATTCTGCTGCCGGAGCAGATTGATATCACGCAGACGAACGGATCGCCGCTGGGGCGGGTGGCGGAGTTTGTGAATGCGAAGTGTCCTAAGTGTGGCGGAGTGGCGCGGCGTGAGACGGACACGATGGATACGTTCGTGGACTCGAGCTGGTACTTCTATCGGTATACGGATGCGAAGAACTCGAAGGCTCCGTTTGATTCGGATAAGGCGAACTATTGGTTTCCGATCGATCAGTACATCGGCGGGGTGGAACATGCGATTCTGCATCTGATCTACTCGCGGTTCTGGACGAAGGTGATGCGGGATCTTGGTTTAGTCAAGAACGATGAGCCTGCGGAGCGGCTGTTTACGCAGGGGATGGTGATCAAAGACGGCGCGAAGATGTCGAAGTCGAAGGGCAATGTGGTATCGCCCGATGACATGATTGGGCGGTATGGCGCGGATGCGACGCGGATGTATGCGCTGTTTGCGGCCCCGCCGGATCGTGATCTGGAGTGGCAGGAGGAAGGCGTTGCCGGGATTTCGCGGTTTTTGAGTAAGGTGTATCGGCTTACTACGAAGTACGCCTACGTAACTTCTGACGCGAAGCCAGTGGAGAGTCAAGCAGGCTTGGCGTTACTGCGGAAGTTACATCAGACGATTGCGAAGATCACGCAAGATTTCGATGGACGGTGGCACTTCAATACTTCCATTTCAGCGATCATGATTTTGGTGAATGAGATCTCTGCCATCGAGGCGGCGATGGACTCGGGCGAGATAGAAAAACAGGCTATTGCGGGCACTTTTCTTGGGTTAACGTTGATGCTTGCTCCCTTCGCTCCGTTCCTCGCCGCTGAGCTTTGGGAACGGATGGGATATGAAGGTGCTGTCTTTCGGGCTTCGTGGCCTGAGGTGAATGAGGAGCTTGCGCGGGAGGAGGAGACTGAGATTCCCGTCCAGGTGAATGGCAAGCTGGTGACGGTTGTGAAGGTTCCCGCGGGCAGCGATGAGGCTACGGTGAAGGCTGCGGCTTTAGCTGATCCTAAGGTGATCGCGCGGATTGAAGGGAAGACTGTGGTGAAGGTGATTGTGGTGCCGGGTAAGCTTGTGAATCTTGTGGTGAAGTAGTGGAGCAGATTCCGCAGGATGGGGTGGTGGTAGCGGCTGGGACGGTGCGGGGGACGCAGTCGTTTGTGCATACGCTTTCGGAGTGCTGGCGGCGGCCTTCGCTGACGGCGCTGGAGGTGCTGTGGCGGTGGGCTTACGGTGTGCCTGCGGTGTTGTTGCTGCGGTATGAAGGGCTGAAGATACTGCAGGCTACGCCGTTGGACTATGCGGCGCTGAAGAATATGACGGTGGTGGATCCGCTGGCCTCGGCGCAGACAATGGCGAAGGCGTTGGCGCTGTTGGTACCGGAGGTTTTGAAGGTTGCATTATGGCTGGCGCCGTTGCTGGTGGTGGCTTGGGTGGTGGTGTCGGCCGTAGGGCGGACGGTGGTGTTGCGGCGGGCGGATGCGCGGCTGCACGCGCGGGTTGGGACGCTGATTGTGTTACAGGCGGTTCGGGTGGTGGCGCTGCTGGGGAGCTTCGCTGTTTGGTTCTGGTGCATGGAGCGGGTAGCGGAGTGGACCGTGACGGGGCCGGCTGCAGCGGGTGGGGAGCCGAATCTGGTGGGGTATTTTTCGCTGGTGATTGTGGCGACGCTGGGGCTGTTTACGCTGTGGGCGGTGGTGAGTTGGGCGCTTTCGGTGGCACCGTTAGTGGCGATGCTGCGTGGGTTAGGCGTGAGGGGGAGCTTGGTGGCAGCGTTTCGGTTGGGGCCGCTGAAGTCGAAGCTGGTGGAGATCAACCTGGTGATGGGGATCGTGAAGATCGCGTTGATTGTGCTGGCGATGGTGTTTTCGGCGACGCCGTTGCCGTTTGAGAGTGTGACGACGCCGGAGTTTTTATTCTGGTGGTGGGCGGGGGTGACGGTCCTTTATTTTCTTGGATCTGACTTCTTCCATGTCGCCCGGCAGGTGGCTTATCTGCAGCTTTGGCGGGCTTACGAGGGTGTAGACAATTTCACTCACGGGAGCTGATTTTTGCATCGTCGAAAGCCGAATTAGGTCAGCTCTGAACGGGTGAGGGTACTAAAGTTTTTCAGCTGACCACTGGAAATCCTGCATCCTACTACTATGGGCCCCTCACTTCCCCCTCTGGAGACAGGCCATGTCCTCAGCTTTTTATGTTGTTGCCTATCTGTTGGTGATCGCCGGCGTATCTTACCTGGCCTATCTTAGCCATATTCCTGAGTCGTACATTGTCGCGATCGCGGTCATCATGCTCGGTATTGGCGTGGTGAGTGGGATGGAGAGTGCGCGGCTGAGGAGCTCCGGGTATAGACGCGGGCCCGGCGTCTACTAGGCATCGCTTTTGGCACGAGGCTGCCCTATGGCCGGCGAAGAAGTTTTCTTCCCGACCAACGGGTGCGGCAACAGAAGGGGTATACCCGTCACGAAGTGACCGTAGCGGCCATTTACACTTAGTAGGTGGACACCTCAACGATTGTCATCCTGGATTTTGGATCGCAATATACGCAACTGATTGCGCGGCGTATTCGTGAATTCAATGTGTTTTCTGTTGTGCTGCCTTGTACTGCTCCGCTGGAGCAGGTGAAGGCGCTGAACCCTAAAGGCGTGATTCTTTCGGGTGGGCCGTGCTCTGTGTATGACACAGATGCTCCGAATGCAGATGCAGGCGTGCTGGCAATCGGTGCGCCGGTGCTGGGTATTTGCTATGGTTTGCAGTTCATCGTGCATCATCTGGGTGGAAAGGTGGTTGGGGCCGCGGCGCGAGAGTACGGCCACGCCGATGTGACGGTGATTGCGGAGACGCCGTTGTTTAAGGGGCTCCCCGGATCGCTTGAGGTGTGGATGTCGCATGGCGATGAAGCGGAGACGCTGCCCGAGGGGTTTCAACTGACGGCGAAGACTTCGAATGCTGTGGCGGGGATTGCGGATGAGGCGAGAAAGATCTGGGCGGTGCAGTTTCATCCTGAGGTCGCGCATACGCGGCAGGGAATGGAGCTGCTGAAGAACTTCTGCCTGGATATCTGCGGGGCAGCGCAGGATTGGACGCCGGAACATTTTATTCAGTCGACGGTGGAGCGGGTGCGGGCGCAGGTGGGGACGGGGCATGCCATTTGCGGGTTGAGTGGAGGTGTTGACTCAAGCGTGGCGGCGGTGCTGGTGGCGAAGGCGATTGGGGATCGGCTGACTTGTATCTTTGTGAATAACGGCGTGCTACGGAAAGACGAGTTTGAGAAGGTGCAGACGACGATGCGAGAGCAGCTGGGGCTGAACGTTGTTGCGGTGGATTCTTCGCAACGGTTTCTGGAGAAGCTTGCGGGTGTGACTGATCCGGAGAAGAAGCGGAAGGTGATCGGGAACGAGTTTATTGCTGTTTTCGATGATGAAGCGAAGAAGATCTTCGAGGCTCAGAAGGATAGCGCTGGGGAGGAGGTCGCGTGGCTGGTACAGGGAACCCTGTATCCGGACGTGATTGAGTCGAGCAGCGTGCATGGACCGAGCCACACGATCAAGAGCCATCACAATGTGGGTGGGCTGCCTGCGGATATGAAGCTGAAGTTGATTGAGCCGCTGCGAGATCTGTTCAAGGATGAGGTGCGGCGGATTGGGCGGGATCTCGGGATGCCGGATGACATTATTGAGCGGCAGCCGTTTCCGGGGCCTGGGCTTGCGGTGAGGATTCTGGGTGAGGTCACTGCGGAGCGCGTTGCGATTCTGCAGGAGGCCGACCAGATTGTGGTGGACGAGATTAAGAAGGCGGGGCTTTATCGGAAGGTCTGGCAGAGCTTTGCGGTGCTGTTGCCGGTGAAGTCGGTTGGAGTGATGGGTGATCAGCGGACGTATGCGAATACGTGTGCGGTGAGGGCGGTGGAGAGCGAGGATGGGATGACCGCGGATTGGGCTCCGCTGCCTTATGAGGTGCTACGGACGATCTCGAGCAGGATTGTGAGCGAGGTGCGGGGGATTAACCGGGTAGTGTATGACATTACTTCGAAGCCGCCTGGGACGATTGAGTGGGAATAGGCGTCCTGCCGGACGGGCCTCCTACGCGGAGAGCGGTCACTTCGTGACGCGTATACCTTGTCTCGTCATGATTGGCACCTCGGCCCTCCCGTTGGTCGGCACGATCCAAACTGCGACAACCATGCGGAGCTATCACAAGTCACGAACTGACCACTGCGCGCAGGGTGCTGCGAGAGCTAGCCTACGTAGGCAGAAGCGTCAGTGACGTCGGTGCCGGGGTTTAGCTTCATTGCGCGGAATAGGATCGTCAGTGCCGTGGAGACGGCCAAGTTCAAGATCAGTGCGGGTACGGCTGCGTACATAGAGTAGGTGCTGCCGAAGATGTGGAGCGGATAGACGGAGCTCTTGAGTCCCAGAGCTACTGCCATGGCCGTGCCGCTGAACATGCCCGCTGCCCAGCCGATCAAGAGGGCCCATGGATTGAACCATCGTGTGAAGACGCCGACCACGACTGATGGGAATAGCTGGCCCATCCAGATTCCGCCGAGTAGCTGCATTTCGATCGCGTAGGGGGCGGGGAGCTTAAGGACGAAGATGAGTGCGCCGAACTTTACGACGAGAGAGACGATCTTTGCCATGCGGGACTCTTCTTCGGGTAGCATCTTTCGTCGTATCAACGCTCCGTAGAGGTTGCGTGTGAAGAGGTTGGATGCGGCGATGGACATGATGGCTGCGGGTACCAATGCGCCGATGGCGACGGCTGCGAGGCAGAAGCCGGCGAACCACTCGGGAAACATCTTGAGGAAGAGCAGGGGGACGGCCTGGTTGGGATCTTTGGTGACGACGCCTGCGGCGAGGGCGAGATAGCCGAGGAGCGCGATTAAGCCCAGGAGGAAGCTGTAGGCCGGGAGCATGGCCGCGTTGCGACGGACGACGTTCGCACTCTGTGCGCTGAGCACTGCAGTTGCGGTGTGCGGATAGAGCATGAGGGCGATTGCTGAACCGATGGCGAGGGTGGAGTAGCCGAGGAACTGTCCCTGTTTCAGATGAATTGTTGCTGTCGGGGTGTGGTGAGCGAGGAGTTGATTGGCGAGCTCAAAGACTCGCGCGTAGCCGCCGAGTTTGTAGGGGATGTAGATCAGTGCGGCGAGGACCATGATGTAGAGCATCACGTCCTTGACGATTGCGATGACTGCGGGAGCGCGCAGGCCGCTGGAGTAGGTGTAGGCAGCAAGGATGACGAATGCGGCTGCCAGCGGCCATTCGCCATGGATGCCCATGGCTTGGATGACGACGCGAATGCCGACGAGCTGAAGCGCAATGTAGGGCATGAGGGCGAGGACGCCGGTGAGCGCGACTGCGATGGTGAGCCAGCGGTTACCATAACGTCCTCCGACGAAGTCCGCGAAGGTTATGTAACCGTGGCGGTGGCACACAGTCCAGAGCCGCGGGAGAACCATCATCATGTAGGGGTAGGCGATGACGGCGTAGGGGACGGCGAAAAAGCCCATTGAACCTGCGCCGTAGAGCGCTGCCGGAACGGCGATGACGGTATAGGCGGTGTAGAGGTCGCCACCGATGAGGAACCAGGTGATCCAGGTGCCGAAGCTGCGGCCTGCGAGACCCCACTCCTCGAGCGAGGCCATTCCTGCCTTGGGTCTTCGCCATCGCGCTGCCCAGAATCCGGCGAGCGTTACGAGCAGAAAGAAAAAACAGAAGACCACCAGTGCCGTCGTATGCAGTTGCAATCGTTCACCCAGAATCTAAAGATTTGCCGCACTCAAAGGTATGAGCATGTTAGCGCATGCAGAGGATAAAGATGGGATCAGCCTGGCGGGGCTGGTGCGATGAGTTAACTGCGCCCGTTATCGCTCCACTCGTAGACGACTACACCGAGGTCGCTGAGGGTTTTGATGACGGACTCCATGTTGCGCCGGACTTCAGGCCGGGCACTGACGGGGACTTCGTGGGCCTCTTCGACTGCAATGACGCGGCCGTAGGGCCAGGAGTTTTCGGGAATGGCATTGAGAGCGGTGGGAAGGTCGGAGACGCGCACGTTCAAGTCGCGACGGCGCGCACCGATGGGGCGGAGCATTCCGCCGACGCCGAGGTTGCTGGTGTTGCCGTCGGCGACGACTACGTGCAGTGTTGCCATTGCTCCCTGCACGGTGATGTAGGGATTCTCCCAGAGGTTGAGGCTCTTTACGGCCATGTAGCGGGTCTTCGACGGGGGCGGGATCAACTCCATCTGCTGACGGGCGAGGTTTGTCTCCTGCTGCTGCTCGGCTGCCAGGGCGTTGCGCTCCGCGACGTTGGGGACAGCGGGGCGGGAGCAGCCGAAGGGGGCGAACGGAAGCAGAAGAGCAGGAAGAAGCAGTAGATGTCGGAGCGTGGAATGGCGGGACTGAGAATAGCTGGGCACGAACAACAGCATATCAAGCGATGGCATCGATCAAAATCAAAATTCCCAGTAATTGCCCACAAAGACCGGGATTTACCGTCCCGTCCAAACGGGGGGACGTTTTTCCAGAAAGGCTTTTGTGCCTTCTTCCTTGTCGGCACTTGCGCAGAGGCGGCCGAAGATCTTCGCTTCCATGTCGATGGCCTCGTCGAGACTGACTTCGCTTCCGTCACGCACGGCTTCGATGCAACCCGAGACGGCGAGGGGAGCCCTGCTGACTATTGTTTTGGCGAGGGCTTCCGCTCTCTCCATGAGCTTGTCTGCGGGGAGGACTTCGTCGACGAGCCCGATTCGGAGCGCCTCGGGGGCGCCGATCATATCGCCGGTAAGCAGGAGTTTGAGCGCCATAGGCTGGCCTACAAGGCGCGGGAGGCGCTGGGTCCCACCGTAGCCGGGGATGAGGCCGAGTTTTACTTCAGGTTGGCCGAGACGAGCGGTTTCGCTAGCGAGGCGCATGGTGCAGGCCATTGCGAGCTCGCAGCCGCCGCCCAGGGCGAAGCCGTTGATGCAGGCGATGACGGGCTTGCCGCAGGTTTCGATGAGGCGAAAGACGCCCTGGCCGCGGCTGGCCTTCGCTTCTCCGGATGCGGCGTCGGTGCTGGCGAGTTCTTTGATGTCAGCGCCTGCGGCGAAGGCTTTTTCGCCCGAGCCAGTGAGGAGGATGACCCGGACAGCGGAGTCGGTGGCGAGGGCGGAGAATACTGCCTCCAGCTCGTCGAAGACCTGGGTATTGAGGGCGTGGAGCGCCTGGGGGCGGTTGAGTGTGACACGCGCAATCTGATCCTTTACCTCGCAAAGCAATGTCTCGTAGTTCACAGAACTCTCCTCTTGCAGCAAGCTCGCATCGCACTCAGACGATACAATCGAATCTATGATTAAGGGAATTACGCATGTCAGCGCGATCGCCTCGGGGGCTGAGTTTGACCGTGTCACCAGTCTCTTTTCGGCTCTTGGATTTGAGCAGGGGAAGGGATGGCAGGATGCCGAGGGGCGGGGAGCGGCGTTCCTCGCACCGGTCGGCAATCTTGAGTTTGTTACCGGCAGAGCGTCGGCGGTGCCTACCGTGCTGGTCGAGGTTACGCAGCTGGATCACATTCGTTCGGTGGTGGAGAAGTGGCTGCTCGCAGGGTATCGGAGTGAGGAGATTCCAGAGATTCTTTCGGAGATTGAAGGGACTCACTGGAATAGTCGTTTGTTCACGGTGCAGATTACTGCTGAACTGCAGATTGGGTTCTGGCAGTCCGAGAATCCGCTCCACGGCCAGCTTGAGGCGGTTGAAGGCGACTTGAGCGCTGTGAATATGCGCTTCGCTGTGGTGACGACGCGTTGGAATACGGTGATTACCGACCGGCTGCTGCAGGGTTCGCTGGATGCGCTTCATCGCAGCGGCGCTGCTCGAAAAGACATTGAGATTGTTAGGGTGCCGGGTGCGTGGGAGGTTCCGTCGGCTGCACGCACGCTGGCGGAGTCGAAGAAGTTTGATGCGATTATTACGTTGGGATGTCTGCTTCGCGGAGAGACGGCTCACTATGAGGCGATCTACAACGAGGTGGCGCGAGGGATTGGCCAGTCGCAGCAGGAGACTGGGATTCCACATGCGTTTGGAGTGCTGACTTGCGAGACGCTGGAGCAGGCGCTGGATAGGGCGGGACTGAAGGCGGGAAATAAAGGCTTTGAAGCTGCGAGCGCGGCGATTGAGATGGTGTCGATTCAGCGCAAGTTGGCGGCACAGAACGGCGAGGTAAAAAAATAATGGGAACCCGCCGGAAGTCGCGCGAACTCACGATGCAGATGTTGTTTCAGGGAGACCTGGGTAAGCAGAAGCCGGAGCAGGTGCAGAAACTATTCTGGGCTTCGGTCGAGGATGTTGATTTGGAGACGCGAGGGTTTGCTGAGGATCTTTACCGGATCGCGACAACGCGCGATGAAGAGATCGACAAGCTGATCGAAGAGCATGCACAGAATTGGCGGCTGGAGCGGATGCCGGTGGTGGATCGGAATCTGCTGCGTGCCTCGGTGGCGGAGATGCTGGGTTTTCCGAATACGCCGGCTGCGATCATCATCAACGAGACGCTGGAGATTGGACGGCGGTACGCTGCGCCCGAGTCGATTCACTTTCTCAATGGCGTTCTGGACGCGATTGCGCGGGATCTGTTGAAGAAGCGGCTGGCGTAAGACGGGCGGAGAGCAGAGTCTACAGAGAAGATGGAAGACGCAAAGAAAAGCCCTCTCTAATGAGAGGGCTTTTTGGTGATGGCTGCTTTGAAGATTAGGAGGTCGCCTTCCGCGGTTTCTGTACGAGAAGGTTTGGAGCGACGATGTTACCGTTCACGTCTGGAAGCTTTGGCGCGAGCGGGGTGGTCGTGTCCTTGTAGGTACCGTCGGTTTGTTTGGTGATGAGGTGGACGGCGTTGTCTCCCGTAGTTCCTGCGAAGAAGGTCTGGTTGTCTGCACTCACTACTCCAACGATGGGGGCAATGGGGGTGCCCAGTGCGGTCGAGAGAGCAATGCTGCCAAGAGTTCCGGCACCGGTGGCCTGCGGGATGTAGGTCGGCACAATGGCTCCGCTGCCCTGATAGGTGACGAAGGCGATCGCCGAGTCGGAGGTAGGAAAGACGCCGGTGATCGCGGTGGCCGTCACGGCAGGGATGGCACCAGTGAAGACTGTTGTGGTGGGGAACGTCTGGGGTGTCGTCACAGGGGTTTGGCCGGGGCATGCGCCGATCGGAAGCCCTGGGGCTGCAGCGGTGGTGCTAGTGGCTGGGGCTCCAATTGCGAGGTCGGTCAAGGTTGGCGTCGGGGCTACGGTTGCGCCGAGAACGTGAAGGCCGTCGTTGGTGGTAGCAATGCGGTCTGTGTGGGGTCCGAGCACGCCAGCATCCGGATAGAAGATGTTGGTCGTGGTCGAAGACGTCGTGGGCGGCACGCCTACGGTGGTTGTCTCGGGGCAGTAGGAACGGGCTGTGGTCGGGTTGCCGCCAAAGAAGGCGCCCACGCTTGGAACGCCGATGGCTACGTCGGTAGTCGGCTGCGAGGAGTTGGCCTGGTACCAGCCGGTGAAGGTGGAGTGAACCAGGAGCTGATTGTTGGGAGTGACTACGGCGGGGGTTGTCGGAGTGGCTGGTGTAGTGACATCGCCAAGAGTGATGTAGACGGTGGTGCTATCAGGCGAGAAGACTGCGTGAGTCCCAACGCCGCCATACTGAGTCTGAATGCTGCCGGTGGTGCTGTAGAGGTAGACGAACTGGCGAACGGGGTCTGTGATGACTAGGGTGGTGCCGTCAGGAGATACAGCGAGTACGTTGCCAGGTACAGTCGTGTCCTGCGCGCCGAGGCTGTTGGTGGTCGCGCTGAAGGTCATCAGTTCGAAGGAGCTTCCCATGTAGATAGAGCTGCCGTCGTTGCTGATCACCATGGAGTTGGGCTGATAAGGCAGCCGAATCGGACTTCCAAGCTGGGGCTGAGTAAAGTCCACTGGCACGAGATAGAAGGAGTTCGTGCTAGCGATGTAGAGATTGGTGCTATTGGTGCCGGGGGATGTGATGAGGACTGGGTTCGAGCTGACTGCTTTTCCGTTGCCGAAGAGGCCAATCTGGTTGAACGGGGATGGATTGCAGGTAGGAGGCTGGCAGATAGCGGTGATGGCGCCGGCGCCTGGGAAGATGGGGGTTACCGAAGCAGCGGAGGCCGCGGGAAGAGTCGTCGGAGTGGTGGATTCGAAGGTGAGGGAGAGGCCAGTGAGAATCGTTTGGTTCTTGTCCAATGCTACGGAGGTGATCGGTTGAACGTTGTTGGGGTTGACGATGGCGCTGTTGGACGGTACACCTCCGCCGTTAGGGGTGGTAAGTGTGATCGATACGGGGGGGCAGGTGGAGAAGAAGCCAGCCGAGCTTCCAGCGTTCGAGATATTTGCGGTGATAACGGTTGAGCCGGGCTGCTGTGCGGTGGCGACGCCGTTCTCGTCAATGGTTACGATGGAGGCGGTCTGTGGTGCGTAAGTGAGATGACCGACCTGGCAGCTGATATTGCTGCCGTTTCCGGCCAGCACCCTGGCTGCGAGCTGGCTGGTGACTGATTGGGAGACGCAACCTGTCGCTGCAACGGCGGTTGCAGTTGTCGGGACCGGGACGGCGCAGCAGCCGTTGCCATTGGTGGTTTGTGCGCAGGTCGTGGTCTGGGTATCGAACGCGGCGGGGCTGCAGTTGGTTGCCGGATCGGTAACGCAGTCTGTGGATAGCGGCCCTAGTGTCACATTGGTGACGATGGGATGGACGAAGATCGGGAGGGGATTGCTGCTGACTCCGCCGCCGTTTGCTACGACATAGACTGTGCCGGACTTGTTGGTGGGGTTGCAGGTGGTGAAGTCCGCGATGCCGCCGCCGGTGTTCCGGTTCCAGGTGCCTCCACACAACGCGCCGCTCGTGGGATTCACATCGGCGATGGTCATATCCGGCTGGCCGTTCGGGAGGAAGGTGGCATAGGTGTACTTCGACACTGTCTCGGTAGTGCCTTTGCAGTCGACTGCGCTGGGTGCGCCAACCTGCGAGATCTGCGCGAAGTTCAGCGATACACCGAAGATTTGGGGCTGCAGTGTGATGTTCGACACCTGACCAACGACAGGGCCTGTGTCTCCACCATTGCAGTAGACTGTCGCTGCTTTCTTGGAACAGCCCGAAATTGAGACACCGAAAGGAATCGTGAAAAGCAAAAGAAAGACTAACGTGACAAACCGACGCATTGAACCTCCCCGTCCAACCAGAACTCAAGCTGAACGGTCACACCGCAACCGCTGAATAGCTGAACCCTTAGTGTAAAAGCTGCGCAGACCGGAAGCAAATCTTCCGAGCATAATAGTGTTCGAACGTTGGTTGGACGATCCAACCAATCATTTCGCATCGTGAGAAGAACGCTCTCTTTAGCGAAAAATTGCTAGTGGGGAGCGAGGGTGAAGACGGACTAGCTATTTTGCGGGCATCTCCGTCTCAAACCAGTTGAAAGCTCGCTCGAGAACGTCTCTCCGATGCGCGGGCTCACGGAACGCATGTCCCTCGTTCGGGTATATCACCAACTGCGTCTTTACGCCTTCAGCGCGGAGAGCATGCCAGAACTCGAAGCTCTGCGGAGCGGGGCATTCGCCGTCGCGATCGCCTACGACGATAAGGGTTGGCGTCTTTACTTTCTTGATGTATTCGATTGCGGAGCTCTTGGCGTAGACCTCGGGGTCGTTGTAGACAGTATTGCCAAAGAAGGGGACCATCCACTGGTCGATGGAGTTCTCGCCGTAGTAGCTCTTCCAGTCGCTGATGCCTGCGCCTGCGACTGCTGCGCGGAAGCGAGTGGTCTGGGTGACGCCAAACATGGTCATAAAGCCGCCGTAGCTCCAGCCGGTGAGGCCTTCACGATCTTTGTCGATGGGGAAGCGCTTTTCGAGGACGTCCATGCCGGCGAGGATGTCTCGGAGATCACCGTAGCCGAAGTCTTTGACGTTGGCCTGGGTGAATTTTTCACCCTGACCGTAGCTGCCGCGCGGGTTGGGCATGAAGACGAAGTATCCGAGCGCTGAAAACGGTGCACCACTGTAACCGACGCCGGGCCAACGGGGTGAGACGGCGCTCGAGGGGCCTCCGTGAACCATGACGAGGAGAGGGTATTTCTTTGCGGGATCATAGTTGGCTGGGTAGAGGAGCCATCCCTGCACTTTGTATCCATCGTTGGTCCAGTCGATGCTTTCGGTCTTTCCCCAGGCGGGTTTGAGTGCGTCGTTTAGGTGAGTGATCTGCTTCAGGTCGTGAATTGGGCCAGCCCATACCTCGGGGGCGCGCTCGTATGAGGTTCGAATGATTGCGATGGTGTGTTCGCGTGAGAGGGAGACGCTCATCTCGAAGTCGCCGGCACCGATGGTTTCAGGGAACGTGACGCTGGCCTGCGGAATATCTTTGCCGGTTGCGAGATCGATTGCGGTGAGATGGCTGCTGCCGCCGACTTGTTCGGCGAGGGCGATGAGCTCGGGGCCGACCCAGCCGAAGAAGGCGACTGATGCAGCGCGGCCGGGGGTGACGTCCTTCGGCTCGCCGCCAGTGGAGGGGATGGTGTAGAGGTCGCCGCCGGTAGCTCCCTGATCGCTCATGAGACCGCCGATGAAGGCGATTTGCTTGCCGTTGGGAGACCAGCGGGGGACGGCGATCTGAAGGCCGTGAAGCGGGCCGGAGACTTTGGTGGTGTCGAGGATTGATTGGGGCTTGGCGGTTGCCAGATCTTCGGTGTAAAGCTGGGCTACCCACCAGTTGTTTTCGCCGGGCGGATTGGCAGCGATGAAGGCCAGATGCTTCGAATCAGGCGACCAATCGAACTCATATACGTGAAGGTTTGAAGGCGTGACCTGCGCGAAAGACGCATCGGAGACCTGTACGACGCCGACACGCTGAATCTCTACACCGTCTTCGCCGATGACGCCGGACCAGGGTTTCATGGCGGCTAGAGCTCCGGCGCTGCGGGTGGCATTTTCAACAAATAGAAAAGCCACGTTCTTTCCGTCGGGTGACCAGGCGAGGGAGTCCATGTCGCCGGTGAGGTGGGTCAGTTGCCGGGATTTGCCCGTAGTTTTTGACCAGAGAAATACCTGGTCCTGTCCTGGCTGATCTGTTTTGGGGGTGCAATCGGAGACGAATGCGAGGGATTCGCCGTCTGGTGACCACTTTGGATCTGAGCTGCTGCAGTCGGATGCGCCCGATCCGGTGCTTATGACCTTTTCTTTGGCGGGATCTGGGTTGATTGCGTCGGATAGATGAAGCTGCGTGCCTTCGTGGGTTCTGACTGACCAGGCTACGGTGGTTCCGTCGGGGGAGATGGCGACTGAGGTTGGGGTCTTGGTTTGGCTAAGACTTTCAATTAGTGAGCCAATTCGGGGGTCTTTGGGGATTGAGGAGGTTGCGTCGGCTTCGGCTCGCGCTGCGATGGCGGTTCCAAACGTCGAAAATGCGGTGAAGGCGATAAAACCAAAGGAGAGCGAACACTTGCGGAGATCTGCCAAAGCCATTCGAAAAGCCTAGCATGGCGGGGACACGGTTTTGTCATCGGTACGGCGACTGCATCCTGGGTTGTGCAAACATCGATTTTGACGCTAAGATCGTCGAAATATTTGACGTTTTGCGCCTGAATTGCTATTGTAAAAAGGTTCCGCGAGTATCCGGACCGTGTCGTAGGGGAAACTCGACGCGCGGATGGGTGGAGAAAAACCCACGTGATCATAGATTCGCTTCCTGTCAAGAGACGGGATGAGATTGATTGCGCTATACTGGATACAAGAGATTCACCGCAGGACATTCCTGATCAATGATTCGTTTGACTCATCAGATCTGAATGTCGTTCGTCTGCGGCCTATCGCAATCGTGCCTGCGACACCCTCCACCCTGGATGGGCTATGCGGGCCGGGACAGCGAAACGGAGTCGGCTCATCCTTGGAAGTAGAGGAAAGACGCTCGGCCACCGTCGACTGTTTACGTCTGGTTTGTTGTATCGGTTTACAGACGCAGCAGGGAAGATCTTCGTCAGAGACGCTTCAGCGTTCTCAATTTTTTGCATGTACGGAGTAAGTACAGCAAAAGCGAAGCTTGAATCCCACCTGCGTCTCACACAAGTTTGGTTTTACGGTTTCGCGCGCATTAACAAGGAGTTCTAGTGCCTACGTTCCATCAGCTCGTCAAGCAGGGCCGCACGCCCACTCGTTATAAGACCGCCAGCCCCGCGCTCCAGGGTTCGCCCCAGCGCCGTGGCGTTTGCACCCGCGTTTACACCCAGACCCCCAAGAAGCCGAACTCGGCTCTCCGTAAGGTTGCGCGTGTTCGCCTCACCAACGGAATTGAGGTTACGACCTACATCCCGGGTATCGGTCACAACCTGCAAGAGCACTCGATTGTGCTGATCCGCGGCGGTCGTGTGAAGGATCTGCCAGGTGTTCGTTATCACGTGGTTCGCGGAACGCTTGACTCAGTCGGCGTTGCCAACCGGAAGCAAAGCCGCTCGAAGTACGGCGCGAAGCGTCCGAAGGCTGCCGCTGCGAAATAGTTTGTAGTTTTGGATCAACTCGGCTGGCTGAATTTTGGCTGGCTGCATAAATCAGGTTTAGGGCTTGAGAGTTCTACGGCCCTGAAGGAAGACGAGAAGAGAAAGCAATGCCGAGAAAAGGTTACATCGCAAAGCGTGAAGTTGCTGCAGATCCGGTCTATAACTCGACCCTGGTCACGAAGTTTGTTAACTCGATGATGTGGGGCGGCAAGAAGTCGACTGCGCAGGGCATCTTCTACACCGCCATGACCAACCTTGAGCAGAAGGGTGGCGACGAAGCCCTGAAGCTGTTCAAGAAGGCGATCGAGAACTGCAAACCGCTTCTCGAGGTCAAGAGCCGCCGTGTTGGTGGTGCGAACTACCAGGTGCCGATTGAAGTTCTGCCTGAGCGCCGCACGTCGCTTGCTATCCGCTGGCTCGTTACCTACGGCCGCGCGCGTGGCGAGAAGGGCATGGTCGAGAAGCTCACTGCTGAGCTGCTTGATGCAGCCAACGGCCGTGGAGCCGCGATGAAGAAGAAGGAAGACGTTCACCGTATGGCCGAGGCGAACAAGGCTTTCGCGCACTACCGCTGGTAAAGAAAAAGCTTTTCAGTAAAAGCTTTCGTCTTTCAGGATTTTAGGTCCAACGCAGTTATTACCGCGAGCAGATGCTCGCAGATGAGAGATAGATCGTGGCACGCACTACACCTCTGAATCGTTGCCGGAACATCGGTATCATGGCGCATATCGACGCCGGCAAGACGACGACGACCGAGCGCATTCTCTTCTATACGGGCATTACGCACCGTATCGGAGAAGTGCACGAGGGAACTGCGACCATGGACTGGATGGAGCAGGAGCAGGAGCGCGGCATTACGATTACTTCCGCTGCGACGACCTGCACCTGGAAGAACATCCGGATCAACATCATCGATACGCCTGGCCACGTAGACTTCACGGCTGAGGTGGAGCGTTCGCTTCGTGTGCTCGACGGTGCTGTTGCCTGCTTCGACGCTGTTGCCGGTGTGCAGCCACAGTCTGAGACTGTCTGGCGTCAGGCTGACAAGTACAAGGTTCCCCGGATCTGCTTCATCAATAAGATGGACAAGGCCGGTGCGGACGCTGTTTACGCGACGTCGACGATCGTTGATCGTTTGGGCGCTCGTGCGGTGCCGATCAATATTCAGATTGGTGCCGAGGCGAAGTTTCTTGGTGTCGTTGATCTGGTTACGATGAAGGCTATCTATTGGCACGACGAGACGATGGGCGCTGAGTACTCGGTAGAAGAGATTCCTGCGGACCTGCTCGAGAAGGCAAAAGCTGCACGCGCTTACCTGATCGAAGCTGTCTCTGACTCTGATGACGAGATCATGCATCTTTATCTTGAAGGTCAGGAGCCGACTGAGGCTCAGCTTAAGGCTGGCATTCGCAAGGCGACTATTGCGATGAGCATCTTCCCTGTGCTCTGCGGCTCGTCCTTCAAGAACAAAGGTGTTCAGACGCTGCTCGATGCGGTTGTCGACTACCTGCCCAGCCCGCTGGATATTCCTCCGATGATCGGGCACAACCCCGACAACATGGAAGAAGAGATTATCCGCAAAGCTGACGATAACGAACCGTTCTCGGCGCTTGGTTTCAAGATCATGACCGACCCCTTCGTTGGTCAGCTCATCTTCATTCGCGTCTACTCGGGTCAGTTGAAGACCGGCGACTCGGTATTGAATCCGCGTACCGGTAAGACCGAGCGCATTGGTCGTCTGCTGAAGATGCACGCGAATAAGCGGGAAGAGATCACCGAGATCCTCGCAGGCGATATCTGCGCTGCGGTTGGTTTGAAGAATCTTGTGACTGGTGACACGATCACCACCGACAAGCACCCTGTAGTGCTTGAGTCGATCGACTTCCCAGCGCCGGTTATTGAGGTTGCTGTAGAGCCGAAGACGAAGGCTGACCAGGAGAAGATGGGTATGGCGTTGGCGAAGCTGGCGCAGGAAGATCCTACCTTCCGCGTTCGCACCGATATTGACTCGGGCCAGACGATCATCGCCGGCATGGGCGAGCTGCACCTTGAGATCATCGTCGACCGCATGATGCGCGAGTACAAGGTTGAGGCCAACGTTGGTAAGCCCCAGGTGAACTACCGCGAAACCATCCGCGCTAACTCTGATGCCGAAGGCAAGTACATCCGTCAGACCGGCGGTTCAGGTAACTACGGACATTGCAAGATCCGTATCTCGCCTAACGAGCCGGGCAAGGGCTACGAATTTACCAATGATACGAAGGGTGGCGCGATTCCGAAGGAGTACGTCAAGCCGATCGATCAGGGAATTCAGGATGCGATGCAGCGTGGCATTCTGGCTGGCTACGAGATGGTGGACGTCAAGGTTTCGCTGTACGACGGCAGCTATCACGATGTCGACTCGAACGAAATGGCATTCAAGATCGCCGGTTCGATGGCCTTCAAGGAAGCTGCCCGCAAGGCAAAGCCAGTTCTGCTGGAGCCGGTGATGTCGGTTGAAGTGACTGTTCCTGAGGAGTACATGGGAACGATCATCGGCGACCTGAACAGCCGTCGCGGCCGTATCGAAGGTATGGAGATGGTTGGTGGTACTCAGGCGATCAAGGCAACTGTTCCTCTAAGCACGATGTTTGGTTACGCCACTCACATGCGGTCGTCCACGCAGGGTCGTGCTAACTACTCTATGCAGTTCAAGCAGTACGAAGAGGCGCCTCGCTCGGTCTCGGAAGAGATCATTGCCAAAGTGCAGGGCAAAGAAGCAAACGCAAAGTAATCGCTAGACCTTAGTCTTCGCAGGGATTTTAGAAGTCAACGAAACACAGGAAACACGGAGAGAGTCATGGGCAAGGAAAAGTTTGACCGGTCAAAGCCGCACGTAAACATCGGGACGATCGGGCACATCGATCATGGCAAGACGACGCTGACGGCGGCGATTACGAAGGTGTTGTCGAAGCACAACCCGAAGAACACGTTTCGTTCGTTCGACACGATTGACAACGCTCCTGAAGAGCGGGAGCGCGGTATTACGATTGCGACCTCGCACGTAGAGTACGAGACCCCGAACCGGCACTATGCGCACGTGGACTGCCCGGGTCACGCGGACTACATCAAGAACATGATCACCGGAGCGGCGCAGATGGACGGCGCGATCCTGGTGGTTGCAGCGACCGACGGCCCGATGCCCCAGACCAAGGAGCACGTTCTGCTGGCGCGTCAGGTTGGCGTTCCCTTCATCGTGGTGTTTTTGAACAAGTGCGATGCGGTTGAGGACGAAGAGCTGATCGAGCTGGTGGAGATGGAAGTTCGCGAGCTCTTGTCGAAGTACGACTACCCCGGCGACGACACTCCGATTATCCGCGGCTCTGCCTTGGGCGCGCTGAACGGCGAAGCCCAGTGGGAAGCGAAGATCGACGAGCTGATGGCAGCGGTGGACAAGTACATTCCGCAGCCTGAGCGTGCGGTGGACCTGCCGTTCCTGATGCCGATCGAAGATATCTTCTCGATCTCTGGCCGCGGAACTGTGGTCACGGGCCGTATCGAGCGTGGCAAGGTAAAGGTTGGCGAGGCCTGTGAGATCGTAGGCTTCGGCGACACGCAAGCGACTGTCTGCACTGGCGTCGAGATGTTCAAGAAGCAGCTGGACGAGGGTCTTGCCGGAGATAATGCTGGTCTTCTTCTGCGCGGTATCGCGAAGGAAGCAGTGCAGCGCGGGATGGTCTTGGCCAAGCCTGGTTCGATCAAGCCCCACACCGACTTCAAGGGCGAGGTTTACGTGTTGTCGAAGGAAGAGGGCGGACGTCACACTCCGTTCTTCAACGGCTACCGTCCCCAGTTCTACTTCCGCACCACGGACGTGACGGGATCGGCGAAGCTTCCTGCGGGCACCGAGATGTGCATGCCCGGCGACAACATCCAGCTGGAGATCACGCTGCATACGCCGGTTGCGATGGAAAAGGGTCTGCGCTTCGCTATCCGCGAAGGTGGACGCACCGTCGGAGCTGGAACCATCAGCGAGATCATCAAGTAAAGAAAGTGCTTCATCGGGAAGTTTTGAGTTGTTGCTGTTTTTGAAAATCGAGAGCTGCCGGTACGTGCAGAAGTTCATGGCCGGCAGCTACTCCAAACGATCTTTGAGTAGCGTGAAAGAGACCAACAATGGCTGGACAGAGAATCAGAATTCGTTTGAAGGCATATGACTACCGCGTGCTCGACACGTCGACCGGCGAGATCGTCGAGACGGCCAAGCGTACCGGAGCTCAGGTTGCGGGTCCCATTCCGCTGCCCACTATGAAGAACAAGTATTGCGTTCTGCGTTCGCCCCACGTCGATAAGAAGTCGCGTGAGGCCTTCGAGATTCGCACGCACAAGCGGTTGATCGATATTCTCGAGCCCACGCAGCAGACTGTGGATGCGCTGATGAAGCTTGATCTGCCTGCAGGCGTAGACGTAGAGATCAAGACGGTTCAGAAGTAAGTAATCTTTCGGCGAAAGGTTTCAGGTTTCGCTTTAGAAGTATCAACCCGGCAGTGCTGAGCTTCGAGCTCAGCATGATGAGGAAAGGAAGCTCCAATGTCAGTAGTAGGAATTCTCGGAAAAAAAGTCGGCATGACGCAGATCTTCGACGAGCGCGGTGATATTCACCCTGTGACCGTCCTGAAGGCTGGTCCCTGCGTGATCACTCAGCTTAAGACGCTTGCTAAAGACGGCTACGAAGCCGCCCAGA